>Ga0066790_10000459_pt1 | contig 15183 bp, 11 predicted proteins | sample OrgsoiDNA2013050_FD_70963 | JGI IMG/M metagenome (GOLD analysis project Ga0066790, IMG submission 70963) | Permafrost soil microbial communities from the Arctic, to analyse light accelerated degradation of dissolved organic matter (DOM) -... | ecosystem: Environmental > Terrestrial > Soil >...
AGCACGGCCTCCCTGGTGCTGGGCGAAACGCCGGCCTTGCCGTTGAGGACCCGGCTCACCGTGGCCTCGCTGACCCCGACCTTCAGGGCCACGTCAGCCAGCCGCCGGGTAGGTGTACGCGCCATGTTGCAAATATACGGCATCGATCTGAAAGTTTTGCGTGATTTGACGCACCCCTTACCGAAATTATCTGCGGTCTGCTCTCTTTTCTTCGTCACGAACGATGCAAGGAATGCTGGTTATGGGGCAAGAATTGCGAAACCGCGGGTAAGCGATCTTCGGTTATCAAGTTGTGTCCTTGCAATTTTTAGTAGATATATTGCAACTTAATGTCTCCATAAGTAGGTTAAGGCATCGATATTTTCCAGCCCAGGGAAGGATGAGCCGATGAGCAGACGGCTTCACCGTCGAGCCGGACCCGCGAGCCATCGCCGGATAACGGTTATTACCGTCGTCGCGGCTCTCGGGCTCGGTGCCGCGGCGTGCTCGAGCAGCCCCGCCGCCAGCAGCTCAGCCAGCGGCGGCCACGTGACGATCAGCGTCGACTGCGCGCCGCCGGCCAGCGCGCCGCAGCAGCATAGGGAGTGGAACGAGGACGTCGCGATCTTCGAGAAGCAGAACCCCACCATCACCATCAACAGCATCTACGAGAACCCGTGCGAGGTGCCGGCCTCGTTCACCGCCATGCTCGACGCCGGCAACGAGCCGAACGTCTTCTACACCTACTTCACCGACAGGAACCAGGTCCTGGACGCGGGCCAGGCCGCCGACATCACGCCCTACGTGAACACCAAGACGGTCCCTGACCTGAACGACATCGTGCCGACCGCGCTGGCCGCGGTGACCGCGGGCAAGACCCTCTACGGGCTGCCGACCACCAACTACACCCAGGGCCTGATCATCAACCGGGCGCTGTTCACGCAGGCCGGGCTCAACCCGGACGACCCGCCGGCCACCTGGACCCAGGTCGAGCAGGACGCCAAGGCGATCACCAAGCTCGGCCACGGCATCTACGGCTACGGCGACTACAGCGCGGGCAACAACGGAGGCTGGCACTTCTCCGCCGAGATCGACGCTGAGGGCGGCCACATGGTCAACACGGCCGGCAGCGCGGCGACGTTCGACTCCGCTCAGGGCCAGGCCGTGCTCCAGGCCCTGCACACGATGCGGTTCGTCGATCACAGCATGAGCCCCACCCAGCAGCTCGCCTGGGGCACCCTGCAGAAGCAGATGGCCGCGAACAAGCTCGGGATGTACATCGCCGCCCCCGACGACATCTACAACGTGATCGTCCCGCAAGACGGCGGCAACATCAGCGACTACGGCATGGCCCCGCTACCCAGCACCACCGGCACCCCGGCGGGCTCGCTGTCCGGCGGCAACGACTACATTTTCGCCAAGCACGACACCCCGGCCCAGATCCAGGCCGGCATCAAGTGGCTTGTCTTCGAGGACCTGACCCCGGGCACCGGCCAGTTCAGCTACGTCAGGCAGAAGGCCGACGGCTTCCCGGTCGGCTTCCCCGAGCCGCAGCTGTTCACCGGCGCCACCGCGACGAAGCAGCAGCAGCTCCTGGACGCCAGCGCGACCGTCAACCCGGCCTTCTATTCTTCCTTCACCAACGCGCACGAGCTGGCGATGGGCGAGCCGGCCGACGCACAGGCGGTCTACAAGACGCTCGATCCCGTCATGCTCGCCGTGCTGACCAGCCCGACCGCGAATATCTCCCAGCTGCTGGCCACCGCGACCAGCCAGGTCAACCAGATCCTGGCCAACAGCGGCGGGTGACGTGCAGACGATCGCCACCGAGTCCGTGCCGGTCCTGGCGCCTCTCCGGGCCAGGACCGGCCTGGGCCGCAAGGCCAGGCGCAACGTATCCGCGCATGGTTTCCTGATCGGCGCCGTGCTCTGTTTCGTCTTCTTCTCCTGGTACCCGATGTGCCGGGAGGTCGTGATGAGCTTCCAGAAGACCCAGCTGGGCGTGACCAGCTGGGCGGGCTGGGCGAACTACAAGCGCATCTTTCACGATCCGACCTTCTGGACGGCCTGGCGCAACACGCTGGAGTTCACCGTCCTCGCGCTGATCATCGGGTACGCGGTGCCGTTCTTTGTCGCGATCTTGCTCAACGAGCTCCGGCACGCCAAGGGGTACCTCCGCTGTCTGGTGTACCTGCCCGTGATGCTGCCGCCCACCTCGGCGCTGCTGCTGTTCGCCTACTTCTACGATCCGACCTACGGCCTGTTCAACGACATCCTGCACACGCTGCACCTGCCTACCTCGCAGTGGGTCCAGTCGCCGGGCACCGCGTTGCCCAGCATGGCGATGATCTCGGTGGCGATCGCGGCGACCTGGATGAACATGGGCGGTGCGACGCTGATCTACCTGGCCGCGCTGCAGAACATCCCGGGCGAGCTCTACGAGGCCGCCGAGCTCGACGGCGCCGGGCTGGTCAAGAAGATCAGGCACATCACGATCCCGCAGACCAGGCTGATCCTGTCCATGCTGCTGATGCTGCAGATCGTGGCGACGATGCAGATGTTCGTCGAGGCCTTCATCTTGACCAACGGCGGAGCCGGCGTGAACAACAACACCGTGTCCGTGGTCAACCTCATTTACCAGTACGCCTTCGCCCTGAGCGGGGCCAGCAACTACAACAGCGCCTCCGCGCTCGGCGTGGTCCTCATGCTGGTACTCGCCGCCTTCTCCGGCGCGTACCTGTGGCTGACCCGCGACCGAGGGGACCTGAGATGAACTCACCGCCGCCCAGGACGCTGGTTTCCAGCGCGCAGCTGAACCAGCCGCGCGGGAAGATTGTTTACCGGGTGGTGCTGACCCTGGTGGTGGTGGTCTTCACCCTGGTCTTCATCGGGCCGCTGTACTTCCTGTTCAGCGACGGGCTCAAGTCGACCACCGAGGCGGTCCAGGTGCCGCCGACCATCATTCCCGCGCACGTGCACCTGAGCACCTACGGGTCCGCGTGGAGCCGGGTCGGCCTCGCGCGGCTGCTGGTCAACACGCTCTACTACGCCTTCGGCGCGCTGTTCTTCCAGCTGATCTTCGACGTGGCCGCCGCCTACTCGCTGTCGAGGCTGCGGCCCTTCGGCGGCAGGATCATCTTCGCGCTGATGCTGGCCACGCTGATGATCCCGTCCACGGTCCTGCTCGTCCCGCAGTACGTCACCGTGGCGGACCTGCCGATCCTGCACCTGAACCTGATCGGCTCGCCGGAGGCGATCTGGCTTCCGTCGGTGGCCAACGCGTTCAATATCTTCCTGCTCAAGCGGTTCTTCGACTCGATCCCGGCGGACCTGCTGGCCGCGGCGGCCATCGACGGCGCGTCGCCGCTGCGGACCCTGCGCTCGGTCGTGCTGCCGATCTCCCGGCCGATCCTCGGGGTGGTCTCGATCTTCGCGCTAGTGGCCGTCTGGAAGGACTTCCTGTGGCCGCTGCTGGTCGAGTACGGCTACAGCCCGAGCCGGGAGACGCTGAACGTCGGCATCTTCGAGGCCGCCAGCACGACTCCGCAGAACCTGGTGCTCGCGGCCTCGGCCATGGCCGCGGTGCCCACGGTGATCTTCTTCCTCGTCTTCCAGCGCAATATCCTGGCTGGCCTGACCGCAGGCAGCCTCAAGGGCTGAGCATCTCGTAAGGAAATCATGACCTCTTCTCCCTGGTGGCGCGGTGCCGCGATCTACGAGCTCTACGTGCAAAGCTTCGCCGACGCCGATGGTGACGGGATCGGCGACCTGCCCGGCGTCCGCGCGCGGCTGCCGTACCTGGCCGCCCTCGGCATCGACGCGATCTGGTTCAGCCCGTGGTACCCCTCTCCGAGGTCCGACGCGGGCTACGACGTCGCCGACTACCGGTCCATCGACCCCGCCTTCGGCACGCTGGACGACGCCGACGCGCTGATCGCCGAGGGGCACACGCACGGCATCAGGACGATAATCGACATCGTCCCGAACCACTGCTCCGATCAGCACCAGTGGTTCCAGGCCGCGCTGGCGGCCCCGCCTGGATCCGCCGAACGCGCCCGGTTCTGGTTCCGGCCCGGGCGTGGCCCCGGCGGTGACATCCCGCCGAACGGCTGGCAGTCGATCTTCGGCGGCCCCGCCTGGACCAGGACGACCGCCCCGGACGGCACGCCCGGCGAGTGGTACCTGCACCTGTTCGCGCCCGAGCAGCCGGACTTCAACTGGGCCAATCCGGAGGTCCGCGCCGAGTTCGAGGCCATCTTGCGGTTCTGGTTCGACCGCGGCGTCGACGGCATCAGGATCGATTCCGCGGCGATGCTGACCAAGGACCCGCGGCTGCCCGAGATCGGGCCAGGAGACCCGTCTCCCTACGCTGACCGCGACGACGTGCACGACATCTACCGGGCCTGGCGCGCGGTCGCCGAACAGTACTCCGGCCGGGTGCTGATCGGCGAGATCTGGCTGGCCGACGCCACCCGGTTCGCCAGGTACCTGCGTCCGGACGAGATGCATACCGTGTTCAACTTCCCCTACCTGTGCTGTCCCTGGGACGCCGCCCAGCTGCGTGAGGTCATCGACGGCACGCTGGCCTTTCACGCCGCGGCGGGCGCGCCCGCCACCTGGGTGCTGTCCAACCATGACGTCGACCGTCATGTGTCCAGGTACGGCCGCGCCGACACGTCCTTCGGCCTGGACCGGCGGGACCACAGTCAGCCGGTCGACCTGGCCCTCGGCACCCGCCGGGCCCGGGCCGCCGCGCTGCTCACGATGGCGCTGCCCGGTTCTGTCTACCTCTACCAGGGCGAGGAGCTTGGCCTGTGGGAGGTGGAGGATCTTCCCGACGACAAGCGCCAGGACCCGATCTGGCAGCGCACCGGCGGTACCGACCCGGGCCGGGACGGCTGCCGGGTGCCGCTGCCGTGGGCCGGTCCCGAGCCTCCCTTCGGCTTCTCGCCCCCGGATGCGGCCAAGCCACCCTGGCTGCCGCAGCCGGCTCAGTGGCGGAAGCTGACCGTCGAGGCGCAGACCAGTGACCCGGAGTCGATGCTCGAGCTGTACCGCCAGGCACTGCGGATCCGCCGCGCCGAACCTGCCCTGGGCGAGCACCCGGATACCCCGATGACCTGGCGGCCCGCGCCGGACGGAGTGCTCGCCTTCGACCGCGGCGACGGCCTGTGCTGCGTCGCTAACCTGTCCGCCGCGCCGTTCCCCCTGCCCGGCCGCGCTGCCGTCCTGCTGGCCAGCGGCCCGCTCGCCGATGGCCTGCTGCCTCCCGACACCTCGGTATGGCTGCGCCGCCCTGACGTCCCGCTGGCCCGGCCGCCAGGGAGGCGGCCGGGCCAGCACGAACGACAAGGGTCAGCAGAATGCCGGTGAGTCCTAGTTGCTACGGACCCAGGTGGCGCTGAAATTCTCGCCGCCGCTAAGCGAGGAGATGGTGTCCTTGTCGCGTCCGGAGTTGTCGACCATGGTGATCCCGGTTACGCCGCCGGCACTGCCGAGGGCAGCCCCGTTAGCCAGGGAGCCGGTGAGGCTGATGGTGCCGAAGTTGGTCAGCGGGAGGATGCCGCCGCCCGCGGTGCAGCACGGCGCCTCGACGATGACCTCGGCCGAGGAGCGCGCCGCTCCGGACAGGCTCGCCGTGGTGGTGTGACTCCAGCCCTGGGTGGTGTCGGCGATGTACAGGCTGAACTTGTTGCTGCCTTCGTAGGTCACCGAAGCGTTGAAGTGGTCGCCAGGCCTGACCGTGTTGGAGTAGTTCTCCGAGGGACCCGGGTACATCTCGTACCAGGCGTAGTACTCCGCGGTCCGTCCGACGCAGTCGACCGCGCTGCCGGTCTGCTCGACCGAGCTGCTGCTGTAGCCGTCCAGGCCGACCCAGAAGGCGGCGTACTGGTCACCGCTCCTGCAGGTACCGGAGGGCTGGGTCCAGCTCGCCGAGACGCTCGTGTACGTGCCTGTGGTCGCCGCGTAGCCGGACCAGTTCGTGCTCGTTGCCTGGTGGCTGATCCCGCGCACATGTGAGCTTGAGCTCCCGCCCACCAGGTGAATGGGCCCACCGGGACTGAATCTTCCCGCGCTTGTCGCGGCCGACGCGGTGCTCGCACTGACGGCCGTACCGACCGTCAGGGCCAGCATGGCCAGCAGAATGCACCATCGACGTACCATTCAAACTCCTTGGTTCTCGATCGAAAAGCCCGATTTATAGGCAGGTCTTGCCCGTTTCGAGAGATTCGTTGTTCCTGTCGGGCTAGCTAGGGGTTGCGGCGAGTCGACTCTGTGTGAGCGTAACGCAACAGATCCGTCAAGAAAAGATCTCGAAGCAACATTTTGTGACTTTATCGTCACGCAATTGCATGAAAGGTGACGCCTCATCGGCCGCCACGCCGTCACCCGGAGTCTTCGCCGATCAACAGGATGCGCTTGCGCCAGCTAGGCGAGCCTGACGCCGGTACCATCACAAAATTGTGCGTTTGCGCCTGAACCTCGCCTGGTGGCTTCGTGCCCGCGCCGTCATCCTGGCGGGGCTGGTGCTCCTCTGCGCCCAGATCGCCTGGATGGCGGACCTGCTCGCGCACTCCTACTTTCGCCAGGACGACTTCGGCATCCTCGACCGGGCGGTCGCCTCCAGGTTCAGCTGGAACTACCTGGACCGCCGTCATCCGCCTGCCTGACCTGGTCGTATTCGAGTGGCGTGGATAATCAGGCCTAGCCGCACTTGTTACATTTTGACCAAGTTACTCGCTAGTTGATGCCACTAACGCTACTGTCCAGCCATCGAGCCCGGAATAGGCCCGGAGAAGGAGTGTCCCGTGTCCCGTCTGATTATGGCTATCGTCGTGGGCATCGTGATTGCCATCGGAGCGGTGGCGCTGGTGGAAAACGTGCTGGCGGGCGACTCCAACGGAACGCCTACCAACGCGTCGATTTACCAGTACGGCACCCGCTGACTCCGGCCCCGGGCCGTGGCGAGCACGCAGTGCGGGCGTCCGCCGGCGTCAATCGAACGGGCGGCGATCGAGATTGTCGTTCCGGCTCGTAACGAAGCCCGTCGGCTGCCCGAAGGGCTGGCCCGGCTGTGCCAGCAGGCGGCGGCGCTCCCGATGCGCGCGGCGGTCGTGGTGGTGGATAGCGCCAGCACCGACGCCACCGCCGCCGCGGTGCGTGATTTTCCCCGCGGTCCTGTCCCGGTCAGCCTGCTGCGCTGCGAGCGCCCAGGCAAGGGCATCGCGGTCCGGGCGGGCCTGCTCGCCACCCGGGCTCCGTTCGTGGGCTTCTGCGACGCCGACATGGCCACCGACCTGGCCGCCCTGGAGGTCGCGGTCGGCCTGCTGGCCGCCGGGCACCCGATAGTGATCGGCTCGCGCGCGCTTGACGGCTCGGTCGTGGAGGCCAGGTCGAGCGCCGTGCGCCGGGTGGGCGCCGCCACCTTCCGAGCCCTGGCCCGCCAGATCGTCCCCGACGCCACCGATACCCAGTGCGGGTTCAAGTTCTTTTCCGGGCCGCTGGCCCGGGCCGCGGCTCTGCCGCTGCGGACCGCGGGTTTCGCCTTCGACGTCGAGCTGATCGCCCGCTGCCAGCGGCTCGGCGCGACGCTGACCGAGATCCCGGTCCACTGGCGCGATGTGACCGGTTCCACGTTCTCGGTGTCCCGGCACTCCGCCGCCGTCTTCCGCGACGTCGCCGCGATCTGGCTGCGGTCGCGGACCAGCCGCGAACCGGCCCCGCTGCTCCAGCCCGCCCCGCTGCACACACCCACCCCCCCGCCGTTGCCCGCGCAGCCGATCGGGGCGATGGGCACGACCCCGGCATGAGCACCACCGACCTGTCCCGGCGCCGGATCGCCATCGTCAACTGGCGCGATCCCTGGCATCCGCAGGCCGGGGGAGCCGAACGGTACGCCTGGGAGATGGCCCGGGCCCTGGTCGTCAGGGGAGCGAAGGTCTGCTTCCTGACCGCGCGAGCGTCCGGGCAGGCGCGTGCCGAGCAGCGGGCCGGGATCCAGATCGTCAGGCGCGGCGGGCAGTTCACCGTGTACCCGCGAGCACTCGGCTGGCTGCTCGCGCACCGCCGGTCCTTCGACGCCGTGCTGGACTGCCAGAACGGGATCCCGTTCTTCACTCCGCTCGTCCTGCCGTCGAAGGTGCCTGTGCTCTGCGTGGTCCACCATGTGCACAGCGCCCAGTTCGGCGTGCATTTCCCGTGGTGGATGGCCAGCGCGGGCCGGTTCCTCGAGGGGCCGGCGGCGCGGCTGGTGTACCGGCGGCACGCCTGCGTGGCGGTCTCGCCGTCCACCGTCGCGGCGATGCGGCGGCGGCTCCGCTGGAAGGGTGACATCTACCTGATCCCGAACGGCGTGCCGAAAGCCGAGAAGGTCCGCTCGTTCCTGAGGGTCCCCAACTTCCCGAACACCTCCACCCGCAACCCCAGGAACCTGGTCTGGGTCGGCCGCCTGGTCGCGCACAAGCGGGCCGAGCTGCTGCTGCCCCTGGCCGAACGGCTGCGGCTGCGACTGCGCAACGACCGCCTGGTCATCGACGTGGTGGGCCGCGGCCCGGCGGAGGGTGCCCTGGCGGCCAAGGTGGCCGCGTACAGCCTGGAGCGGACGGTCGGGCTCCGCGGCTTCCTGCCCGAGGCAGACAAGCAGGCGCTGGTCGCCGGGTCGCTGCTGCACCTGAACACCTCCCAGGGTGAAGGCTGGGGCCTGTGCGTGCTCGAGGCCGCGGCCTGCGGCGTGCCGACCGTCGCCTACGACGTGGAGGGTCTGCGCGACGCGGTCCGTGACGGGCAGACCGGCTGGCTGGTCAGGGACGGCGAGACGCTGGCCGACGTGGTGGACCGGGCGCTGAAGGAGCTGGCCGAGCCGGCCCGCCGCGCGACGATCGCGCAGGCCTGCCGCCAGTGGGCCGCGCAGTTCGACTGGGCCGCGAGCACGACCCGGATGACCACGCTCATCGACGCCTGCGTCACGGCGGGGACCTCGCGGGCCCGGCGCCACGGCGCCTGGGTCCTCACCATCCCAGACGACCCAGGCCGCGAGGTCCTCGCCGAGGGCCCGGTCCTGGACGCGCTCATCGACGCCCGCGCGGCCGTGCGGCGGCCGGCCACGCCGCTGGAGAGGCTGACGGGAGCAGGTCAGCCGCCGTGATCGGCGTGCCCGCGGCCCGTCCCGCTTCCCCCAGTTCGCAGGAACCCCAGCAAACCCAGGAGGCCGAACGACCGGACGGCCCCCAAGGGCCCCAGGGAACGCCGGGCGGATGGAACGTCAGGCTGCTCGGGTTCTGCCTGGTGCTCGCCGCGCTGCCGTTCGTGACCGCTCCCGGCCAGATCATCGCCGACAGCAAGTACGAGCTGGCCGTCGATCCCAGCCGCTTCCTGTCCAGCGCGCTCACCTTGTGGAACCCGCAGCAGTTCGGCCAGCTGCAGGACCAGGTGGTCGGCTACCTGTTCCCGATGGGGCCGTTCTTCGAGCTCGGCAAGCTGGCGTTCTCCGACGGGTGGGTGGTGCAGCGGCTGTGGATCAGCGCGGTGCTGATCGTGGCCTTCACCGGCACGGTGCGGCTCGCGGGCCGGCTGGGCGCCGGCACGCCGTGGACCCGGGTGGCAGCCGGTTTCGCCTACGCCCTGTCGCCGGCCGCGCTCAGCATGCTCGGCGAACTGTCCGCGGAGTTCCTGCCCGCGGCGATGCTGCCGTGGATCCTGATCCCGCTGGTGGACGCGTCGCACGGACGTCAGGGCCGGATCCGCGCCGCGGCCGGCTCCGCGCTCGCCGTCGCGCTGTGCGGCGGGGTCAACGGCGCCGCGACCGCGGCCGTGCTGATCCCCGCGGCGCTGTTCATCGTGACCGTGCGGGGCTGGCGGCTGCTGGCCTGGTGGGTCCCGGCGGTCGTGCTCGCCACCGTGTGGTGGTCGGTCCCGCTGGTCCTGCAGTCCAGGTACGGCGTCTCGATCGTGCCCTACACGGAAAGCGCGGACGTCACCACCTCGGTGACCGGCCTGTCCAATGTGCTGCGCGGCACCGACAACTGGGTCAGCTACCTGGTCACCAACGGGCAGACCTGGTGGCCGCTCGGCTACAAGATCGCCACCCAGGCGCTGCCGGCGCTGCTGACCGGGCTGGTCGCCGCGCTCGGCCTGGCCGGGCTGATCCGCCGCGAGATGCCGGCCAGGAGCTTCCTGCTCGCCTCCGTGCTGGCCGGCGTGGTCATCATCTCGGCCGGTTACACCAGCAGCCTGGGTAACCCGGCCGCGGGCCTGATCGGCGAGGTCATCAACGGCCCGGCCTCGGCCTTCCGCAACCTGTGGAAGTTCGACCCGCTGATCCGGCTGCCGGTCGCGCTCGGCCTAGCGCATCTCCTCGCGACCACGCCGGTCCGCCGGATACGGATCGCGCTCATCCTGGCCGCGGTGGTCGGCGTCGGCGGGCTGGCGGTGCCCGCGTATACCAGCGGGCTGGCCGCGCCCGGGTCGTTCGGCCAGATCCCGTCCTACTGGGTGTCCGCGGCGCACTGGGTGACCGCGCACGCGGGCCGGCAGGCGGTGCTGGTCGCACCGGGCGCGTCGTTCGGCCAGTACGTGTGGGGCAGTCCGATGGACGACGCCCTGGCCAGCCTGACCAACGCCGATTTTGCCGAACGCGATCTGTCCGTCATCGGCTCACCCGGCAACGAGCGGCTCCTGGACGCGATCGACCAGCAGCTGGCGGCAGGCGACGGGTCGGCGGGCCTGACCCAGGTGATCGCGCGGATGGGCATCAGGTACGTGGTCGTGCGCAACGACCTGATCCGCTCCGACGCCGACGTCGCCTGGCCGTCCCGGATCAGCCAGGCGCTCGCCAACTCTCCCGGGGTCACCCCGGTGGCCCAGTTCGGCCCGGCCGACGGCAGCGCGTCGCCCGACGACGCGGCCACCAACTTCGATCCGCCCTTCCCCGCGGTGCAGATCTACCAGGTGGCGGGGGCGCAGCCGGTGGCGACCGTGCTGCCCGCGGCCGGCACGCTGCGGGTCTACGGCGGGCCTGAGTCGCTGGTCACGCTGGCCGACGCCGGCTTGCTCGCCGACCGCCCGGTGCTGGTCAACAACGACGGGTCGCAGCTGCCCGCGGCCGCCTCGGTGCTGACCGATTCGCTGCGCCGCCGGGTGCGGAACTTCGGCGAGCTGCGCAGCTCGTATTCGCCCACGCTCACGGCCGGCCAGCCGGCCCGCACGTTCGAGGCGGCCGCCGACTACACCGAACCCGGCTGGAGCGCCTACACCAGCGTGGCCCGGTACAGCGGCATCACCAACGTGACCGCCTCCTCTTCCGCGTCCGGCATCCAGGCCAATCCAGCCCAGTGGGGGAGCGGCCTGCTGCCCTACGCCGCGGTCGACGGGGACACCAGGACCATGTGGGAGTCGGGCAGCTGGGCCGGGCCGGCCGGCCAGTGGATCCAGGTGAACTTCGACGCCCCGGTGAACCCGGGCACGATCCGGGTGGCCTTCGCCGACAACCCGGCGATCGGCCCGCCGGTCAGCCGGGTCACGATCCGGACCGCGGCCGGGCAGGTCAGCGACCCGGTGCAGGTCACAGGGAACCCGCAGCCGCTGCGAGTGCCCGCGGGCGCGTCCGGCTGGCTGCGGATCACCGTCACCGGCCTGGCCTCGCCGCCCGTCCCGCTGATCGGATCCCAGGTCGGCATCTCGGATATCTCGGTGCCCGGGGTGCAGGCCGGCCGCACGATCCTGGCCCCTTCGGTCGCCGTCGACCCGTCGGTCGTGGTGCTGGCCAAGGCCCAGCCGCCGTCCTCCGGCTGCATGCTCACCTCGCAGCGCTGGGTGTGCTCACCCGCGCTGGTCACCCCGACCGAGGAACAGTACGGCTTCGACCATTCTTTTCAAGAGCATTCTTCCGAACGGACCGTGGTTCACGGCTCAGCGACCTTGATCAGCTCTTCGGTGGCGGACAGGTACGCCCGGCTGGGCCTGCAGGAGGCCACGGTGACCGCGTCATCGACGTACACGCCGGATCCGCAGGACCAGCCTCGCTCGGTCTTCGACGGTAACCCGGCGACTAGCTGGGTCTCTAACCCCGACGACCTGCACCCCACGCTCACCATCCGCTGGAATACGGTGCGGAAGGTCAGCCGGGTGACGATCCAGCGCCCGCCCGGCGCGGCGGCTTCCATGCAGGTCCTGATCACCGGCTCGGGGGGACAGGCCCGGGGCGCGACGGTGTCCGGCGCTACCGGGGTCATCACGTTCCTGCCGATGGAGACGACCAGCCTGACCTTCGCGTTCACCCCGGTGCAAAATCCGGTGCAGATCTCCGGGATCGTGGTCCCTGGGGTGCCGTTCCTCACCGAGCCGGCCCTCCCGTTCCGGTTGCCGTGCGGCCTCGGCCCGCGGCTCGAGGTCAACGGCACGGTGGTGCCGACGAAGGTGACCGGGACCTTCAACGATCTGCTGACCGGTCAGCCGCTGCAGTTCAGCGCGTGCCACGAGGTCACGCTCGCCGCGGGCACCAACCGCGTGGTCGAGCCCGCCACCGACGCCTTCGACGTCTCCGATGTCGTGCTCAACGCCGACGCCAGCGCGGTCCCGTCCGCGGCTCCGGCGGCGGCGGCGATCTCCTCCTGGACGCCGACCAAGCGCACCGTCCGCGTTTCCGCGCAAACGCCCTCCTACCTCGTGGTCAACGAGAACTTCAACCCCGGCTGGCGGGCCGTCGTGCACGGGAAGGTCCTGCAGGCGGTCCGCCTGGACGGCTGGAAGCAAGCCTGGCTGCTCCCCGCGGGCACCAGCGGCGAGGCCACCCTGACCTACCGGCCGGAAAGGCTCTACCGGTACGCCGTCGTCGGCGGCCTGGCCGCGCTGCTGCTCGTCCTGCTGGTCGCCGCCTGGCCCTTCCCCCGCCGCCGCCCCGAGCAACAAGCCCCGCCCAGTGCCCCGCCGTCTCCGGGCCCGCACCCGAAGCCCTCGCGCCTGCGCCGTCTCGGCCAGCGGTCGTTGCCGGTCCTGGTGACCTGCGTGCTGGCGGCCGTCGGGTTCTGGCTCGGCGGATATCCGGGCGCTGGCATCCTGCCCGCGGCCACCCTGGTCTTCCTCGTCTCGACCGGTTACCGGGGCGCGCAGAGTCCCTCGATCTTCGCCCGCTGCTGGCTTGAGCTGCTGCAGCCGCGAGCCCTGGCGGTCCTGCTGCTTGTCGCGGCGGCGTGCAGCGCGGTCGGTGAGCATCTGGTGCTAGCCGCAGACTCCGGCCTGGCCGTCACGGCTGTGGCCAATACGATCCCCCAGGTCATCTGCCTGGTCATCGTGGGGCGGCTGGCGGCGGCTCTAATCATTCCGTAATAACGCGAGAAAACGCCGACTGAAGAGCGGGAACTCGTTACCGATATGTGCTAGAACAGCAGGGCAATTCGGCGTCGAGCCGGCCATACTACGCCGAAGTAACTTCCGCCTTCCGCCTGCGCTTTTGGCGGCGAGCCGCTTACAGGAGAATCGATGCGTCGTATCGTCGGGCTTGTGCTGGCCGGGCTTGGGACGTGTCTCATCGTGTTCGCGGTCCTCATGCCGGCCTATGTCAGCAGCCGGGTCCTGAAGTTCCCGCTGAACGAATACGAAACCGCCACCCTGACCGCCAGCAACGTCTCGTATTTCAGCCCGACCAGGCTGACCGAGCTGACCGGCGTGAACATGGAGGCCACCTACACCCTGAAGGGGAACGCCGCGGCTGGCTCGTCCTCGACGGCGGTGTGGAATGAGTTCACCTACGTCTACGACGAGACCAACAAGCTGCCGTTCCAGACCCTGACGCGGACCTTCGCCTTCAACCGGCGCAACGCCCAGCTGGTCGACTGCTGCGGGGCCAACGTCAACGGCGATTCCTCGATCCGCCAGACCGGGTACGCCGGTTACGTGCTGCCGATCGGCACCCAGCAGCATTCCTACGACGTCTTCGACGCCAACCTGAACAAGCCGGTGCCCTTCGTCTACGCCGGGCCGGGCACCGTCGATGGCATCAAGACGTACAAGTTCGTCGAGAATGTGGCGGCCACCAAGAACGGCAGCCAGACCCTCCCTGGTTCGCTGGTCGGCCAGAGCCAGGCGACGGTCACGCTGCCGCAGTACTACCAGATGCGCCTGACCTACTGGATCGACCCGGACACGGGCGCGCTGCTCAACGTCACCGAAGACGAGAAGCTGACCCTGGAGGACTCCACCGGAGCCCAGGCCCTCCTCCTGCTCGACGCCAACCTGGCTGCCACCCAGCCCAGCATCAACCGCGTGGTGGCCCAGGACAATAGCGGGCGAAGCAAGATGTCCCTGGTCAGCACCACGCTGCCGCTCGTCACCGGGATCGTCGGCGTGATCCTGCTGATCGTGGGCATCATCCTGGCCCGCAGGCCGCGCGAGGACGCCGAAGCCGCCCCCAGCGCGACATCGCCCGAACTCGCCCCCGTCCGCCCGGAAGCCGCCCGGTCGCAAGAGGCCGCCCCGCAGGTCGCCCAGGCCTCCATCGTCCCCGGCCTAGACGACCAACCCCACGAGGCCACCATAGAGTCCCCCGCGGTCCCAGCCGAGGCTGCCCAGGCCGAAGCCACCGCAGCCGAGACCCCCCAGGCTGAGTCCGCCGCCACCGCCGAAGCTGAAACCCCCCAAGCTGAAACCCCCCAAGCCGAAGCCGTGGCTGCCGCCGGAGTGGCTGCCGCCGGAGCCGCGGCCGTAGCCGCCGCCAGCAAAGCCAAGACCTCTAAGGCCAGGGCCGCCAAAGCCAAGGCCGCCCAAACCGATGCTCCTCAGGCCGAGGCCCCCGCCGCCGAGACTGCCACCCCAGAGGCCGCCCACCCTGCCGCACCAGCGTCCGAGACCTCGCAAACCCCCGTTGAAGCACCGACCGCCGAGATGCCAGCTGCCCCGGCCGAGTCGGCCGACGGTGCGCAAACGCAGGAAACACCGGCGGCCGCCCCCGATGCCGCTCCGGATGCGGCGGAGGCGGTTACCGCCACGACGCGCCGGCGTCGCGCCCGCCACCGCCGTTAGGGCGCCCCCCCGCCTAGCCCTCGCGCCGCAGCACCAGCAGCAGATTCCAGGTCAGGAACTCCCGCAGCACGGGCGCACGGAGCAAGGGCCGGGTCCAGCCGGGCAGGTAACGTGGCACGGCATCCACGACGACCGCGCCTGGCGCCGAACGCGTCCACTCGAGCGCTTCGGCGACAGAAACTGGATGCA
>Ga0066790_10000461_pt1 | contig 15174 bp, 14 predicted proteins | sample OrgsoiDNA2013050_FD_70963 | JGI IMG/M metagenome (GOLD analysis project Ga0066790, IMG submission 70963) | Permafrost soil microbial communities from the Arctic, to analyse light accelerated degradation of dissolved organic matter (DOM) -... | ecosystem: Environmental > Terrestrial > Soil >...
TGATCTGAAAGGAAGCGATCTCGCCACGGTGACGACGGCTGTTTCTTGAGCCAGCCCTTAAACCTTCGCGGGGTGATGTCCGCCAGGTAGCGCCGCTCATAGTCCAGACGATCGCGCAATGTGGTAATCTGGCTGCTCAGCTCGTCGATCTCTTGCGCCTGCTCCTTAATCGTGCGCGCCTGGTTGCGTACGAGCGCCCGTAGTTGCTCTAAGTCTACGAGCAGCGCCGCCGTCTGGTCCTGTTGATGCTGTTGTCGCCAGTAGGCTTGCCTATGCGCGTCGTTGCAATATTCGCGTTGGCGATGCCCGCCCGGTTTCTCTTCCACTGGCAGGCCGCAAAACTTACAGGTCATTGCTTGCTTCCCTCTCTTCAATCGTTTGTAACGCTTCAATGATACCATACGTTACGTAACGATTGCAAGGCAAAGAAAAGACGCCTCTCAGAGAGAAGCGCCAGTTATAAACTTATCTTCATAAGTCTGAAAGCTTACTGTTCCATCCCGTTCGCTATGCGCAGTTGGCGCGCCTCTTCTTCGCGCGCCTCTTTTGCTTGCTGCTCTAAGATGTTGAGCAGTTTATGTGCTTGCCCGTGATACTTGATCAAGACCTGGGGTACGTATTGTTGCACTCGTTCGTTGCGGTAAAACCAGCCGCCTAAGCGAGCAACCAGAGATGGCAAGACTGGTATACTTTTCTGAGCTACATCACCTACGACATGTGTAGGTGATAGATCGAAAGAGAGGAAGACCATCATGCTCATCTTCAACGACGAACAACGCCTTCGTGCAGGGATTAAGAGTCTCTCGAAACGCTGCTCGTACTGTTCCAAAGCGCTTTCGGAATACCCCTTGATCATGAACGATGATGCCGGGTTGGCCGTCTTTCATGCCGCCTGCGCCGCAGCGCTTGCGACCGAGATCATCGTCGATCTGTATACGTTCTTCCGTCCACCGGCACCCTACCACCAACTGTTTGTTCTCGACCCAATCGGCGAACGAGCGCCGGGAGAGGGGGCCCATGCAGTCAACGGATCTTGAAGAGATCAAGGCCGCGCTGTGGGAGCAAGCGTTTCATCCATGTACACGGGTGAGGTGGGGAGTGGCGCAAGTGATGGCGGTAAAATGCAGCAAGGGGCAATTGCTGGTCCTGCTTCGAGGGCGTTCTCGGTGGTATCCTGTGGAAGCCGTGACCATTGAAAGACCGAGGCTTTGCCCAACTGGCGGGTGCGACCTCGAAGACGAAACCCCGATGAACGCAAGGGAAGCGGGCGAGAACCAACGACACCTCGCCGCACGATGCGCAGATTCGGATGGTCAGTCCCTCGTCTCGCAAAAAAGCCTGAATACGTGCACATGAGGAAACATCTGAGGACGATTGATGCATCAGCCTCTCTCTTTAGCCCAAGATGGGAGATCTCTCCTGGCTGCATGGTGTCTGCTCCTCTTGCGTCTCCCGCTGTTCTCGCTCGAAGCAGTCAACGAGATGGTAAATAGGCTGAAAGTTCGGACAAAAGTGAGCGTGTACAGCCCATGTGTCCGAACCTTCACCCCAATTTTTCGTGGGCGAAGGTTCGACACGATTTCCAATACTACGGGCAAGAGTACAACCGGCAGCAGACACAAAGGCAGACGCGCCCATGAAACTAAAAAAACCGCGATGGATGAACGCTAACGACTGGTGCCAATACCAAGATCAGCGCGACGACTTCAATAACCGCCTTCTTCCGCTCCTCCGGCGCGAACTGGCCGAAGCCCACGCCGACCGCGATAATCCAGATCTCCGGCGCGAACACTCCGGGCGTCTCCGCATTCTGGAATGCCAGATAGCCGATGCCTCCGGCACAGCCCACGATCAAGAGCTGCCGCGTCCCATTGTTGTCATCGCCGCCTTAACGTTGTAAATTTTGCTGGCGGGCCTAATGGGCCAATATCGGCCTTCAACCACTTTCTTGTTCCGTTGCACCACAAACCCCAGCTTCATGTGGGAATTGGGCGACGTCAAGTGTAGGAGGTCACACTTCCGTCACAGTTAGATTGTTTGTATGAATCCTACGAAAATGTACGATGCATATGGTATACTAGAAGCGAGAGAATTCTATACACAGGGAAGTATCACATGAGGATGTATTTCCAGGTATAAGATGAAATACATACACCTGCCCATATGCTGAGCATTCACGCGCTCATTGAAGCTGCATCCGTTCAGGATATCTGTACGTTGGATGGCCTCGAACCAGACCGCTCCGGTGATGCAACAACACCGTCTCACCCCTTTCTTGCCTCCCGCTTCCCTGGTAAGACAAGCGTCAACTGATGCGTTTTGTCCAGACTACCGCACATGCATTCCAGAGGCGATGCACGGTGCGAAATCTGTGCACAGAAGAGGAGAAACACAATGTATCTGAATGGCTTACTCAAGATTTGCTTGCTCGCAGTGGAGAGCCGACACCCCACGAGTGTCATAGAGGTCAACGAGGCGGTGCTTGGGCACCAGCGCTTTTGGGAGGAGGCCTGTTCCCCACATCAGGCGCTGGAGATTCTGCGGGTCCAGGCCCCCCAGTTGTTAGAGGAGGATGCTCACCTGGTTATGGATGCCCAGAGCAGTGACATCTACCTGGTGAACCAGCCGCAGGAGCCGACACTGTGGATCTATCGTGGTGGATGTAGTCCGGCCCAGCGTGCCAGGCGGCAAGCACCTGCCCACCATCTCGTCGCAGCGTCGGTGTAAATGTTGCTGTAGCGACGTGAGGTGAGGCTGGGGTCCGAGTACTATGCTCTCGCCCTGGATCTCTCAATCGCGTCTACTAGAGGTATGATTAGGATCACTGCAAAAATCTATCATACCTCTACCTCATTCATCTTTTTCTCCCGACGCCGAAGCCTCAAGATGGGTACCCCTTTTTCGCTTGTGCTGAGCAAAGTATACCACGCGTGCCTCGTCATGCGGGATTACTCTTCTGCATCGAGATGAGAGTCAGGCTCCCCCACGAGATGGAGATGGGTGCGTAGGCGTGCGGCGTAGCGCGCCTCATCGGCACCTACGGCCAGATCCTGTGGGAGCAGCTCGAACAACGGCAATTGAACCATTCCGGGAACGCGGCGTCTGCGGTGTGCGGGTGCATGATCAGGGGTTTTCCAGTAGAGCAGCCATTCGTTCGGACCCAGATCGAAGAGCGCCAACTGAGGTGAGCGGAACGGCGTGTCAGCCAGGCGAGGATGACTGACCGTTCGCAGGTGCTTGTGATTGTCTTGCAGTTCGACGGTATACTTTGAGAGCGTCACGGCCTGGTGCTCCACTTTGAGTGTGCCCTCATAGACCCAGACGGTCACAGGAGCTGATCCTAGACCTCGCTCCCCGTAGAACTTCCAGTTCTGAAAACGCAGGAACCCATTCTTGTCTAAATGGCGGGTGTAGCGGGTCGCGAACAGGATACGGTCAAGGACCGGGGCTGGGTACACCGTGCCTTTGTGCCCACCGAGAACCGCTGCGGGGCTGTGGCGACCATCTTCGCGCTCTTCGTGCGCGAAGTGGCGCTGCACGTTGTAATCATGCATCCAGGTGCGGTGAATGGCGAGCATCTCTTCCCAGCTCGTTGCCCGTGCGAACTTCGCGTCAATCATTCTTCTGACGATATTGAAGTGAGATTCTATATAATTTTGCCATGCCTGCCGTTTCTCTATACGCTCTTTCTTGATCCCCAGCGCGGCATACACGTCCATAGCCTGGTTACAGTAAAAAATTCCACCTCCGTCACTGACAATGGCATTGGGCGCGCCTGCGGTCGAGAGCGCCGCGAAGAGGACTTCCAGATAGTCCCACTGATTTTGGGTACGAGAAATTTTGCTCGCCAGCACGGCCCTGCTGTAATTCTCTAATACACTGATCAAATAAACTGGTTCTGGAAACCCTAAGTTATGTTCTTCAATGTACCTGACATCCACTGACCAATACTCGTGTCTGAAATGTGCCTTAAATGGCATGGCTTTACGCTCACGCTGGGCTGTTTCTTTGGCGGGAGGCAACCCGTAGAGGTTGCGATTGAGGGCCAACAGCCGTCCACACGTGGCCTGTGAGAGGTGGATTCCAATTTGCTCCAGGGCAGCACGCACGCGATAGGCACCAAGTTCAGGACTCTCCGCTGCCAGCTTTCTCACCTCGTCGATCTCTTGAATCGTGACTTTGCGTGCGGGGTTATGCGGTGCGCTACTCGGTCTATCATCCAGTCCCGCGTGCCCTTCCTTTACCCACCGTTTGAGCACTTCATACACCCGCGTGCGAGGCGTTTGCAGGTAGGCGCTTATGGTCGTGATCGACCATCCCTCCGCATGCAGATCAACGATAGCTCGCCGTCTCTGGTAAGGGTCGGCGATCTGGGCGTAGGGCGGATAGCGCCGCCCTGTCACCGTTGGAATGCCGCCATCAGCCAGAACTCGCTTGACCGTATGGTCGCTTGGCCTGCGTTCAAAGCGTAGAAAACAGATGGTGGCAATCTCATGGGGGCGAAAGCCCGGATGTTCAGCTTTCAGATCGACAATCAGTTGGCGCATCTCCGGCGGGAGACTGCGCCCAGTCTCAGGGGAAGGGGCACGCTCTTTGGGAAACAGGCTCGCCATACCATAGTGTTCAAATTGGCGGGCCTGGTAATGCAGCGTGCGTGGACTTACTCCGGTTTCTTTTGCCCGCTCCGCTGCGGTCTCCCCAAAAAGCACGAGGGGGCGCAGCCGCTCATAGACCTCTTGTTCCGGCCAGAGCGTATATTGCTGAATCTCTTGCCAATCATGGGTGCGTTCTCGACGCAGGCGCTTGCGCTTAGGCATGACAGCCGCCTTTTCGCTGTGTTTTCCCTCCCCTGACTTCTATGTCGATTTGTGCCTTTCAAGAGTAACTCTCACCACTTTGGAGAGCCAAGGAATAGCCATTTCGGGCTACTTATCTCTTCCCACTTTCTGTTCCTATTCTACGTACATTCCTGTTTTACCCGCAAGGGACGAGTGCAACAATACGTACCCCAGGTCTTGATTAAGTATCTGCGGATATGTTTGTTTGGATTCTGTGGTGTATGGTGCCGCAGATGTCACCATCGCCTCACTATTCGTCATGTTGGTCGCCATTATGAATGCGCCCAATCTCTCGCGCAAAACCGCTGAGACAGGTTTCATGAAGAGATTTCTGATCGTGAAGACCATTCATGTATCTCACCGCCTCTGAAAATTTCCATTTGACAGACGTTCCGAAACATGGTACATTTATGTAGTCGGCTACATAGTTTTGGAGGACTCGATGGGCGAAAGTAAAATCGACAACACGTACGGCCTGCTGATTGCGCGTCTGGCCCATATTCACCGCATTCGTCTCGAGGAATATTTGAGTAAACAGAACCTGCACGTAGGCCAAGAAATGCTTTTGAAGTACCTGTGGAACCAGGATGGGCTCTCCCAAAAGGAGATTGGGGAGTTCATGGGCATTCAGTCGGCGACCGTCACCCGCATGGTGATCCGTATGGAGCGATCTGGTTTTGTCGAGCGCAGGACCGACCCCGATGACCAAAGAGTCTCCCGTGTCTATCTCACTGAGAGAGGGCGGAGTTTGCAACCTGCCGTTGAACAAGGTTGGATGGCTCTAGAGCAACAGATTCTTGCCGACTTCTCACTGGAAGAACGTCTTTTACTTCGACGCTATTTGGAGCAAATTTACCTCAATTTGTCGTAGTCGAGAGTGTTTACCCATAGAGCTAGCCAGCTACCTAGCTCATTTAGATAGCCGGCTATCTAAATGAGCTTTACAGATGTTGTCTGTCAATCATCCTTTCGCATGACACGAAAGGAGAGGAGAACGACAAACCATGAATGAGAACATTCAAGTTGTCTATGTACACCCCCCTACCGAGTCCGCACCACTGGATTCGGACACCACTTTTCACGTGGTGAAAACGCCATTCGAGACGGATGCAGTGCGTTTACAACCACACGAGGTGCTGGTGAAAAATGCGTAAGAATGGATCAAATAAAATTCGTGTAGGAATCATCGGCGCCAATCCTGATCGTGGCTGGGCTATGCAGGCGCACATTCCTGCCTTGAAATCCCTGTCGGATGAGTTCGAAATCACGGCGCTCTCCACCAGTCGGAGCGTCTCTGCCGCCGCTGCGGGCAAGCTCTTTGGCGTGCCGCTGGCGTTCGACAATCACCACGATCTGGTGAATAGTGCTGCCGTCGATGTGGTCGCGATCACGGTGAAAGTGCCGTATCACTTCGAATTGGCGGCTGACGCACTCACTGCGGGGAAGGCTGTCTATTGCGAATGGCCGCTCGGCAACGGGTTGGAGGAAGCTGAGCGTCTGGCCGCGCTGGCAGAGAAAAAAGGCGTGCTTGCCGTGGTCGGGTTGCAGGCGCGGTCCGCGCCGTCGGTTGCGTATGTTCAGGATCTGATCAAACAAGGGTATGTTGGGGACGTGTTGTCTACCACAGTGATCGGCTCTGGAATGGGCTGGGGCCCGGCAATGCCACAGAGCGAAGCCTACACCGCCGATATCAAAAACGGTGCGACCATGCTCTCGATCCCACTGGGCCACACCTTGGATGCGCTGTGCTACTGCCTCGGTGAAGTGCGGGAACTCTCTGCTACCATGGCTGTCCGCCGCACATCGTTCGCGATCGTGGAAACTGGCGAGATCAAGCCCATGACCTCTCATGATCAAGTGAGTGTCAGTGGTCTGCTTGATGGCGGCGCAGCGCTCTCGGTCCATTATCGCGGCGGCATGTCACGCGGCACCAACCTGCTGTGGGAAATCAATGGGACTCAAGGCGACCTGCAAATCACCTCTTTCGGCGGCCACGCCCAGATCTTCGAACTGACGGTACATGGGGGGAATGGGAAAGATCAGGCTTTGCAGGTCCTGCCTGTGCCAGAGCAGTATCGCTGGTCGCCGACGCAGCAAGGCCCTGGCTCCAATCTCGCCCAGGCGTATGTACGCTTCGCACGTGACTTCCGTGAAGGCACACATGTCTGCCCGACCTTTGATGACGCGGTCACGCGCCACCGCATGCTGCACGCTATTGAGATCGCGGCGGCGACTGGCCAGCGCCAAACGCTCGGCTGATGATGGAGGGTAACGAATGAAGTTTGATTAGTAACAAAAGGCTATGCTCTAGGTCCCAAGAGTGTAAATCCCAACCTCAAACCTGGTGGGAGGAGTAGAATTATTCTGGTCGACGTAGAGGAACTGTTTTGAGGAAGGACGAGAGCTCGTTCGGCCTCCCAAGCTCAATGAGCAGAAAACGCGAAAGACCGAGAAAGCCAAAAGCCACCAGAATAATGATGCCGCTTTCACTGGTCTCAGGTTGGGATTTACAGACCACCTAACGTAGAGTAGTCAATAGAGCATTCGCTCTTCTTATTGCATCCTTAGCGTGGGTTTTCCCCCGGATATTATGGTGACCCCACAAAGGATTATTCGGCGATAATTGACACATATATTCGCCGTTTTCTTCTTCTGACGCATAAATCCCCTTTTCGGCGAGGATATGTGTCAAATGACAAAATCTCATGCGTATCCGGGTACAAGTGCTCATTGAATCCGATCAAGAAAGCGCAGTTCCCCTGCATATCGAAGAGGTCGCCTGCTTCAAGCGAGAGCTGCTCTCGCCAGAAACGCTTGGGCTTCGGTTGGAGGAAGCCAAACAGATGCTGGCTGGCGTCCAACACGTCATGACCGAGAGCCAGGTAGAAGAGTATGTGGAGCAACAGCGCCAGTGCCCGCATTGCCAGCAGCCTCTTGCGTGCAAGGGACATCACCACATCGGCGTGCGAACGCTCTTTGGCAAACTGACGCTGGAGAGCCCACGTCTGTATACCTGTTCCTGCCAGCCTCACCAGAAACACAGTTGGAGCCCGGTCGCGGCGCTATTTCCCGAACGGAGCACCCCAGAACTGCTCTACCAGGAAGTTCGATGGGCCTCGCTGCTGTCTTATGGGGTCACTGTCAAGCTCCTGGGCGATCTACTCCCAATGGACCATCAACTGAGTACTTCAACCATCTCACGTCACGTCAGCCAGGTCGCTGAGCGCCTCGAAGGAGAGCTGGGCGACGAACAGCCCTCTTTTATCGAGGGATGTCCTGACCAGTGGTACAAACTCCCGGAGCCAGATGCGCCACTCGTGGTGAGCCTTGACGGCGGCTACGTTCACGCGCGTTCATCGGAGCAACGCAAAGATGGGTCATTTGAGATCATCGTGGGCAAAAGCACGACCGGAGCAGGAGCGACTACCCGTTTTGGGCTGGTCTCAGGCTACGATACCAAACCGAGGCGACGACTCTTTGAAGTCTTGCAGGCACAAGGATTGCAAATGAACCAGGCCGTCACGTTTCTCACCGATGGGGGAGACACCGTACGCGATTTGACAGAAGGGCACAGCCCGCTCGCTTCTCACATTTTGGACTGGTTCCATATTACCATGCGCTTGACGGTGCTGGGTCAGATGGCAAAAGGGATGCCGGTCGAACAGAAAGGCGAGCAATTCGAAAAAGAACTGGAGCGGGTGAAATGGTTCCTCTGGCACAGTAATCTGTATCAAGCGCTACAGGTGCTGGAAGGCCTGGAGCTGGATATTGATGCGGAGGCAAGCCCAGAGGCTCGGAAGCTGGCCAGAACCTTGCACGAGTTTGACCATTACATCCGCACCAATCAATCTTCCATTCCCAACTATGGTGATCGTTACCGCAATGGAGAAGCGATCTCTTCGGCGGTCGCGGAATCCTCTGTGAATCAGATGGTGAGCAAGCGCTTCGTGAAGAAGCAGCAAATGCGCTGGACCAGGCGCGGTGCTCATCTGCTCTTGCAGATCCGCACGCGGACGCTCGATGACACGCTTGCTGCCACTTTTCAGCGTTGGTATCCTGGCATGGGAACAGACGAGCTACAACAAAGGAGGCAGCCCCAGACTCAAGTGGCGTGAAGAGCGTTCGCGTGCTCACGTGACGCTATGTATGCTGCCGGCGTTCCCATTCACGTGCTTTGCGTTTAGCGGCCTCTCGGTTATCAGAAATGTAGCGTTCCAGACTGCGCAAAGAGGTATGCCCGCTAAAGCGTTTGAGGTCAACTTCGGTGTAATCATGGGCAGCACGCAGACTGATAGCTGTGTGGCGCAGTTGGTGGAGATCCCAGTCGGGGGTATACTCTTTCCAGAGCGTATCGGCCTGCCGGTAGGAGAGACGTGCATAACCGTCGGCATCCAGATCAGCCCGGCGAGGTAGACGCGCTTTGCGGTGCGTCACGAAGAGCGGTCCTGACGTCGGGTATCCACGTGTTGCCAAGTACTTATCCAGGAGCGTCCCGACGGCACGAGAGAAGAACATCTCGCGTGGGCGGTCGCCTTTGCCATGAATGAGAATTGAGCGATCCGACCAGGAAATGTCCTCGATATCGATGGAGAGCGCTTCTTGACAGCGGAGGCCACCATCATAGATCAGCCAGAAAAGGGCGCGATCTCGCGAGTCCTCGATTTTGCGTAACACAGACTTGACCTTGTGCGCGTCCAAGGCCCGAGCAGCCCGTTTCCCTTCTGGTTTCCGTTGCACCCCATCCAGGAGGGCCACGACCTGCCATCCCTGATCGCGAAGCCACCGGGTGAAACTGCGGAGCGCAGCCAAACGCCGATTGTAGGTAGAGGGTGCCAGGGATTCTTGGCGTGCAAGAAAGGCCTGGAGATCGACATCAGTGAGTGCAGTAGCAGGTTTTTGGCCCACTTCAGCCAACAGTGGAGTGAGGTCTTCGGCGTAACTTTCGCGGGTTCTCCGTGCGAACGAGGAAACCTCAAGGAACTGTTCAAATACCTGTGCCAGAGTCAATGATGGAGAAGCAGATGTTTTCATGAGTTATTGCACCTAATGCGGAAAAAGAGTATACTTTGGTTGAGGTTCAGTGTAGCGTTTTGGCTGGAGGATGGCAAGGTATCGCACCTAATGGAGCCAGCTCTCAGTTAACCGAGATTTTAGGACGTAGAGTACTTCTGTTCTAAAACCGTGCTGTGTGGCTGTGACTAATACTTGTTATTGGAAGGAGAAAGGTCCGTTTACTTCCACTAATGCGAAAAGTGAGGGCTATGAGCGCACGAAAGGAACTTCTACTAACAAGTTTTGGTCGCTTCTCTGCCTCTCTACCGCCAGGAAAATAACAAATAGCTCTAAGTCCTAAAATATCAGTTATCTGAGAGATGGCTCTAATGGGCTATTCGCTGCGATAGAAAAGGAAGTGGCACGTGTTCAACTCAAATTCGCAATCACGCCATATTAACAGCCAGGCCGAACTCTACCTTCCAGGTGGAGCGAGTGGGGCCGATCGCTGTGCCCAGCCGAAATTGGTTTTCACGCAAGCTCAGGGAGCATATCTTTTTGATGCAGATGGTCGGCGGTATATTGATTACCATGCCGCTTACTCCTCTATCCTTTTAGGCCACAGTCATCCAGAGGTCAATAAACACGTTTATGAAGTTGCGAAGCAGATCGACCTGATTGGGGTCGGGACAACTGAACTGGAAGTCGGATTGGCGAAGAAGCTCGTCGAACATATCCCTTCTGCCGAGAAAGTCTTTTTTTGTAACTCCGGCTCTGAAGCAACATATGCAGCTATTCGGGTAGCGCGCGCTGCCACAGGTCGTCGTAGACTCGTTAAATTTGAGGGTTGTTTCCACGGCTGGCATGATGCAGTCATAATGAATACAACTACCCCGATTGAAAAATTTGGTCAGAAGTATCCCGAATCCGCCGGTATGGCACATGGGGTCGCAGATGATACACTGGTCTTACCTCTCAATAACATCGAAGAATCTGCCCGCATAATTCATGAGCAGGGAGATACAATCGCAGCAGTCATTCTCGAACCTATCCCGCACTATCTTGGCTGCATTCTCCCTGATTCCGAGTTCTTACATGCGCTGCGTCGACTGACTCAAGAGTATGGCATAGTGTTGATCTTCGATGAGGTGATTTCTGGCTTTCGCCATGGATTGGGCGGATACCAAAAAATTGTAGACATTACGCCAGATCTTACGGCTTTGGGAAAAGCTATTGCCAATGGCTATCCTCTGGCTGCTGTATGTGGGCAGGCCAAATTAATGGATCATCTTGGTCCAGATGGCGATGTATGGTTTTCTGGAACCTTTAATAGCCATCCTCACAGTCTGGCCGCCGCGTTAACGACGGTTGAGATCTTAGAACGGCCAGACAGCTATGATCACCTATATGCTCTGGGAGAACGTATGCGACGTGGACTGAGCGAAATCATCCAGAGATACGGAGTGCAGGCCACTGTGATGGGCTTTGGTTCGATTTTCACCACCTATTTTATGTCGCCGCCTGTAGAGAATTACGCTGACTTGCTTCGCAATGATGACAATCTGTTTGTCGCGTACCGGCACAAGATGATTGAGCACGGTATTTATGAATTGCCACGCCCGCTCAAACGTAATCATGTGGGTTTGTCACACACAATTGCTGACATCGATCAGAGCCTGGAAGCAGCAGAGGCCGTTTTCAAGCAGATGTGATAGTACTCACTGCCAAGCTTATGTCCTTCTAGACGAACAAAGGAAGACGCCCATTTTCGTTAAGGCACTTGCAAGTCTCTCATACCCTGTGTTTGTATGATACGATAGAGAATCAATAGGAGTTAGAGGTATGGACGAAGCGGAGCCACAGTCGGGAGGAAAGCATGCATTATCAGGCCCCAAAAATGACTCAAGCTCTTTCATACAGGAGTCAATTGGCTCTCTTAGACTCTTTTACTCCTATGCAAACGAAGATGAACAGTTGCGGAGAAAACTCGAAAAACATTTGGAACTTTTACAGCGACAGGGATATATCACAGGGCTCCATAAAGGTAAAATTGAAGCAGGAATCGAACAAGATCAAGAAATCAGGAGATTATTAAATACAGCCCAGATTATTCTACTGCTTATTAGCTCCGACTTTTTGGCATCGGATTACTGCTATAGTGTTGAGATGATGCAAGCTATTGCAAGACATGAGTCTGGAGAAGCTCGTGTAATTCCTATCATTCTTCGCTCTGTCGATTATGAAAATACTCCATTTAGCAAACTTCAAGTACTACCTATAGGAGGCAAACCTGTGACAAGTTGGAATAATCGGGATGAGGCTTTTGCTGATATTGCCAGGGAAATCCGCAGAGCAGTTATTAGTTTAGTTTCCTTGCCTCTCCGGCAAATCCCTCTTTTCACTGCTCACTCTCGGGAGGACTGGGGAGAAGCAGCCTCTGATATAGGACAATTTTACGGCAGGGAGAGGGAATACGCTGAATTGAACCAGTGGATTGTAGGAGACCGGTGCCGATTAATAGCGCTCTTAGGAATTGGAGGTATAGGCAAAACTACTCTAGCTCATTTTCTAGCACAACAGATTAAAGGTGAATTTACCTATATTTACTGGCGCTCGTTGCAGAATGCGCCTCCTCTCCAGGATATTCTCAAAAATTGCCTCCTCTTTTTATCTAATCAGCAGTTAGCCAGGTTGCCAGAGGACGTGAATAGCCAGATAACAATGCTTATGGAGTATTTACAAAAGCATCGTTGCCTTCTGATATTAGATAATTTTAATGGAGTTTTACAGCCAGGCTATCGTGTAGGGCGGTACCTGCAAGGGTATGAGGGATATGGCAAATTACTTGAGCAGATAAGTCAAGTTCAACACCAAAGCTGTCTTCTGCTGACAAGTCGTGAAAAGCCAACGGAGATAGCTCATCTGGAAGGAGATTCGTTACTGGTTCGATCGTCGTATCTCTCAGGCATGGGACTGGTTGAGGGTCATGAGCTTCTGAAGAACAAGGGTTTAGTTGGAGCTGACGCGGTATGGACTACCCTGGTTCAACTCTACTCAGGTAACCCCCTTGCGTTAAAATTAGTTGCTATATTTATTTGGGAAGTATTCAATGGGGATATTGATGCTTTTCTAAAAGAGGAAGAAGCGATATTTGGTGAAATCTATGATCTCCTGGATCAACAGCTTGAACGTCTTTCAAAAAGAGAACGAGAGATTTTGTATTGGCTAGCAATTGAGCGCGAGGCGGTTTCAATAGATGACTTGCAAGTAGATATAATCCACCCGGTGGCAAAGAGAGAATTATTTGATGGCTTAGAATCTCTGTTGAGGAGATCAATGATTGAAAAGCGTGGCGGCGCGCATTTTACTTTGCAGCCAGTCATTATGGAGCATATAACAAACAGAATTGTTGTGCAGGCGTGCGAAGAAGTAAATACAGAAATCGTTGATCTTTTAACAAATTACTCACTCATCAAAGCGCAGGCCAAGGATTATCTCAGAAACAGTCAGGTGAAGCTGATCCTTGGACCAGTAGCTGAGTGGCTCCTTACTCATAAGGGGAAAGAGAGGAGCGAGGAGAAACTCAGGCGAATCCTCTCCAACTTGCATGAAACATATTCAGAGGTTCTCAGTTATACAATTGGGAATATCATTAACCTGCTCGTGCAGTTACAATGTGGTCTCCAAGGCTATGATTTTTCTCACCAGGTAATACGTCAAGCATATTTACAGGGCATAGCCTTGCAAGACACGAACTTTTCCTCTGCCCATTTTGTAAAATCGGTGTTTAACGAGGTATTTGGAAATATTCTATCTGTAGCATTGAGTACAAATAAGAATTTATTGGCTGCTGGAACTGCTACTGGTGACATACTATTGTGGCAAGTCCCTGATGGTACACCGCTCCTTACCTTTCATAGGCATACAGATTGGGTCCGATCGGTGGCTTTTAGCCTAGATGGGAAGACGATTGTCAGCGGGAGTGATGATCGGACTGTGTGCTTGTGGGAAGTTGAGAGTGGTCAATGCCTCAAAGTCCTCCAAGGCCATACCAACTGGGTCCGATCGGTGGCTTTTAGCCCGGATGGGAAGACGATTGTCAGCGGTGGTCAAGATCAAACTATGCGTTTATGGGAGGTCAGCAGCGGCCAATGCCTCAAAGTTTTACAATCTACTGAACCGATCTGGTCAGTGGCTTTTAGCCTAGATGGGAAGACGATTGTCAGCGGGAGTGATGATCGGATGATACGCTTATGGGAAGTTGAGAGTGGTCAATGCCTCAAAATCCTCCAGGGTCATGCAGATCAGGTCCGATCGGTGGCTTTTAGTCCAGATGGGAAGACGATTGCCAGTGGGAGTGATGATCGGACTGTGCGCTTATGGGAAGTTGAGAGTGGTCAATGCCTCAAAGTCCTCCAAGGCCACGCGGAACCGATCTGGTCAGTGGCTTTTAGCCTAGATGGGAAGACGATTGCCAGCGGGAGTGATGATCGGACTGTGCGCTTATGGGAAGTTGACAGCGGCCTGTGCTTCCAGGTTCTCCAGGGCCATACCAATCGAGTCCGAGCGGTGGCTTTTAGTCCAGATGGGAAGACGATTGCCAGTGGTGGTGAAGATCAGGCTGCGCGCTTATGGGAGGTTGGTGATGGGCGCTGTCTGAAACTCCTGCAAGGCTACACTTATCAAGTGTTGTCAATTGCTTTCAACTCTGACGGAAGCTTGCTTACCAATGGCACTAATGATCGGACTGTGTGCTTATGGGAAGTAGAGAGCGGTCAACGCCTCAAAGTCTTACAAGGCCATACCAACTGGGTCCGATCAGTGGCTTTTAGTCCAGATGGGAAGACGATTGCCAGTAGTAGCGAAGATCAAACTGTACGCTTATGGGAAGTTGACAGCGGCCTGTGCTTTCAGGTTCTCCAAGGCCATACGGACCAGATCTGGTCAGTGGCTTTCAGTCCTGATGGGGCACTGGTGGCCAGTGGGAGCCATGATCGAACTATACGCTTATGGGAAGTCGGGAGCAGTCAATGTCTGCATGTTCTGCAAGGTCATGCAGATCAGGTCCGATCGGTGACTTTTAGCCCTGATGGGGCATTGGTGGCCAGTGGGAGCGAAGATCAAACTATACGCTTATGGGAAGTCAAGAGCGGTCAATGCCTCAAAATCCTTCAAGGCCATACAGATAGAGTATGGACACTCTCCTTCAATCGTGATGGGACATTGATGGCTAGTGGGAGCCAGGATCAGACCGTGTGTTTGTGGGAGGTCAAGAGCGGTCAACTCATCCAGGTTTTGAAAGGTCATACGGACCAGATCTGGTCAGTGGCTTTCAGTCCTGATG
>Ga0066790_10000462_pt1 | contig 15160 bp, 12 predicted proteins | sample OrgsoiDNA2013050_FD_70963 | JGI IMG/M metagenome (GOLD analysis project Ga0066790, IMG submission 70963) | Permafrost soil microbial communities from the Arctic, to analyse light accelerated degradation of dissolved organic matter (DOM) -... | ecosystem: Environmental > Terrestrial > Soil >...
CCTGACTTTCTCCGACAACATCAACCACAGCGAACTGATCACGACCGCGCATGTGGTGTACCTGAACTCGAAGTATGAATTCCTGAACGAGGCCATGCTCGTCCGCCACGTCGGAAGCAGCACCAATGCGCCGGGGGTATTCCATACCCCTGCGTTTTACACGCAGTTTTCCCGAGCTTTCGGCAAGTACCGCCCGTATTTCCGTTTCCAGTACATCAACGCTGCCGCAGACGAACCGATCTATGGCGATCCGACGGACGGGCCGGTGGTGGGCCGGCAACAGGGTGCGTCCGCAGGCGTGCGCTATGACTTCAACGACCACGCCGCCTTCAAGCTGCAATACGACCGCTTGACGATTCGCGGACAAGGCAGCGCCAACGGACTGGACACGCAATTCGCATTCACTTTCTAAGGGAGACTGTCATGCAAGAACCTAAAATATCGAGGATCCGACTAGGCGGAATCGCCCTCCTGTCGGTGCTTCTGGTTACGGTAATTGGGATCGCGCCGCAAACGGCACAAGCGGGAGGCGACCCCATTGTGGTCATCGTAAACGGTGCGAATCCGGTCGAGAGCCTGAGCGCCGGCGACTTGAAGAAATTGTTCCTTTCCGACCGCAGCAAATGGGACACGGGCAAGTCGGTGGCCCCGGTGATCGTGACCGCTGGCGCGCCGGAAAGGACTGCGTTCCTGAAGCAGGTGTGCGGCATGAGCGATGGCGACTTCGGGAAATACTTCATGCAGGCAGCCTTTACGGGAAAGTCGGCCACTCCGCCCAAGGAGGTGACCAGCTCGGCGTCGGTCAAAAGCTTCGTGGCATCTTCTCCGGGCGGCATCGGTTTCGTAAAAGCGATGGACTTCCACGGTAACGGCAGCGATGGTGGGGTGAAGGCCCTGAAGATCGACGGAGTGCAACCCGGCGATCCCGGTTACAAGCTGCGAATGTAGGGCGCGCGACTCGAGGAATTCCCATGCGGACGATCAAAGGCAAGCTTTTCGGACCCACGATCTGCGGCCTGCTGTTTATCGCGGGCGTGAGTGCAACCGGCTCTTGGGGCATCACTTCGGTGGAGAAAACCACGGCAGCGGTGGGGGCCACGGGCTCGGCAATCCGCAATCACATTGAAGCCGGAGTCTACAACGATACGGTTCGAGCCGATGTGTCCGCGGTGTTCACGGAAAAAGGCGACGAACAACAGAACAAAGTGGAAGAGTTCAGCCAGCATTGCAAGCTGCTGCAGGATCGCATCGGTAAAGCCCGGGACCTGGCGGTGGATCCGGCGAGCCGCGCTCTGCTCAACGAAGAGAGCACCCTGGTGGGGCAATACGTGCAGGCGGGCCAGGCGCTGGTGGACAGCATTGTGCACCAGCCCAGCGAGGCTCCGGCGCGACTGGGACCTTATCTGGAGTTGTACAAGGATCTGCAGGGAAAAATTGAAACAGCCAGCGACCAACTGGAAAAAAGCTCGAAGGAAGCGGAGGCGGAAGCGGATGCCAAAGGCCGGCGGGCGACGCGCGCCATTTTCTCAATGTGCGGAATTTCGCTGCTGCTGATGCTGGCCATCGCGGGGCGGATTACCTGGAGTATCAGCCAAGGATTGGATTCGTTCTCAAACCGGATTCGCGCCATGGCGGACGCGAACGATCTGACGTCGCGTGTAGACGAGGACCGCAGCGACGAAATCGGGCAGTTCGGCCATTCCGTCAACATATTCGTGAGCAAGATACACAACATCCTGGCGCAGATCACAGACAATGTGCAGCACGTTGCCAGAGCCAGCGAGAAGCTCTCCGCCACGAGCCACCAGATATCGGCGAATTCGGAGGAGACCTCGGCGCAGGCCGGGGTTGTGTCGCAGGCCGCCCAGCAGGTGAACACCAATCTGCAGAGCGTATCGCACGGCAGCGGGGAAATGACATCCACCATTCAGTCCATCGCCTCCAACGCGCACGAGGCCGCGACCGTCGCCTCCAATGCCGTACACACCGCCCGCTTAGCCAACGATACTGTCACCAAACTAGGTGCTTCCTCCGCCGAAATCGGCGAGGTCATCAAGGTCATCACGTCGATCGCGCAGCAGACGAACCTGCTCGCTCTAAACGCGACCATCGAAGCTGCCCGCGCCGGAGAGGCCGGCAAGGGCTTCGCCGTGGTCGCGAACGAAGTAAAAGAGTTGGCCAAGCAGACCGCGAAAGCTACCGAAGACATCAGCCGCAAGATCACCGCAATTCAGACCGACACCAAGGGCGCCGTGGAAGCGATCGGCACCATCACGGGTATCATCGGCCAGATCAACGACATTTCCGGCACCATTGCCACGGCCGTGGAAGAGCAGAGCGTCACAACCAACGAAATGACGCGCAACGTGGCCGACGCCGCAACCGGTTCGGGGGAGATCACGCGCAATATCGAGGGCGTGGCCGAGGCGGCGCGTGGCACGTCTGCCAGTGCACAGGAGTCGCAGAACGCCGCCAACGAGTTAGCTGAGATGACGGTGCAACTGCGCGGCCTGGTGGGGCAGTTCAAGATCGAAGCATCGGCAAGTCCAGCCATCGAAAATGCCATGCCGCCCGCCAGAATCATAGCCGCAACCGCTGGTAGCTGATCCGGCTCCGCCGAAAGAAAAGGCCAAATCAATTGCCGCCTACGATGAAAAAACGAGTGCTCCTGGTTGACGACGCAGTGGTGGTTCGCAAGGCGCTGTCCGTCGCCATCGATCAGGATCCGGATCTTGAGGTTGCCGGTACTGCGGTCAACGGGCGAGTCGGGCTGGCGAAATTCATTTCGTTAAAGCCCGACATCGTGCTGCTCGACGTTGAGATGCCCGAGATGAACGGGATTGAAACTGTCCGCGAATTGCGCAAAATCGACAGCCGCGTTCCTATCATCATGTTCAGCAGCGTGACCGAACAGGGGGCGGCAGTCACGCTGGAGGCGCTTTCGTTGGGCGCTTCCGATTACGTCACCAAGCCCAGCAACATCGATATGACCGCCACGCTGGAGGCGATCTCGCATGAACTTATCCCCAAGGTGCGAGCGCTTTGCCGCTTGCCCGAAACGCGCGCCAGCGTGACTTCCGAAGTGAAGTCCCCAGTGCGCGCGCCCGCGCTTCCTCTCCCTCCGCGTGCGCGCTTGTTGTCTCCGGTGCAGGTGGTCGCCATCGGAGTATCAACGGGCGGACCCGATGCGCTGGCCCACGTTCTACCGGCGCTGCCGAAAGATTTCCCCGTGCCGGTTGTCATCGCGCAGCATATGCCGCCCATTTTCACCTCGCTGCTGGCATCGCGCCTGACGGCCAAGACGAATCTTCCGGTGCAGGAATGCGTTTCCGGCGAGCCACTCACCGCAGGCCGCATCGTGATCGCTCCCGGAGACTTTCACATGGTGGTGAACCAGGAAAATGGCGTCGCGATGCTGCGTACGCACCAGGGACCAAAGGAAAATTTCTGTCGCCCATCCGTCGACGTGCTCTTCCGCTCGATCGCCGCCGTATATGGCGCGCGCACGCTTGCCGTGATCCTTACCGGCATGGGCCAAGACGGCGTGAAAGAGTGCGACGCGTTCCGCCGCCTGGGCGCCCGCATCTTCGTGCAGGATGAAGCCACCAGCGTGGTTTGGGGAATGCCGGGGTTTGTCGCGCGGGCGGGCCTGGCCGACAAGATTCTTCCGCTCGATCAAATCGGTTACGAGATCGTGCGTGCCACCACTATGCAGATTGCGGCGCGCACGCAAGCCTGAGATCGTCCCTGATTACGTCTTGGTGAGACTGTCGAGGTAGCGATTGTTGTAGAACGTTGTCGCCTTCTGCACGAATTCCAGAATCTTGAACATGCGGTCGCGCCCTTCGCGGTTCATCTCGCGGAACTGCACCGCGATGCCTGAACCAGGATCGAGTCTGGCCACAATCCCTTCCGCCTTCAGGCTCGTGTCGTCCATCGAAAATCCCAGCGTGATCTTGCTGCCGGCGGGGACGATGGTGCTGGTTTCCACGTAGCAGCCTCCAATACTGACGTCGGTCAGGTTGGCGAACATGGGAGTGCCGCCCGCGTCCGTCGTCAACTCGATCGTCACGCGGCACTTCATGCGCGGGTGCGATCGCCGGTCTTTGTAAGCCAACTGCTTCTGCTTTTCCAGATACATGCGCCGGTCGGCTTCGGCTAAAAGCTGCTCGGCGTCCTTGCCGTCTTCGGGATAGAGCGCGCGGCCAACGCTGAGCGAAAGAATTTCTTCGCCACAGACTTCGCTTCCCGCCTGCTTCGCCAGCGCCCGCATCTGCTCTGCTTTTTTACCGGCTGCGTCCGCGGCCAGTCCGGGAGCAATCACGACGAACTCGTCTCCGCCCATGCGCGCCACGTAGTCATATTCGCGGCAGCTGTCCTTCAACGCTTGGGCAAACAGCCGCAATACTCGATTCCCTTCCAGATGGCCAAAGCGGTCGTTGATTTGCTTGAAGCCGTCCATGTCGGAAACCATTACGGTCAGCGTCGAATTGTCGCGCTTGCAACGGGCCAGATCGCGATCGAGTTGCAGGAACAGCGAGCGGGCATTCGGCAGCCCGGTCAGATAGTCAGTGGTGGCGGAGTTTTCCGCCTGCGCGAACTTGAGCGCATTCTCGATCGACAGCGCCATCTTGCTGCTGACCGCCAGCAGGATGCGCAGATTGTCGGTGGTAAAGGCATCGCGTTCACCGCGGTAGAGCGCCAGCACGCCAGTCACTCCGCCTACGCCCTCCAGCGGCACGGCCAATGCTGAGCGCAGCGTGCTGAACTTCGACGGATCATTCAGATATCCCGGCTCGACTGAGGGATTGCCGTTCACGATCGGCTTCCGGTTCTGCGCCACCCAGCCGGAAAGCCCATGTCCGACCGGAATGCGCAAGGAGGAGAAGAGGCGATAGTTGTCTCCGTTTACGTACTCAGGAACCAGTTCATCCTCGCGCCGGATGTAAATTGCGATGGCATCGTAGGGGACCATCGGCTTGAGCTTGACGGAAAAGACGGAGAGTGTTTCGGTCAGACTCAGCGATGCGCCCAGATCCTGGCTGAGTTCGAATAGCGATTGCGCTTCTTGCCGAGCGGCGGCGATGGAAGACAGGAACGTGGTTTCGCGGCCGGCGTAATCCTGCACGGTTGCATTTTCGAATCCGGCAGCGGGCTCCAGGCCGCGCTCGATCTTGATGGCCGTGGACAGGGGGCCGTTGGGATCAGCCGCGGACTTCGACACCGCCAGGCGCTCCAGTTGAATGTAGCGCTTCTGCAGAACGTCGACCACTTTCGGATCGAATGACTTGCCCGACTCCGCGGCCAGCTTCTGCATAACCTCTTTCAGAGGTAAAGCGCGCCGGTACTGGCGATCGGAAGCCAGCGCGTCGAGGTAGTCAACCGCTGAAAGGATGCGGGCTCCAACGGGAATCTCCGCTCCCTTCAGGCCCATGGGATAGCCGGAGCCGTCCCACTTCTCGTGGTGGGCGCGGACGATGGGCACCACCGGATACGGGAAACGTACGCGCTCCAGAATCTCCGCGCCTACGAGAGTGTGAATCTTCATCTTCTCGAATTCTTCCGGCGTCAGGCGGCCTGGCTTCGAGATGATGTGCTCCGGCACGGCGAGCTTGCCAATATCGTGCAACAGCGCCGCAGCGTGCAGAGCCTCAAGCTCCGGACCTTTGACGCCCAATTCTTTCGCGACTTCGATCGCGTAGATTCGTACGCGCTGTAGGTGTTCGTGCGTCGTGTGATCTTTCGCTTCAATGGCCAGCGCCAGCGCTTCGATCGTCCGAAGGTGCAGGTTCGCCATCTCCTCGACGTGCCGCTTCTCGTCCTCGAGTTTTCCCAGGTAGAGCCGATACGACCGGTAGATGAGGTAAACAGCCGGCACCAATAGCAGCGACGTTTCCCAGTTAAACGATTGATTGAGCCAAGCGATCGCCCCTGCGATTCCAGCTCCCACCAGGTAGTAAGGGAACGACCAGAAATAGCAGTCGACCAGAATGCGCGTCAGCGGACGGCGCTCGGTCAGTGAAATGACCGCCGCAATCGATCCCGCATTAGCGATGAAATAAACAACAGCCGCCAGCCCAAGCAGCACGGCGTTGTTATCCACCACTAGCCTTGCCAGCGGGTGGTGATAGACCAGGTAGGCCAGCGCGGTCGATACCGCCCCCGCGCATATGTTGAACGTAACCTGAATCGCCTTGGGCCGCTCCGGATACATACACTGCGCCAGCATGGAGACCGCGCCCAGAATCAGCGTCTCAGTAAAACTGAGCTCCAGGATGCCGATCAAAATGAAAAGGAAATTCACCGACAGCGTCCCAGTGATTCCCGGCAAGTTAACCTTGAGCCGCGACGCAAGAATTGCTATGCCCAGATAGCAGATGAACTCGGCAATATTCTTGCTGCTCTGGTGGATTCCGCCGTAAATGAGCGTACCCAGTCCGGCGCTGACGATCAGGCTGATAAACAGCTTGGCAGCGAGAGACATGCCTCTCCACGAATGAGAGTGCGAAGGCAGACCTATGGCACCGCTGGTTGCACCAGTCATACGAGTAAACACACTGCGGCCGGGCGGGGATTCCCAGCTACTTCATAGATATCAGCTAACGCTTTTAGAAACAACGATTTGGAGGATTTCTGAAAAACTTCGGTAACCATTTACCGAACCTGTCGAGGTTGACAAGCATGGGATCATGGGGCACACCTCAGGGGGTCGCAATGAACAAATGCTCGGGAATACCGCGCTTTGTGCTCGGATGGGTCATGGTCTGCCTGGCTGGCTTACTGTTGCCGGCACCATTGCAGGCCGAGCCCCTTTCCCTTCAAGCACTTGTGACGCCTACCACGGTGATTCTGAAAGATGGCCAGCCCGTACGTTTCGCCGTGCATGGGTTTATCGAGTTCAAGTCGCTGGCCGAGCTGTTTCTCTATATCGATTCGCAGACGGCGCGATGGAAAGAGAACGCGGATTTCGACCCGGCGGCGCGGCGGAATCTGGGGCGCGATCTATTGCGCCGTGGGATCGAAAGCCGCGTTGTTTCGATGGCCGACGAGCGTCCGCTGGAAACGCTGATCACGCGCACCCGCGAAGAATTGCAGCAAGCGTTGGCGCGGTTGAAGGAGTCGACGCCTCCGGGCTACGCCGAGGACTTTCTCGCGTTACAGGAGAAGTGGAAGCCCTCTTTGAACTGCTGGAGCGCGTCGCCTTCGATTCCCGCGCGCGTGCTTTCGAACTGGTATCCCATCGAGGAGGGGATTCTGATCTACGGTGCCGCTTACGACTCGACGGAGCACTTTTGGCAGGCGGTGAAGTATCAGCCGGATGTGACGGTGAGTGAGATCAGGACATTACTCGATGCCTTGGAGCACCGCGATTGGACGACTTGGCTGGCGCGACTCGACGATGATCCCAAGCTCTATCTGCCGAATGCGTACGCGGTGGAGTTTCTGCGGCACAATCTGGCGCCGGAAAGGTTGCTGTGGTTTGCCGAGGAACTTACGCGGCAAGGAGTGCTGGATTCGGATCATGCGCGGACGATTCAGCAGCGTAGCGCCACTTCGTTCCGCTTCAGCCCGTATGAGGAAAAAGTCTTGTGGGGCGATCTAGCGGATCTATTTCATCTGGTCTATGTCTTTTCTCCGGCGGATGATCCCATGCGAAAGGCTCTGACAGAACCACACTTCGACGGCATTTATCTGGGAGAACGGAAGATGGGATTCATCAGCGAAGAGTTCAGGTCGTTGATGCTCGAAATCTGGAAAGTGAAATATCTGCAGATCCCGCGCTTCGGCGAGGTGATCCGGTCCATCCCGATCGAGATTCGGTTGTCACATTTCTTGAATGATGGAGACTCGCCCGATATTCCGATCCCGATTTACATTGGATATCTGAACCAGATTCGGGAAATGGCACGGGCGGCGAAGAAATAGAGTGCCGGAGGCACTCCTGAGAATAGCCCGCCGCTTCAGCGGCGGGTCCTTCGGCACGAAGGAGTTCGTGCCGGAGGCACGATTGAAATGCCTAGAAGACCGGAGGTTCAGCCGTCCCTGCCGGGACGAATCCCACATGATCGCCTGATCCGGCGTTGAAACGCCGGACTATCTTCAGGCGTTTCCCCCGGCACGACGGTCTTTGGATTGAGACTTCTTAGACCGAGTGAGACACGTCTTCTTCGGCGACATCGTGATCGGAATTATCGGGTGCCGAGACTGGCGTCGAACCTTTCCCTCTCCGCATGGCGACGATCCCAGTGCGCACCATTTCCAGTACACCGTAGGGACGCAGAACCTCGAGCAGCCCGTCAATCTTATCCTCGCCTCCGGTGATTTCGATCGTGAGCGAATCGGGGGCAACGTCGACCACACGGGCGCGGAAAACGCTGGCGAGTTCTAATACATGAGAGCGGGCTTCGTGCGTGGCGGCGACCTTAATCATGGCCAGGTCGCGGACGATGGCGGGTTCGTGAGTAATGTTCTCGACCAGCAGTACGTTGACCAGTTTGTAGAGATTGGCCTCGATGCGGCGCGATTGGTCGAGATCGGCGTCGACGGTAATAGTCATGCGCGAGACTTCGGGCTTCTCGGTGCGGCCGACGGTGAGCGAATCGATGTTGAAGGCGCGGCGACGGAACAGCGACGCCACTCGCGTCAGCACGCCCGGCTTGTTTTCTACGTAAACCACATATGTGTTCAGCATAATTTTCTATTCGTCTTCGGCGGTCTCGACAATCTTGCTGGGCCGCCGGATCATTTCATGCAGCGACGCGCCAGCAGCCACCATGGGATAAACCGTGTCTTCCTGCTCCACGCGGAAATTGATGAGCACGGGCCCGTCATGATCGCGCGCGGCACGCACCGAGGGCACGACCTGCGAGCGCTCGGTGACCGTCATGCTGCGAATGCCGTAGGCCTCGCCGAGTTTTTGGAAGTCCGGATTCAACAGCGGTGTGGCGGCGTAGTTGCGTTCGTAGAAAAATTCCTGCCACTGGCGCACCATGCCGAGGAATCCGTTGTTGATGATGGCGATGTTGACTTTCAACTTTTCCTGCACGATGGTCGCCAGTTCGCACAAAGTCATCTGGAAGCCGCCGTCGCCGACCACGACCCACACATCCGCTTCGGGCCGCGCGACTTTTGCGCCGATCGCGGCGGGCAGGGCGAATCCCATGGTGCCCAAGCCTCCCGACGTAATCAGACTGCGCGATTTTTCGTGCTTGTAGTATTGCGCCTCCCACATCTGGTGCTGGCCCACGTCGGTTACCACAACGGTATCGCCGTCGCGGGTCTCGCGCCACAGATCGTTGATGACATGCGCGGCGTAAAGATGTCCGCTGTCCGGCAGATTCTGGATGTCGCGCACGGCGGCGTCGCCCTTCAGTTTGTCGATGGAGTCGAGCCATTCGCTTCGGTCAATCGTTTCAACGTGCGGCAACAATTCGTGCAGTACTTCGCGTAGGTCACCGACGAGAGGCACGTCGACTTTAACGTTCTTGTTAATCTCCGCTGGATCGATCTCGATGTGAATCTTTTTCGCGCTCGACGCGTAAGTCTTCAGATTGCCCGTCACGCGATCGTCGAAGCGCATGCCAAAAGCGAGCAACAGATCTGCTTCTTGAATCGTGTGGTTCACCCAGGCCTCGCCGTGCATGCCCATCATGCCGAGATTGAGCGGATGCGATGCCGGGAACGCGCCCAGCCCGAGCAGCGTGAGCGCCACGGGAATGCCCGTCTTCTCGGCAAACTCGCGCACTTCGCTCATCGCTCCGGAGATGATGATGCCGTGCCCGGCAAGAATCACCGGCCGCTTGGCATTGTGAATGAGCTCCAGAGCCTGGTCATATTCTTTCTTATCCGGCGAAAGATCGGGGCGGTATCCGGGCAGTTGCGGCTTGGCGGCTTCGTAGTCGAATTCGCAGGTAGTCTGCTGCGCGTCCTTGGTGATATCGATCAGCACCGGACCCGGGCGCCCAGAGCGCGCCACATAAAATGCTTCCCTTACCGTACGAGCAACTTCGCTCGCATGCGTGACCAGATAATTGTGCTTGGTGATGGGGAGCGTCACGCCGGTAATGTCGGTTTCCTGAAACGCATCGGAGCCGATCAGTTTGCTGCCAACTTGTCCTGTAATGCAGACGATCGGAGAAGAATCGAGCATGGCCGTAGCGATGCCCGTGACCATGTTGGTGGCCCCTGGGCCAGACGTGGCGACAGCGACGCCAACTTTTCCGCTGGCGCGCGCGTAGCCGTCGGCCATATGCGTCGCGCCCTGCTCGTGGCGCACCAGGATGTGATGAATCTTGCTGCCCTTGAGCGCGTCATAGGCGGGAAGAATAGCGCCGCCGGGATATCCAAACACGGTTTGAACGCCTTCGCGCTCAATGCACTCCCACAGAATGCTGGCGCCGGTCATGTTTGTTTTGTCTTTCATGCGATTCACTCCTTGCTGCTAAAAAGCAAAACCCACCAAGCCAGCGACTGGCGGGGCGGGATTCGTGAGCCGTTAAGATTTCGTATTTCTCAGCTCGCTGTTTCCCTCCACACCGCGAAGGGAACGATAACGCGTCCCCCGCGGACCGTAACGCGAATTCGATGGAGATGGCGGTTGTTCATAGTCGTTGCAAAGATTGAAGAGAATGGTATCGAAGGCCGCGACGCGGTGCAAGGGGAAAGTCGGATGCTGGCTCATACCTCAACAACCTTCTGTTCAACATCCCTGACGGCTTGCACCACATTCTCCGGTTTGCCGAGATCCCGCCAATAGTATTCGTCCGCCGCAAAAGCGCTAATTTTCTCGCCCTGAGCGGCAAGACGGAGATACGTAGCGATGATCGAGAACGCACGTTCTTCTTTAATCATCGTCAGAAGTCGCGGCGAGATCACATGCACGCCGGAGAATGCTCGGGCCTGCATCCGCGCGTAAGGACCGACGATTTCCGGTTCCTGATCGCGCCCCGCGCGTCTCCCGCAGAGCCCACCATGCTCGTCGAAGAGCAAGTATCGCGACGTCTCCCGTTGCTGCACCGCCAGCGTCGCCAGCGCGTGATTCTCGCGATGAAACAGCAGCATGCGGTGAAGGTCGATGTTACTGATGACATCGACGTTGTGGAGCACGAAAGGCTCGCCGCCTGAATCGCCCCTCAAGAACCATGACGCTTTCTTGAGTCCGCCGCCGGTGTCGAGCAAAACTTCTTCGCGCGAGATTTCAATCCGCATCCCGAAGTTATCGTTCTTCTTCAGGTAGTCAACCACCATATCGGCGAAGTGATGCACGTTGACGATCACCTCGCGGACGCCGAACTGGCGCAGACGGCGGAGCGTAATCTCCAGCAGCGTGTGGCCCGCGACTTCGACCAGAGCCTTTGGGCGTTCGTCGGTGAGCGGACGCAGGCGGGTGCCAAGGCCGGCGGCGAGAATCATCGCCTTCATGGCCGGACGGGCTCCGCGGAGGCTTGATTTTTTTCGATGGACTCAGCGGCCATGCGTTCGAGTTCGCGATGGCGCACCACCACTTCAATGCCACTCCGGCCGCGCAGTCTCTTGGCGACTTGCTCGACAAGGTACACGGAGCGATGCTGTCCGCCGGTGCATCCGAATGACAGCATCAAATGCTTGAATCCTCGGCGCTGCCACTCGCTCACATGCGCCTCCACGAGAGCCATCGCATCACTCAGGAAACGATGCACGCTCTCCTCCTGCTTGAGATAGTCAGCAACCGCCGCATCCCTGCCGGTAAGTTGTTTGAAACGCTCTTCGCGGCCGGGATTAGGCAATAGGCGGCCATCAAAAACAGGCCCTCCTCCATTTCCGCTTTCATCCTTCGGCCAGCCCCGATGATAAGAAAAGCTCCAGATCTGCACGATCAGACTGTCGGCATCAGAACTCAACGCCAGCAATTTCGGTGATGCCAGCATTCCGTGAAACGCATTCATCAACGCCGGCAGGGAGATGGGCAGCGTGACGTTGTGCAGCAGCCAGCGCAGATTTTTCAGCGCATAGGGCACGCTCTGTAGAAAATGCGCCTTGCGCTCGTAAAATCCGCGAAAGCCGTACGCGCCCAGCGCCTGCATGATGCGCACGTAAACATAGGCGTAGTAATGCTGCATGAATTCGTCGCGCTTCAGGTCAACGAATCCACCAAGCGTGTCGAGATAGTGATCGAGCAACTGCTGGCGCAACTCCGGCGGCAGGTCGGCCTTGGCGTCATACAAGAGCGAGGCCACGTCATATTGGAGTGCGCCTTTGCGCCCGCCCTGATAGTCGAGGAAGTAGGGCTGCCCGTCGCGCAGCATGATGTTGCGCGATTGAAAATCGCGATAAAGAAAATAGTCGCGGGGCGCACTAAGCAGGAAGTCTGTCAGCCGGTTGAAGTCGTCTTCCAGCGCCTGCTCGCTGAAGGGAATCCCGGCCAGCCGCAGAAAATAATATTTAAAATAGTTCAAATCCCAGGAGATCGACTGGCGGTCGAAACTATCTCGCGGGTAACAAACCTTGTAGTTCAAATCGCGTCCCGCCTCGATCTGAAATTGCGGCAGCGTTGCGATCACTTTCCGGTATGCGTCGCCCACCGCGGGCGCGATGTTTTCGCCAGTGCGATTCTTCGAGAGAAACTCGAAGAGCGAAGTATCGCCAAAGTCTTCTTCTAGATAGGCCCCCTGGTCGAGGTCTTCTCCATATATCGCGGGCACTGGCAGGCCGTGACGACGGAAGTGCCGCGAGAATTCCAGGAATGCGACATTCTCTTCGCGAACGTCGTACAGAATGCCGATCGCTGTGACTGCATCGCCGGCAAGGCGGATAATTCTGCGACCTGATCCCCCCAGTTCGCCCTGAAGTGGCCGCACCTGCGTCACTGGCGAGTGGAAATGTTGCTCGAAGAGATTCTTGAGAACGTCCATGAAGTTGGAGGGTGCGTCTGATTCCGCGCTTCCTCACAAAGATAACATCCGCCGCGCGGAGTCGCGAATCTCGCCGTAGCGGCTAATGGAACCAAGAGGCTTACTCTTCGGGAACGCGCTAGATAGCTACTCCGAGGTGTAGTTGATTTCCAGTCGCCGCACCTGAAAACTGGAAACGTACAGAACCAGCAACGCCACGCTCACGATGCCGAGGATCGCCATCGGCGTGGACACCGGATCGGAGTTGGAAACCAGCAGCGCGAGCAAGGGCGGCGTTCCGGGCGGCGTTGGAATGTCCACCGGGCAGAGAGACTTCAGATAATAGATGACGCTGAATTTTTTTAGCAGCGCCGGAAGAAATGGATTCGCCGCCTCCCACACCAGGATACTCGCCGCCGGCAGAATCGGATTCTTGAACAGCATCCCGGCCGCCAGAAAGAAGGCTCCGTAGCCCAGGCAGGCCAGCGCGGTAACGCCCAGATAGGCCGCGGCGTGCGCCAGTCCGTGGTTCTGGTAGAGATAGAGATCGCGTGCATTCGGGCTGTATTGGCCAGTGAACACAATAATCTGCAGCAACTCGCTGGTCATGAAGATGACGCACGTAGCGAGCAGGCCGGCCAGAAACTTCCCCACCATCAGCACGTCGCGGCGAACTGGCGCAAGAAAATAAAAATGCAGGCTTTTGTCCAGAATCTCGCCGCGAAAAAGGTTCATGAAGATTCCGAGGCACCCGAAGAAGATTGCGAGCCGCAGATAAAAGAACTGGAACACACCCGCGAAGACGACGGAATCGTCCGGCAGATTGTAGGCCTGGCGAATATTCAGGCTGGCAACTTTTCCATCTTCGAAATCGATAAACAGTGTGTTCGCGCCATCGGAATAGCGAAAGTCCTCATGGGGAATCGTGGTGACTTCGCCGGACTCAGCCTGATTTCGCTGATTCCAACGAAAACGCACGGCTGGCTTTCCCAGCAGCGCGATCACCTCGTCGGTGGTCATATCCGGATGCACTGCGCGCAAGTCGTTGCTTGTCAGCCGTTTTTCGCTCTGCGCGGCCATCTCCGTGTTGCTGCCTCGCTCGTGCGAGGCGACGAAACCTTGCGCAATGAAAAGCAGAAGCGGCAAGAGCGCAAGAATATAAATCCACAGGCCGCGCCGCGCGAAGAAAGTCTTCTTCATTTCCAGGCGCACGATGGACTTGACCTGTGACCACCAGAGCTTCATCATCGCGCCACCTCGTCGCTGCCGATCAGGTATTCATAAACCGAATTCACGTCGTCATCGGCAGGCGCGACCGATTCGATCTGAATTCCGTTGAGCGCGATGTGATTGAGTGCGAGATAAAACCGGTCCGCATCTTTCGTCTTGATCAGCAGCCCATGCTCGTCGTTGTGAATCTTGATCTCGATGGTGCTCTGCGATTCCATCATCTTCGCGGCCAGATCCCGCGGCCGGTCGCAGCGGATCAGAATCTGCGCAGGGTGCTCGCGGATTTCATCGCGCACACTGTGAATCGCACCCTCCGCCACGACATATCCGTTGCTCAGCAAGATGACCTGGTCCGAGAGCGCATCAACTTCGTGAAGAATGTGGCTGGAGATAATCACGTAACATCCGTCGGCCGCCGCCGCGCGAAACAGCGCAATCATCTCGGCCCGCGCCAAAGGATCGAGCCCGTTCATCGGCTCATCCAGCACCAGAACCTTGGGATTGTGGCACAAGGCCTGCGCCAACCGGATGCGCTGCCGCATCCCCTTGCTGTAGCCACCAACGTTGCGTCCAGCAGCCTCGGTCAGATTGACCCGTTCAATCGCGCGCCATGCCAACTGATCCGCGGTCTGAGAGTCACTTCCGGCGATTCGCAAATACGAGGAAACAAACTGAAATCCGGTCAGCCCCTTGGGAAATGAATCGAACTGCGTGCTGTACCCAACAAGCTTGAACAGTTTCTCCGGTTCCGTAGGACTCACGCCCAGCACGTTGATTCGCCCGCGCGTAGGGCGAACTAGCCCAGTCATCAAGTTCATCAGAGTAGTTTTGCCCGAACCGTTCGGGCCCACCAGACTGGTCACGCCCGGAGGGATGGAAAGATTCACGCGGTTCACGCCAAGAATCTCGCCATAAAACTTCGACACATCTTCAAATACGATGCGGTCGTTCCCGCTCACTTGACCACCTCGAACGCTTTCACCTTCCGCACCAGCAGGGCGAGGCAGATCGCGCAATACACGAGCAGAGCGATCCATGCTTCACTTGGTGATATCGAACCT
>Ga0066790_10000463_pt1 | contig 15125 bp, 15 predicted proteins | sample OrgsoiDNA2013050_FD_70963 | JGI IMG/M metagenome (GOLD analysis project Ga0066790, IMG submission 70963) | Permafrost soil microbial communities from the Arctic, to analyse light accelerated degradation of dissolved organic matter (DOM) -... | ecosystem: Environmental > Terrestrial > Soil >...
GTGGCGCGCATCGACTCGAAGCCGCCGAACCGCTCGAGGATCTTCGCCTCGTCCCAGCCCAGCGCCTTGAGCAGGACGGTAACGCTCTGCTTGCGCTTGCGGTCGATGCGGACCCCGACGGCGTCGCGCTTGTCGATCTCGAACTCGAGCCAGGCGCCGCGGGACGGGATGACCTTGCAGCTGTAGATGTCCTTGTCCGAGGTCTTGTCGACCTGCCGGTCGAAGTACACCCCGGGCGACCGGACGAGCTGAGAGACGACGACCCGCTCGGTGCCGTTGATGATGAACGTGCCCTTGGGGGACATCAGCGGGAAGTCGCCCATGAACACGGTCTGGCTCTTGATCTCGCCCGTGCTGTTGTTGATGAACTCCGCCGTCACGAACATCGGAGCGGAGAAGGTCATGTCCTTCTCCTTGCACTCCTCAGAGGAGTACTTAGGAGGCTCGAACCGGTGATCCCGGAACGAGAGTGACATGGTCCCCGTGAAGTCCTCGATCGGGCTGATCTCCTCGAAGATCTCTTCGAGGCCCGACTGCTCAGGGACGTCCTTCTGGCCGTGGGCCTTCGCGTCCTCGATCCGCGAGCGCCAGCGCTCGTTGCCCAGCAGCCAGTCGAACGAGTCTGTCTGCAGAGCGAGGAGCCCAGGAACCTCCAGCGGTTCTTTGATTCGGGCGAAGGAAACACGAGGTGGACCTGGAACTCTAGCTGAGGCGCTGCGCGAGGCTGCCAACAGGGGTCCTTCCGAGCTTGAAGCCGACTGATCGCGCGCACGCGTGATGCCCTGCGGCTATGCCGCTGTGGGGGTCGAAGATCGCCGAGGACGAGAGAGTGCAGCGCAAATTGGTAGTGTAGTCCAAGGACACACCACTGGTCAACTGTACGCCACTGTTATGTTCACGATTGCTAGGCAGCATCGCTCCTGCGCAGCGAAACGTCAAGCCCAGGAAGGCTGGTGTCGCAACCTGATCGCATGTGACGAGAATCACAGTTAGACCGGTGTTTTTGTATCCCGGTCGTGGGGCATAACAAGGAGTTCCGGCGTTGTGTTCCCGCACTGAGTTGTGTTCCGCGCTGACCCGCCCCGGACGTGCTTCTGCCCGCCGCGGCCAGGGCCGCGGCGGGCAGAAAGCCTGCTGCCGGTGATTACTTGACCGTGACGGTGGCCCCGGCGGCCTCCAGAGCGGCCTTGGCCTTCTCCGCGGACTCCTTGTTGGCGCGCTCCAGGACGGGCTTGGGGGCGCCGTCCACCAGGTCCTTCGCCTCCTTGAGCCCCAGGCTCGTCAGGGTCCGGACCTCCTTGATGACCTGGATCTTCTTGTCCCCAGCGGCCTCGAGGATGACGTCGAACTCGTCCTGCTCCTCGACTTCCTCGGCGCCGCCGCCGGCGCCGGCCGGCGCCGCCGCCGCTACCGCGACCGGGGCCGCAGCCTTGACGTCGAAGGTCTCCTCGAACTGCTTCACGAACTCAGAGAGCTCGATCAGCGTCATCTCCTTGAACGCGTCCAGCAGGTCGTCCGTGCTCATCTTCGCCATTGTGGTGCTTCCTCTTTCGATTCCTGTTCCGCGCCGCCCCCGACCGCCCTGCCCGGGCGGCCGCGACACGCGTTGCCTACGTATGCTTGCCTCGCTGCAAACGTCATGGTTGGGCACCTACTGCTGCTACAACGACAGCAACGGCCCATCCATGACGTTCGAGTCCGTTATGCGCCGCCGGACACTTCCGCGCTCGGCTCCTCCGCGCCTGGAGCGTCGGTGCTCGGGGCCTCGGTGGCTGAGGACTCCGGGGCCGACGCCTCGGGCGCCGACGCCTCGGGCGCCTCCGCCTCGGGCGCCTCCGCCGCACGCTTTGCCTCCAGGGCAGCCGCCAGCCGGACCATCTGCTGGGGCAGCGCCGCGAACGTTGCCGCGGCTCCGGCCATCGACGCCTTCATCGCGCCGGCCAGCTTGGCGAGCAGTACCTCGCGGGGCTCCAGATCAGCCAGCTGGACGATCTCCGCCGGGCTGAGCGCCTTGCCATCGAGCATGCCGCCCTTGATCACCAGCAGCGGGTTCGCCTTGGCGAAGTCGCGCAGACCCTTGGCCGCCTCGACCACGTCACCCGACACAAAAGCGATCGCCGAAGGACCACTCAGCAGCTCGGTAAGCTCGACGGTGACGCCGGCCTCGTTGGCAGCGATCTTGGTGAGCGTGTTCTTGACCACCGAGAACGTGGCGTTCGCACCGAGCGACTGGCGGAGCTCCTTGAGCTGCGCCACCGATAGACCGCGGTACTCGGTGAGCACCGCGCCTGTCGAAGTCTGGAACGCTTGCCTCAGCTCAGCGACTGCGGCGACCTTTTCCGCCCTCGCCATGAGCCTCCCTTCGTTCCGGGCACCCGCCGCAGCGGGCAGTCCCGGATATAACCGGCGCCGGTGAAGGGCAGCTCACACGCAAAACGTCCCGTACGCAGGCGCACGGGACGTGGACCGGCGCGGACAGTCTCCTGCCGCATCCCAGTCTCAGCTCGTTCACCTGCGCGGGCCGCCCGCATCGCGGGCCTTCAGTCACCGCGCTCGGTGCGCGATGACAGCCGACGGTCTCTGGCAATCTCTAAGCCTACGCGCCGACGGCCTGCTTAGCGAACTCAGTTGACGAGCTCGGGTAGCACATTGGCCGACGGCGCGCATGCGTCGTTCTAGCGTTCCGGGCCCGGCGTTAGCTGGCCGCGGCGCCTTCCAGCTCACCGGTCAGGCCACGGGTGATGGCGGGATCCACCTGGACCCCGGGACCCATCGTCGTGGCCATGGTGATCTTCCTGAGGTAGCGACCCTTGGCGGCGGCCGGCTTGAGCCTGATCACCTCATCCAGGGCGGCGGCGTAGTTCGCGACCAGATCGCGGTCGGCGAAGGACGCCTTGCCGATGATGAAGTGCAGGTTCCCGTGCCGGTCGACGCGGAACTCGATCTTCCCGCCCTTGATCTCGGTGACGGCCCGGGCGACGTCGACGGTGACGGTGCCGGTCTTGGGGTTCGGCATCAGGCCACGCGGGCCGAGCACCCGGCCCAGCCGGCCGACCTTGCCCATCATGTCCGGCGTGGCCACGACGGCGTCGAAGTCGAGGAAACCGCCCTGAATCCGCTCGATGAGATCGTCCGTCCCGACGTAGTCGGCGCCAGCCGCCTTGGCCTGCTCGGCCCGCTCGCCGGCCGCGAAGACCAGGACACGCGCCGTCTTGCCGGTCCCGTGCGGCAGGATGACCGTGCCGCGAACCATCTGGTCCGCCTTGCGCGGGTCGACGCCTAGCCGGAGAGCTACCTCGACGGTGGGGTCGAACTTGGTGGTCGAGGTCTTCCTGGCGAGCTCGACCGCCTCGCCCGGCGTGTACAGCCGGTCCTCTACGACGAGCTCGTCGGCCTTCCGGTATGCCTTGCTGCGCTTCATGTGCGGTCTCCTTTACTGCCTGGAGGACGTGGTCATCGGGCCAGCGCCTGGCCCTGCCACTAGCCGCGCCGATCGGCGGCGCGGCATCTTCAACTAGGGAAACAATCAGCCCTGGACGGTAACGCCCATCGAACGAGCCGTTCCAGCGATGATCTTTTCCGCGGCCTCGATGCTGGTCGCGTTCAGGTCGGGCATCTTGACCTGCGCGATCTCCCGGACCTGGGCCCTGGTCATGGAACCGACCTTGGTCCGGTGCGGTTCGCCGCTGCCCTTCTGCACGCCGGCGGCCTTCTTGATCAGCTCCGGTGCGGGCGGGGTCTTGGTGATGAACGTGAACGACCGGTCCTCGTAGATCGTGATCTCGACCGGGATGACGCTGCCGCGCTGGGTATCCGTGGCGGCGTTGTACTGCTTGACGAAGTCCATGATGTTGACGCCGTGCGGGCCGAGCGCCGTTCCGACGGGCGGTGCCGGGGTGGCCGCGCCGGCCTTCAGCTGCACCTTGACGACCGCAGCGACCTTCTTCTTCCTCGGAGCCATCGAACCTGGTCCTCACTTACCTCTGTGGTTATGCCTAGCGGACGCGCGCGTCCGGGTCAGATTTTGCTGACCTGATCGAACGAAAGCTCCACCGGAGTCTCCCGACCAAAGATCGAGACGAGCACCTTGAGCTTCTGAGTGTCGGGATTGATCTCGTTTACGGTCGCGGGGAGCGTGGCAAACGGACCATCCATAACGGTAACGGACTGGCCGACCTCGAAGTCCACCGCAGCGGCCCGCATGGTCTCGGCCTTCTTCGCGGCCTTCTCCTCCGGCACCGGCGCGAGGAGGTTGGCGACCTCCTGCAGGCTGAGCGGGGACGGCTTGCTGGACAGCCCGACGAAGCCGGTCACTCCGGGCGTATTGCGCACGGCCGCCCACGACTCGTCGGTCAGGTCCATCCGCACGAGGATGTAGCCGGGCAGCACCTTCTCCTGGACCTGCTGGCGCTTGCCGCCCTTGATCTCGAACACCTCGTGCGTCGGGACCTCGATCTGGAAGATGTAATCCTCCATGTTGAGCGACTGAGTGCGGCTCTCGAGGTTGGTCCGGACGCGGTTCTCGTATCCGGCGTAGGAGTGCACGACGTACCAGTCTCCGGGCAGCATGCGCAGCTCGGTCTTGAACTCGGCGACCGGATCGACCTCCTCGTCCTCCGCAGCGTCGTCGCCCTCAGCGCCCTCGTCGGCACTGTCCGCGTCGGCACCGGCCTCGTCGGCACTGCTCTCGTCGGCACTAGCCTCGTCAGCACTGGCCTCGTCAGCACTGGTCTCGCCCGTGATTTCGGCAGCGGAGCCGTTCGCCGCGGCGTTGTCCCCGGCGGCACTGTCCCCGGCGGCACCGCTGTCGTCGGCCACCTCAGCGGCATCGCCGGGCTCGCCAAGCGCGCCGTCGGTGGATGGCTCGGCCGACGGTTCACCGACCTGCAGTTCGGACTCGGACACGGTTACTCTTCTCTCCCGCTCTTCTTGCACAATCGTCCCGGCGGAGCCAGTAGCTGACAGTGCCAGCTACTGGCAGTGCCAGCTGCTGCCGACCCCAGCTACTGCCGGTGCCAGCCGGTGCGACGCGAACGGGCCCCCGTTATGGCAGGCTCCCCCGTGCCAGGCTCAGCGGTGGCAGCGCCCGTAGCAGACGTCGCAGCAGCACACCGCGATCGTGCTCCACGCATAGCGCGCGACGCACGACTGAGCCAGCCGCAACCTCAGCCGAAGACGGCCAGCACCAGCTTCGTGAACCCGAAATCCAGGCTTGTCACGATCGCCACCATGATGAGGATGAAAACCAGCGAAACGGTGGTGTAGGTGACCAGTTCCTTGCGGGTCGGCCAGACGACCTTCCGCAGTTCCTGGACTACCTCCCGCACGAACCGAGCCGGAGTGACCCGGTCCTGCTTCGCCGGACGGTCGGGCTTGGCCGACTTCTCGGCGGCCGAGCCACGTGTCTGAGTCGCCATGTCCTCACCTGAGCAACGATCAAATTGTCGGCTGGCGCCGCCATCTCCCGCGAGGTTCACGGGCCGCACTCGCAGGGCAGGAGGGACTCGAACCCCCAACCGCCGGTTTTGGAGACCGGGACTCTAGCCAATTGAGCTACTGCCCTGTGTTGACCTGTGCAAGGCGCGCACGGGCCACCTGGTGGGTTAGCACCAGGTGTAGAAGTCTACGTTGCCAGGCGTCTGCCGTCGAACCAATCGGCTGGAGAGCTGGCTAGCGATCTCGGATGGCAAGGTCACCCAGCGGGGGCCGGCGGGCAGGTGCAACGATGGAGTCATGGCTTCAGCTCGCAGCAGGATCTCGGCCAGGGTTTCGGCGATCACCGAATCGGCCACGCTGGCGGTCGACGCGAAGGCGAAGGCGCTCAAGGCTGCCGGACGGCCGGTCATCGGCTTCGGCGCTGGCGAGCCGGACTTCCCGACGCCCGACTACATCGTCGAGGCGGCCGCCCGTGCCTGCGCCGTGCCGAGGTTCCACAAGTACACCCCGGCCGCCGGCCTGCCCGAGCTGCGTGCGGCCGTGGCCGCCAAGACGGCCCGCGACGGCGGCCTCGAGGTTCCCGCCAGCCAGGTGCTCATCACCAACGGCGGCAAGCAGGCCGTTTACCAGACCTTCGCCACGCTGCTGGACCCCGGCGACGAGGTGCTGATGCCGACGCCCTACTGGACCACCTACCCGGAGTCCATCGCGTTGGCGGGCGGCGTCCCGGTCCCGGTGCTGGCCGATGAGAGCACCGGCTACCTGGTATCTGTCGACCAGCTCGAGGCGCACCGCACCGAGCGGACCAAGATCCTGCTCTTCGTCTCGCCCTCCAACCCCACCGGGGCCGTTTACCCGCCCGAGCTGGTGGCCGAGATAGGCCGCTGGGCGGCCGCCAGCGGGATCTGGGTTGTCACCGACGAGATCTACCAGCACCTCGTCTACGGCGATGCCCGGTTCGTCTCGATGCCCGTCGTGGTTCCGGAGCTCGCCGATCGCTGCGTGGTGCTCAACGGCGTCGCGAAGACGTACGCGATGACCGGCTGGCGGGTCGGCTGGATGCTGGGTCCGGCCGACGTGATCAAGGCGGCCGCCAACCTCCAGTCGCACGCCACCTCGAACGTGTGCAACGTCGCGCAGGCCGCCGCGCTGGCCGCGGTGTCGGGCGACCTGTCCGCGGTCGCGAAAATGCGCGCCGCCTTCGACCGCCGCAGGCAGCTCATGACCGCGATGCTGAACGAGGTCCCCGGCGTGGTCTGCCCCCTGCCGGAGGGGGCGTTCTACTGCTACCCGTCGGTGCGGGGCGTCCTGGGCAAGGAGATCGCCGGCCGGCGCCCCGGCACCAGCAGCGAGCTGGCCGAGGTGCTGCTGGACGAGGCCGACGTGGCGGTCGTCCCCGGTGAGGCGTTCGGAACAGACGGGTACTTCCGGCTGTCCTGCGCGCTGGGTGACGCCGACCTCGAGGAGGGCCTCGGCCGGCTGGCCAAGCTATTCGGCGAGGCACGCTAGCGGCTCTGCTGCCCCCGGCCGACGGCTCTGCTGCCCTGGGGGACGGCTCTGCTGCCCGGCTGACGGCTCTGCCAGACTGAGCTGATGGCTAGACCGCTCGCCACGCTGCCCAAGGCGCACCTGCATCTGCACTTCACCGGCTCGATGCGGCACACCACGCTGGCCGACCTGGCGCAGCTGCACCGGATCCACCTGCCGGAGGCGCTGGTCGCCGACTGGCCGCCCCGGCTGAGCGCGGCCGACGAGCGCGGCTGGTTCCGTTTCCAGCGGCTGTATGACATCGCACGGTCAGCGGTCCGGACCGAGGCGGACGTCCGCCGCCTGCTGGTCGAGGCGGCGCAGGACGAGCGCGCGGACGGCTCGCGGTGGCTCGAGATCCAGGTGGATCCGTCCGGCTACGCGGGCCGGTTCGGCGGCCTGACGCCGCTGCTCGAGCTGGTGCTCGATACCGCGGCCGATGCCGCCGCCATGACCGGCGTCGGCATCGGCATCATCGTCGCGGCCAATCGCACCAAGCATCCGCTGGAGGCCCGGACTCTCGCCCGGCTCGCGGCCAGCTATGCCGACCGCGGGGTGACCGGGTTCGGGCTCAGCAACGACGAGCGCCGCGGCACCACCCGCGACTTCATCCCGGCGTTCCGGATCGCGCGGCGGGCCGGCCTGTGCTCGGTCCCGCACGGCGGCGAACTGTGCGGCCCCGCGAGCGTCCGGGCCTGCCTGGACGACCTGCACGCGGACCGGATCGGGCACGGGGTGGCCGCAGCGCGCAGCGACGAGCTCATGCGGCGGCTGGCGGTCGCGGGCACGACCCTGGAGGTCTGCCCGTCCTCGAACGTCGCGCTCGGCGTGGCCGCCGCGCCGGCCGACGTGCCGCTGCTGCGGCTCTATAACGCCGGCGTGCCGATCGCGCTCGGGGCCGACGATCCGCTGCTGTTCGGTCCCAGGCTCACCGCGCAGTACGAGATCGCGCGGCAGGTGCACGGGATGAGCGACCCGCAGCTCGCCGAGCTGGCGCGGATGTCGGTCACGGGGTCGGCCGCACCCGCCCCGGTCCGCTCCGCCACGCTGGCCGGGATCGACGCCTGGCTGGCCACCGATGAACAAGATGCGGCCGCCCAGCCCACCGCCGTCAGGGCCTGACGCCAGCAAGCACCGTCACGGCCTGACGCCAGCACGCACCGTCAGAGCCTGACGCCGACTAGCACCGGCTCGTTAGTCAGATCCACGCCAAACGCGGCCCGGACGCCCGCCGCAATCTCCCTGGCCAGCGCCAGCAGGTCGGCCGTCTTGCTGCCGTCACGGCTGGTCAGCGCCAGCGTGTGCTTGGACGAGATGCGGGCGGCCCCGCCGGCCGGGTATCCCTTGCCGAAGCCCGCCCGCTCGATCAGCCACGCCGCGGGAACCTTCACCGTCCCGGCCCCGGCGTCGAAGTGCGGGACCCGCGTCTCCTGCGTCTCCGGCCCGCAGCGGCCCGCGGCTCGCCGGCCGAGCTCGGCGAACTGCGCGGCGGTCAGGACGGGGTTGGTGAAGAACGAGCCCGCGCTTCGGGTATCGGGGTCGGCCGGGTCGAGCACCATGCCCTTGCCGCGGCGCAGCGCCAGCACCGCCGACCGGGCCTGCGCCAGCGGCACCCGCTCCCCCAGCGCCACGTCCAGCCGGCCGGCGAGCTCCTGATACCGGACCGGCCCCGACAGCGCTGGCTCTGACCCCGCCCGTGCTGACAAAGACCGTGCTGACAAAGACCGTGCTGACCGCCGCAATCGGAAGCTGACCCCCAGGACCACGAACCGGCCCGTCGCCGTGCCCGCCGCCGCGCGCTTGAGCATGCTGGTGCGGTAGCCAAACTCGCACTCGGCGCCGGCCAGTGTCGCGACCTCGCCGCGCTGCCGGTCGTAGACCCGAACCTCCGTGATCGTCTCCGACACATCCTGCCCGTAGGCACCGACGTTCTGGATCGGCGTGGCGCCGACCAGGCCGGGAATCCCGGACAGGCACTCCAGCCCGGCCAGGCCCTCGTGCACGCTCCACTCGACCAGGCGGTCCCAGGACTCGCCGGCCGCCACGGTGACCGTGACCGCCGAGCCGTCGCCGCGCACCGCGTCCACGGCGATGCCCTGGCTGGTGACCCGGACGACCGTGCCGGGGAAGCCCTCGTCGGCGACCACCAGGTTGCTGCCGCCGCCCAGGACCAGGACGGGCTCTGCGGACTCGTCGGCCTCGCGGACCACCGACACGATCTGCTCAGCGCTGTCGGCATCGATCAGCCGACCGGCCGGGCCGCCGAGGCCCAGCGTCGTGTACGCGCTGAGCGCGGCCTGCGCTCGGAGTGTGGACAACGCTGCTCCGCTTTCCCGGTGTCGCCCGTGCTCTTCCTCGAACCCCCGCCCGCGCGGGTCAGGTACCAGACGATAGCCGACCGGAAGACGGCCCATCTTGCCCGGCGGCCGCCGGTTCGACCGCGACGGGCCGCATACTGGACACTCATGGACACGCTGACCTGGGTAACGACTGCCGTCTCGGCAGCCGCCGGGCTATTAATCGGCGGCTATGTCAGCGTGCTGATCGCCTGGTTGCCCGGCAGCGAGCCCGGCCTGCGGCGGCCCGCGGCGCGCTGCCCGCACGCCGCGGCGCGGCTGGGCACCGCGGACCTGGTGCCCCCGGCCGGCTGGCTCCGCCTGCGCCGGGCCTGTCCGGAGTGCGCCAGCTCGCTGAGCAGCAGCTGGCTAGCGGCCGAGCTGCTCACGGCGGCCGTGTTCGCAGGGCTCGCGATCCGCTTCGGGCCGAGCCCGGTGCTGCCGGCGTTCTGCTATCTGGGCGCGGTCGGGGTGGCGCTGGCCTTCATCGACGCACGGCACAAACGGCTGCCGGATGTCCTGACCCTGCCGTCCTACCCGGTGGCCCTGGTGCTGCTGGGGGTGGCCGCGCTGACGACACCCGGCGGCGCACGGCACTTCCTCGTCGCGCTGATCGGCCTGGCCGCGGCCTGGCTGCTGTTCTTTCTCCAGGCGCTCATCTACCCGGCGGGCATCGGCTGGGGAGACGTGAAGCTGTCCGGGGTCCTGGGCCTCTACCTGGGCTGGCTGGGCGTCGGCGCCCTGGTCGCTGGCCTGTTCCTGGGCTATCTGCTCGCCGCCGTCGTCGGCCTGGCGCTGCTGGCCGCGCGGCGCGTGTCCAGGAAGTCACAGCTTCCGTTCGGGCCGTTCCTGCTCGCAGCCGCGCTGATCGTGATCTTGATCAGCGGTCTTGCAGGTTCGCATTGACTCAACCCTCCAGCTCCTCCTGAACGCTGGCCATCTCGACTATAACGAGTATGATAACCGTTATGGAATCTATCTGGCTCGGCCCGTGAGCGTCCGGCATGCCCTGCTGGCTCTGCTGAGCGAGGGCCCGAAGTACGGCCTGCGGCTGCAGCAGGAGTTCGAGGAGCGCACCGGCGAGGTGTGGCCGCTGAATGTGGGGCAGGTGTACATCACTTTGCAGCGACTCGAGCGCGATGGGCTCGTGGAGTCCGATGATGCGGGCGGAGCGGGGCCGCAAAAGAAATTCGTCATCACCCAAGCGGGTGACGCCGAGCTGGCGGGCTGGCTTCGTGTCCCGGCTGGCGACATCCCGCCGCCGCGGGACGAGCTTGTCATCAAGATACTGACCAGCCTGCGGGTGCCCGGCGTCGACGTGCTCGACATCCTGCAGGTCCACCGGCGGCACATGATTGAGCTGATGCAGCGGTACTGGCGCCTGAAGGCGCAGGCCGCGGAGGACGATATCGGGCTGGCCCTGGTCGCCGACGCCGAGTTGTACCGGCTGGAGGGGGTTGTCCGCTGGCTGGATGCGGCGCAGGCCCGGCTGAAGCTGCATCCGGCACCTGGTCCGGCCGGCCCTCCTGCGGCTGCGGTGTCCGAGCCGGCGCGAAGGCCGGGAGCGGGGGTCCAGCGGTGACGGCGACACTAGAGCTGCGCGAGGTCTCGAAGGTCTACGGGACTGGGTCCGCTAAGGTCCAGGCGCTGCAGCAGGTCAGCCTGTCGGTTGACGCCGGCGAGCTAGTGGCAATCATGGGACCGAGTGGTTCGGGCAAGAGCTCGCTGCTGACTATCGCGGGCAGTCTGGAGGAGCCGACCAGCGGCCAGGTGCTAATCGGCGGGACCGACCTGTCGGGCTACTCGGCTAACGACCAGGCGAAACTGCGCCGCCGCCTGATCGGTTATGTCTTCCAGGATTTCAACCTGCTCGCCGGGCTGACCGTGGCCGAGAACGTCACGCTGCCCCTGGAACTGGACGGCGTCGGGATGAAAGCGGCGCGGTCGATGGGAATGAAGGCCCTATCCGAGCTCGGCATCGCTGAGCGAGCCGGCCGTTTCCCCGATGAGCTGTCCGGCGGGGAGCGCCAGCGCGTCGCGATCGCCCGGGCGGTGGTGGGTGACCGCCAGCTCCTGCTCGCCGACGAGCCAACCGGCGCCCTGGACTCGGTAAACGGCGAGGCGATCATGCGGCTGCTGCTCGCCGCCTGCCAGCGCGGGGTAGCCGGCGTGATCGTGACTCATGACGCGCAGTTCGCGTCGTGTGCAGACCGGGTCGTGTTCCTGCGCGACGGGCGGGTCATTGATCAGACCAGGACGCCGCCAGGCCCGGAATCGCTGCTCACGCCGGGCCCGCGGCAATGACCGCGACGCTGCTAGACCGGCCGACCCTGCCCGGCCCCGCAGGTGGCGGCGTCCCAGCCCGCCGGGCAGTAACCCGGTGGGCGTGGCGGCTGCTGCGCCGCGAGTGGCGGCAGCAGTTCCTGGTCATCGCGCTGCTGACCTTCACCGTCGCGGCGGCTAGCTTCAGTGTGTCCGCTGCCTACAGTGTGGCGTCCCAGCCCGGCCCGCAGTTCGGGTCCGCCAATCATCTGCTACAGCTCAGCGGATCTGGCCCGAAGGTCCTCGCCGCGGACCTCGCGGCGGCCAGGAAGGCGTTCGGGACCATTCAGGTGATCGGCCGCCGGATCGTGCCGATCCCGGGCTCGACCCAGACCGTCGAGTTCCGCGCGGAAGGCCTGCACGGCCCCTATGGCGGTCCGATGCTCGCCCTGAGCCACGGCCGCTACCCGTCGGGCGCCGGGCAGGTCGCCGTCACCCGCCAGCTAGCGCAAACCCTTCTGCTGCGCATCGGATCCCGGCTGTCTCTCGACGGCCACCAGCGGACCGTGACCGGCATTGTCGAGAACCCGAGCGACCTGAGTGACCAGTTCGCGCTCGTCTCACCCTCGTCCGCGGGCCCGCCACAGTCGGTAACGGTGCTGCTGGACGCCAGCCCGGCCAGCTTCAATGCTTTCCGCGTTACATTTCACGGCCCGCTGGAGTGGCAGGCGCGCGGTGTCAGCACTCAGGAGGCCGTCGCAGGCGGGATGCTCGGCGCCGTAACGGTCCTGCTGCTCCTGGTCGGCCTGGTCGCCGCGGCGGGCTTCGGCGTGATCGCCGCGCGCCGCCAGCGCCAGCTCGGCATGCTTGCCGCCCTCGGGGCTACGCGGGGGCAGCTACGGATGGTCATGGTGGCTGGCGGGGCTGTCGTGGGCGTCATCGCCGCCGCGGCCGGGACCGTCGTTGGCCTGGCGGCGTGGATCGCAGCCGGCCCGGACCTGGCGACCTTCGCCGGGCATCGGATCGACCGGTTCGCCATCCCGTGGGACCTGGTCGGGCTCGGCATGCTGCTCGCCGTCTCGACGGCGACCGCCGCGGCGTGGTGGCCAGCCCGGGCCGCGGCGCGCCTGCCTGTCACCCTGGCCCTGTCCGCACGGCCGCCGCAGCCCAGGCCCGCGCACCGCCCGGCCCTGCTCGCCGCCCTGATGATCGTGGCCGGCGTCGTCTGCCTGGGCCTGGCTAACCAGGTGCGGCCTCCGCTGATCATCGCCGGCGCGCTGGCGATGACCCTCGGGCTCTTGTTCATTAGCCCGCTGGCCATCCGGACGCTCGCCGCGCCCGCCGCCCGGGCGCCGGTCGCGGTGCGGCTGGCGCTGCGGGACCTTGCCCGTCACTCGGCCCGTTCCGGGGCGGCGCTGGCCGCGATCAGCCTTGCTCTGGGGATCACCGTGGCGATCGTCATCAGCTCGGCCGCTGACAAGACCGCCGCCAGTGCGGGCAACCTGCCGGCCACCCAGATCCTGGTCTGGGCCGGCCCGCCAGCTGGCCCGGATGGCCCGGTCATCCCCCTCCGAACGCCCGCACAGCTGAGCGTCCTAGCCGCCGCGGTGCGGCAGATCGCCGGTCCGCTGCGTCGGCATGACGTGATTGCCCTCGATATGTCGGTCAACCCGGCCGACAAGCCGCAGCCCGCCAGCCAGGGCAGTGCCGGAGGCCAGCTGCCAGCTGCCCTGGGCGCCCCGCAGAAGCAGGGCGCCCAGGGCCGGGGAGGGACCTACAGCACCATTCCCCTCTATGTCGCCACGCCAGCCGTGCTCGCCTACCTCGGCATCAGCCCGGCCACGATCGCCCCGGCCACCGACTTCCTCACCAGCCACGCGGGGCAGCTTGTGGTCACGACTCCCTCCACCTTCGCGGACGTCACTCACGTGCAGCGGATCCGGGCCCCGGACTACACCTCCCAGCCCACGTCGCTGGTGACCCTGGGCGGCCTGCGCCGACGCGGCTGGACACAGCTACAGTCCGGCTGGCTCATCCGGTCTGACCAGCCCGTTACGGCCGCTCAGCTCGCAGCTGCACGGGACGTGGCCGCGAAGGCGGGGCTGATCATCGAAGCGCGGAACAGTCAGGCCACGCTGGCCGCGATCAGCGGCGCGGCAACGGCTGCCGGGGCGCTGCTCGCCCTTGGCGTCCTCGCGATGACCGTCGGGCTGATCCGCACCGAGGCCGCTGGCGACCTGGGCACTCTGACGGCCTCCGGAGCCACCGCAGCCACCAGGCGCATGCTCGCTGCCACCACCGCCGGCGCCCTTGCTCTGCTCGGCGCGCTGCTCGGCGCAGCCGCCGCCTACCTCGCGCTCGCCGCCGGGCACCTCAGCGACCTCAGCGACCTGAGCCGGGTGCCCGTCCTTTACCTCGTCATCACGGTCCCGGGCGTTCCCGCCGCCGCTGCCCTCACCGGCTGGATCCTCGCCGGGCGCAAGCCGGCGTCCATTACCAGGCGGGTTCTCGAGTGACTCCGTGTCCGTCAGGGCAGCTTGACTATGGCGCGGGCCCGCGCCAGCACCTTGATGCCGGCCGACCGTGCCGTCAGCGCCAGCGCGACGCGGTTATCGCCGAGTTTCTCCTCGACCTTGCCCGTGACCTCGATCTCCGCGCCAGCGTCGTCGTCGGGAACCACGACCGGGGCGGAGAACCGGACGCCGAACTCGGCCACGGTCGCGCCGGGTCCGGCCCAGTCGGTGACAAAGCGGCCGGCCTGCGCCATGGTGAACATGCCGTGGGCGATCACATTGGGCAGGCCCACTGACCGGGCGATCCGCTCGTTCCAGTGGATGACGTTGAAGTCGCCGGAGGCGCCGCAGTACTTGACCAGGCTGAGCCGGGTGGCCGGGTAACTGACGGCCGGAATCTCGGCGCCGACCTCGACGTCCTCGTAATTGACCTGATCACTCACCGCTACTCCCTCGCTCGACCAGGGTGGACAGGGCCGTACACACGTGCTCGCCCGCCACCGTGCGGATCTCGGTACTGGTGGTCAGCATGGACAGCGTGCCGACGGCCCGGATGTCGCTGATGGTCGCCTGCGCGGTGACGACATCGCCGGCCGCGATCGGCCGGGAGTACTCGAAACGCTGCTCCCCGTGGACCACCAGCGCGTAGTTCAGGCCCAGGCCCGGATCGGCGATGGCGCCACCGCTGCCCGCCATGCTGATCACGATCGCAAACGTCGGCGGCGCGATCACATCAGCATGCCCAGCCGCCCGCGCCGCCGCGACGTCCCGATACACGGGATTCGGGTCCCCGATCGCATCGGCGAACTCAGCGATCTTGACCCGACTAACCTCATACGGCTCGGTAGCCGGGTAGGCCCGCCCAACATACTCACGATTAATAGCCATACGGCTCCCACCCAAGATTGATCACGCCACCCGCAGCCCCCCATGCCGCAAGGCGAGCCACCAGGAATGTCGTCCGCGACGGCCGGCAAAGCCGGCCCGAGCGGACGACAAGGGGGTCCGGGGGGCGAAGCCCCCCGGTCTGGGGGTCCGGGGGTTACCCCCC
>Ga0066790_10000465_pt1 | contig 15107 bp, 9 predicted proteins | sample OrgsoiDNA2013050_FD_70963 | JGI IMG/M metagenome (GOLD analysis project Ga0066790, IMG submission 70963) | Permafrost soil microbial communities from the Arctic, to analyse light accelerated degradation of dissolved organic matter (DOM) -... | ecosystem: Environmental > Terrestrial > Soil >...
GGGTCACCCCGCTTACCGCACAAAATAGTGCTTCCATTACCGGAACGGTCCGCGATTCCACGGGCGCCGTGCTTCCGGGGGCCGCCGTGGGAGTGGCCAATGTGGCCACCGGCGTCACGCTGAAAGCAGTGACGAACGCCGACGGCGATTATCTGGTAGCAGGCCTGCCGGCGGCCATCTACAACCTCACGATCACTACCAGCGGCTTTAAGGGATTCGACGCCACCGGCATCGTGTTGCGCGTAGGCCAGAAGGCGCGTATCGACGCGAACATGGAGGTGGGACAGATCACCAGCGAAATCAGCGTGCAGGGCACGGCTGTGGCGCAGGTGGAAACGCAGTCCGCGGAACTGTCGGGCGTGGTCACCGGAAAAGAGATCAGCCAAATCGTGCTGAACGGCCGCAATTTCACGCAACTGGTGACACTGGTTCCCGGGGTCAGCAACCAGACGGGCCAGGATGAGGGAACGGTCGGGATAGCCGGCAGCGTGGCCATGAGCGTAAATGGCGGGCGCACCGAGTACAACAACTGGGAGATCGATGGTGGGGACAACATGGACAACGGCAGCAACGGCACTCTCAACGTTTACCCCAACGTGGAGGCCATTGCCGAGGTCAAAGTGCTCACTTCGAATTATGGCGCGCAGTATGGCCGTAACGGATCGGGAACCATCGAGACGGTGACCAAGTCCGGAACCAAGGATTTCCATGGCGACCTTTTCGAATTCGTGCGCAACGACGCCTTTAATGCGCGGAACTTTTTTGAAACGTCCGTGCCCGAGTACAAGAAGAACGACTTCGGCTTCACCATCGGAGGACCCGTATTTATTCCGCGTGTTTACAATACCAGGAAAGAGAAGACGTTCTTTTTCTATTCCGAGGATTGGCGCCGCGAGATCGTTCCGGGCGGCACCTTTAACCGGCAGGTGCCTTCGGCGCAGGAGCGCGCGGGAAATTTTTCAGATGTCTGTCCGGCGGCCAGTATTGCATCGGGCGTGGACACGACCAATTATCCCGATTGCCCCGTGAACCGGGCCACTGGCGCGTACTTTCCGAACAACACCGTCCCAGTGGATCAGAATGCCAAGGATTTGCTGGTACTGATGCCGCTGCCGAACCAGCCGAATAGTTACTTCAACGCCACGCCCTCCTTACCGACGCGCTGGCGCGAGGAACTGTTCCGGATCGATGAAAACTTCAGCGATAAACTGCGCTTCTTCTTCCGCTTTATTCACGATTCGTGGAGCCAGACCCAGGCGACTCCGACATGGGGCAATGGCGCTTCGTTTCCCACGGTTCAGACCAACTTCGTGGGACCGGGCGTAAGCCTGGTGGCCAATCTTACGGCCAACATTTCACCAACCCTGCTCAATGAATTCACGTTCAGCTACACCACGGACCACATTTTTCTAAATGCCGTGGGCCCGGTTGCCCGGCCGTCTAACATGACGATTACGGGCCTCTACAACAATGGCTTTGGGGGACTGATGCCGGCGGTGGGCGCGTCGGGGGGCATTGGCTACGATACGGGCGGTTTCTCGCTGGATACCGGTTACTTCCCCTGGAATAACGCGAACCCTACTTATACGTACAAGGACCAGTTGACCCGGATCATAGGAGGTCATAACCTGTTCTTCGGCGCGTATGTGGTGGCCGCGGAGAAGAATGAATTCAACAGTCCTTACATTCAAGGTGTACTTGGTTTTGACAATACCGATGCGGCTATCACCACGGGCAATTCGCTCGCGGACTTCCTGACGGGACAGATCGCCAATTTCTCTCAAACCAATCAGAAGGTCAAATACTATAATCGGTACAAGATTGTGGAGCCGTATTTCCAGGACGACTGGCATGTTAGCAAGAGACTGACTTTGAACCTGGGCTTACGCTTGAGCATGTATGGAACCTATTACGAAAAGTATCATCGTGCTTATAACTTCGAACCGTCCGCTTACCAGGCTTCGGCGGCCCCGCAGATAGATATAAATGGCTCGGCAACCGGCCAGTCGGGGGCTATCATTCCGGGTACCGGGAATCCTTATACGGGACTGGTGCAGTGCGGCGTCGGCGGCGTTCCAGCGAGTTGCATGAAGGGCCACTTATTCAACCCCGCGCCGCGCGTAGGCTTCGCCTTCGACCCGTTTGGAGATGGGAGAACGTCGATTCGCGCCGGTTACGGCATCTTCTTTGAGCACACCAACGGGAATGAAGGCAACACCGAGTCGCTGGAAGGCAGCCCGCCTTATGTAGTCAGCTCGACGCAATATAACATCGCCGGCTACACCAACATTGGGGGCGGCGGCGTGGCGTTCCCGTTGGGAGTGACGTCCATTCCCACCCAGGCGATCTGGCCTTACATGCAGCAATGGAATTTCAATATCCAGCGTGAGATCGCCAAGGAAACGGTAATGACCGTGGCATATGTCGGCAGCAAGGGAACGCATTTGTCGCTGCAGCGCGATATCAACCAGCTCTTTCCTATTAGTCCAGCGCAGAATCCGTATGCGGCGGGCCAAGCCATGACCTCGGCCGACTGCAGCAGCGGCAAGGTAAACGGCGTGGCGCCAACGGGCGCCGCTGCAAACCAGTTCGCGGTGGCGTGCGGCGGCGATCCGAACCCATTCCGCCCGATTCAGGGGTACGGATCCATTACCTCGCTAGAGCCGCAGGCGAATTCGATTTATAACTCTCTCCAGGTGTCGGCCCACCGTCATGTGGGGCGGCTGAGCCTGGATTTGGCCTATACGTGGAGCCACTCGCTGGACAACTCGTCGGACCGATACGATGGAAATTTCGTGAACGCATACAACCTGGGCCTGACTCGCGCCAGTTCGAATTTCGACCAGCGCCACATCCTGAATGTCGCTTATGTGTACGATCTGCCGTTATTCACGGGACATGGGTGGACGCACACGCTGTTTGGCGGTTGGCAGATTTCCGGACTCACTACGTTTCAGACCGGCACGCCGTTCAGCGTAGTCGACGGACTGTTTAATGCGGGGGTCGGGAACGGCAGTGGAATCGGATCATACCTGGATCAAGTTGGCAATCCGAATGCTATTCCGGTGGCGGCTTCGAGCCCGGTGGGCGTGGTGGGACCGCTGTTGTTCAATCCGGGGGCCTTCGCCGCGCCGCAGGGACTTAGCTTCGGCACGGCAAGCCGGAATTCATTGAACAACCCGCAGCGCATCAACTTCGACATGGGTTTGTTCAAGCATTTCGCATTTACCGAAGCGAAGGCTATCGAGTTCCGCGCGGAGGGTTTTAACGTCTTCAACCACACGCAGTGGAACGGCGTGAACGGTGGCACCAGTTGTTTCGGCGCAAACAATTCGGCGGGAGATGCCAGTTGCTATGACAACAATAATTTCCTGCGGCCGGGCGGCGCACACAACCCGCGCATCCTGCAGCTTGGAATGAAGTTTCTTTTCTAATCCGTTTGCGAATCCATTTCCGGATCCATTGCGAGCAAGCGGCCCCTCGTGCGGGGCTGTTATTCTGGCCGTATGGACGAGGAGCAGCTCCGAGAGTTGTTGGAACAGGTACGCGAGGGCGCGGTGGACGTAGACAGTGCGCTGCGCCGCGTGCGCCACATGCCATTCGAGGACCTGGGTTTCGCCAAGGTGGACCACCATCGGGCACTACGTCACGGCATGCCGGAGGTGATTTTCGGGAAGGGCAAAACGCCGGAGCAGATCGTGGCTATCGCGGAGTGCCTGCTGGAGCATTCACGGAACGTGTTGATCACACGGGCCGATCCGGAGGCCGCCGCGCTGGTTAAGGAACGCTTCGAATCGGCCGAATACTTTCCTCTCTCGGGCGCCATACGGTTTTGGCGCGATAAGGCCCTGCGCGGCAAGGGAAAAATCGCGGTAGTATGCGCGGGCACCAGCGACATTCCGGTAGCGGAAGAAGCGCGAGTGACCGCCGAAGTGATGGGCAATGAAGTGGACGCCATCCATGACGTAGGCGTGGCCGGCATCCACCGGCTGATGAGCCACGAAGCGCGGCTAACCGCGGCGCGGGTGGTGGTGGTCTGCGCGGGGATGGAGGGCGCGCTGCCCAGCGTGGTCGGCGGCCTGGTTTCATGCCCGGTGATTGCGGTTCCGACCAGCATCGGATACGGGGCCAGCTTTCACGGTTTGGCCGCACTGCTGGGGATGCTGACAAGCTGCGCGAGCAATGTGTCCGTTGTCAACATCGATAACGGATTTGGCGCGGGGTACGTAGCCAGCCTGATTAATCGCGCGTAATGCCGGGTGCGTGCGCTGGAGTTTCAGGCAGGCGGCCGGCGCTTATGCCAGTCGGTCAGACTCTGGAACAGTTTCCCCACCGCCAGCAGCGTATTTTCCGAAAACGGAAGTCCCGCAAGCTGGACCGCCACCGGCAAATTGCCGGCGAATCCGCAGGGCAGCGACAGGGCGGGCATTCCGGCCAGATTGCCCGCCGGAATCAGGTTGGTGAGGCCGGCATCATTAGGCCGGTTGGGCCGGGCCCGATCCGGACGATGGTCGAGAGGCTCGTCGATTTTGGGCGCGGTACCGAGGCGGGACGGCGTGAGCAGCACATCCAAATCGCTAAACTGCTGGAAAATCGCCTCCTGCGCGAGGCGCCGGATTCGCATAGCCCTCAGATAGACACCGGCGGAAATCTCGAGACCAGCTTTCAAGCCGGCGATCTGCTTCTGGTCGGCCAACTGGTCGACCTTGCCGCTGGCGATCAGAGGCTGGAACACGGACGAAGCATCCACCGCAATGATCGTTCCGATGGCCGCGCCATATGGAAAATCGGGCAGCTTGGTTTCGACCAAGGTTGCGCCTAGTCCGCGCATGGTCTCCAAGGCTTGCTGGAAGGCGGGACGCGCGGCGTCGTCTGGCCATTCGTTGAAATCGGCCGGAGCGTAACCGATGCGCAACTCGCCGATCTTGCGCGCGTATTGCGGCGTATAATAAAAACTCTTGCCCGCCGAGCCGGGATCGCGGTGATCGTTGCCCGCGATGGTTTCGAGCACCATGCCGCAGTCCTCGGCGGAACGGCAAAATGGACCCAGCTTATCGAGGGTCCAGGAGAGCGGCATTGCGCCATAGCGGCTTACCAGGCCATAGGTGGGGCGGAGCGCGGTCACGCCGCAAAACGCGGCGGGCGTAAGTATGGATCCCGAAGTTTCCGATCCGATGGCGAAGGGCACCAGACCGGCGGCCACGGCGATGGCCGAGCCGCTCGACGATCCGCCGGACCAACGGCCGCGATCCCAAGGGTTCAAGCCGGGACCAGTGAGCGATGCCGAGGCGAAGCGGTAGCCCGGTCCGCCGGCCAGTTCCACCATGGACAGTTTGCCGGCGAGGGTGGCGCCGGCACCCGTAAGTTTCTGAATGACGGCGGCGTCGTAATCGAAGACCTGGTCGGCGTAAGGACGCGCGCCCCACGCGGTAACCTGTCCGGCTACGCTGAGCAGATCCTTAGCGCCGTAGGGAATGCCCTGCAGAGGACCGCGCAACCGGCCTCGTTTGATTTCGGCGTCTACGGCTTTCGCCTGGTGGATGGCGCGCTCCGTAAGCGGCAGCGCCAACGCATTGTAGCGTGGGCCGAGGGTTTCGAGCCGCTTGCCAAAGGCGCGGGCCAGTTCGACCGCCGTTACTTCCCTGGCGCGGAGCATGCGACTCAACTCGGCGATGCCCGCGAAGAAGATTTCGCTACCGAGTTCCGCCATAATGCCTCACGCGGTGAAATGGAAAGCCGGCTCGGCCGTGGCGGGGAGATCCACTTTGGCAAGAGCTTCGGCATTGCGCTGATTCTGTTCGCGCGCGGCTTCGAGGTCGCCGGGCGGCGCGGGTGGCGCGGTAGATGGAGTCGATGGCGGCGTTTGCGCGGCCGCGGCGGTGGCTACCATGGCGCCGGCAAGTTGACGTCGAGTGATTCGATGGGGTGCTGGATACAGATTTTTCATGCTGTGCAACTCAAGGCTTCGAGAGCGGCCTTTTCCATGACGGCGCGGGGCGCCTGTTCGCCGGTCCAGGTTTCGAACTGCCGTACCGCCTGCTCGACGAACATCTGCATGCCCCGAATGACGGTCTTGCCCTGCTCGCGGGCGCGGCGGGTCAGCTCGGTTTCAAGCGGATTATAAACCATATCGAAAACCACGTCGGCGGGAATGGGACCGGGAAAAAAACACTCATTGACGCGCGGGTACATGCCCAGGGGAGTAGCGTGAACCAGAGCGTCGAAATACCGGTCCGTAAGCTGTTCGGCGAGCAGGGGCTCCGCGCCGCAAATTTTGGCCAACGACCTGACGCGGTCGGCATTGCGGCCCACCAGCGAGATGCGGGCGCCGGCATCGGAGAGCGCACAAGCCGCGCTGCGCGCCGCGCCTCCATTTCCCACGATCAGCACGGAGGCGTTGTGCAGGCGCATCTGGTGGGCCAGGGGCACGGTCACGCCGGGCGCGTCGGTATTGGCGCCGCGCCATTTTCCAGCTTTGCGCCATACGGTGTTGACTGCGCCGATGCGCCGCGCCAGCGGATCCACGATATCGAGATAGCGGAGGATCTTTTGCTTGTGCGGGATGGTGACGCTGAAGCCAGCCACCGGCAGCCGGTCAGCCAAGGCGAAGAAATCGCGCATCTGGGCGGGCGCCACCAGGAAGGGCAGATAGACGGCCTCCATGCGCCGGTACTGGAAGGCGCGATTGTGGACGGCGGGAGAAATCGAATGGCGGACGGGGTCGGCCACCACTCCGTAAATTTTGCTCGAGCGCGACAGCTTGTCCACGCGATACACGTGCCGCAACTGGCGCGCGCAAACCTGGCCGGCGGCGGTGCCCTGGGTGGCGGTGGGAGCGGCATAAGTAAACATGCCGCCGAACGCGGCCGACAGCACGCGGCTGGGGAAACCAAGTTCGCCCATGGCCAATACCACGAGCGGCGTGCGCGCGTGAGCCTTGGCGAGTGTGAGCACGCGCCCGTAATCGGAGGGCTTGCGCGCCGTGGTGACGATCTTATATCCGTCGGCTGGAATGCGGGTCATGCGGGTAAGCAGCGTATCCAGTTGCGGGGTGGCTTCGTAATTATGATAGGAGACGATCAGGCGCGCGCGTCCCCGGAAGAGACTGAGCTTGGCGGCGGCGGCCTCGGCGCTTTCGATCTCCACGTCGACCGCCTGCGCTCCGGCGGTGACCGCGGTATCCAGCACGCGCATTTCTTCTTCGATGCTGCCGTTGAATTTGCCGTGATTCTGGTGACGGCGGCAGGTAGCCAGCACGATGCACTCGGGATGCTTTTCGAGGAACGGCTGGATGGCCTCCGCGCCGCGCTCGGGATGTTCCAGGTAATCCAGGCGGAACTCGAGGAACGATTCGCCCGCTTCGGCTTCCCGGCGGGCGTGCTCCAATAATCGATCCAAATCCGGAAAACCCAGCGCAATGCAAATACGCGGGAAGGGCCTAGTCTGCGCCATTTGGGAGTCCTTAGCATAGCACGGGAAGGGGCGGGGCACGGTTCGTTTTCGGGGGGTTGGCGAGAAGGGAACGGACGCCGTACAAGGGGGGGGACGCGGCGACGCGCGACTTAGACCCGGCGGCGCCCGGCGCCTAATTCAGATACTTCTTGACGTCAGGAAAAAGGAGGGCCTTGATCTCGGGCTTGTCAAGATCGCCCCTAGTTACTACGGTGGCTGTAAGGTCGATCACCTTGGGCGGCGTGGATCCCTTCAACTTATCCACCAGAGTTTTGACGGCGTCATAACCCATGCGGAAAGGGTCCTGCGCAATCAGCGCGTCGATGGAGCCATCTTTCAGATCGGCCACCAGGTCGTCGCTGGCATCGAACGCGACCAGCTTGACCTTACCCGCGAGGCCGCGCGATTTCAGAGCCAGCGCGCCGCCTACTGAGTTGGGCTCGGAAGAGGCAAACATGCCGTCCAGGTCCGGATGCGCCGTTAGAAAGTTTTCGGCTACCGCCATGGCCTTGGCGCGGTCGGACATGGAGAACTGCCGCGCCACGATGTGCAAGCCGGGAAACTCTTTCTGCAGGACGTCTTCAAATCCGGCTTCGCGATCCAACGTGGACTTACTGCCGGGAGCATTCATCAGCATGGCGACCTTCCCCTTACCGTTCAAGAGCGACGCCAGCTTGCGCGCGGCTAACTGTCCGCCCTGGAAGTTATTAGTGGCGATGTAAGTCATATAGTTAGTGGAATCGACTCCGGAATCGAAGACGGTGACGGGGATATGGGCGGCGGCCGCGCGATCGAGCGATGCGTTCAGCGTGGTGCGGTCCTGCGCCGCGACCACCAGGCCATCCACCTGGCGCGCGATCATGGAATCGACAATTTGCACCTGGCGCGCATAGTCTGTCTCGGAAGAGGGCCCGTTCCAGACTACGTCCACGTTGAAATCCTTGCCAGCGGCCATGGCGCCCGCGTGTACAGTAACCCAGAAGAGATGCGCCGTGGCTTTGGGAACGACGGCGATGGTCTTGCGCTGGGGGCCGTGGCAGCCGGTGAGGAGGAGGGTGAGGAGGAGAGCCGACTGAGAGCAGGCGCACAAATTGGTCAGCGATCTTATCATAAGTGTCGTCCAGTTCATTACATCACCGCGGCGCGCTAAGCGGCACACCATCCGCCATCGATCAGAACATCCGTTCCGGTAATAAAGCCGGATTCCGGCGAGCAGAGATACACGGCCAACTGGCCCACTTCTTCGACGCGGCCCCAGCGGCCCACCGGAATTTTGGCTACGAACTGCGCATTCAATTCCGCGTTCTGGATCAGCGGTGCATTCATCTCGGTGGCGAAAGGGCCGGGGCTGATGGCGTTCACCGTGATTCCTTCCGGCGCGAGTTCTAGCGCCAGTGCGCGCGTCAGGCCGAGGAGAGCGCTCTTGCCCGCGGAATAAGCGGACCGGCCCGGCATGGAGACATGCGCCATGATCGACGCCATGTTGATCACGCGGCCGTAGCCGCCGGCTTTCATGTGCGGCACGAAGGCGCGGCACATCAGGAAGGTGCTGGTGAGGCTGGTATCCACTACGCTACGCCACTCGTCCAGCGTAAATTCAAGGAGTTGCTTGCGGATGTTGATGCCTGCGTTGTTCACTAGAATGTGGACGGGACCGAGCGACTCGGCTACTTCCTTTTCGAGGCGCAGAACCTGCGGCTCGCTGGTCACGTCGGCTTGAAAGACCTGCGCGCCGCTACCCGTTTTCCACACTTCCTCGGCGGCCTGCTGCAACGCCTCGCGGTCGCGAGCCACCAAGGCAATAGCAGCGCCTTCGCCGGCCAACGCAATCGCCATGGCTTTGCCTAACCCGCGGCTGGCGCCGGTAATGAGCGCAACTTTTCCGGCCAACTTTCCGCTCACGGAGTATGACTCCCGGCGGTGTTATGAGACGCGGCCAGAATCTCTTCGGCGACTTGCTGCGGCCGGTCGACATTGCGGAGGGTGAGGCGGCTGGCCTCGCCCGCAGTCTCAATGGCAAGATCGCCGACGCCGAACATCCTCTGCGTCACCGTTTGATCGACGCGCGCATCCTGCACCTTCGGCAGTGAGATGTTGCGCGTGGACTTACCGAGCGCGCCGACTTCGTAGCATAACCTGTCGCCTGCAATGGTGGCCTTGGTGAATTGCCGCGCGATGTGCCGGCGTATCGGCCAAAAGAGCAGGAGCGCGGGCGTGGCCAAAATCCACGGCCTGTTTCTCCACTCGTTGTCCGGTGGGATCAAGGTGAAATAGAGGACCGCGCACGCCACAATCAACAGCACGACCGCCGCGTAGCCGAGCTTGATAAACTTCATGGTGGGGCGGATTACCGCATCTTGCATAGGATTGCCTCCCGAACGCGCTATTGTAGCAGCACCATCAGCTATGGGTTAGCATTATGCGGCACGGGGCGGCTTTGGCTGGGGCAGAAAGCCGGTCACTTCTCTTTTTTCAAAATCTTCATACCCTGGGGGAGCGTGAACATACTGTCTTTCAGATCCTGATTGATCTCCACACTCTCCGAGTACATTTCGAAAATCTTTTCGCCATTGCGTTCGCGGACCATGGCGAGCGGCCACTTTACGCCGCCGCCCACATCGCGATACTTATTGTATAAAGTCACTTCCTCAAGCTTGGTATTATCGATGGGGTCCCGCCGATAGTAAACCTGCTTAGAGGGTAACTTAGTCGACTGATCGAAATATACAGTGACTGTATCGTTGTTAGAGTCGGTAATATCCACAATTTCGATGGGACGGTTTTCGAGGAAATCGGAGCCGCGCGAGTCGAAGATCAAGCCAGGCTCGCCGAGCCGCTGGCGAACGATGTAGAAGAAGTTGTGCAGTGTTCCCACCTTGAACTGCTTGACAAGGATATCGGTCAGGGGCCTCGCACCGCGGTAGGTTAGTTCGTAGCCGGTCCCCTCGGTGTACAGGATCACGTCGTCCTGTTTCTTGCCCCGGGCATCGCGCACGCGGACACCCAGGAACCCAGGCTCGGGCCGATCGGGCCGCGGCAGGTAATCCGTATAGAGCGAATCCACCCCCAGCCCGGAAAGCTTTTCGTGGTAGAAGCCGTAGATGCGGCCGGTTTCCACGCGGTTCCGCATAGTCAGAAAAGCCTGGCCGCCCAGCGCCGCCAAAGCTTCATCGACGACTCGCTTGCCTTTCTCCTGGGACGTTTCGGCGCGCGCGCCCCCGCCGGTTAAGCCGGCCACCAGCAGCGCGGCCCACAGTGTTCTCATGGTTTCTTGCTCAGATCTTCCGATTTCAATCCCGTGTTGACCTTAATGGATTCGATAGTAACATCAGCATACTTACGCCCATTCTGAAGCAAAGTAATGCGATTTGGATATTTGATTCCAGCCACATCCTGGAAGGTTTCAAAGATCTCATCAATGGTGGACGGAGGACCGTTCATGCTGGCGGAAGCATACTCTACCTTAGCGGGCATTGCGGTCTTCTCATCGATAAACAGCCGCACCGTGCTGCCCTGCCCGTCGGAGATTTCGAGAGAGCCGTCGGCCGCCGGGCTCACCTTGCGGCCGGGCAGCCGATCGCTGAGTAACATGGAAAAGTACAGCCGGAGAAGCTTCTCCTGCACAGGCTTCAATTGCGAGGCAGGGAGCGGCGCTTGACCTTGAGGGCTGGCCATCCACCCGGCCTTGCCGTCGCCGTAAATAGAGACCGTTCCAAAGGGCAGTTGCGTATCTTCGCGGAAGTATGTGGGCGCCACCCATCGATCCATGCGCCGCATGGTAGTGCCGCCGGCCGAGGGGTCAAGGTGCAATTCCGCTACCTCCAACATATCTTTTATCGCAGCCAACTTATCAACTCCGCCGACGGCCTGCTGCGCGCGGGCCAGTAACTGGTTAGCATTGATGGTATCTGCAGCTCCCTCTTTCGCCGGCTTGGGCGCCCCCGGCTTAGACTCGGGGATGGTTAAATCGATAGACGAAATTGGCAGCCCCAGCGTTGCGAGAGACTTCTCGAACTCGGCGGTCCGGCCCACCGCCACGATGGTCAGATCGGCGAGATGCACCCGTTCACGGGCGACGCGCGACACATCGGCCCGAGTGACAGCCTCCAGACCCTTCTGGTAACGATCGATGAAGTCCTTGGGATATCCGAAATACTCGTAATTGAGCATGCGGCCGAGAGTCTTGGACTTGGTGTCGAAGGCGAACACCAGGCTGTTCAGAGCCGATTGCCGCGCGGTCTCCAACTCATCGGCGGTGACTTCGCCCGAACGGATCTTCTCAATCTGCTCCTGGATGGCCTTGAGTGTATCGGCGGTGGAAGCGGACTTAGTGCTGCCGCCGATCTCGAAGAGGCCGGGATGATCGTAGTTGGCGCCCCACCCCGCCGAGATCTCGTAAGCCAGCCCTAGCTGGGTGCGAACGCGCTGCACCAGGCGGCTTTGGAAACCGCCCCCCAGAATATCGCCCATGACTTCGAGCGCGGGGAAGTCTTTATCATCAAGTTGGCCGGCCAGGTGTCCTTCGATAAAAAACGTTTGAGTGACATCGTCTTTCCTGGCCAGATAAATTCCGGGCTGAGCCTTTTGGTGAACCGGCGGGAACGGGGGGGTCTTGGGCTGCTCATAATTCCAACCGCCGAACAGTTTAGTTAGTTTCGCCTGCATCTGGGCGGTGGAGAAGTCGCCCCAGACGGCCATCAGCATGTTAGCCGGGAAGTAGTAACGCTTGTAGAAGGCGATCACTTCGGGGCGCGCGATGCGGTCGAGCGTGGCATACTCCACATCCCAGCCATAGGGCGTGTCCTTGCCGTAGACGAGGTCGACGAATTCCCGAGAGGCCACGCCATGTGGATCGTCATTCCGGCGGGCAATGCCGCTGCGCATCTCGGACTTGACCAAGTCGATCTTCTCCTGCCGGAATTCAGGTTGCGTGAGTACGTCCTTGAAGATACCCAGCACCTCATCGGTATTCTCTTTCATCACCGAAAAGGAGACTGATCCGCTGGACTCGCCAATGTTGCTTTCAACCGATGCGGCGATGTTTTCCAACTCTTCATCGATCTGGTCGCCGGTTTTGCTCTTAGTTCCGCCCGACCGCATTACCGAGCCGACGATGGAAGCGAGGCCAACCTTGTCGGCAGGATCGAACAGGTTACCCGTACGAACCCGCACGGCTCCGCTGACGATGGGTAATTCATGATCTTCGAGTAAGTAGAGCTTCATCCCGTTGGGCAGGGTGTAAGTGGCCACATCCGGGATCGGAATTTTCCTAAGCGGAGGAAACTGCAAGCCAGTGTAGGCGGCCGGAGTGCCCGGGATGGGCGCCGGCGCCACGGTGTTCTGTGCGCAGACATTGGCGGCGAGGGCCACTAACAACAGTGAACAGAGAAAACCAGGCGTTCTCATTGCGCACCTCCGGCGGCCGGCTTCGGCGGGATCAAATAGGAAACCGTGCGCTTCTCCGGGACAAAGCATTCCTTGGCCACCCGCTGGACGTCGCCGGCGGTGATACGGTCTAACTCATCGAGCGAGGTGAATAACTTCCGCCAATCGCCATACACGGCATGATAGGAAGTCAGTAGTCCGGCCAATCCCGAATTGCTATCCAACCGCCGGATCAGGCTGGCCCGGGTCTTGGTCTTCACTCGCGCGAGTGTCACGTCGTCTACCTGGCGCGCCTTGAAATTCTCCAGCAATTCATAAAACGCCTTTTCATTTTCAGCCGTAGTATGTCCGGAGGATGGCGCCAGGAAAAACAGAAACAGATTGGCATACTTGCCGCCCGGGAAGGTGTTATCGGCCGCGGCCTCGATGGCGATCTGCTTATCGCGAACCAACTCCTTATACAGCAGGCCGGTCCTGCCGCTCGAAAGGATGCCGCTGATGACATCGAACACCGGATCTTCCTTGCTGAACTCGTCGGGCCGCTTATATCCCACTACCAGCAGCGGCTGGCTGGGCGATTCGACCTGCGCCTGCTTGGGACCTTCCTGGGCAGGCTCCACGGTATGCAGCAGCGGCGGCAGCGGGCGGGCCTGCATGGGGCCAAAATACTTCTGGGCCAAGCGCCGGGCGGCGGCCGGATCCACGTCGCCCACAATTCCAAGGGTGATGTTTCCGGGCACGTAATACTCTTGGAAGAAACGCCAGGCATCGGCGCGCCGGAGGTGGGCGACGTCACTGGGCCAGCCGGTGCCCATGACGCGGTAAGGGAACGCCGAGAACGCCGTGGCCAGGAAGGTTTGCAATAGTTTGCCCTGGGGCTCAGACTCCACGCGCATGCGGTACTCTTCCATGACCACGTCGCGCTCTTTGTAAAATTCGCGGAAAACAGGTTGGATGAAACGCTGCGATTCGAGCAGGAACCATAACTCCAGGCGGTTGGATGGAAGGCTATAGTAATACTCAGTCGAATCCCACGAGGTCTGGGCGTTCATGCCTTCGCCGCCATTTTGCTCGATGATACGCGGGTAGAGATTCGGCTCGACAAAGGAGTTGGCCTTTTCATCGGCGCCCTTCATTTCCGCCTCAAGCGCGGCGATCTTTTGCGGGTCCGCTTTGACGCCCTTATTCCGTTCCGCGTCGAGCCGGTCATAGACCGCATCAACCTGTGCGATAGCTTTCTGCTCCTCGGACCAATTCTTGCTGCCGATACTTTCGGTGCCCTTGAAAGCCATGTGCTCGAACATATGGGCGATGCCGGTGGCGCCCGAGGGATCGTCCACGGACCCGGCGTTCACGTAAGTATGGAATGACACCACGGGCGCTTCATGCCGCTCCACGACGATGAAGTGCAGTCCATTGTCGAGCGTAAACTCTGTAACTTTTTTCTCAAACTCCTGCAAGCTTTGTGCTGGCAACAGCAGCGGGAGCAGAAAGACAAGATAGCGATATGCGCTCATGTTCTATATCGAAGTTAGCAGATTGGGCTGACTGTGGGGCGGGAAGTGAGCGGGGCGGCGCGGGCGGGATGTGACCTTCACCGTGCTATGCTGTCATGCGGATGTTCAGTCGCCAGCGCCGCAAAGCTCGGATCCTATTCGGGCTATCCGACATCCTACTCACCGCCCTGGCATTCGAGGCCGCTTACCAGACGCGCAGCCTGCTGCATCTGGAGCGCAACTTCTTTCTAATTCTCCCGACCAAGGCGCTGGTGTTAGGCTTCGCCGTGAGTGTATGGCTGCTGAGCGGACTGTGGCTGGGGGTATACGAAAGACTGGATGCGGGCGACCCGCGCGTGATTCTGCGCGACTCATTCCGGCAGTGCGCCTACGGCGCGGTGGCTTTGGTGGTGTTCGAATTCCTGCTGCGGCTGGACCTAAGCCGTACGTTCCTGGCTCTCTTTATTTCCTACGCCTGGGTGTTGCTATTTCTGTTCCGCCTGTTCTCGGGCCGCTTAGCGGGCGCCATCCGGCGGGAGTTCGGCGGACCGCATTTCGTAATGGTGGCGGGCACCGGCGAGCGGGCGCGCAAACTGGGTGAGGCGCTGGAGCGCTCGGCCCAATACGGCATCCGGCTGACGGGCTTTCTTGCGCCGGCGGCGGAGAACGCGCCGAGCGAGATCCACCTGGGGTCCACTTACAAGGTTTACCCGATCGGCGAACTGCGCCAACTGTTGTGCGACGGGGTGATCGACGAGATCATTTTCTCGGTGG
>Ga0066790_10000466_pt1 | contig 15107 bp, 10 predicted proteins | sample OrgsoiDNA2013050_FD_70963 | JGI IMG/M metagenome (GOLD analysis project Ga0066790, IMG submission 70963) | Permafrost soil microbial communities from the Arctic, to analyse light accelerated degradation of dissolved organic matter (DOM) -... | ecosystem: Environmental > Terrestrial > Soil >...
TGGCTGAAGCAAGCACTGTGGCTGAAGCAAGCACGGTGCTGGTCGTGGACTTCGGGGCCCAGTACGCGCAGCTCATCGCACGCCGGGTCCGCGAGTGCCAGGTGTACTCGCAGATCGTCCCGAGCACGATGGCGACCGAGGAGATGCTGGCCCTGCGGCCCGCGGCGATCATCTTGTCCGGCGGCCCGTCGTCGGTCTACGCACCGGGGGCGCCGCCCGCGCCGGCGGGCCTGCTCACGGCGGGCGTGCCGATCCTGGGCATCTGCTACGGCTTCCAGCTCATGGTGGCGGGGCTGGGCGGCACGGTGGCGCGAACGGGCGGCGGCGAGTACGGCGCCACGACGCTGAGCGGGGCGGCTGGCGTCCTGCTGGGCGGGCTGCCCGCCAGCCAGCAGGTGTGGATGTCGCACGGCGACACCTGTGCCGTCGCGCCACCCGGCTTTGCCGTAACCGCGCGGACGCCGGCCACGCCGGTAGCCGCGGCCGAGGCGCCGGATCGCGGCCTGTACGGGGTGCAGTTCCATCCCGAGGTCCTGCACACCGAGCACGGGATGGAGATTCTGCGCCGGTTCCTGGCTGCCGCCGGCTGCGCCCCGACCTGGACGATGGTCAGCGTCATCGAGGAGCAGACCGGCCGGATCCGCGCGCAGGTGGGCGGCGCCCGGGCGATCTGCGGCCTGTCGGGCGGCGTGGACTCGGCGGTGGCGGCCGCGCTGGTCCAGCGGGCCATCGGGCACCAGCTGACCTGCGTTTTCGTCGACCACGGGCTGCTGCGAACCGGCGAGGCGGAGCAGGTCGAGAAGGACTTCGTCGCCGCCACCGGCGTCGACCTCAAGGTCGTCGACGCCGCGCCGGTGTTCCTGGCCGCGCTGGCGGGCGTCACCGACCCCGAGCAGAAGCGGAAGATTATCGGGCGGGAGTTCATCCGGGCGTTCGAGCAGGCCGAACGGGAGATCACCGCCGAGGTCGGCGCCGAGGGCGGTGCGGTGTCCTTCCTCGTCCAGGGCACGCTCTATCCCGACGTGGTGGAGTCGGGCGGCGGGACCGGCACGGCCAACATCAAGTCTCATCACAACGTCGGCGGCCTCCCCGAGGATCTGGGCTTCGAGCTGGTCGAGCCGCTGCGCGCGCTGTTCAAGGACGAGGTCCGCCAGGTAGGAGCCGAGCTCGGCCTGCCGCCCGAGATCGTCTGGCGGCAGCCGTTCCCCGGGCCGGGCCTGGCGATCAGGATCGTCGGGGAGGTCACGGCCGAGCGGCTGCGGATCGCCGCGGCGGCCGACGCCATCGCCCGCGAGGAACTGTCCAGGGCCGGCCTGGACCGCGAGATCTGGCAGTGCCCCGTGGTCCTGCTGGCCGACGTCCGGTCGGTCGGGGTCCAGGGCGACGGCCGCAGCTACGGCTATCCGGTCGTGCTCAGGCCAGTCACCAGCGAGGACGCGATGACGGCCGACTGGGCACGGCTGCCAGATCAGGTGCTGGCCACGATCTCGACGCGGATCACCAACGAGGTACCGGAGATCAACCGCGTGGTCCTCGACGTGACCAGCAAGCCGCCGGCCACTATCGAGTGGGAGTAGCCGGCCTCGTGGTCTAGTGCACCGTGGTTAGGTGACCCGTGGTCACGTGGACCCGTGGTTAGGTGACCACCGACGGCTCGGCGGGCAGGTCGACGTAGGACTTGTCCGCCGCGATCTGCCGGATCTTGTCCACGGCGTCCCAGACATCGGCGAAGCTGGTCGTGATCGGCGCCGGGCCGAGCCGGAGCCGACCCGGCGTGCGGTAGTCACCGATGACCTTCTCGCGGATCAGCGCCTGGCTGATCCGGAAGGCCTCGGGATGGCGGAAGCTGACGTGCCCGCCGCGCCGGGCATCGGCGCGCGGCGAGGCCAGGGCGAAGCCGTGCGGTGCCAGCCACTCGTCGGCCAGCCCGATCAGGTAGCTCGTCAGCGCCGTGCTCTTGGCCCGGAGCCGGCCGAGGCCGGCCTCGCCGAGCAGGCGGGTGCCTTCCTCGACCGCGACCGTCCCGATGATCTGCGGCGTGCCGGTGGCGAACGCGTCGATGCCCGGCGCCGGGTCGTAGCTAGGCCCCATGGCGAACTGCTCCCGCTGGCCGAACCAGCCCCAGATGGGCTGGCGCAGTCGTTCCTGCAGATCCTCGCGGACATAGAGGAACGCGGGGGCGCCGGGACCGGCGTTCACGTACTTGTAGGTGCAGCCGACGGCGAGGTCGGCGCCCGCCGCGTCGAGCTCGACCGGCACCGACCCCACCGCGTGGCTCAGGTCCCACAAGACCAGGCCGCCGGCCCGGTGCACCAGGTCGGTGAGCCCGGCCAGGTCCACGAGCGCGCCGCTGCGGTAGGCGACATGCGACAGGCTCACCAGCGCCACGCGGTCGTCCAGCGCCTCGGCCAGCGTCTCCGTGGCCACGCCCTCGTCCCGGTCGGCGTGCAGGAGGCGCAGTTCGCAGCCGCGCTGCGCCGCGATTCCCTCCAGGACATAACGGTCAGTCGGGAAGTTATCATCATCGGTGATGATCACGTCGCGGCCGCGCTGGGCGTCCAGCGCCGCCGACGCCAGCTTGTAGAGGTTGACCGTGACCGAGTCCGTCACCAGGACCTGGCCCGGAGCCGCGCCGAGCAGATGCTCGGCAAGCATGTCGCCTGCCTGCCGGGGCATCGTTATCCAGTTCTGCCAGGACCGCCCCAGGCCGACGCCCCAGTCCTGGTCGACTACCTCGGCGATCCGCGCCTGACTGCGCACCGGCAGCGGGCCGAGGGAGTTCCCGTCCAGGTAGATCAGCTCACGATCGTCGCGCACGAACCGATCCCGGAACGCCGCTAGCTGGTCCTCCGCATCCAGTGATTCCGCATATGACCGATCTGTGGAAAATGCCGTCACGAGCACCACCCTAATCCAGGCCTCTGAACTCACCCGTTACCCGGTGCGCCCCACAGTTAACGGGGAATCGGTCGTCAGGAGATTTCCTGGACGCCAGTCAGCTTGCCGGCCGGGCAGATCGCCTCTGTCGCCGACAACAACAACGACACCTGGACCTACGGCTATAACCTGCTCGGCCAGAAGATATCCGCGACGGATCCGGGCACCGTCGGCAGCTCCGGGCCGTCCGGCAATGCCGGCCCGACCACCTTCGCCTACGACGGCGACGGGAACCTGACCTCGACGACCGACCCGGCCGGGAACCTGGCTACCAGTACGTACGACGCGCTGGCGACCCGGGCCCGGCTGCTGGCCGCGGCCGTGCAGGTCCTGGCCGAGGGGTTCGACGGCATCCACTAACGACCTGGAGCCGGTGCCCAGCGGGGATCGTGGGTACCTGGCCCTGCTGACCGCTACCCACGACCTGACCCGCGCCCGCCACGGCGTGCTGTCGGTGGCGTGTGACCAGATCGAGCCCGCCCCGTACCTGCACGTCGTCGATCAGCTGATCTTCGGTCATCCGCACTGGTGGTCGGCCGCGTACCTGCGCGCCATCGCCAGCCGGGCCGACGAGATCGCCCTGATGACCTACGACACCGGCGTGCCCACCGGAGCCGCCTACAGCGGCTACGTCCGGCGGGAGACCCAGCTGGCTCTCGCGGCGGTTCCGCCGGGCGTCACCTTGCTCATCGGGCTGCCCGCTTACCACGACAGCGAGCCTGGCCATACGAGCGCGGAAACGGTCGCCGCGGCCATCCGCGGCGTCCGCCTGGCCCTGGGCGCCCGCCCGCCGCGCCGCCGGGTCGGTGTCGCGCTCTACGCCGACTACTCCGCCCGCCCAGCCGACCGGGCGGCGTATCTCGGCGGCTGGGCGGGTTAGCGGGGGGGTCCAGCGCGGGGTCGGCGCCGGCCATCCGTTCAGCCTGGCCATCGCGGTTCCCGGGCGCCGCGGTCCTCTTCGCGGTCCTGCTCCGGCGGGCGATCCGCCCCGGCCCCGGTGGCCGCCGGACCCGATTTCGTGATTGGTTCGGATGTTGCTTGTCATGGACAGTGCGATCCGAACCACTGACGAATTTCCACAGGTCGCCGGTCCGGACGGCGTCGCCGGCGCGGTGGGCCGGGTCGGCGACGGCCCCCTCGCCCGCGCGACCCCCAGGGCCATACACGCTGCAGGGGCAGCGAGTCATGCCGGGACCGCCGGACTGCCCGGACCCAGATCATGCTCGACCGGGGCCTGATGAAGAAGGTAAGGGGGTTAGCGGGGCGGGTTAGGCGCGCGAGCGGCGGCGCGCGCGGCGGATGCTGACCACGACCACGGCAATGGCCACGGCACCGGCCGCCACGGGGAGGGCCCGCTTGAGCACCGGGAGTCCGGCCACGCTGAGCAGGTCGATGGCGTCGTCGTCGGCCTGCCAGGACGGCGGGCCGGCCGGGGCCGGAACGGACCGCAGCGGGGCCGGGGGCGTCCGTTGCGGGGCGGCGGCTGCCTCCGGCGGTGCGGCGGGTGCCTCCGGCGGTGCGGCGGGCGCCTCCGGCGGGGCGGCGGCTGAGTCCTGCGGGGCGTCGGCCGGGCCGGCGAAGGTCGCGGCCGGGCCGGAACCGTTGGCGGCGGCGGTGCTGGCGCTGGCGGGCTCGTTCGGGGACCCGGCGGGCGCTTCGCTGAGGGACAGGCCCCGGCTGGCCAGCCGCTGGCGGATATCTTCCACCGACGCGCGGCCGATGTTGTCGATCGCCAGCAACTGCTGCGGCGTCCGGGCCACCAGGTCGCCGACGGTATGCACGCCTTCCCGGCGCAGGCTGTTGTAGGCCCGCAGCGGCAGGCCCAGATCCTCGATCGGCAGCGCGAGATCGCTGGCGGCATCGCCGCCCGCGCCTGCCGGCGCCTCCTGCTCGGCGGGCTCGGCGGGCGCGGCCACGGCCTCGGTGGCCGACGTGCCGCCCACGGGCGGCTCGGCCGCGAGCATCTTGGCGAGGTTATCCGCGAAAATGCCGATCAGCCTGCCGCCGACCTCGCTCAGCACGCCCCGGCCGAACTGGGCCGGCTTGCCGGTCACGTTCAGGTTGGTGAGGACGGTGACGTGGGTCTCGTCGCCCTCGCCGGTGAGTTCCGAGCGCACCGACGCCGACGCGGTACCCGCGCCACGGGTCTCCTTGCCGGACGCCTCCAGCGTCACTACGGCGGCTTCCCGGTCACGCTGGGTGAACTTCGCCTTGCCCGCGTAGGTCATCGAGATGGGCCCGACCCTGACCTTGATCTTGCCGGTGATCTCGTCACCGATGACGGAGTCGAGGGTGGCGCCCGGCATGCAGGGCGCCACCTTCTCGACATCCAGCAGCACATCCCACGCCTGGTCCAGGGAAACCGGGACGGTGAATGAGTGCGTGAGCTCCATCTGTCAGACTCCTGCCGCCGCTGCGAGTGCCCGGCCGGTCAGGACCCGCGCGAGGTGGCGCCGGTAGTCGGGCGCCCCGTGCAGGTCGGCCGGTGGCTGCGTTCCGTCGGCCGCCTCGGCCGCGGCGGCCCGCAAAGCGACGACGCTGGCTTCCGCTCCCGCCACGGCCGACTCGGCGGCCGATGCGCGTACCGGTACTGGCCCCATGTTGGTCAGCCCGATCCTGGCCTCGGCCACGTGGCCGTTGGAACGCCTCGCCAGCGCAGCGACGCCAACGGTGGCCCACGACTGCGCGGTTCGATGGAACTTCTCGTAACGATAGCCCCAGTCCGGTCCGAGCTTAGGCACCCGCACCCCGGTCAGGACCTCATTGGGGTCCAGGGCGGTGGTCAGGTAGTCGACGAAGAAGTCGCTGGCCGCGATTTCCCGCTCCCCGCCCGGCCCGCGAGCCAGGAGCACCGCGTCCAGCGCGAGGATCACCGCCGGCAGGTCACCGGCCGGGTCGCCGTGCACCAGCGAGCCGCCCAGCGTGCCCCGGTGCCGGATCGCCGGGTCGGCGACCGTGCCGGTGGCCTGCGCCAGCAGGCCGCAGTGCTCGGCGATCAGCGGGTCGTGCATGACCCGGTAGTGCGTGGTCCCGGCCCCGATGACCAGCCAGTCGCCGGTATCGCTGACGCCCTGCAGCTCATCCAGGGCACCGACGTCCACGAGCAGTTCCGGGTAGGCCAGCCGCAGCCGGAGCAAGGGCAGCAGGCTCTGACCGCCGGCGATGACCTTGGCGTCGTCGCCGCCGTCGGCCAGCGCCGTGATCGCCTCATCCAGCGATCCGGGCCGGATGTAGTCGAAGCTAGCCGGGATCATGCAACGTCTCCGCTCTGCGAGCCACCGTTAATGCCCTGCGGTGAATTGCCCTGGGTCTGGTCGCTCTGCCGGGCCTGGTGCAGGGCCGCACCGTCCTGCGCCACGCCGCGAGCCACCTCGATGGCCCGCCAGACGCGCTCGGGGGTGCAGGGCATCGTGACGTCCCGGACGCCCAGCGGCCGGAGCGCGTCGATGATGGCGTTCACGACCGCCGGCGTGGACGCGATCGTGCCCGCCTCGCCGACGCCCTTCACGCCGAGCCGGTTGGCCGCCGGGCTCTCGGTGCGCGCCGTGACGTAGGACGGCAGGTCGGAGGCCGACGGCACCAGGTAGTCGGCGAGCGTCGTCGTCACCAGGTTGCCCTCGTCGTCGTAGACGCCCTCCTCGTACAGGGCCTGCGCGATGCCCTGGGCGAGACCGCCATGGACCTGGCCCTCGACGATCAGCGGGTTGACCACGACCCCGACATCGTCCACTGCCACGTAGGAACGGATCTTAACGAAGCCGGTCTCGGTGTCGACCTCGGTCGCGCACAGGTGGGTGCCGTGCGGGAAGGAGAAGTTGTCCGGGTCGTAGGTGGCGTCGGAATCCAGCGACGGCTCTACGCCCTCGGGCAGGTCATGGGCCGCGAAGGTGGCCAGCGCGATTTCCTGGATGGTCTTGCTCGCGCCAGAACCCCCGTGCTGAGAAGCACTGCTAGAACGGAACACCCCGCCGGAGAACTCCACGTCCTCCGGGGGTGCCTCCAGCATGGCCGAGGCGATGATCTTGGCCTTCTCGATGACCTTGTCGCAGGCCGACACGAGCGCCAGGCCGCCGACGGCCAGCGACCGGGAGCCGTAGGTGTCCATGCCCTTCGGCGCGACCAGCGTGTCGCCGTGCAGCACCCGGATGTCCTCGAACGGGATGCCGAGCTGGTCGGAGACGATCTGGCTCCAGGCCGTCTCGTGCCCCTGGCCGTGCGCGCTCGAGCCGGTCACGACCTCGACCTTGCCGGTCGGCAGCATCCGGATGGCGGCGTGCTCCCAGCCGCCGGCTCCGTAGGCCAGCGAGCCCAGGACCCGCGACGGCGCCAGGCCGCACATCTCGGTGAACGTGGAGATCCCGATGCCGAGCCGGACGGAATCGCCGCGGGCGTGTCGCTCCGCCGCCTCGCGGCGCAGCCCGTCGTAGTCAAAGAGCTCCTTGGCCTTGGCGGTCGCCGCCTCGTAGTTACCCGAGTCGTAGGTCAGGCCGCAGATCGTCGTGTACGGGAATTCCTCGTGGGTGATCCAGTTCCGCTCGCGCAGTTCCAGCGGCTCGATGTCGAGCTCGGCCGCCAGGTCGTCCATGATCCGCTCGATGGCGAAGGTGGCCTCGGGCCGGCCAGCCCCGCGGTAGGCGTCCGTGGGCATCTTGGTGGTGAAGACGCCGGTGCAGCGGAAGGAGTAGGCGTCCATCTTGTAGATGGAGTTGAACATGAACGCGCCGAGCAGCGGGACACCCGGGGTGACCAGCATCAGGTAGGCGCCCATGTCGGCCAGCAGGTCCACGGACAGGCCGCGGATGCGGCCGTCGCGGTCGGCGGCGATCCTGATCCGCTGCCACTGGTCGCGGCCGTGGTGCACGGTCATGTTGCCCTCGCTACGGGACTCGGTCCACTTGACCGGCTTGCCGAGCTTGCGCGCGATCAGCAGGGCGAGCTCTTCCTCGGCCGTGACCTGCAGCTTGGACCCGAAACCGCCGCCCACGTCCGGCGCGATCACCCGGAGGTTCTGCTCCGGGATGCCGGTGATCGCCGCCAGCAGGAAGCGCAGCACGTGCGGGACCTGGGTGGCCGACCAGAGCGTGTACTCATCGCCCTGCGGCGAGCAGACCACCGCCCGCGGCTCCATCGCCGCGGGTATCAGCCGCTGCTGGCGGTAGTTGCGCTCCAGCACGACGGGTGCGTCGCGGAATGCCGCGTCCAGGTCGCCGTTGGCGAAGTTCCACTCGTAGCTCTTGTTGCCGGCCTCGTGCACCTGGGGCGAGCCCTCGTCCAGGGCCGTGCGGATATCCAGCACCGGCGACAGCGGCTCATAGTCGACGTCGATGGCGGCGATCGCGTCCGCGGCGATGTACCGGTCCCGGGCGACGACGACGGCCACGGCCTCGCCGACGTACCGGACCTCGTCGACGGCCATCGCCGGGTGCGCCGGGATCACGATGTCCTCGGTCACCGGCCAGGCACAGGGCAGGCTGCCCTGCTCCGCCGCGAAGTCAGCCCCGGAAAACGCGGCGACGACGCCGGGGACGTTCAGGGCGCCCGCCACGTCGACGCTCTTGATCTTGGCGTGCGCGAACGGGCTGCGCAGGAAGGCCAGGTGCAGCATGCCGGGCAGGGTCAGGTTGTCGGTCCAGTTGGTCTGGCCGGTGATCAGCCTGGCGTCTTCCTTGCGGAGCCGGGCGGCCCCGATCTGGGCCACTGGCGGCTGCGTCGTCGTGGGTGTCTCGGTCGTCGCCGTCATGCCTGAACTCCCGCCTGCGCCGCGCGCCGGACGGCGCGGACGATGTTCTCGTATCCGGTGCAGCGGCAGAGGTTGCCCTCCAGCCCTTCGCGGATTTCCTCGTCGCTCGGGTGCGGGTTGTCGCGGAGCAGGTCGGCGGCCGCCATGATCATTCCCGGCGTGCAGTACCCGCACTGCAGGGCGTGCTCCTCGTGGAAGGCCCGCTGCAGGGGATGCAGTTCGCTGCCGGCCCTGCCCCCGTTACCCGCCATGCCCTCGATGGTGGTGATGTCGGATCCGTCCGCCTGCACGGCGAGCACGGCACAGCTCTTGACCGAGGAGCCGTCCATCAGGACGGTGCAGGCTCCGCAGTTAGATGTGTCGCAGCCGATGGGGGTACCGGTCTTCCCTATGGTCTCCCGCAGGTAGTGCACCAGCAGCAGCCGGGGCTCTACCTGATCGACGTAACTGACTCCGTCGACCGTTACGTTGATTCGTGTCATGCGCAGACTCCTGTCACGGACACGGCTGAAATAGCCATGAAAGCCAACCTAGGCCGGTCAGCGCCGCCGCACCAGCCCCACCGGGGGTCTGCCCCCACCAGGGGTCATCCGAACCGTCCATGCACGTCATCGGCCATCCGCGGAAAGCTTCGTCAGCCGGTCTGGAGGACCTGGAAGGCCTCGGCGAGCTGTCCCTGCGGCAGGCCGCCCTGCTCGGCTATCCGGGTCATCCAGTCGCGCAGCCGGTCGGCGAGCTCGCCGCCGTCGGCGATCTGGCTGGCGTGCGAGCGCAGCGCGGCGATCTTCCGGTCGAACGTCTGGGTGATGTCCACGTAGTGGGTCGGGGCCGGGCTGCCGGAGATCCAGACCTCCCGCACCGTCCACGGCTCCAGCTTCTCGTCGGCCAGCAACTCGGGGAACGCGAACGGGTTGCGGGCGTCGGGGTACACGGCGTCTAGCGCGGCGGAGCCGACGGCCCGGTGGTCGGGGTGGCTGGCCCCGGGCCGGGCGTAGAAGCGCTCGGGCGACGGGCAGACGACCCGGTCGGGCCGGAGCATCCTGATGACCCGGGCCAGGTCCTTGCGCAGCTCGATGGTCGCCTCGACCCGGCCGTCGGGGTAGCCCAGGAAGTGCAGATCGCGGACGCCGACCTGCTGCGCCGCCGCGGTCTGCTCGGCCTGGCGCAGCTTGCCCATGTCGGCGCGGGAGATGGACGGGTCGCTGCCGCCGGCGTCGCCGTCGGTCGCGATGCAGTAGCTGACGGCGATCCCGGCGTCCGTCCAGCGCGCGATCGTGCCGGCCGACCCGAAGTCCACGTCATCGGGGTGGGCGACGATCACCAGCACCCGTTCGATTTCAGCATCACTCAGCACGGCATCAGGCACGAGATCGATCTTACGGTGCCCGGCGGCGCGGCCAGGGTCAGTCGAGGGCGGACATTACGTGCTTGATGCGGGTGTAGTCCTCGAATCCGTACATCGACAGGTCCTTGCCGTAGCCCGACTGCTTGAAGCCGCCGTGCGGCATCTCGGCGACCAGCGGGATGTGGGTGTTAATCCAGACGCAGCCGAAGTCCAGCCGCCGCGACACCCGCATGGCGCGGCCGTGGTCGGAGGTCCAGATCGAGGAGGCCAGGCCGTACTCGGTGCCGTTCGCCCAGCGAACCGCCTCGTCCTCGTCGCTGAATCGCTGCACCGTGATGACCGGGCCGAACACCTCGTTCTGGATGATCTCGTCGTCCTGCCGCAGCTCGTCCACGACGCTGGCCTCGAAGAAGTACCCGCGGTCGCCGGTCTGCCGGCCGCCGGCCAGCACCCGCGCGTGGTCGGGCAGCCGCTGGATGAACCCCGAGACCCGCTCGAGCTGGCTGGCGTTGTTCAGCGGGCCGAAGTCGGCATCCAGGACGTCGGGACCGGCGACGGTCTGGTTCTTGGCCTGCTCGACCAGCGCCTCGACGAACTCGTCGTGCACCCCGGGGCCGGCCAGCACCCGGGTCGCGGCCGTGCAGTCCTGGCCGGCGTTGAAGTAGCCGGCGATCGCGATCGCCTCGGCGGCCTTCGCCGGGTCGGCATCGTCGAAGATCACGACCGGCGCCTTGCCGCCCAGCTCCAGGTGCACGCGCTTGAGGCTGGCCGCGGCCGCCGCGGCCACCTCCTTGCCGGCCCGGACGCTGCCGGTGATCGACACCATCTGCGGCACCGGATGGGAGACCAGCGCGCGGCCGGTGTCCCGGTCACCGCAGATCACGTTGAAGACGCCGGCCGGCAGGAACTCGCTCATCAGCTCGGCCATGAGCAGCGTGGAGGCCGGGGTGGTGTCCGACGGCTTGAGCACCATGGTGTTGCCCGCCGCCAGGGCCGGGGCCCACTTCCAGACCGCCATCATCATGGGGTAGTTCCACGGCGTCACCGCCGCGCAGACCCCGATCGGCTCCCGGCGGATAAACGAGGTGAAGCCGGACATGTACTCCCCGGCCGACCGGCCCTCCAGCATCCGCGCCGCGCCGGCGAAGAACCTGATCTGGTCGGCCATCGGCGGGATTTCCTCGGACAGGGTCAGCGCGATCGGCTTGCCCGTGTTCTGCGACTCGGCCGCCACGAGCTGATCCGCGTGGGCCTCGATAGAGTCGGCGATCCGCAGCAGCGCGAGGCTGCGCTCCGCCGGGGTGGCGTCCCGCCAGCCCTCGAAGGCGTCGGCCGCCGCGCCGAAGGCGGCGTCCACCTCCTCGGCGCGAGACACCGGCGCGGTCGCGAACACCTCGCCCGTGCTCGGGTCGACCAGCTCGGCCTTGGCGTCGTAGGACATGTCAGTCCACCGGCCGTTGATGAAGTTACGCAGGTCGTCCACGGCTGAAGCCTCCGTTAATCCCGAGAGGGGTTAGTGAGCCGCCGGTGTGCGCTCGTCGCACGCCCACGGCGATCCGTAGTCGGTGAGCAGGTCCAGGAACGGCTCGGCCGGCAGCGCCTCGGGGCCGAGGACCCCCGTGCCCGTCCAGGCCCCCGAGTCGATCAGCTCGAGGGCGACCACCGGGTTGACGGCGGTCTGCCAGACCACCGCCTGCGAGCCGTACTCGGCCATGGACCAGGCGTTGTCCACGACGTGATGCAGGTACACCTCGCGCGGCGCGCCGCCGGGGCCGGTGCCGGTCACCCAGGTGCCCGCGCAGGTGACGCCCGTCATCTTGTCGCCGAGGGTCGCCGGGTCGGGCAGGCACGCGGCCACCACGTCGCGCGGGGACACGCTCACCCCGCCCGCCACCCCGCCCGCGCTGACCGGATCGGTGCGGTCCAGGCCGAGCTTGTGCAGGGTCTGCAGCACGGCGATGAACTCGGCGCCCAGGCCGTACTTGAAGGTCACCCGCCGGGCCTGCAGCCAGCGCGGCATCAGCAGGACCTCCTCGTGCTCCACGTTCACGCACTCGACGGGGCCGATCCCGGCCGGGAAGGTGAAGACCTCGGGCTCGCTGAACGGGGGCGTGGTATACCAGCCGCGCCCGTCCTCCCAGATGACCGGCGGGTTCAGGCACTCCTCGATCGTCGTCCAGATCGAGAAGGTGGGCGCGAAGTCGTAGCCGGCCACCTCCAGGTTCGCCCCGTCCCGCACGCCGAGCTCGTCGATCTGGCTGAACAGGCGGTCGGCGGCATACCGGGCGAACACGTCCGACAGGCCCGGCTCGACCCCGATTCCGGCCAGGGCCAGCTTCCCGGCCTGCTCCCACTGCCCGGCCATCGCGAACTGCTCGTCGCCGAGCTTGACCCCGACCTTGCTGTAGGGCGCATCCTGATCGGGCTGGGACAGCGACATGGCCATGTCGAGATAGTGAACGCGAGCGTTCAGTGCCGCCCGGAACAGCGGCATGACATAACGAGGGTCCGTGGCGTTCATCAGCACGTCGCAGGAGTTCGCCGCCAGGAGCGCGGCCGTGGCCTGCTCGTCCCGCGCATCCAGCTGGACGGCGGTGTAGGAGTCCCTGGCGGCGGCCGCGTGCTGCGCCCGGCGCAGGTCGTAGTCGGCGATGACAAGGTCGGCAAACGGGCGGCGGGCGGCGATCCGGGCAAATGCCGTGCCCACCCCGCCGGCTCCCACCAGCAGTATCCGCATGGAGGAGATCCTAGCCCTGGTTCCCGCAGTAACCAACGGGACCAGTCGCGATACCTACATGTTACAACTGAAATCGTTGCCCACGGTCGCTAATCAATGCTAGAACCGTTGCACACGGGTACGCATACCGGAGGGTCGGCGTCCCGATCCGGTACCCCGATCGCGGGGTGGTCGTGTGAGCGGGTATTACCTCTGGTGTCGGGTATTACCCCTGGTGTTCGGGGGATTTCAGGAGGGGTGAAGCCATGGCGACTACCGCGCCACAGCTGCAACCGATGGAAGAGGCCAGGGACAAGGGCCTCAAGCCGGGCGCCCTCGGGCTGGTTTCCAGCATCGTCATGGGGGTGGCCTCGACGGCGCCCGCCTATAGCCTGGCGGCCACCCTGGCCGGTGTCGTGGCCATCGTGGGCTTCCACGCCCCGGCCGCGGCATTGCTCGCCTTCGTGCCGATCTTCCTGACCTCGATCGGGTACAGCGAGCTGAACAAGGCCGACCCGGACTGCGGGACGACCTTCACCTGGGGCACGCGCGCGTTCGGCCCGAAGACCGGCTGGGCGGGCGGCTGGGGCATCGTGGCCGCGGACGTCCTGGTCATGGCCAGCCTGGCCCAGGTCGCGGGCCAGTACGTGTTCCTGCTGTTCGGGGCGTCCGGGATCGGCGCGGATCCGACCAGCCCGTGGGTCCTGCTCGTCGGAGTCATCTGGATCATCTTGATGACCTACATCTGCTACACGGGCATCGAGGTGTCGGCCTACCTCCAGAAGGTGCTGCTGACGGTCGAACTGGTCATGCTCGCGGTGCTCGCGGTGGTCGCGCTGGTCAAGGTCTACGGCGGGCATCACCCGGCCACCGCGGTGCACATCCAGGGGAACTGGTTCAACCCGGCCGCGGTGCCGTTCGCGGGCTTCGTCGCCGCCCTGGTCCTGATGCTGTTCATCTACTGGGGCTGGGACACGGCCGTCTCGGTTAACGAGGAGACCAAGGACCCGGCGAAGACCCCGGGCCGGGCCGCCATCATCTCCACCGTGCTGCTGCTCGTCACCTACGCGCTCGTGATCGTCGCGGTGCTCGCCTTCGCCGGCGTCGGGGCCAAGGGCATCGGCCTGGGCAACCCGGCCAACTCCGGAGACGTGCTCTCCTCACTCGGCGGGGCCATCTTCGGCACCTCGGGCTTCGGCACGTTCCTGTCCAAGCTGCTCATCCTGATGGTGCTGAGCTCGGCGGCGGCGTCCACCCAGACGACCATCCTGCCGACGGCCCGGACCACCCTGTCGATGGCCGCCTACAAGGCCCTGCCGCAGGCGTTCGCCAAGATCCACCCCAAGCACCTGACGCCCACGGTCTCCACGATCGTGATGGGCGTGGTGTCGATCATCTTGTACGTGCCGATGAACTACCTGTCGGGCGGGAATGTCATCTACGACGCGGTCACCGCGATCGGCCTCTATATCGCCTTCTACTACGGCCTGACCGCCTTTGAGTGTGTCTGGTACTACCGCAAGACACTGACCCACAACATGCGCGACCTGTGGATGCAGGGGATCCTGCCGGGACTAGGCGGCCTGATCATGTACGGGGCGGGTGGCTTCACCCTCTGGCAGGACTACGACGTCAATACCGGGAACAGCTTCACGACGTTTACCGTGCCGGGCCTGGACTGGCAGGTCGGCGGCGCCTTCTTGATCGCCGTGCTGGCGGCCGTTGTCGGGGTCGCGGCCTTCGCCTACATGCGCATTACGGCCCCGGCGTTCTTCCGGAAGGAGACCCTCACCCGCGGGACGCCGACGCTCGTTCCCGACGAGTAAGCCGACCGGGCCGCCGCGCGGCCCCGGCTGTCGGCGGCAGCGCCTACGCTGGGGCGGGTGACCGCGACGGCCGTTGACTCCGAGTCCGATTCCCTCCTGGCCGGGCTGAACCCCCAGCAGCGCGCCGCCGTCGTGCACGAGGGCGGCCCGCTGCTGATCGTGGCGGGGGCGGGCTCGGGCAAGACGCGGGTGCTCGCCCACCGGATCGCCTACCTGCTGGCCGAGCGGAACGTCGCGCCGCGCCAGATCCTGGCCATTACCTTCACCAACAAGGCCGCCGGCGAGATGGCCGGCCGCGCGGCGACGCTGACCGGGGCGCGCGCCCGCTCGATGTGGCTGATGACCTTCCACTCGGCCTGCGTGCGCATCCTGCGGCGCGAGGCGGACCGGTTCGGCTACCCCTCCTCGTTTTCCATCTATGACCAGGCCGACTCGCAGCGGCTGATGGCCCTGGTCTGCCGCGAGCTGGAACTGGACGCCAAGTACCACCCGCCCAAGGCCATGCTGAACCAGGTCTCGAACCTGAAGAACGAGCTCATCGAC
>Ga0066790_10000467_pt1 | contig 15099 bp, 10 predicted proteins | sample OrgsoiDNA2013050_FD_70963 | JGI IMG/M metagenome (GOLD analysis project Ga0066790, IMG submission 70963) | Permafrost soil microbial communities from the Arctic, to analyse light accelerated degradation of dissolved organic matter (DOM) -... | ecosystem: Environmental > Terrestrial > Soil >...
TGGCTGTCGTTGAAGCCCTTGGCGAGGTCGTTGACCCACTCGCCCAGGGGGCCCCCCATGGCATGCCACCACTGGATTTCGACCTGGGCCTGCGCCGGCGCCGAGAAGGCGGCGAGCGCGGCGATCGAGCACGAGACGAGAAACTTCAACTTCATGACGACTCCGTAGGGATGGGTGCGCGGGCGCGGCTTGCCGCCGCCATTCTCTCGCGCCGATGTGACAGCCGCGTTTATCGCGCGCCGGCCGCGCTGCCGGCAAGCGGGAATACCCGCCGCGCCACCGCTCGGCAGAGGCGCGCGGGCTCTCGTTTTGCTGCACTGCGGTACGATGCCTCGTCCCAGGAAACCGCGGGTGCCCGTGCCCATGAACGCCCCGCTGCCGCTCACCGAAATCACGGCCGCTGCCGAAGCGGCCGGCAGCGTATCGCGCCTGCGCGAGATTCCCTACAACTACACCTCGTTTTCTGACCGAGAGATCGTCATTCGCCTGCTCGGCCAGCGTGCCTGGGAGGTGCTCGGCATACTGCGCAGCGAGCGCCGCACCGGCCGCTCGGCGCGCATGCTCTACGAGGTGCTGGGCGACATCTGGGTCGTGCAGCGCAATCCCTATCTGCAGGACGACCTGCTCGACAACCCGCGTCGGCGCGCCCAGCTGATCGAGGCGCTCCAGCACCGGCTCGGCGAAGTCGAGAAGCGCCGCACGCCGGCCGCCGACGCGGCGCGCGACGCGGTGGTCGGCGAGTTGCTCGGTCTCTCTCGTGCGGCCGTCGAGGCGTTCGCGGCGCAGTTCCGCGCCGTCTATGACCTGCGCAAGCGCACCGTCCGCACGCTCGCCCGCGTCACGGCCAAGGACAACATCAAGTTCGACGGCCTCTCGCGCGTCTCGCACGTCACCGACGCGACCGACTGGCGCGTCGAGTACCCGTTCGTCGTGCTCGTGCCCGACAGCGAGGTCGAGATGGCGGGCCTGGTCGCTGGCTGCATCGAGCTCGGCCTGACCATCATCCCGCGCGGCGGCGGCACCGGCTACACCGGCGGCGCGGTGCCGCTCACCTGGTCGAGCGCGGTCATCAACACCGAGAAGCTCGAGGCGATGAGCGAGGTCGAGCGCGTCGTGCTGCCGGGCGTCGCCGGCGAGGTCGCGACGGTGTGGACCGAGGCCGGCGTCGTCACCCAGCGCGTCTCGGAAGCGGCCGAGCGCGCCGGCCACGTGTTCGCGGTCGACCCGACCTCGGCCGAGGCGTCGTGCATCGGCGGCAACATCGCCATGAACGCGGGCGGCAAGAAAGCCGTGTTATGGGGCACGGCGGTCGACAACCTCGCGTGGTGGCGCATGGTCGATCCCGACGGCAACTGGCTCGAAGTGACTCGCCTCAACCACAACATGGGCAAAATTCACGATGTGCTGGTGGCAAGCTTCGACCTGGTCTGGAAAGACGGCCGCGCTCATCCGGAACACGCCAAGGTCTTGCGCAGCGAGCGACTGAACATCGAGGGCGCGAGGTTCCGCAAGGCGGGACTCGGTAAGGACGTCACCGATAAGTTCTTGGGCGGATTGCCGGGGGTGCAGAAGGAAGGTTGCGACGGCCTGATCACCTCGGCGCGTTGGGTGTTGCATCGCATGCCGAAGCACATTCGCACCGTCTGTTTGGAATTCTTCGGGCAAGCCCGCGATGCCATACCCAGCATCGTGGAAATCAAACGGTACCTCGAGACCCATGGCAAGGCGCGCGGCGCCATCCTAGCGGGGCTCGAACACCTGGACGAACGGTATTTGCGGGCTGTTGGCTACGGCACGAAGTCGAAGCGCGGCGCGTTGCCCAAGATGGTGCTGTTGGGCGACATCGTCGGCGAGGACGAGGCAGTCGTCGCGGCCGCGACCTCGGAGGTCGTTCGCCTCGCCAATGCACGGTCGGGCGAAGGCTTCATTGCCGTCAGCAGTGAAGCACGCAAGAAATTTTGGCTGGATCGCGCTAACACCGCCGCCATCGCCAAACACACCAACGCGTTCAAGATCAACGAAGACGTCGTCATTCCGCTCGAGCGATTGGGCGAATATACGGACGCTATAGAACGCATCAATATCGAATTATCCATCGAAAACAAGCTGGAACTGGCGGACGCGCTGACGCAATATTTCCGCGATGAGACCGGCGCGACGGGGGCAGCAACGCCCGGGGTAACGGCCGCCGCCGACGATGGCGACGTCGATCGACGGGCCGCGGCGCGCGCACTGGTCGACGACGTGCGCACGCGTTGGCGGTACTTGCTCGAATCCATGGACATGCCCATGCATGCGGTTCGGGCTTCCTTCGAGTCGCTCGGTATCGGCCAGCCGGACAATTATTCCGGAAGCCTGTTTGAACGCTTACAGGACCGCAGTATTCGAGTGAGTTGGAAGACCGAACTTCGCGCGCCACTCGCGCGCATTTTCGTAGGCTCCCGATTCGCGCCGGTGCTTGGCGGCTGCGACGCGGTGCACAAGCGGATTCTGCAGGGACGCGTTTTCGTCGCCTTGCACATGCACGCGGGCGACGGCAACGTCCACACCAACATCCCCGTGAATTCCGATAATTACGCCATGCTCCAGAGCGCGAATCGCGCGGTCGGGCGCATCATGCGCCTTGCCCGCAGCTTGAATGGCGTGATCTCGGGTGAACACGGCATCGGCATTACCAAACTCGAATACATGACGGAGGCGGAGGTCGCGCCGTTCCGCACCTACAAGCGCAGCGTCGATCCCGAAGGACGCTTCAACAAGGACAAGCTCATGCCCGGCGCAGATCTGCGTCGTGCTTACACGCCCAGCTTCGGCCTGTTGGGGCATGAGTCCTTGATCATGCAGCATTCGGACATCAATACGATCTCCGATGCCATCAAGGACTGCCTGCGTTGCGGGAAATGCAAGGCGGTCTGCGCGACCCACGTGCCGCGAGCGAATTTATTGTATTCACCGCGCGACAAAATTCTGGCAACGTCGTTGCTGATCGAGGCTTTTCTCTACGAAGAACAAACCCGTCGAGGCGTATCGATCAAGCATTGGGATGAACTTTCGGATGTGGCCGACCATTGCACGGTCTGCCACAAATGCCTGACGCCTTGCCCCGTCGACATTGATTTCGGAAACGTTTCCATGGCCATGCGCGATCTGCTGCGCCGCATGGGGAAAAAGCGGTTCAATCCAGCTACGGCCATGTCCATGTTCTTCTTGAATGCCACCAGCCCGCAGACCATCAAGATGACGCGCAAGCTGTTGATCGACTGGGGCTACAACGTACAACGCTTGGCGAATCGAGCGCTGCACACCGTGGCCAAAGCGCAGACCAAGCGTCCTCCGTCGACCACCGGCAAGCCGCCCGTCGTGGAACAGGTCATCCACTTCGTGAACAAGCGCATGCCGGGCGGGTTGCCCAAGAGAACCGCGCGCGCGCTGCTCGACATCGAAGACCGCAACTACGTGCCCATCATTCGCGACCCGGTGGGTACCACCAGCGAATCCGAGGCGGTATTTTATTTTCCGGGCTGCGGTTCCGAACGGCTGTTTTCCCAGGTTGGACTCGCGACCCAGGCCATGTTGTGGCATGTCGGCGTGCAGACCGTCTTGCCGCCCGGCTATCTCTGTTGCGGCTATCCGCAACGGGGAGCCGGGGAATTCGACAAGGCCGAAAAAATCATCACCGACAATCGGGTGCTGTTTCATCGCGTCGCGAATACGCTGAATTATCTCGATATCAAAACCATCATCGTCAGCTGCGGCACGTGTTTCGATCAGTTGCAGGGTTATGAATTCGACAGCATATTCCCGGGCTGCAAGATCATGGACATCCACGAATTCTTGATGGAGAAAGGCGTCCAACTCGGGAAGGTGACCGGGGTGCGGTACCTGTATCACGATCCCTGCCATTCGCCGATGAAAAAACACGATGCACTCACGGTGGTCAACACGCTCATGAACAGCGCGCACAACGGAATCATCGACAAGAACGATCGATGCTGCGGCGAAGCGGGCACACTGGCCATCTCGCGTCCCGATATCTCTACCCAGGTGCGTTTCCGAAAAGAACAGGAAGTAAGTATCGGCGTCGATCGGATTCGCGCCGCGGGACATGGAGGCGAGGTGAAGGTGTTGACGTCGTGTCCGTCGTGCTTGCAAGGTCTCAAGCGCTATAACGATGATGCCGACATCGATGCCGATTACATTGTCGTTGAGATTGCGAAGCATTTACTCGGCTCCGACTGGCTGCCCAACTACGTGCGGCAAGCCAATGAAGGCGGGATAGAACGAGTGCTCGTCTGACCGCGAGCAGCTCACATGGGCGCCCCGGCGACGTCTCCATGACGATCGCCGTCCTGCCGTACATCGTGGCGGCCACTTTCTTCATGCGCCTGTCAGCGTGGCCCGTTGGATCGGTGAGATGGGGCGTCTGCGGCGTTGCGCGGCTTGTCCGTAGTGCTTAGCTTAGGACCGCGCCGCGCGCCTTGCATCCGCTCCCGTTCACGGATCCAACGGCTTGGGCCTAGCTCAGCCGCTGCGCACGGTCTTAGGTCCCAGCCAACGCGGCTCACGTAGAATAGTCAGACAGGCTCCTAGCATGTCATCATGACGATATGATGTCAGTTCGCGTAATTTCATGGTGGTATTTTCTGTGCGCCGTTGGCGCGTTGAACATCATTGCGTGGTCGCTATCCGCGGTGGCGCTCAACCGCCGACAAGCGGTCATTTCCCGCCGACTATATCGAATGCGGCGCCTCCAGCTCATTTTGTCCGCCGTCTACGTCTTCGGGTGTGCTTTCCGCTGTGCGTTTCCGGTGTACGACGTTCCGCGCATCTGTCTGTTCGATCATTGGCTCTCCAGCGTCATCGTCGGCCGTTCGGTCGCCACGGTCGCCGAGCTGTGCTTCGTCGCGCAGTGGGCTCTGATGCTGCATGAGATTTCTCGCGCGACACGGAGCATGGTGGGCCGGGTCGCATCGCTGGCGGTGGTTCCGCTCATCGCGATCGCCGAGTCTTGTTCCTGGTATTCGGTATTGACGACGTCGAACCTGGGTCACGTGGCCGAAGAGTCGATTTGGGGTCTGTGCGTCGCGCTCCTGGTGGCCAGCGTCGTGGCAATCTCACCACGGTGTGCCGCCCATCGTCGCCCCATGCTCCTCGGCTGGTGCGTCGCCGGGATGGCCTACGTGGTCTTCATGTACTGCGTCGACGTGCCCATGTACTGGGCTCGGTGGCTCGCTGACGAAGCCGCCGGACGCCGCTACCTGAGCATCGTCCAGGGCGTGCTCGATGTTGCATCGCGCCGCGTCGTTTCCCACCGCTGGGCGGACTGGAAGAATGAAGTGGCCTGGATGTCGCTCTATTTCAGCGTCGCGGTCTGGATCAGCATATCGCTCATCCACACCCCGCAACCCGAGGCGCACCTGGCGACCGGCGAGCGCCGGCGCTTGCCGTCAGCCGGCCCGTTACGGATCGCCAGCCTGGACAAGCGTAGAGCCTGATACTGCCTGGCGCACCAGCTCCCGGTGCTCGGCGCAGTGCCGCCGTCCGACCAGCGAGTGGCGCGCGACAATCCGCCGCGTCGAGCTGAACCGCAGCGCACGTCATGTGCTCAGCTGAGCACGCCCTCGACAGCCATCGTGAATTTTTCAACGAGTTCGTGCAATTCATTGTCGGTGGCGTTGTACGGCGGAGCGATGATCACTGTATCGCCGGTCGCATTGCCGACGTTGCCCGCACACGGGTAACAGATCAAACCACCCTGGAACGCTTGCCTCCCGATGTCGTAGCTTAAGGCCCGCTCTGCGGGAAACGGCTCTTTGGAGATTCGGTCTTTTACGAACTCGACGCCGATCAGATAGCCGCGCCCGCGAACGTCGCCCACTTCGTCAAACCTGCCGAGCGATTCGGTGAGCGCTGCCTTGAGGATCTCGCCCTGTTTCCGCACGCGGGGCAGAAGGCCCTCGCGCAGAACGATGCGCTGGACCGCGAGGCCTGCGGCGCAAGCGGCCGTGTGACCTGAATAGGTGTGACCCGTCAGAAACGACCCGTGCGCCTGCAAGATGGTATTGCCGATGTCGTTGCGGGAAATGGTCGCGGCAAGCGGGATGTAGCCGCCGGCAAGTCCCTTCGCGACCGTCATGATGTCGGGTGCAACACCGTCGTGTTCGAGCGCGCGCCACGTGCCACACCGCCCGGAGCCGCACATCACTTCGTCGGCAATCAAGAGCACGTCGTGCCGGTCACACACGGCGCGCATGGCCTCGGCGTATCCCGGCGGCGCCGGAACGACGCCGCCGGCGGCTCCCACAACGGGCTCGAAAATGAAGCCAGCCACGCGTTCCGCACCGACCGAGCGGATCTCGGAATCGAGTTCGTTCGCGAGATAGTTCACCAATTCCGGCTCCGGCACTCCCGCAGGGCGGCGATAGGTATTCGCGGCGGAAACGAAGGAAACATCCAGAAGGCTGCCCTCGAAAGGACCGCGTCGCTCGGCAAATCCGGACACTGACAACGCGCCGAGCGTGTTGCCGTGATAAGAGCGTTCGCGAGCGATAAAATGCTTCTTTGCGGGCATGCCCCGCGCGGCGAAATATTGCAGTGCAAGCTTCAACGCCGATTCGACGGATTCCGAGCCGCTGGACGAATACACGATGTGGCCAAAACTCGGCCCGCAAGCGTCCAGAAGCGTGCGAGTGAGTTGTTCGAGCGCGTCGCTCGCAAACAGATAGCGATAAGCACACGCGATCTGGTCAAGCTGCGCGGCGATGGCCGCGTTCACCTCACGGTTGCCGTGCCCGATGCTGAACGCCGCGGGGCCACCCGAGCCGTCGAGATACCGACGCCCGTGTTCATCGAATAAGTAACTGCCCTGACCGCGCACGATGCGCGGCATGTTGACGATGCCAAAGCCAGCTCGGATTTTAGTCACGCCGCCGCCCTCTCCAATCGGCTCGCCCTCGCCATCCAAAAGCTGACCCCGACTATCATCAGGGTTACGACGCTGATGGTCAGTGTTGCGAGCACGTTGATCTCGGGGCTGACCCCTAAGCGCACCTTGGAGAACACCACCATCGGCAGCGTGCTGCTGCCGGGCCCGGACGTGAAACTCGAGATCACCAAGTCATCCCACGACAGGGTGAACGCCAGCAACCACCCCGACAGAATGGCGGGAAAAATAATGGGCAGCGTGATCACGAAAAAAACCTTCAACGGGCGCGCGCCAAGGTCCATGGCCGCTTCCTCGAGCGCACTGTCGAAGCTGGCAAGTCGGGATTGCACCACCACCGTGACATAGGCCATCGAAAACGTCATGTGGCCGATGGTCATCGTCGTGATGCCGCGTCCCGCCGGCCACCCTATCGTCTGTTCCAAGGCCACGAATAGCAGCAGCAACGACAGACCGGTGATGACCTCGGGCATGACCAACGGCGCCGTGGTCATGGCGTTGAGCGTGAAGCGACCCCGGAATTTCGTGAACCGAGCCAGGCCGAAGCCGGCAAGCGTGCCCAAGATCACCGATCCCGATGCGTTGATCACCCCGACCTTCAATGAAATCCACGCGGCGTCGAGAATCTCCTCGTTATGGAGCAGCGAGTAATACCACTTCAAAGTCGGGGAGTTGGCCGAATCCCAGACGGTCACCAACTTCGACGCATTGAAGGAAAATACCACCATCGACAAGATGGGGACGTACAGAAATGCGAAGCCGAACGCGATGCAAGTGACGATGAAATACGAACGGCGATAATTCATCGTGCGCCTGCCGACTCCCGCGCCTGCACGCTTTGGTACCACATCATGAACGGCACGAGAATGGCCAACAACAAAATCGCCACCGCGCTCGCCACCGGCCACGCACGATTGGAGAAGAATTCGTCCCACAGCACACGACCGATCATCAGCGCGTTCGGACCGCCGAGCAGCGCCGGAATCACGAACTCGCCCACCGCCGGAATGAACACCAACATGGAACCCGCCAGCATGCCGTTGCGCGACAAGGGCAGCGTGATCTTGTAAAACGCCTGGTAAGGCCGGCAGCCCAAGTCCTCGGCCGCCTCCAGCAGAGTCCAATCCATTTTTTCCAAGTTGGCATACAGCGGCAGGATCATGAACGGCAGATAGGAATAGACGATGCCGACGTACATGGCGAACGGCGTGTACAGCAGGGTCAACGGCTCGTGAATCGTACCGAACCAGATCAACAGGTTGTTGATCACACCATTGGCTTTCAGCAGTCCGATCCACGCATAGACACGGAGCAGCAGTGAGGTCCAAAACGGGAGTATCACCAGCAGCAACAGGATATTCCGAGTCGACGGCTTGGAGCGCGCAATGCCGTAGGCCATCGGATATCCGATCAATAGACACAGGAGCGTGGAGATGAACGCGACCTTGATCGAGTTGAGCAGCGCGTTCAAGTACAGCGAGTCGGTGAACAGAAAGGCGTAGTTGTCGAAGTTCAATTTGATGGCGAGCGAGTTCTTGCCGAGCCACTCGAACAGCGGCTTGTAGGGCGGAATCGCCAGGTCGATGTCGGAAAACGAGATCTTCAGGACGATGACGAACGGCACCACGAAGAATAGAAGCAGCCACAGATACGGGAGCGCTACCACGAGGCCGCGCCCCGTGATGCCGAACCGCTGCAGGCGTGAGGTCGTTTTCATCGAATCAGCGGGTCACAACCACCGGGCTCGACGGATCCCACGTCAGATACACTTGCTGGTCCCACGTAATGGCCTCGGCATGGCGCGACGTATTCGGCTGGGTTACGCGTACGACTTTGCCGGTGGACAGCTTCACCAGGTAAATCGACAAATCTCCCAGATAGGCAATGTCCTGCACCGCGCCCCGCACGACGTTGTCGATGCCTTCCGGCCGCGCCGTCGACATGAACACCTTTTCCGGCCTGACGGCGGCCCACACGGCGGCCTCCGGCGCCGCACTGATGCCATGGCTGACGTAGATGGTGCCGCCGAGTTCCTCGGACGCGATGCGCACGTATTCCGGTTCGTCCTCGATCAGCTTGCCTTCGAAGATATTCACCGATCCCACGAAATCCGCGACGAATTTGGAACTCGGAAATTCATAGATTTCGGACGGCGTGCCGGCCTGAACGATTTCACCTTGATTCATGACGCCGATACGGCTCGCCAAGGTCATCGCTTCCTCTTGATCGTGCGTGACGACCACGAAAGTGACTCCGAGTTGGTCCTGCAGGCTGATGAGTTCGAATTGCGTGTGCTCGCGCAATTTCTTGTCCAGGGCTCCCAACGGCTCGTCGAGCAGCAAGAGCTTCGGGCGTTTGACCAATGACCGTGCGAGCGCCACACGTTGTTTCTGGCCGCCGGACAGTTGATGCGGCTTGCGCTTGGCGAAACTGCCGAGTTTTACCAGATCGAGCATCGTTGCCACGCGTTCCGCGATTTCGGCCTTCGGCACGCGATCTTGTTTCAAGCCGAAAGCGACGTTCTGTTCTACGTTCATGTGCGGAAACAACGCGTACGATTGGAACATCATGTTGACCGGGCGTTCATACGGAGGCACCCCCGTCATGTCTTCGCCGTCGATGAAAATGCGCCCCGAACTGGGCGTTTCGAAACCGCCCAACATGCGCAGCAACGTGGTCTTACCGCAACCGGACGCGCCGAGAAGGCAAAAGATCTCGCCCTTGTAGATCTTCAAGGAGACGTCATCGACCGCCTTGAAGTCACCGAACGACTTGGTGATTCGTTCGACTTGAACGTAAGGACGGGCGCCGGGATCGTTCCAAGGAGCGGCTTTGACGGCGCCAGTGGAGATCGACATCGCCTATAGACCCGTCTTGAATTTTTGCCACATGCGCGTGATGGCGCGCGTTTGATCGGGCGTATCCGACAATTGCACCGCAAGCTTTTGACGCACGTCGGGCGGCGGGTAAATGCCGGGATCATTGAGCACCGCGGGGAGAACCAGCGGCTGCGCCGCGCTGTTGGCGGTGGCATAGCGCTTGAAATTCGATATGTCCGCGCTGACCTGAGGCGTCATGATGTAGTTCATGAAGGCATAGGCGCTGTCCGGATCCGGCGCATCCTTCGGGATCGCGAGCATGTCGAACCAAAGAATCGATCCTTCCTTCGGGACCATGTACTCGATTTCGATGCCCTTATTCGCGTCGTGGGCGCGATCGCGCGCCTGCAGCACGTCGCCGTTGTAGCCGACGGCGACGCATAGATCGCCATTCGCCAGCGCTTCGATGTACTCGGAAGAATTGATGTTGCGGATATAGGGTCTGATTTTCAGGAGGGTAGCCTCCGCATCGGCCAAATCCGCGGGCTTTTGCGAGTTGGGATCCCTACCCAAGTAATTCAAGACCGCGCGCATCATTTCCGCCGAAGAGTCCAGCACGCTGATCCCGCACGTTGCGATCTTCGAGGCCACTGTGGGATCGAACGCCAACCGCCAGCTATCGAGCGGCGCGTCGGGCATCAGTTGCTTGATCATCTTTTCGTTGTAGCCGATACCGTTCGTGCCCCAGGTGTAAATCACGCCGTGGGCATTGTCCGGATCATGCCAAGCGACCTTCGCCATCAGCTGCGGATCCATGTTCTTCAGGTTCGGCAGCTTCGACTTGTCGAGCGAGAGATAGACGCCGGCCTTGATCTGACGCTCGAAATACGACGCGGTGGGCACGACGATGTCGAAGCCGCTATTGCCCGCGAGCAGTCTCGTCTCCAGCGTTTCGTTGGTATCGAAGTAAGAGACGTGCACCTTGATGCCGGTCTGCTTCTCGAAATCGGCGAGCGTGTTGGGCGCTAGATAGTCGGACCAGATATACAGATTGAGCACCTTCGCGCCGCCGGGGGCGCCTCCCGGAGCGGACGTAGCACCGTCGGCGCTCGAGGCCGCATCCCTCCCCGTTTTGCCGCCGCAGGCACTTATCAATAACGCCGTCCCCAGCGCAAGAATCCCCGCCCGACGAAAACTGAACATCAAACGAGCCCCCTTCATTTTTTGCGCCCATGCCTGCAGCCCACGCGCGACCCATGCAGACCAGAATTATTAGTTATATCGCAGCCGGAGCCGCGGGGACAGAGCTAGACTCGTTAAACGTTCAGCAACAGGTGCTCGCGCTCCCAGGAACTGATCACCTGTGCGAAGGTTTCGTACTCGGCTTCCTTGACTGCCGTGTACGCCAGGACGAAACGATCGCCGAACAGATCGACCAGCGGTTTGGACTCGCGCAGCAGGCGCAGCGACTCGGCCAAGGTACGCGGCAGAGCGATCGCAAGATCGTAGGCACTCCCCGAAATCGGTTCAGACGGCTTGAGCGCTTCCACCATCCCTAAATAGCCGCAGGCCAACGAGGCTGCGATCGCGAGATAGGGATTCGCATCGGCGCCGCCAACGCGGTTTTCGACGCGCCGCGCTTCCGGGCCCGACATGGGCACGCGCAGCCCGGCGGTCCGATTGTCGTAGCCCCAATGCACGTTGATGGGCGCGGACGAGTAGCGACTGATGCGCCGATAGCTGTTCACATTGGGAGCGAACAGCGACATCGCGCCCGGTAGATATTTCTGCAGCCCGGCGATATGCCCAAAGAACAGCGCCGAGGGCGAGCCGTCGGCGTTGCTGAAAATGTTCTTGCGGGTCCTCACATCGACGATGCTTTGATGCAAGTGCATGGCGCTGCCCGGCTCTTTGGCCATGGGTTTAGCCATGAAAGTCGCATACATCTTGTGGCGCAACGCCGCTTCGCGCGCGGTGCGTTTGAAGAGAAACGCCTGGTCGGCCAGGCTCATGGGATACCCGTGCAGCAGGTTGATCTCCATTTGCGCCGCGCCGGACTCGTGGATCAACGTATCGATCTCGATATCCTGCGCTTCGCAGAACGAATACATGTCGTCGAACAACGGATCGAATTCGTTCACGGCCGCGATGCTGTACGCCTGTCGGCCAATTTCCGGCCGCCCCGAGCGCCCGACCGGGGGCTTCAGCGGATAGTCGGAATCGATGTTGGGTTCGACCAGGAAGAACTCGAGCTCCGGCGCCACCACCGGCTCCCAGCCTTGCGCATCGTACAACTCCAGAACTCGGCGCAAGACGTAGCGAGGCGCCATGGTGACCGGCCGACCGTCGCCGTAGAAGCAATCGTGAATCACCTGCGCGGTGGGCTCGGCTGCCCAAGGGACCACGCGCACGGTTTTAGGATCTGCTTTCAGCACGATGTCGATGTCGGACGGATTCATCGCGCTCTGGTCGTCCGGATAGTCGCCCGTGACCGTTTGCAAAAAGATCGCCTCGGGAAGGCGCATGCCTTCTTCCTCAGCGAATTTCTCGGCGGGCATGAGCTTACCGCGCGCGACGCCCGCCATGTCCGGAATGATCGCCTCGACCTCCGAGATACCGTGTTCTCGTAGGAATTGTTGAATCGTACTGGCCATAAATCACCTTCGAATCGATGCGCGCCGTCGACTAGCTTCACCAAATGCAGCAAACAATGCGCTGGAAAATGGATTCAGTTCAAATTGCCATTCGGGATGCCACTGCACGCCGAGGGCGAAATCTGCCGAGTCAGCTACCCGAAACGCCTCGATGACGCCGTCGGGTGCACGCGCCTCGACCAGTAGATCGTCGCCCAGCGTTTCTATTCCCTGCCAATGCAGTGAATTGACTTGCAAGCGATCCCGTCCGGCGATTATCTTGAGCCTTCCTCCAGGCTCCAACAGGACGTCGTGAGCCGGCCCGTATTGCACGTCGAGCGGGGCCGCTTCATCCTCGCGATGATCGCTGTACCCGACCTCATGCAGGCATTGATGCAAGGTGCCCCCATAGGCGACGTTCATTTCCTGAAATCCGCGGCAGATGGCCAGCACCGGCAAGCCGGCGGCGACCGCACGCGGAATCAGCGGAAGCGTCGTAGCATCCCGATTTGGATCATGTAACGTTCCCGGCTCGCTCGCCGGTCCTCCGTAGTGATGTGGTTCGACATTCGATGCGCTTCCGGTGAACAGCAGTCCGTCGCATGCATCCAGCAGGGATGACAAATCCAACTCGGACCCCAAAGCGGGTACGAGCACCGGCATCGCCTCTGCACCGACGGCGATGGCTTCGATGTATTTCTCGCCGACCATGTGGAAGAAATGCTTCCCATAGAGCCGGCGGTCGGCTGGAATTCCGATGAGCGGCAAGCGCGACATGTTTAATATATTAAACGCCCAGATAAACGACTAGGCTTTCTTAACGGCTGTATTACACCACACCGGCGCTGTCCCGTCCCTCCCGGCCGCGCAGATTTGGCTAAGAATTAAGCATATCCAGCACTTAGCAACAATTGATGCAGTGCGTCAATGTTGCGCTTAGAGCGATTAACCCGTTAGGCTCCCGCGGCAAGCGTTTTGTCAATAGCCACAAAATTTTAAACACTCCGAGCTCGCGAGTTGTCAAGTGCGACTATCGAATCCGCCCGCTCCGTCCTATTACGCTGCCACCGCACGGACCGACGACGCGGTTGATCGCCCGATGTTGCAGGGCGACCATCGAGCCGACGTGGCGGTGGTCGGCGGCGGCATCGCCGGATGCTCCGCCGCCCTGCATCTTGCGAGGCGCGGATTCAAGGTTGCCGTATTGGAGGCGCGCTTCGTGGGCTACGGCGCGTCCGGGCGCAGCGGCGGACAGACGATTTTCGGACTCGCAGCCAGTCAACGGGCACTCAGCGCCCAGGTCGGGCGCGAGGACGCGCGGCGCCTATTCGATCTTTCCATCGAGGCCTTGGACTGCACTCAGGCCCTGATCAACACCTACCGCATCGACTGTGATTACCGGCCCAACCATGTCCATGTCGCCACCAAGCCGCGCCACCTCCGTGAGTTGCAAGAATGGGTAGACGAGTTGCACGGGGACTATGGTTATCAGTCAGCGCGCCTGTTGAACCGCGACGATCTGCAATCGCACGTCCGCAGCGAGCGTTATCTTGCGGGGCTGTTGGATTCGCGCAGTGGGCATTTGCATCCCCTCAAATACACCCAAGGGCTGGCGCGCGCCGCAGAACTGCAGGGCGCCAAGATTTTTCAGAATACGCAGGTACTGCGCTACGAGAGCGGCCGCGAGATCACCGTCCATAGCGCGCATGGCGCGGTGCGGTGCAAGCACTTGGTTCTGTGCGGCAACGCCTATCTCAACGGCGTCGCACCGCCCTTGGCGCGGCGGATCCTGGGCGTGGGCACCTACATCGTTGCCACGGAGCCTTTGGATCCGGCGCGGGCGCAAGCGCTGCTGCCGAGCGATGCAGCAGTCGCCGACATCAACTGGATCCTGGATTACCTGAGGCGCACGGCCGACCATCGACTCCTGTTCGGCGGCCGCGTGAGCTACAGCGCGATGGATCCTAAGAATCTCGCCGAATCGATGCGCAAACGCATGGTCCGGGTCTTTCCGCAGCTCGCCGATGTCAAAGTGGCCTACACCTGGGGAGGTTACCTCGACATCACAATGAGCCGTGCCCCGGATTTCGGCAGGCTTGCGCCCAATGTTTTCTATCTACAAGGGTTCTCTGGGCACGGCATGTCCCTTACCGGCTTGGGCGGCAAGCTGGTCGCCGAGGCGGTGTCCGGCACCGCGGAACGGTTCGATGTCTTCGCGCGCATCCCGCATCGCGATTTTCCCGGCGGCGCCCTGCTGCGGCGGCCCTCGCTGATCCTGGCTATGCTCTACTATCGACTGCGCGATTTGCTGTGATCGCGCGCGACTGCGAGCCCGGTTTCTCCTGAGCTCCGAAATTCGCCTGCAGCTTCTGCCCGGTATCCACCAAGGTGATCGAATTCAGGCCGCCACCGTGGGGGTTCACCGGCAATGGCCGCTAGCGATGCAACTACGGGCGCAACTCTTCAGAAACGGACCACGAAGCAGCGGTGGATCTTCGCGTGGCGCTCGAAGTCCTTGGGGATGGTTTCGGCGCTGATGTCATCTATGCGCAAGTCAGCAAGCGCCGTCGAGTCGAGTTTGAAGCGCGTGTAGTTGGTCGAGAAGATCAGGCGCCCGCCCGGCCGCAATAGTTTCAAGGACCGGCGAATCATGGCCGCATGGTCGCGCTGCACATCGAGCACCCCGTCCATGCGTTTGGAGTTC
>Ga0066790_10000469_pt1 | contig 15086 bp, 9 predicted proteins | sample OrgsoiDNA2013050_FD_70963 | JGI IMG/M metagenome (GOLD analysis project Ga0066790, IMG submission 70963) | Permafrost soil microbial communities from the Arctic, to analyse light accelerated degradation of dissolved organic matter (DOM) -... | ecosystem: Environmental > Terrestrial > Soil >...
TTGAATGAGAAGCGCCCGAAACTGGAAAAGCTCTTAGCTGATAGCAGCATTGGAACGATTGTTGTTGAGAACCGTGATCGACTGACCCGCTTTGGAAGCCACTATATCGAGACATTGTTAGAGGCACAAGGAAGACATCTTGAGATGATCTTTCAGAGTGATACGGGCGACGAACTGGTGGATGATTGTGTGAGTGTCATCACCAGCATGGCCGCTCGTATCTCTGGGCGGAGGCAAAGCAAACGGCGTGCTGAGAAGATCAAGCAGTGTGTTCTCCAGGTGATGAAGGAAGAAGAGTAGGGTGCAAGTCGTACGGGGATATAAAACCGAACTCGACCTCAATAACGAGCAGAGAACCGCGTGCTTGAAACATGCTGGGTGCGCTCGCTTTGCCTACAATTGGGGATTGGCTCGCTCTCAAGAAGTCTCCCGTGCTACTGGCAAACGTCCTACGCCTATTGATCTGCACAAAGACCTGAACAAACTCAAGCAGACAGACTATCCCTGGATGTATGAAGTCAGCAAGTGCGCTCCACAAGAGGCGCTACGTGATCTGGACACGGCCTACAAGAACTTCTACCGTCGCGCCGCTCTCAAGAAGCAAGGGAAGTTCAAAGGCAAGATTGGTTTCCCCACGTTCAAGAAGAGAAGCAAGGGTATCGGGTCATTCCGCTTGACAGGCGCTATCAAGGTCTTTGAAGGAAGCGTGCAGTTGCCACGCATCGGGAGAGTACGCCTGCATGAGCGGGGATATATCCCAACCGATGCAAAGATCCTGAGTGCCACTGTGAGCGAGCACGCGGGACGGTGGTTTGTGAGTGTCCAGCTGGAAGAAGAACAGGAACAGCCAGCGTGTACCCTTGTTCCGCCTGCCAACGCTGCTTCTCAGCTAGCTCCGCTCAGGCAGGCGGATCAGAAGACCGCTACCACCGCTATCGGCGTCGACCTGGGCATCAAGACGTTGGCGACCTGTTCAGATGGGATGATCTTTGAGAACCCACGCGCACTCAAGCATGCTCAGAAGAAATTAAGACGCTTAGAGCGGCAAAAGTCACGACGCAAGAAAGGCAGTAAAAACCGCGCCAAGACCTGTAGGAAATTGGCCAGGCAGCATGCCCGTATTGCCAATATTCGCAAGGATGCCAGCCATAAGTTGACGAGCTATCTCTGTAAAAACCACACGCTGATAGCCATCGAAGACCTTCATGTGGCTGGCATGCTCAAGAACCACTGTCTCGCACAGGCAGTCGCGGATAGCAACTTTGGGGAGATGAGACGACAGTTTGAGTACAAAGCACGATGGCATGGCATTCACCTGGTGGTGATAGACCGTTTCTCTCCCTCCTCTCAAACCTGTTCCTGTTGCAAGTGGAGAGCTGAAGGACTCACCTTAGCCGATCGGGTGTTCGTCTGCCTGGATTGTGGGTATGTTGCTGATCGTGACTATAATGCCGCGAAAAACATCAGAAACGTGGCGGTAAGTTCTATCGACACGCAAAACGCCTCTGGAGGGAGGAGCGCTGGCCCATACAGTGGTAGGGGTGAAACTGCTCTCGTTGAAGTAGGAACTAAAGGCGATGTTTGGGCACTGTCCCAAATGTCCATGTTTTAGAGAACGGAGATATATGGTAGGCGTAAAGAGGGATCTGGGCTGCATTTTATTTGCACTATTTTGTTTATTGCTGAGCGCGTGCGGAGGTCCAGCCGGTGGTGGATCGACGACGACTCCGGGCATAATTAATGTTGTCGCGGCGGAGAACTTTTACGGGGATATTGTGCAGCAGCTAGGGGGGAAGCATGTTGCTGTTACCAGCGTGCTTTCTGATCCCAATGTCGATCCACACGAATACGAATCGAATGTGCAGAACGGCATTGCTGTAAGTAAGGCGCAGCTCGTCATTGCCAACGGTGGTGGCTACGACGGCTGGATGGACAAACTGCTATCAGCCGCGCCGAGCAGCAATCGTATCGTGCTGAAAGGCTTCGATATCGCGCCCCACAAGCTGACCGACAACGAGCATGTCTGGTACGGAGTTGATAACGTACAGGCCATCGCGCAATCCATTACCGCCGCCTTAACAAAACTGGATGCCGCCGATCGCAAGGCATTTGATAGCAACCTGCAGGTGTTTACGCGTTCCCTGGGGCAGATCACACAGAAGATCGGCGACCTCAAGGCAAAGTACGCGGGCACTCCCGTCGGGCTTACCGAGACGATTTTCCTATACCAGAGCCAGCCTATGGGCCTGAATGTCCTGACCCCCTTTGACTTTCAGAAGGCGGTTGCGGAATCCAACGATCCGCCTGCCGATACCGTCGTAACCGTTAATACCCAGATCAGCCAGCGACGCATCAAGGTTTTGATCTATAACGCGCAGACGATCACGCCTCTGACGACCCGCCTGCAGGACGCCGCCAGGACGGAGGGTATTCCTATAGTCCCTGTCACGGAGACGATGCCCACCGGTAGGGACTATCAACAGTGGATGCTGGATCAGCTCGCCGTGTTGGAGCAGGCGCTGCAAAGCGGCAAGTAGCGGCTGCGCTTGATGGGAGAGTTTCATGAATATGGCAACGTGAATGGTTGACGTGGTATGCTCAAGACTGCTATAGTAAGGGGAATTAAGATAAAGGGTAATGAGCAGTGGAAACAGTACCTACCTGGCGAGATGTGCTGGGTAAATTTATACAGGATGCTCAAGAGCGGCAGCATATAGCACGCGAGCTAGGAGTAAGCAGCGTCACCCTGACGCGTTGGGTGAACGGTACCTCGAATCCGCGCATGCAAAGTCTCCGTCGCTTGCTTGAGGTATTGCCTCAACAGCGCAGTCAGCTCACGGCTCTCATTAAAGAGGAGTTTCCAGGCTTCTTAGATATAGCGGTCGAAGAGTTTCAGGAAGATACGCAGGCCTTCATCCCCTCAACGTTTTACGGGCGCGTCTTCGATGCCTACACGGCGACGCCCAGGATACAGCGCTTCTGGACCATCTCCAATCTTATTTTACAGCAAGCATTGGAGCAGCTCGATCCCTCCAAGCTGGGCATGGCCATCACGATTGTCCAATGTATGCCGCCCTGGGACGATCACACTATCTATAGTTTACGCGAGCGGGCGGGTCATGGCACAGACCCCTGGCGCAAGAACCTGGAGCAGTACGCTATCTTCCTGGGGGCCGAATCCCTGGCGGGCAATGTCGTCTTGAATAGCCGTCCCCGCGTGCTCCAGAGCCGCGACGACTACACGGGCATCCTTCCGGCGCACTGGGTCGAGCAAGAACAGAGCGCGGCAGGCTATCCCCTATTGCGCTCAAATATGATTGCTGGCTGTTTGCTCGTTTCTTCTACGCAACTGGACTATTTCACAGCAACGCGCCTGCAATTGATCCAGTACTACGCGGAACTCCTCTCCTTCGTTTTCGAGCCTCACGAGTTCTACGCGCTAGAGCATATCAAGTTACGTACCATGCCCTATTACCATATGCAGGATCACTATCTGCTCAGCTTCAGGCGGCGCGTCTCCCAGCTTATGATAGAGGCGCTCAAAGAGGGGCAGCCGTTGAGCCTGCTGCACGCGGAACAGGCGATCTGGCAGCAGATCGAGCGAGAACTCCTGGCCACACCTTAGAAGCATGCGCAAGGGTTACAGCGTGTCGAGCGAGCGGGCGAAGTTTCGTACGGCCTTATTGAAGACCTCTGGTTGATCCAGATTACAGATGTGCCCCGCGTTGCGAATAATCTGCAGGCAGCCGTGGCGTGGAGCGGCTGCGAACGTCTTCTCGCTGCTACGATTGACTGTATCGTATTCGCCGTTGAGGACCATAACCGGGCCAGGAAACGCACGGAGCCGCGCACTGAAGTCTCGCTGCCCGATCTCCACCATCGCATCTCCCCAGGCATGAGGATGGAAGCCACTTGAGATCTGTGTCGCGGTGACGCGCGGAAACATCCAGCGGAAGGACAGTTCGAGCAAACTGACAAAGGCCCGTTCGCCGTATACCTCGATAAGAAACTGCGAATTCATTTTAGCCATCATCGTGAGCCACAGTGGATAGTTGACGCTACAGCCCGACAGGATCAGGCCGCGCGTCTTCTGCGGGTAGCGCTGCGCAAATGCCATCGCGACGTAGCCGCCCAGGGAGAGTCCCACAACCAGCGCCTGCCCGCGTGTCTCACGCTCAATCACGGTGGCGATCTCCTGCGTGGCTGTATCCAGGCGAAAACGCTGCTCGCGCAGTGCGCCATGACCGGGCAGGTCTACGGCGACAACACGGAAATCATACGCGAGATCTTCCATCTGGGGACGCCACATCTTACGCGTGGCTGTGGCACCATGAATAAAGACAATAGGGAGTGCTTCATCGGGTCCGGCGACATCGACCGGGGAGGTTTCTAGCGTGGCATCCATCAGGGGTTATCCTTTTCACTTGCTTGCCTATATTAAACATACCTTGTAAGACGGCTACGAGTCAAGGGTTATAGACGATTCGGCCTATAGAAACAGCATTAGTGTCTCCACTCAAGTTTCAAGGAACAAAAATAATGAATACACTAAGAACTTAGCATAATGACCCCCCGCCCTCTTTGCTTACAGGAAAAAGGTGGATAATGTGGCTCTGCTCCTTCTGAGGGAAAGAAAGGATGCAGAGCCGCTAATGCATGTCCCTTTATTGTATCTAGAGAGGATGTTGCATAAAGAACGCGTATGTTGCTTGGCTGGCATCCGGTCCAAAAGGATTGCCAAAGGGACCGCTTCCTCCCGACCAGGCGTGGCCCATGCCAGTGATCTTCCAGTACTCCTGAATCTCGCGCCCATGGTGATCCTGCCAGCGCGTAAGCGTATACGCGAGACCGTCCGCAACCTGTCCATGTGTTGTGCTGGAAGGCGAGGAGAAGCTGGGAGTGTACGTATTGTGGGAGGCGAGCTGATCGGTCTGCATCCACTGCTGCACCACCTGGTCGCCATTCACGACATTGATGATGGGATCGTCGATGCCCTGGAAGACGATCGTGGGCACGACGCGCGTGCGGCTACCCATCGCGGCGTAGGCCAGTTTCCCCTGTTGGACAGGAGATGGACCGCCTGTGCGCGCGACCTGGACAAAACCGGCAGGCGTCGTCGCCGCCTGGTATTCGCAGCCCGCGTGTACGCCGATGGCGGCGAAGATATCGGGATAGACCGCGCCCAGCGTTACGGCGAGCGCGCCACCGGCGGAGAGTCCCTCGACGTAGATGCGCTGCGTATCAATTGTCCAGCGTGCCTTGTTCTGCTCAATGCTCTGCACGATGCCAGCAATGATCGCCGCTTCACCACCACCGCGCACCTGGTTGGCCGGATTGTACCAGTTCCAACACAGCGCCGTGTTGTAAAGGGCCGTTTGTTGAGGGTAGACTACGATAAAATGATGCTGCTCGGCCATCTGGTTCATGTCTGTGCTATTGGCGAAGTCAGGCGCAGTCTGCGTGCAGCCGTGCAACATGACCAGCAAAGGGACAGCCGTTCCGACCTGATAGTGTGTCGGAGTGTAGACAAAATAAGGACGGCTTCCGGCGGGTCCGTTATAAATGTACGACTGCCAGGGAGAACCCGCGGCCCGCGCCCTGAGCGGAATCTGGATGAGCAGGACGGTAACGAGTAGTAGAAAAAATAGAGAAACCGCGAACTGTAGTTTTCGTTTCATCAAGGGTGATCCTCTTTGCGTAATAGGCCCGTTGTTTGTGGGCCAGCGCGAATCCACGAGGGAATGATCGAGCATGCCTGATCTTCCCCTCATTACAAACAAACTCATTTCCATGTTGAAATATACGTATTTATAGGCATTGTCTTTTATTTTTGGATGAGATACTATGATCACGTCACGAAAAAAGAGACAACACATCAGTAGGGATGGGGCTTGCCCCCATCCGGCCCCCACATGCTGCTCCCGAGCCGGATGGGGGCAAGCCTCATCCCTACTGCGAAAAGAGACGTAAGGGAGCGAGTAGTTTATGGCACGACCAGAAGTCTATGGCATCAGAGACGTTTCTCCTGGCGTACAGGAAGAGCCGCGACGGGACCTGGGGGAACGCAGGCTGCGGCGTATCAGCGCCTGGTTTATGCTCTTCTTTCTTTTTCAGGGGCAGCTCGGGGCGACCTGGGATCGCGAGTGGCATGCCTATGTCGGTCGCGACTGGTTCTGGACGCTGCCGCATATCCTGATCTACTCCTGTGTCACGGGTGCCGGGCTGATCGCGCTGGGCGTTGTCCTGGGCGACACGGTGCGCTATCGGAGGGGTCGGGTGGGCGTTGATGCCAGCTCGACGGTGCCTGTCTTCGGACTTTTCCACGCGCCGCTCGGCTACATCGTCACCGGCTTTGGCGCGCTGCTGGCCCTGATCGCGGCCCCGCTGGACAACTACTGGCACCAGCTTTACGGCATCGACATCGCGCTGTGGGCACCGTTTCATATGATGGGCGTGACGGGCGCGTTTATCGGGACGCTGGGCATGGTCTACATCTTTGCGTCCGAGGCTGCCATTGATCGCCAGCAGCAGAGGAGCGGTCGGCGTTTTCTGGGCATTACGGCGCTGGAATGGGGCGCTCTGATGTCGCTCGCGGGCTTGCTCAATTTCACCTTGATCGGCTTTCTGCAATTTCCGCTCGTGTCCGTGGGCGTGCTGCGTATCCCTACCTATCTCTTGCCTGCTATCGCCGTCGGTATGCTCTGCCTGGTCGCATCTGTACGCTTAGTTGCGCGGCCTGGGGCGGCCACGATTACGCTCGTGCTGCTCTTCGTCTATACATTGGCGACCGAGCTATTCGTGCCCTGGGCGATTCGCACAGCGGTAGAGTTGCAAGGGCTGCTCTACCGTATACCGGGTCGCGTCCCATTTTTCCGTTGGAGCGACGCGCTACTGCCGCTGGCCTTTCTTGTTTCGGCGCTGATCGTGGATGGCGTCGCCTGGCGGCGCTGGCGACAGGGCAAGAAGCTGCACGGGCGCATAGGCGGTGCCTGGCTGCTTGGCCTGATTATTACCGTGCCCGCGATGATCTTTACCTGCTGCGTTATTAACTGGAACTTGAATGTCGCGCAGTCATTTCTGGATGGACCCGGCAGCGTTATTCCGCTCGATATGAAACTGTTCGCCGCGCTGTTGGCGGTGCCGGTGGTGCTGCTGGTCGGAATATGCGGGGCGATCTGGGGTGCCGATTTCGGCGATATCTGGCGTCTGAATAGCCGCTGATGGCGCAGAGATGAGGAGGAATTTTTTCGTGCGTAAAGCTCTTACAATGGGCGCATGTCTAGCGGTGCTGTGCTTCTTTCTGCTGGGCGCGGGCAGCCTCCAGGCGGGGAGCGCGCCTGGACAGAGCCAGACGTTGATCGCCGGACCCTATACCATCGACGTGACCCTTTCGCAGAATCCGCCATTTACCGACCAGCCCTTTGAGATCACCGTTGCGCCACACGGCAGCAATATGGCATTGAGCGGGCTGGTCGTGGCTGAACCGGGGCTGGGCACGGACGCAACGAACCTGCAGACGACGCTGACGCCCTCTACGACGACGCGTGGGGCTGTGAGCGGCTGGCTGCATATTCCCGTGCGCGGATCGTGGCAACTGGTCTTCCATCTCGATGGTCCGCTGGGACAGAGCAGCGCCAATCTCGCGGTCACGGTCGGCGCGCCCGGCGCAATGCCGGTGTGGCTTGCCTGGAGTATCGCTATGATTCCGCTGCTCTTCATCGCGTGGTGGGTCTACTGGCAGCGCCTCTATCGCAGCAGGCTATTGCGCGAGAAGGAACAGTTGGCAGAAACTGTCTCGTAAGGGAGAAGGAAAGGTTAACGAATTTATTCCCTCAACCAGGGTAGTGCTCTGTTACCCGTCAATGACTCCCACCATCGGGTAGGGACTCCGTTTACGGCGTCCAGCGATTCATCGCCCTGCACCAGGATGAACCCAGGCAGCAAGCGCGGTGAGAAGGTACACGGCGATGAATCGCTGGACGGGATAAATCCGGTCCCTACGACGCGGAAGGTTTATTGACAGTTGATAGAGCATTACTGATTGGCGCGTATAAACGTGTCCAGGCTCTGCGTGTCGGGTAAGGCGGAGAGCGCACCCTGCTTGAGTGCAGTGAGCGCGCCCGCCGCGTTGGCGCGTCGTAGTATCGCCTGCAGCCGTTGCTCGGTGAGTTGAGCGCGCCACGAATCATCTCCGCTGACGAGCTGGACGAGCAAGGTGGCGGTGAAGGCATCGCCGCTGCCCGTCGCGTCGACCGCGTGGACCTGGAAGCCCGGCACGAGGCCGCTGCCAGTCGCGCACTGAAAGAAACTGCCATCGGGCCCGAGCGTGACCACGCAGAGTTCAAGTCCGCTCGTCAGCAGCTGCCTGCAACCCTGCTCCAGCTCGAAGCTACTGGTAAGCAATTGCAACTCATCTTTATTGATCTTCAAGACCTGTACTTCGGACAGGACCGAGTGGATCATGGCCCGCGCCGCGTCGGGACTCGCCCACAGGCCGGGTCGGTAATTAACGTCCAGCGCGATCAGTGCTCCGGCGTCGCGCGCGATGTTGAGCGCCGCGAGGGTCGCATCGTGCGCGGGCTGATCGATCAGGCTGATCGTGCCAAAGTCGAACGCGCGCGTCTCCTGTAGCAATGAGCGGTCCAGCTCGGACGGCTGCAGGAGCATATCCGCGCTGGGGTTGCGGTAGAAGAGATGGGTCGCCGTATGTTCGTCGATCTGCGCGTGGAAGTTGATACCAGTGCGCGCCCCTTTGTCGAAGCGCATGCCGCGCGTCTCGACGCCCTGCTGGGCCAGGGTCTGCGCGAGAAAGTGGCCGAAGGGGTCGTCGCCGACCTTGCCAATGAAGGCGCTGCTGGCTCCCAGGCGCGCTGCGGCGATGGCGACGTTGGCCGGTGCTCCACCCGGCACGGGACGAAACGCGGATACCTCGGCCAGCGGACGCCCTATCTCTGCCGGAAACATGTCGATCAGCATCTCACCCAGGCATACAATATCTATCAAGGTCTCTGCTCCTTTTTTGTTGGTGTCTCGCATCTATTATGCCATATCCATCTCGCAATAATGAACCATACTTCAGTACCATGCCTCAGACCGTCTTTATTGGAAGTTATGTATAATAGAGACGTGTGAATTGTATAATGTCGATTGACATGTGAGCGCGAAGACAGGGAACACCATGACCATGGGACGACGAATTGCGGTGCCTTTTTTCTTCTACACCATTGTAATGGTTTTTTTGTTGGCACTGACGGGATGCGCCGATGTCGCACAATCTGCTCCGGTGCACATCGCGGCCCAGCCAACGGCGACGAGCGCACCTGCATCTCCCGTGGCGACGCCCCAGGCAACAGCCCAGGCCAATGATCCTCCATCAGGTGCAGCGGCGCGGGCGGCACTGCGCTACAAGCTGCTGGGACCCGACGGCTGGACATGGATGAGTAGTCTGCCGAACAGCCGCATTGTTGCCTTCTATGGGAATCCGCTCTCTTCGGTCATGGGTCCGCTTGGTCAATACGGAGATAGTGACCTGATAGCGAAGCTGCGCGAGCAAGCTCAGACGTATGCTGACCTTGATCCATCACATCCAGTCGTGCCTGCGCTCGATTACGTCACGCCCATTGCGCAGCCGGTGCCGATGGGGGATGGCTCCTGGATCTATCGTATGCCTACGGCCTCGATCGAGCACTACATCAATCTGGCGAACGATAACCACGCCCTCTTTTTCTTTGACATGCAGATTGGGCACAGCACCCTTCAAAAGGAAGTAAACCTGCTCTGGCAGTATGTTCAGCGTCCGGGCGTCAGCCTGACCCTTGATCCCGAGTTCGACATGCCGCCGGGTGGTGTGCCCAGCCAGACCTTTGGGCGGATGACGGCGGCGGAGATCAACTGGGTTATCGACCGGCTCTCAGCGCTCGTTCAGCAGCAGCAACTGCCTCCCAAGACCTTAATTATCCACCAGTTTCTGGCGCAGATGCTGCCCGATTGGCAGAAGATTCACAGGCGACCGGGCGTCAACATCGTCACCTGTGTCGATGGCTTCGGCTCGCCCGGCGAGAAGATCGACGATTACCGCATGTTCGATAAGGAGCAGCTCATCCAATATCCCGGTATGAAGCTGTTCTACAAACTTGATAAGCCTGTGATGACGCCGAAGAGCGTGTTGGCGCTTGATCCGTCTCCGCTCATGGTCATGTACCAGTAAGCGAGCGGCGAAGAGGGTCAGGCAACAGCGTGATCGATTTGTGATCTTTCTATCACATGGTTGTGACCGAAATGCGATACGCTCATCCTACTCTTAGTGTAGTAGTTTGCGGACTCCATTGTTCTGCATCTGGAAGGATCGAGAAAGCATGGCAGACACACCTATTTACCAGGACGCCACGGAACGCCCTGAGCACAATATTTCAGCCTCCGCACAGCCGGGTTCCAGCACACCGCTCAATGATAGCAGCGATAAAAGAACCTCTGCCGCTGTGAACCGTCCGGAGGGTTTCATTGAACGTCAATTTGAGCGCATAGCGATAGTGAATCGTGGCGAGGCGGCGATGCGCCTGATTCGCGCGGTGCGCGAATTGAACCGTGAAGAGCACGGGCGCTTGACGACCGTTGCCCTATTCACCGAGGCGGACCGGCGCGCAATGTTCGTGCACGAAGCCGACGACGCGGTCAGCATTGGACCGACAACCTTTATCGACGTTGAAGATAACTGCCGCAAGAGCAGCTATCTGGACCGGGAGCGCATCGAGCGCGCACTCGTCGCGGCGGGCGTCGACGCGGCCTGGGTCGGCTGGGGTCTCATCTCAGAAGAACCCTGGTTCGCGGAAATGTGCCAGCGCCTGGGCATCGTCTTCATCGGGCCAGATGCCGACGTGCTGCGTCTATTTCGGGACAAAATCAGCACCAAGCAGCTGGCGCAGCGCGTCGGCATACCGGTCGTGCCGTGGAGCGAGCAGCCTGTGGGAACGCTTGAAGAGGCGCAGCAGCAGGCGAGTAAGCTGGGATATCCCTTGCTGGTCAAAACGGCGCTGGGGACGCATGGAGAAGGCATGCAGCGCGTTGACGAGTCCGACGAACTGGCAGACGCGTTTGAGCGTGCGAGAGCAGAAGCGCAGGCCACATCCGGCGATGCGACGGTCTTTCTAGAGCGTGCCATTGATGGTGCCCATCTCGTAGAGGTGCAGATCATCGCCGATAACGCCGGGACGACCTGGGCTGTCGGAGTGCGCGATTGCACAGTCCAGCGCCATAGCCAGAAGATCTTCGAAGAATCGTCCTCTCCGGTCGTCTTCGCGGAGCAGGAGCAGGAGATACGCGCGGCGGCCATTCGCCTGTGCGACGAGGTTGGCTACCGCAACGTCGGGACCGTTGAGTTTCTCTACGAACCCGATAGCCGCGAGTTCTGGTTCCTGGAGGTCAATCCGTGCCTGGATGTCGAGCATCCCGTCACAGAAGTGACCACCGGGTTGGATCTAGTAAAGTTGCAGTTGAATATCGCGCGCGGTCAGCACCTCACAGGGGAGCAGCCAGCGGTCAACGGACATGCCGTCGAGGTGCGCCTGTACGCGGAAGATCCAGACAACGGCTTCGCGCCTGGGCCGGGAACGCTCGACCTGTTCCGCCTCGCGAGCGGACCGGGCCTGCGCATCGATACGGGCTACACCGAGGGCGACGTTATTGCGCCAGAGTTCCATCTCATGCTTGCCAAGATCATCGCCTGGGGCCGGGATCGGCAAGAGGCGCTGGCCCGTTTGAACAGAGCGTTGGCCGAGAGCGCCGTCGTCGTGCGTGGTGGCATGAACAACAAGGCATTTCTGCTCGACTTCCTGGCTCATCCTGAGCTTGATTATGGTAACATCGATACGCGTTGGCTTGATCGTCTGGCGGAGGCGAAGGACGCCCGTCCGCGCCAGTACGCCGATGTGGCCCTGCTGCAGGCGGCGATCGGAGCATACAACGCCGAAGGCCAGGTAGAGCAGGCGCAATTTTACACCTCCGCCGCGCGCGGTCGGCCCAGGACGCGGCCCGGCACCGGCATTACCCTTGATTTCCACTATCTCGGTTATCGCCATAATTTCACCGTTGCGCGCCTGGGACCGCAACAGTACAGGATCAATGCCGACGGGAAGCGGATAGATGTGCGCGCCGAGCAGGTCGGCACCTTCGAGAGCCGCGTCACCTGCTTTGGGCAGCGCCACCGCGTGCTCTCAGTCAGCAATGGACCCCATTACCTCGTAGAAGTCGACGGTATCTCGCACCATATCACGCGGGATGAAGGTGGCATCGTGCGTGCTCCGGGACCGGCGGTCGTCGTTGCCATAGCGGTCGCGGCGGGCGATCGCGTCAACGTTGGAGACAGGCTGGTTGTCGTCGAAGCGATGAAGATGGAGATGGCAATTACCGCTCCCTTCGCCGGGCGTGTCTCGCGGCTGTACGTGGGAAACAATGTGCAGGTTGATGCCGAGGCACCCCTCGTACAATTGGAGCCGCTCAAGCAGGACGACGAAGCGGTCATCGCTGAGAACGTGCATTTCGAGCCGGCGATCGCTCAAGCTGCCGAGACAGCGGAAAAGCGCCGCGATCAGGTGCTTGAGGCGCTGCGCTATCAGATGCTTGGCTACGACGTTGACCAGGCCGAAGCGAAACGGCTGGTCGGCGAACTGAACGAGATCTACAAGGTACTGCCGGTCGACGAAAAGGAGCTTCAGCGTGGCGAGGACGAGATCCTTTCGATCTTTGCCGACATCAGCTTCCTCTTCCGACGCACGTTGGATGCGGCGGAGGCTGAGGCGCAGGATATACAGGTGCACAGCGCGGAGCAGGACCTGCTGACCTATCTGCGCTCGCGTGATAGCCGACAGGAGCGTCTATCGGAGCAATTCTTGAGCAGGCTGCGCCGTGCGCTCGTGCACTACGGAGTCGAAGGACTGGACTCCTCGCCCGAACTGGACGCGGCCTTGCTGATGATCTATAAGGCGCATCAGCACGATACACAGCAGCTGGCCGCAATTATCGCTATCCTCGAACAGCGTCTGGCGCACGCCGACACGTTAGCAGCAGCCAGCGATGAAAGCTTGCACGAACTGCTCGATCGACTGCTCCTCGCGACGCAGGGGCGTTATCCAACGATCAGCGATCTGGCGAACGAGGTGCGTTTCAGCTACTTCGATGAGCCACTGCTCGAACAGGTGCGGACAAAGGTCTACGAGGAGATGGAGGCGCATCTCACCTATCTTGCCGCCCATCCAGAGACGGACTCCCGGCTGGAGCGGATCGACGCCCTGGTCACCTGTCCGCAGCCGCTGCAAGCGTTGCTGACCAGCCGCTTTCCAACGGCGAACGATACGATGCAACGCCTGATGCTCGAAGTGCTCACGCGGCGCTACTACCGTATTCGTTTGTTGCAAGAGGTCGAGACCACGGTTATCGACGGACAGGCGTTCGCTACGGCAAGCTACGATTTCGAGGGAGCGCGTATCCACGTCGTCACCATGTTCGCGGACTATGGACAGCTTGAGGACGCGCTGGGCACGCTGGCGCGCTTCACCACCAGTCTGCCGTCGGATCACGACGTTGTGGCCGATATCTACGCCTGGCATCCTGACGCGCTTGGAGATGCTGACGTGATGGAGGAAGAGATTCGCGGGAGAATCAATAAAACGCGTTTCCCGCGTCTTCTGCGGCGCATCGTGATCGCGACGATTAGCTCTCAGCGCGGTGTGGGCACCTCGGGCACAAATCACTTCACGTATCGGCAAAAAGAAGGGACATATCAGGAGCATCAACTGTATCGCGGCTTGCATCCTATGATGGGGAAGCGCCTCAATATCTGGCGACTCTCCAACTTCAATATCAAACGGTTGCCATCGGTGGAAGATGTCTACCTCTTCCACGGCGTGGCACGCGATAATCCAAAGGACGAGCGCCTGTTCGCGGTCGCCGAGGTGCGCGATGTGACGCGCGAGACTACGAGCCAGGGAGTGCAGATACCGCACCTGGAGCGTATGTTCTTAGAGGCTCTGGCGGGCATTCGCCTCTTCCAGTCCCGGCGGTCAGCGCACCAGCGCCTCCCCTGGAACCGCGTCATTCTCTATGTCTGGTCGCCACTTGAGGCAAGCCCCGAGGAGATCGAGGAGCTCATGAGCAAGCTCTGGCAGTTCACCGAGGGTCTGGGCCTGGAGAAGGTGGTCATTATTGCGAAGCTGGCCGAGGCCCACAACGGCGAGTGGCACGAGCGCGTACTGCACATCTCCAATCCCGGTGGTCACGAGCTGGTCACGCGGCTGGATGTGCAGCGCGACGCACCGATCAGGACGCTGAGCGAATATCAGCAGAAGGTCGTGCAGTTGCGCCGCCGTGGCCTCGTCTATCCCTATGAGATTATCGAGATGCTCACGCCGCCAGCGGAGAGCATGCGCAGCCCGTTGCCACCCGGAGACTTCACCGAGTACGATCTGAACGAGGATAACCAGCTTGTCCCAGTAGAACGCCCTTACGGCAAGAACAGGTCCGGCCTGGTCGTGGGCGTGATCCGCAACTATACGCGCAAGTATCCAGAAGGGATGACGCGTGTGTTGTTGTTGGGCGATCCGAGCAAGAACATGGGTTCGCTATCCGAGCCGGAGTGTCGGCGTCTCATCGAGGCTATCGCGCTATCCAGGCGGCTACAGGTGCCGATCGAGTGGTACACCCTCTCGGCGGGTGCCAAGATCTCGATGGATAGTGGAACCGAGAACATGGACTGGATCTCGCGGGCGCTCAAGCACATCGTCCAGTACACGCAGGACGGTGGGCGCTTCAACATCGTCGTCAACGGCATCAACGTCGGGGGACAGCCGTACTGGAACTCCGGTGCCGCCATCATGATGCACACGCGGGGCACGCTCATCATGACACCCAACGGTGCCATGGTCCTCACCGGCAAGCAGTCGCTCGACTATTCCGGCGGCGTCTCAGCCGAGGACAACTCTGGCATCGGCGGCTACGAGCGCATCATGGGACCCAACGGTGAGGCGCAGTACTTCGCGCCCGACCTCAGTTCGGCCTGTCAGTTGCTGATGCGCTACTACGACCACACGTATGTC
>Ga0066790_10000471_pt1 | contig 15047 bp, 15 predicted proteins | sample OrgsoiDNA2013050_FD_70963 | JGI IMG/M metagenome (GOLD analysis project Ga0066790, IMG submission 70963) | Permafrost soil microbial communities from the Arctic, to analyse light accelerated degradation of dissolved organic matter (DOM) -... | ecosystem: Environmental > Terrestrial > Soil >...
GGATGTCATGAAGGCGAAGGGTGAGCTCGTTAAGGCGGCCAAGAAATTGATGTGGGAGCGTGGCTACGAGGCCACAAGTCCGCGCGACTTGCTGGAAGAGAGTGGTGCAGGGCAAGGCAGCCTCTACCACCACTTCAAGGGAAAAATGGACCTGGCGTCCGTGGCTCTCGGTGAGGCGTCCGATGAAATGTGCGAGCTCGCGCGCGAGACCGTGGGAACGAACGGTTCTGGTTTGGATCGCGTTATCCGCTATCTCGACGTTTCTCGCGACGGCCTCAAAGGTTGCAGGATGGGCAGATTTGCTGCCGAATCGTCCATCGCCGAAGCTTCGTTGAGGAAGCCGGTCGAACGCTATTTTCGGGAACTTCAGGAGATCCTCGCAGGAGCTCTCCGCGAAGCTCAGGCCGACGGAGAAATCGCGAAACGCCTCGACGCTAACGAGCTTGCGCTGATGCTCATAACTGTAGTGCAGGGCGGCTTCGTCGTTTCGAGGGTTTATCGCGATCGGAACGCCATCAATCGGGCCACAGAGACGGCCAAGGCGCTGCTCAAATCGCTTCCACGTCGCTAAGCAGGACGAAGGAGTCTTCGCTGCAGATGCTCGGGGAATTAGGGTTGTCTCCATTGAGGTCTCGGTCTGCCGGCCGGCATTCTCCTTGTGGAACGGGCACCTGATCATGGGGCGTCGCTCAAAGAGAAGGAGCTTTGGGCTGAAAAAAGAGCGCCGGGATCTTCAAAAAAGATCCCGGCAAGTCTGGGAGAAACGCCTGAGGGCGACGCACTTCCTTCGCTATCCAAGAGTGACGGGCTCCGACGACGCCGAGCGAATTCGGCGCGACCGGCTTCAGCAATTCGACAGCAATTGCTCAACGTGCGGCTGTCCTTCTCACTCCGATCACTCCGGGTGCTTTGTACTTGCCATACTCGGCCGCAAAGCGAATTGTTCGTGCCAGGCGGTCAGCTGCGGTCGTTTCGATCGCCAGGGACGGTTGCGGAAGCGAAAGTCGAGGTATTCGAGGGCACAACCGACAGTGATGGTCCCGAGGTCAGGACTGAGTGACGGTACGTTGGCGTCGAGAGTGTCAAGAATCATGCCGATCCGATCAAACTGAGCATCCACCCATCCGTTCCAGCGATGGCTTTCTGGCCGGAGGGTTTCCTGGCGGCAGACGACGGCGCGATCCATGATGTCTACGCCAAAGAGTTCCAGCTTGAGAACTTGTCTGCGGGTGGGCCCCGGCTCCGGCAGTAACCCGCCGTCCGAGAACTCATTGAGGTACTCACAGATCAAGCTGCTATCAAAAAGAACTTCACCGGTATTCAATTGGAGCGTTGGGATGCGGGTCAGCGGATTGAGCGCCGAAAGCACCTCGTTCGCCTTTGTCGGAATTGCAGATGTTTCGATGAGTTCGACACAATGATCGATCTCCATTTCCTTGGTAGCCGCGACTACCTTTCGCGCAAAGGGCGAGTTAGGCGACCAATACAGCTTCATTAGGATTTCCCGAGAGGCGTTTGAGTTGATGCTGCCGATGTTGCGTGGTCTTGCTCTGCTAAGTCAGAATTGCGGATTTGCGAAAATGCCAATCTACTTCAACGCCGAGTAGACGGTTGGCATCAGGATTTCACTGCTGATGTTTGCAACAATCGGTCCATCGCGTTCGCCCTCGTCGCGCACCTTGTGCCAAGCGGGGTCGTTCATGAATGCCGCCCATGTCGTCTCGAGATCGGCCAGCGTCTCCCACTGGAGAATGTAAGTCAGTTGGTTGCTGGATTCCCCGACGAGAGTCGTCCAAAAGCCGATCGCGTGGATGCCGTGCGTTTTCCAGATGGGAGGAAGCAGGTCCCTAAATCTGGTCTGCAACTTTGCCATTTGGCCCGGAAGAGCCTGATACACCCGCAGTTCATAAATCATCGCGAAAACCCTCTACGTAAAACGCACTCACTCACGCCTGCTTCAGCAGGCTGGCATCGACTGGCATCTTGCGCAGGCGCTTGCCGGTGGCCGCAAAGATCGCGTTGGCGATCGCGGGAACGATTGCCGATGTCCCGGTCTCGCCCATACCACCCGGCGGCTCCGTGCTTTTCACGATGTGGATCTCGATGGAGGGCGTCTCGTTCATACGCAACATCTGATAGGTATCGAAGTTGGTCTGCTCGACACGGCCGCTCTTCAGCGTGATCTCGCCGTAAAGCGCGGCGGTGGCGCCAAAGATGATTCCGCTCTGGAGTTGCGCCTGCACCGTGTCGGGATTGACCACGGTGCCGCAATCCATCGCGCAGACCACACGGCGAACGCGGACGGCGCCTTCTTTCGAGACTTCGACCTCAGCTACCTGTGCCAGCCAGCTTCCGAAGGCGAATTGCAGCGAGACGCCGCGGCCGCTTCCCTTGGGCAAAGCCTGTCCCCAGTCGGCTTTTTCCGCGGCAAGATCGAGGACGGCTTTGGCACGCGGGGACTTGTCGAGTAGCGCTCTTCGATAGGCGACCGCGTCCTGCTTGGCCGCCGCCGCCAACTCGTCGATGAAGCTTTCAGTCACGAAGACGTTGTGCGAGGGACCCACACTGCGCCAGAAGCCTGTCGGAATGCCCGGCGGCTCCACGCGCACAAACTCCACGTGGAAATTCGGCAGGTCGTAGACCAGATCGATCGCACCTTCTGTCGAGTCGGGATCGAGTCCGTCCTTGAAGGCCGGCGGCAACCATCGCGCGATTACGGAAGAGCCAGCAAAGCGGTTCTTCCAGGCTATTGGCCTACCCTTGTCGTCCAAGCCGGCCGCGATGCGATCAAACCAGTAGGGCCGGTACATGTCGTGCTGGATGTCTTCCTCGCGGGTCCATACGACCTTGACGGGACCATCAACATGTTTGGCGATCTCGACCGCGCGGATTGCGCCGTCGGCCTCCAGCCGTCGGCCGAAGCCGCCGCCGATCAGATGATTGTGCACGATGACTTTCTCGACAGGTAAGCCTGCGGCCTTCGCCACCATCGCCTGAACACGGGCCACGGCCTGGTTTCCGATCCAGATATCACACCTGTCCTTGCGAACATGGACCGTGCAGTTCATTGGTTCCATCGTTGCGTGTGCGAGGAACGGCACCTGGTAGGTCGCCTCGACCCTGATGGCAGCGCTCGCCAAGGCCTCGTCGGCATGCCCGATGCTTTGCGCGACTGCGCCTGAGCCGAGCGTCGCCTGCTCGAGTTCGCGCGCGATCTTTTCGGTGGTGAGTTTTGCGTACTGACCATCGTCCCATTCGATCTTGAGCGCTGCCAGACCTTTCTTCGCGGCTCCCATGTGATCGGCCACGACCGCAACAGCATCGTCAAGCCGAACGATCTGCCGCACGCCCTTCACCGCCTTTGCAGCGGTGTCGTCGACACGTTCTACGCGCCCACCGAATACCGGCGATTGCGCTAACGTCGCGATCTTTACGCCGGCCGGGCGCGCGTCGATACCGTAGAGCGCGGTCCCGTTGACCTTTGCCGGTGTATCGAGCCGCTTGGCCCGCATGCCGATCAGCTTGAAATCGTTGGGGGATTTCAACGGGACTTCTTGAGGAACGGGTATTTTTGCTGCCTCAGAGACAAGCTCGCCGTATTTCAGGCGCCGGCCGGTTGACTGGTGGATCACCTCGCCGTCTTGCGCGCGGCATGAGTTTGCATCGACGCCCCAACGCTTGGCAGCCGCCGCGACCAGCATCATCCGCGCGGTGGCGCCAGCTTCGCGCAGCGGCTTCCACGCGCCGCGCATCGCGTTCGAATTGCCGGTCGCCTGAACGCCGAGCAGCGGGTTGGCATAGAGCTTCTCGTTCGGTGGCGCATGCTCGAGACGCACCTGGCTCAGGCTCACTTCGAGCTCTTCGGCGATCAGCATCGGGATCGAGGTATAGGTGCCCTGTCCCATTTCGACATAAGGCATGGTCAGGACGACCTGGCCGTCACCGTCGATACGAATAAAGGCGTTCGGTGCAAAACCATCGGTACTGGCAGCTTCGCTTCGGCCGTAGGGCAGGCTCAGGCTCAACATCAGACCGCCGCCGATGGCGGCGCTGGTGCCCAGAAAACTGCGCCGCGACAGGTGGGTGTCGGAAGCGCAAGAAGCTATGCGATCGCGGATCATGTTCAGCCTCGTTTCTCGTTCGTCTGCGCAGCGAGGTTGATCGCTTCGCGGATGCGTACATAGGTTCCACAGCGGCAGATGTTGCCGCTCATGGCATCATCGATGTCGGCACTGCTAGGATGTGGATTGCTGGCTAGAAGCGCCGAAGCCGACATGATCTGTCCGGATTGGCAGTAACCGCACTGGACGACCTCATGGTCAAGCCAGGCTTTTTGGATCTTGGCGCCTGCCGGCGTGTTACTGATCGCCTCGATTGTCGTGATCTTGGATTTGCGTAGGCTATCGATGCTGGTGATGCAGGACCGTGTCGCGATGCCATCGATATGCACGGTGCACGCCCCGCACTGCGCGATGCCGCACCCGAATTTGGTGCCAGTCATACCGAGCACGTCTCGCAGCACCCAAAGCAGCGGCGTATCGCCGTCGACATCGACGAGGTGGGGATTGCCGTTGACTTCAATTGTAAAACTCATGTTCACTCCCGAACGATGTAAAGAGCCTCTCGCTACGCGAGGAATTCAACGAGCGCGGCATTGATTTCCTCCGCGCGTGTCCATGTTATGCCGTGGGATCCGCCCTTGATTTCCATGTACTTGACGTTCTTGATGAGTTTCGCTTGCCGCCGCGACGTTGCATCGGCCGGTAGAATACGATCGTCGTCGCCGTGTACGATCATTGTCGGCGCGTCGTTGCGTTCGATGTCCTGGCGAAAGTCTTCGATCCAACCGTCGACGCACGCCAACGTGCCTATCGGTGACGCCCCCATTGCGACCGTCCAATTCGCCTCAATCACGCGTTCGCTGACGAGCTTTCCGTCCGCCCCGCCAACGCTGTAGAAATTCTTCAGGAACTCCATGATTGCGGCGGGCCGGTCGGCTTTGATCCCGGCCCGGACGCCGTCGAACACACTTGCTGGCACGCCATCCGGATTGTCCGCCGCCTTTAGCAGGTAGGGCCCAAGCGTGCCGATCAGCACGGTCTTGCGCAGCCGCTTCGTGCCATACTTGCCGATGTATCGGGTAATCTCGCCCGTCCCCATGGAGTGCCCGACCAGCGAGACCTTGGTGAGATTCAATGTGTTCAGCAAGACGTTGAGGTCGGACGCGAAGGTATCGTAGTTGTATCCGATGCCCGGCTTGCTTGACCGGCCAAAGCCACGTCGATCGTAGGTGATGACCCGATGGCCGACTGCCAACAGCGCGCTGACCTGCTTCTCCCACGCGTCGCCGTTTAAGGGCCAACCGTGAATGAGGGCGACCGGCGGACCCGAACCATGATCCTCGTAATAGATCTCGACGGGCGTGGAATTTTCCTCTCCAACCTTGATGAAACTCATGAGCTTACTCCTATTGGCGTGATGGATGCTTGAAGTCTCTGCCCCTTGAGCGGCATTTGCGGAGGCTGGCAGCAGCGGTGCAGCATGCGTCGCTGTGGCAAGCGAAAGGCCTCGCGCCTGGAAATGCCTGGCCGTAGCGTCGACGGCCGGTCGCGTTCTTTCCCGAGTCTTTCAGTCATGATTTCTTCCTGTTTCGAAGTATGGCGCGAACGCGTGACGTGCGGCGTTTGTTGGGCGGCGATCGGCAGGTTTTTCTCAGCCGCCAAGGTGGCTGACATCGTATCCGAGCCGATCTTCGACATCGAAGCGATTTGAACTGAACGGCGTATCTGTCGCGACGATAAGACCGGGAGCCGGAGCTTCGTCACCTTCAATCAGGGGCGCAGAATCGATCCGCTATGGGCATGCTATGCGTCAGCAAGCCCGAGTGTGCCGAGCAAACAGCCTGTCAATCTCCGGGGAAGATACGGCTATCTCGAAAAATCGTTTGATGGCGATACCAGTCGCTGCCTAGCGTAAAGCCGCCGATCGCAAGATATGCGACGCAGAAGCGTCAGGGGGACGACCGTGCATGAAGCCACCGAATACGTTCCATCGCGCGTTACCGCGAACAGATCGGGAGCGCTTCGTTTCCGGCTGGTGCTCGTGATGATCGTTCCATACTTGGCGATGATGGCCTTTTTGATCTACAGCGCGCGGCATACGACGCAAACCGCCGTTGTTGCGTCTGACTTCAGTCCAGCGATGGTCGCGTTGGCGAGTTGCATGGCATTCAGTGTGGTTTTGACCGGCCTGTTTGTGTTCGTACGGAATGAGGATTGAATGATGCGCATTCCACGGAACTGCATGCCGTTCCTTTTCGCAACTGTATCCACTTTCGGTGTCGGCGACACGGCGTACTCTGCGCAATCCGATTCACAAATTCGCCAGGCTGAATCTTCCACCATCGTGTTCTTCGTGGTCTTCGCGGTGCTTACGCTGCTCATCAGCTTTTGGGCGGCCCGGCGTGCAACAAGTTCGTCGGAATATCTTACGGCGGGAAGCTCGATCTCGGCAGGCCAGAATGGCCTGGCTATTGCCGGCGACTATATGTCAGCCGGCGCCTTCCTTGGGCTGTCGGGGGCGATCTATGCATCCGGTTTGGATGGAATGTTCCTAGCTGCAAGCTATCTTGCCAGTTGGCCTATCGTCCTGTTTCTCGTCGCAGAACCGCTCCGTCGCCTGGGAAAGTACTCATTCGCCGACGTGCTGATTCACAAATTGAGAGAGCGGCCGATTCGCATCCTGGCGGGGGCTTCCACCCTGGTCATCGTCAGCTTCTATCTGGTCGCGCAAATGGTCGGCGCCGGAGAGCTCATTTCATTGCTGTTCGGAATAGGTTACGCGCCGTCCGTCATCATGGTCGGGCTGCTTATGATCGTGTTTTCGACGCTCGGCGGCATGCGCGCTGCCACATGGGTACAGATCATCAAGGCTATCCTAATGATTAGCGGAAGCGTCATGATCGCGGCGTTGGTACTGGCCAGGTTCGGTTTCAATGTGTCCGACCTCTTCAAGACGGCGGTGACCAATCATCCGAACGGCAACAAGATCATGGATATTCGCGGCTTTGCCCAAGACGCAGTTGCAACCCTTTCTCTCGGCGTCGGTATCCTGTTTGGTACCGCGGGGCTGCCTCACATCCTGATGCGCTTTTTCACGGTTAGCGACGAGCGAGCGGCGCGTGTATCAGTCTTCTACGCGACGTGTCTCATTGGCCTGTTCTTTGCGATGCTGTTTGTCATCGGATATGGCAGCATCGCAATCCTCCGTGGCGATGCCACCTATGCCAACGCCAGCGGCGCGCTGTTTGGCGGAAATAATCTGGCTCCCATCCATTTGGCGCGGGCCGTTGGTGGAAGCATCCTGGCGGGTTTCATCTCGGCGGTTGCGTTCGCGACGATCCTGGCCGTTGTATCGGGATTGCTGATAGCAGGGGCCTCCTCGGCGGCCAACGATCTCGTTGTTGGCCTGTCCGGCCGGCATCTCGGTGAGCGCATGCGGCTTCGGATATCACGGATCGCTGCGATGACACTGGGAGTACTCGGGATACTGCTTGGGCTGGCGTGTGAAGGTCAGAACGTCGCCTACCTTCTTGCGCTTGCCACCGCAATCGCGGCCAGCGCCAACTTCCCGTTGCTGCTGCTGGCAATATACTGGGACGGTTTGACGACCCGTGGCGCGGTCGTTGGCGGTACCTTCGGCCTTGTCTCGTCGGTTGTTTTGACGGCAATGGGCCCAACTATCTGGTCAAAAGTGCTGGGTCTTGGTCCCGCGATCTTTCCGTATGACTCCCCGGCACTTTTCACCGTGCCCCTCACGCTGCTCGTCTGCTGGCTGGTATCGATCGCAACGGCTGAAGCCGAGCAGGATCGGCGGCTGACGCAACCTTCCGTCGCTCAGTACGCGGAATAGTCAAGGCCTGATCCGTACAAGCACACCGGGGAGCTTCTCACGACCTGCAAAATTTGGTTACGCGCTGACGATTCGACCGACTGGGCCCCTATAGCCGTCAATGAACCGTGATTTCCTTGCCGACGCCGAAACGACACCCAAGGCGCATTCTGGTCTTGGGGGCAGGGATGAGCGGCCTGACGGCGGCTCTTGAACTTGAGCGGGCTGGTCACGCCGTCATCGTCGTTGAGGCACAGGCGCGACCAGGCGGGCGGGTGCTCACGATGCGCGACGAACGCGGATCGCCGATTGCGGAAGCTGGTGCCGGGCGCATTCCCCAAACGCACACATGGGCCATGGACTATGTTAACCGCATGGGCTTGGAGACAGACCCGCTCTATCCCGACGGTCTGAGCGCGGTGATATACGCCCAAGGTAGGCGCTTCGTTCTTGGCCCGGGCGCTGATCCTGCGCAACATTTCGATCTGACTGACGCGGAGAAGGCGCTCGGCCTTGACGGGCTTGCCGGGACCCACATCCTCTCGGGCGTTGAACTGGTCAAGGCCAGCGGGACGATGAACGGGCCCGATTGGCCGGCCACGGACCTCATGAGGTTCGATGAACTAACGGCGCGTGATTACCTGGCGAGCAGGGGACTTTCGGACGCCGCGGTCAATCTTCTTACGCTGGGCGCATTTCCGCAGACGATTTCGGCTTTGACGCTGTTTCGCGTTCTCGCGACCTACGATCGAACACGCCTGCGCAAAATTCGTGGCGGTAACGATCTCCTGCCGAGGGCAATGGCAGTACGACTAAGGTCACCGATTGCCTATGGATGCATTGTCCAAAGCATTCGCCTGCAACCTAAACAGATTGAGGTGAGTGTCGAAAGTGCGACGGGACAGCACCAGATCGCAGCAGACGCCGTCGTTTGCACGATCCCATTCTCGGTGCTGGCGAAGATTGAAATCGTCCCGGCTTTGAGCCCCGCCAAGCAGTCGATTCTCGCGCAGATGCGCTACACGACAGCCACCAAGATCGCCTTCAGGACACGAAAGCGATCGTGGGAGCGTGAAGGTCTGAGCGGCTTCGCCCAGCTCGACACGATGGCCGAAATCTGGAGTCCGCGCTGCGATGATCATGGGGAATCGGGTGTCCTGCAATTCTATCAGCAGGGTGAACTCGCAACCGCCATGGACTCGATGGGCGCAACCGATCGCCATGCTTTTGCGTCCGGTATGATCGAGCGCGTGTTTCCCGGTACCACACAGATCATCGATGAGGTCTTCGAGTATTCGTGGCAGCGCGACCCATGGGCTCGCGGTGCATACGGCATCGCAGCATCAGGGCAGCTCCGCGCTTGGAAGGAGCATCTCGCCCGACCTGAGGGCCGCATCCACTTTGCCGGCGAGCATACCTCACTCGAATACGCAGCGTGGATCGAGGGCGCGGTCAGGTAGGGCTATCGTGCTGCTGCAGAGGTGAACGCAGGAATCTAGTCGGCCAAGCGACGATATCGAAGTGCCGTAGCGCGCCTCGAGCCATTGCGTCCCCCTTGCGCTACGGCGGTATCATACCCTTCGCGCGGATCACATCCGCGGCAGCGCTTGAGGTGGCGTAGGTGATAAATCGTCTCGCCAGGTCAGCTGACTTGGATTCCGCGCTGACGGCGATCTTCAGTTCGGTGCGATTTTGAAGATCGCCGGGGAGCGGTCCAACCAGGTCGACGCCTTTGACGGGAAGAATCTCGCTGGTCAACTGCACCCCCAGCGTCGCCAATCCGTCGGCCACCGCCTCGATCTCCTTTGCCCCCGACATAGGCAACAGCTTGTCACTCAGCGCCTCATCAAGATTTAACTGCTTCACTACTCGTTGAAAATGCTGGCCGCTGGCCCCTTCCTTGGCGTATGAGATCTTGTCCGCGCTAAGCAACGTCTGAACGAACATCTCCCGCGTCGAAATGTCGGGTTTCGCGGCTCCGTGTTTGACCGCTACTGCAATCAGAGCGCTCGCGAACGTTGACTGGTCAGCCCCTGCTATCTTATTTGCGGCAGTCAGCACTGACATCACGGGTGACGTTAACACGGCGACATCGAAGCGCGCACCATTCTCAATCGCACGCCGCAACGCGGCGGCTGTATCGTATCTAAAACTGAGGACGACGCCGCTGGCGCGCTCAAATTGAGGTCCGAGTTCGTCCATCACGGATCGCGCTCCAACTGAGCTCATGACGACCAGTTCCGCGCCGAAAGCGCTAGACGTAATTATCATAGATACTACGGCTACGACGGAAATGGCACGGATGAACATGTTGAGCTTTTCGCTTTCCTTCGACAGAAGTCGAGCATAGGCCCTGGCTCACCCACGGGTAATTGAAGTTTAGTGATAACTCCGATCACAAGCGGCGATATGTAGCCAACGAGTGCTCCTTATTGGACCCAATAGTTCAGAAGCCCGTGGCCTAGCGGTTCTCACAAACTGCCCAACCGTTGTGCGAGTTTCGACGCCGTTCGGTTCTGGGCCCGCGAGCCCTCTCCTGGAACACCTTAACGGAGACCGCGCGGCCTGCGACGATACGTGGTTGAGTGCGGAAATCGACGCCCAGCGCGGAGCCATCTGCGAAGGCGATTGCTGCGTGCAGCTCTCGTGATTGATCTGATCTAGGGGCAAGCGCGGATGCGCGGCACCTCTGACTGTAGCGTGTTGATTGCGCGACGGATTTCTTAAATTCGAATATCCATAACGCAGCGGGATAAAGGAAGAACGAACGGCCAACCTGCGCATAATGCCGGATTGATCATATGACAACGGGTGCGCGGACAATTTGTTGAACGCCGCTGCATTTCAAAGGCGACTGCTCAAGGTTAGTTGAAAAACGTACACCGTGCCGGGGTCGCAATCTTAGAGTGGCGTCGATAAACCTGTCTTTGCCGCGATCACGGCCTGTTGCTTGTTTCTATCAGTCGACGGGCGCGCGTTATTACACCTCATGTAATTGAAAAACTGCTTTTGCTTGGCGTAGAACCTGCCCGGAAAAACCAGACGCTGACAAGAACCCAGCAACGAACAAGGATTGTGCAAGTGGAACGATTTATCCTTCGTCACCTGAGTAGCGTTCCAGTCTCGGCTTCACTCTGGACGGATCTTTCTCCGGCCAACGTCGTGGTCACGGCAGTTGCGGTTATTACATCGTATGTAATTGAGTTGGTGCGTCGTTTAAGCTTATTAGAAGTAGTCGTGCGCAACACTGGCAAGGAAGAGCGGACGAGGCACGCAAGATGTCCATGCTGCTAGATCATTGGGGGTCTGCGGCGTCGGATCGATGTTGAAAAATGACAGCCGCGGGCCCCTTAACTGAATACGTGCCCGACGCAATAAAGATCGAATCGTATGAAGTCGGAAAATCTGAAGATAAGAGCGGCAAATGAACTTGGCGCTTTGCTACGGCATTGGCGCGATCTGCGCGGCAAAAGCCAGTTCGACCTCTCACTTGACACCGGTGTGTCCCAAAAGCAGATCAGTTTCGTCGAAAGTGGACGGAGCGTCCCCAATCGTCAGACCCTGATGGTCATTGCGCAGGCGCTCGACATCCCCCTGCGGGACCGTAACACGTTGCTGCTCGCGGGTGGCTATGCCCCGATCTATTCCGAGAGCGATTGGGACTCGATGGAAATGAAAAGTGTAACGGACGCCCTGAAGCGCATTCTGCGCCAGCAGGAGCCGTTTCCAGCCATGGTGATGGACCGTTACTGGAACGTGCTCATGATGAACGAATGTGCCCCACGTTTCTTCAACCGCTTCATCGATGTCGCTGCGCGCGAGGGCCCACAAAACATGCTTCATCTCCTGTTCGACCCGAAAGGAATGCGCCCGTTCGTCGCCAATTGGGAGGACGTCGCCAAGAGCCTATTCGAGCGCGTTTATCGTGAGTCCGTCGGGCGTGTGGTCGATGAAAAAACCAAGGCGTTAGTCGCGGCGTTGCTCGCCTACCCTGACGTCAAAAGCGAATGGAAAAATCCTGTGGCCCTGAGCTTTATGCCGGTCATTCCGATTGGCTTCATGAAGGACGGTCAGGTGTTGAACTACTTTTCGATGGTCACGACCGTCGGAACCCCGCAAACGGTCGCCGCCCAGGAACTTCGCATCGAATGCATGTTTCCGGCGGACGAGACGACCGAGATCCACCATGCTTCGCTCATGGCGGACAGTCCCGACTAACTACCTCGTGCCGTTGGGATTCGAAGCACCATCTTCAACCAGCCTGACCATAATGGAGAATCCGATGTCAATTCGTAAGCAAGCCGGTGTGATGCTGGCTACCCTCCTGATCGCCGGCGCCGCGCTTGCGCAGACACCCGATGCCAAGCCCGTGCGTATTCGGGGCGATATCGTATCGCTTCAGGGCGATATTCTGACGGTGCACCGTCGCAGCGGCGACACCGTCTCAATCGAAGTGAAGCCTGATGTAGGGGTGTCCGCTCTCAAAGCGATCAGTCTCTCTGAGGTAAAACCGGGGTCCTATGTAGGGGCAGAAGCAATTTCGGGCAGTGATGGAAAGATGACAGCTGGCTCGCTGCTGGTTTTTCCGGACGCAGCACGAGGTGCAAACGAAGGGCACTTCCCGTATGACTTTGGTGCCAACAGTACAATGACAAACGCGAACGTCGAAACTGTTGTCACAGCTAACAACGGCCGAGAGCTCAAGCTTTCCTATAAGGGCGGCAGCAAGGTGGTAACGGTACCGGAAAGCGCACCAGTCGTAACCTTTGCTCCGGCAACGCGAGCCGACCTGACGGCGGGAAGGAAGGTATTCGTTCTCACGACTCCGACGAAGCAGGGTGTCTTTGAGGCGCATGTGCTTCTCGTAGAAAAAGATGGTGTGGTGCCACCGATCTGAAGGCATGGAGGCGCGTGACCGGCTATCCCGGTCGCGGTCGCCTCACTGTGTTCACTGCGATAGCCGGGATCTTGGTCCCGGCTCTTTCGTGACGAGCCTTTCGACGAGCAGCCATCGATGCAGATACCCCTATCAGAATCGATCGTGCCTTCGCCCCATTGTCGCGTTCCGGGCGATCGCCTACGTTTGCTTTGAGGCCAATTTGAAGCGGTAGTGAAGTGGACCGAATCGACGCGATGAAGGTCTTCCTCGCCGCCCTCGACGAGGGTGGCTTGCGGAAAGCAGGGCGCAAGTTGGGGCGATCTCCTGCTGCGATAAGCCGTGCGCTTGCTTTTCTTGAAGCTCATGTTGGGGTTACCCTCCTTCATCGCACGACGCGTTCGTTTAAATTGAGCGAAGCGGGCGATCGGTATGCGGCCGTGTGTCGCCGCGTCATTTCAGATCTCGAAGAAGCTGATCTTGTTGCGGCGGGTGAGCGATCGGCTCCGCGCGGCACGCTGACCATAACGGCTCCGGTTGCGGCAGGCGAAGACGTCTTGCGTTCGGTTTTAGACGCCTTCATGGACGCCTATCCGACCGTTTCGGTCAGGTTACTTTTGCTGGATAGGCCGGTTAGCCTTATTGATGAGGGCATCGATATTGCTTTGCGAATTGCCCATTTGACGGATTCCACACACATTGCGATCCGGTTGGGCGAGGTTCGGCGTGTCGTAGCGGCATCGCCCCGCTATTTGTCCACGCATCCGAAAATCGAACAGCCCGCGGATCTCGCAAAACACAAGATCATTGCGATGACTCACTTCGGGATCGACTCCTGGAGCTTTCCGCCAGCGAAGGGATCATCGATCCCTCGGTCGGTTCAATTCTCGCCACGTTGGGTGGTGAATAGCGTTCGTGGCGCCGTTGCCCCAACCGTCGAAGGGCGTGGCATCACCCGACTGTTTTCCTATCACATTGCCGAGCAACTTTCGCAAGGCGCGCTGCAAATTCTTCTAGCGCAAGACGAACCCGCCGCGGTGCCCGTGCACCTCATTTCCCCACAAGGTCGGCTTGCCGTTCCAAAGGTCCGCGCATTCGTGGATTTCGCCGTGCCTCGCCTCAAGACACATTTTTCTAGCCTTGTATGCAATGCCGCGAGGTATCAGCGCGGCATTCAACCGCTTCGCGAAAAAGTGTCTTCCGACTAGCGGATATTGGCGACGTCAGTTAGTTGGACTACGTCACGCGCCTGACAGGCACCCACAGTCGAAAAGGAGTAGCCATGACGACGACATTCGGCTCGGCCAAATGGCAGGGGCGCATTTGGGACGGAGAGGGCGCAATCTCGACCAAGAGCGGCGCACTAACGGATTATCCCTATGGGTCGGCAGTCGCTTCGAAGACAAGCCAGGTTCGAACCCCGAAGAGCTGATCGGTGCAGCGCATGCTGCCTGTTTCACCATGACGCTGTCGCGGATCCTCGGCGAGGCCGAACTCATTGTTGAGCATACGGAGACCAAGGCTGAAGTGACTCTTGAAAAGCAGGGTGACGGCTTTGCCATTACGTCCGTCCATCTGACGCTACTGGCGAAGATTCCGGGTGCGGACAACGCAATGTTCGCCAAGTTGGCAGGCATGGCCAAGGTGAGCTGTCCGGTCTCGAAATTGTTCAATACCAAGATTACGCTGGAGGCGACGCTGCTTTGAAACTCCGTCTGGCAGACGTGCAGCGGTTGACAAAGTTTGCCGCCTCGTTGACGAGTCCGCGGACGCTTGCCACGGGAGCCGCTTCACGCCGCTTTCATGCGCCGACGGCAGGACCGAGGAGTGAATGATCCATGTCGCACCATTATTCTGGTCCCGATTTCGGTTTCCCGCACGCAGACGCGCGCTTGGACCTCACGGATTTGTATGCCTTCTCCAAGCCAGGCGAGGCGGACAAGTCGATCCTCATCATGAACGTCCATCCTTCCGCCGTCGTGAACCCGCTGGGGCCCACCACGCGCGAGCCGTTCGCGCCCGAGGCGTTGTACGAACTCAAAATCGATACGAACGGTGATGCCGTCGCCGACATCGCATATCGGATGCGCTTCTCGTCCTCCGCGGACGGGTCGCAAACCGCGACCGTGCGGCGCGTCGAGGGTGCGCAGGCCGCCGAAACGGGTGACAGTGGCCAGGTGATATTCGAAGCAGCACCTGTGTCGATGGGTCGGGACGCGCGTGTGACGGAGGCCGGCCGCTACCGCTTCTTCGCGGGCTGGCGCAGCGATCCCTTCTTCTT
>Ga0066790_10000474_pt1 | contig 15040 bp, 10 predicted proteins | sample OrgsoiDNA2013050_FD_70963 | JGI IMG/M metagenome (GOLD analysis project Ga0066790, IMG submission 70963) | Permafrost soil microbial communities from the Arctic, to analyse light accelerated degradation of dissolved organic matter (DOM) -... | ecosystem: Environmental > Terrestrial > Soil >...
TCGGTCCCACCCAAGCGGAAAAGCTTTGCTGATTTTAACACCTTTGTAACAAGGCTCTGCTACGGTTAACACGAATGGCCCACCCAGCTTTACCACGGCCTGATATGCCCGGACCGCAACCTGTTGAAGGGACGACAGTTACATCGGTACCGGCGCAGCCGGCGTCGCCTCTATTGAAGGCGCCCGGCGGCGAAATCCCCGACCGCATTTTCAAGTCTGGCATGACAGTATGCGGCCTGGCGGTCCTCGGCGTGCTGTTCCTGATTGTTTACGAGTTGGTAGCGGGATCCCGCCTCTCTTGGCACGCATTTGGCTTCAAGTTTTTCGCGGGTAGCGATTGGAACCCGGTCAGCGAGCAGTTTGGCGCTTTGCCCTTCATTTACGGCACGCTGGTTTCGTCCCTAGTGGCTCTCCTCATAGCGGTTCCGCTCGCCGTGGGAGTCGCGGTCTTCACTACCGAGATGTGCCCTAAGAAGTTGCGCGGCCCGCTGTCGTTTTTCGTGGAATTGCTGGCCGCGATTCCGAGCGTGATTTACGGATTGTGGGCGATTTTCATCCTCGTGCCTCTGTTAAGTGGCTACGTCCAACCGTTCTTGGCGAAGACCCTTGGCTGGACCGGACTGTTTGAAGGCCCTCCCTACGGGATAGGAATGCTGGCGGCAGGGATCATTCTGGCCATCATGATCGTGCCCATCATTTCCTCGATTACACGCGAAGTGCTTATGGTGGTGCCCCAGCATCAGCGCGAGGGCGTCCTGGCCCTAGGTGCAACGCGTTGGGAAATGATCCGGGTGGGCGTGCTGCGCAACGCGCGCGCCGGAATTCTCGGCGGCATCATTCTTGGTCTGGGCCGTGCGCTTGGAGAGACCATGGCGGTCACCATGGTGATCGGCAACCGGCCGGAGATCGCGAAGTCCCTGTTTGCCCCCGGGTACACCATGGCCAGCGTACTCGCCAATGAGTTCAGCGAGGCAACCGGCGACGTCTATCTTTCCGCTTTGGTCGAGATTGGCCTGGCTCTGTTCCTGGTCACGATCATCGTGAACGCCCTGGCACAGTTGCTGGTATGGACTGTAACGCGCGGCCAGCCTGCGAGGGGACATGCCTGAAATCGCCGGAACCGCATCGGTTCAACCGGGAGTGCCGCCCATCAGTTGGCGCCGCCGTATCACCAATCACGTCATGACCGGCGCTGCGGTCCTCACCGTCGTACTCGTACTGGCTCCGCTGGTTGCCATCTTTGGCTACCTCGTTTACCGCGGCTTGGGCTCCATCAACTGGGCCTTTCTGACGCAAACTCCCAAGCCGGTGGGCGAGCCCGGGGGCGGCATGGCCAACGCGATCGTGGGATCGATGCTCATCCTTGGGATTGCCAGCGTAATCGGCGTCCCCTTCGGAATCGGTGCGGGTATTTACCTGGCCGAGTTTGGACGCAATCGCTTCGGCACCGCAATTCGCTTCACCGCGGATGTGTTGAACGGAGTGCCCTCGATTGTCATTGGGATCGTCGCTTGGGCCATTCTGGTTCGCGGTCATGGATTCTCCGCGCTGGCGGGTGGAGTTGCTCTGGCGATCATGATGGTCCCGACCATCTGCCGGACCACCGAAGAAATGCTCCTGCTGGTGCCGCAAGCGCTCCGGGAAGCGGCCTATGGACTCGGCATTCCCCGCTGGCGAACGACGCTCTCGATCACTCTCCGCACCGCGACGTCGGGCGTGATCACCGGAGTTATGCTGGCTTTTGCCCGAGTGGCGGGTGAGACCGCGCCCTTGCTTTTCACCGCTCTAGGCAATACGTTTTGGAATCTCCGCTACGATCAACCCACGGCGGCGCTGCCTCTCCAGATCTACTGGTACGCCAATTCGCCCTATGATGACTGGCATCGGCAGGCATGGGCAGGGTCGTTCGTGCTGATCCTTCTTATCGTCACCGCAGTCGCGGCCGTGCGTTACGCGGTGCGGCGTGGCACCTTCGGAGCGGCATAATTTATGGGCGTTGGAATCCAGGTCGAGAGCCTTAATGCTTGGTATGGCAAAGGCCAGGCGTTGTACGACATCAATCTGAAAGTGGCCGCGAATCGTGCCACGGCTCTGATTGGTCCGTCGGGATGCGGCAAGTCCACGTTTATCCGCTGCATCAATCGCATGCACGAGACCATTCCGGAAGCCCGCGTCGAAGGCCGGGTGCGCATCGGCGAAATCGACGCCTATAACGGAACCTCGGCGACGCAACTCCGCCGCCGGGTTGGGATGGTGTTTCAGAAGGCAAACCCATTTCCCACGATGTCGATTTATGACAACGTTGCTTCCGGCCTGAAGCTGAACGGATTTCACGACCGGCGCAAGCTCGACGAAGTCGTCGAGCGCTCGCTCGAATCGGCTGCGTTGTGGAACGAAGTGAAGGATCAGGTCCACAAGAAATCGGGCGCCAGCCTCTCTGGCGGCCAGCAGCAGCGGCTCTGCATTGCTCGCGCTCTGGCGGTCGAACCCGAAGTTCTATTGATGGACGAGCCCTGTTCCGCGCTCGATCCGATTTCCACAGGGAAGATTGAAGAGTTGATCTTCCAGCTCAAAGAGCGGTATACCATCGTTATTGTGACTCACAACATGCAGCAGGCGGCGCGCGTGGCGGAGTTCACAGGCTTCTTCCTCCTGGGCAAGTTGATCGAGTTCGACAGGACGGAGAAGATTTTTACCAAGCCCTCCGACAAAAAGACGGAAGACTACATTACCGGCAGATTCGGATAAGGCAGATTCAGAGAAGGAAGGTTCGGAGAAATGCGCACGCGTTTTCAGCAAGGGCTCGACGATCTGCGGCAAAGGTTGCTTCGCATGGGCGGACTAGCGGAGCAGGCGGTGGATCGCGCCCGCCAGGCTTATGTCGAACGCGACCTCACGCGGTGCCAGATGGTGCTGGAAGGCGAAGGCCTGATCAATACTGCAGAGCGCGAAATCGACGAGGCCGCGTTCGACCTGCTTGCCATGCAGCAGCCCATGGCGGTCGACCTGCGCTTCATCCTGGCCGTGACCAAGATTAATTCCGACCTCGAGCGTGTCGGCGACCAGGCGGTCAACATCGCCGAGCGTGTGATGGACATGGTGGAGCTTCCAGCCGCCGATCTGCCAGTCGATATCGCGCGCATGGGAGCGGCGGTCAGCGCCATGGTCCGCCGGGCCCTCGAATCATTTATCGAAGGCAAGGTGGAACTGGCTCAGGCTGTGCTCGAAATGGACAGCGTGATCGACCGCATGCGCGACGACGCGTTCATTCAGTTGGTCAAGACCATGAACGATAAGCCGGAAGTCGTGCGGCAGGCTCTGGATGCCTTGCTTGTCGCACGCAATCTGGAGCGCGTCGCCGATCACGCCACCAACATCGCCGAGGACGTCATCTTCTGGGTGCAAGGTGCCGATGTCCGCCACAACATGCGCCCTGAAGACGCAGAAGGCCCGGAATCGGAGCGGCTACCGACGAGGGCCTCGGGCCTGTAGGGCTTTGAGACTCCGGGAAGGGCACGGCTAGCCGTGCCGCCACCAGCCACTTAGGAGGCAGGCTTTAGCCTCGGAGGGTCTCCGGAGGCCGAATCTGATCCGAGGGCACCTCCAGGCGCGCTGCCTCATCTGGCTTTTGACCATCCATGCAGCATTGAATTACGCTCATCACCTCTTTCGTTTCTGACTCCAGCATCCCGGAGGCTCCGTGATTCGTTTGTCCTGCCGTCTGCCGATTTGTTTCCTGCTGAGCGCCGCGACCATTCTTGCTCAATCTCCGTCCCCTGATCGCCCTCCCATCATGCTCCCCACCAGCAAGATGCTGACAGTTCCTGCGCCAGGACGCATTGGCACCACCAACAGCTTTCCGGCGACGATGGTGCTCAGTCCGGATGGACGCTATGCCGCGCTGCTCGATGACGGCTACGGCACGCAGGAAACGCTGGCGCATCAGTCCATTTCGGTGCTCGATCTGAAGAGTAACAAGATCGTCGAGTATCCCGACGCGCGGCTGAGCGATGAATCGCACCAGAGCTACTTCCTGGGCCTGGCGTTCAGTTCGGATGGTAAGCACCTGTACGCCTCAGTGGGTTCGCTGACGGATCCCACGGGCGCGAAGGCTGGCAATACCGGAAATGGCATCGCGATATACGGCTTCTCGGAAGGTAAGGTTGCGCCGGAACGCTTCATTCCCATCGCGCTCCAACCGCTCTCGACCGGCAAGAAACTCGCCGTTGGTCTGAAAGCTCCACCTCACATGGCGATTCCATATCCCGCCGGACTGACCGTGATCGTCGACGGAGGCCGGGACAAACTCCTGATCGCCAACAATCTCTCTGACAATGCGGTGGTGCTTGATCCAGCGACCGGAAAAGTACTTCAGACTTTCGACCTGACGACCAGCGACCTGGTGCCGTCATCGTTTCCCTACACCTGCGTAGCAACTCGCGATGCTCGACGCGCGTGGTGCAGTTTGTGGAACGCGTCGCAAGTGGCGGAACTCGATCTGACCGGCGGCAAAGTCCTCCGCTGGATCAAACTGAAGCAGCCGGAAGATCCACTGGCGCCGGGTTCCCACCCCACCGCGATGCGGTTGACTTCGGATGAGAAAACGGTATACGTCGCGCTCTCCAATTCTGATCTGGTGGCTGCCGTTGCCACGGTGTCGGGCCAGCTGTCGCGCTTGTTGTCGACGACCGCGCCCGCGCAGAAATACGCTGGCGGTTATCCCACCGCCCTGGCCTTGTCCTCCGATGGCCAGTACCTGTTCGCTGCCGATTCTTCGTTGGATGCGGTTGCCGTCTTCGACCTGTCCCAACCCGTTGCAACCTCAAACGTCGAGATCTCGCAAGAACCCATCGGTTTCATTCCCACCGACTGGTACCCCAGCTCCCTTGCCGTTCACGGCGAAGATCTCCTCATCGCAACGGCCAAAGGCGAAGGCTCGCGCCCCAACAATGACATGGGCAAGACGGCCTACGAGACCAAGCATCACGATCATCCCTACATTCCGACATTGCTCAGGGGGTCGATCGCCCGCCTCAACATTCGCTCGACTCTCGAGAAACTCCCGCAGCTGACCCAAATGGTGGAACGAGACAACCTGCTGCGCGCCGACCCTGGAACGTTGACGTTCGCCGGCGGCCAGAACCCTATCAAGCACGTGATTTACGTCATCAAAGAAAACCGCACCTTCGACCAGATTCTCGGCGATCTAAAAGTTGGTGACGGCGATCCCTCGCTCACCATGTACGGCGCTGACATCACTCCTAACGAGCACAAGCTCGCGCTGCAGTTTGGCGTGCTCGACAATTTCTATGACAGCGGGGAAGTCTCCGGCGACGGCCATCTTTGGTCCACCGCTGCGATCACGAGCGACTACAACGAGAAGACTTGGCAGATCGCCTACCGCGGTAAAGAGCGCACCTACGATTTCCAAGGTCAGGTGGCCGATGAATATCCGCTGGAACACAACCAGGCTGATGTCGACGACCCCTCCACCGGATTTCTCTGGGACAGTCTCGCCCGCAACCACGTCACCTTTCGCGATTATGGCGAATTTGTGAACGCCGAGTGGTGCAACGAAAAGCGCAAAGCCGCCAGCCCGAAGCAGGGAACTCCGTCAGGACAGCAAGCGCGCTGTCCGCGGACGGAACTCAACCAAGGCGACAGGCTGCCCCCGAACGTGGGCGATCCGCACGCCGGCCCCAGTCCGTTCCCATGGGCCGTGCCGCTATTTAGCGGAGTAAAGCCCACCAAGGCGGTCCTGCGTGACCACTTCGATCCGCTTTATCCGGATTTCAATACTGAGTATCCCGACCAGCTCCGCGCCGACGAATTTCTGAATGAATTTGGCGCCTACGTTCACGCCCGTGATGCCCACGAAGGCCCCGAGTTTGAGTTACCGTCCTTTGTGCTGCTCTATCTGCCCGACGACCACACTGGAGGCACGCGTCCCAATTTCCCGCGTCCCGAAGCGTCCGTCGCTGACAACGACCTGGCGCTCGGCCGCGTGGTGGATGCCGTTTCGCATAGCGCCTACTGGGATGACACCGCGATCTTCGTTCTGGAGGACGACGCGCAGGATGGCGCAGATCATGTAGATGCACACCGCTCAATCGCGTTCGTGATCAGTAAATACTCGCCCGGATCGCCCGCCCAGCCCTATGTGGAACATCGTTTCTACACAACGGTCAACACGATCCACACGATGGAAATGTTGCTCGGCCTTCCGCCCATGAATCACAACGACGCCTATGCGCCGGTCATGGGTCCGCTGTTTTCTGGAGCCGGCGATCAACCGGCCTATAAAGCGGACTACCGCAACCTGAAGAACGGACTGATTTACGAGACCAACAGACACGAAGCACCGGGCGCGAAGGTGTCAGAGAAGATGGATTTCTCGCGTCCCGATGCCGCAGGAGCGGCCCGCCTGAATCGAGTGCTGTGGCGCGATCAGAAAGGTTCGACGCCGATGCCTGCCCCCAAGCACACCGTGTTCCCCGCGGGCGGCGACTGATCAGCCTATGAATCCGCTTGAGATCTCTACTGCCCAGTTCCGACGCCTAGCCGAGCGTGTCACCAACCTCGCATCCGAGTATCTCGAGAATATCGACCATCAGAAAATAGCGCCGGCAACGGACGGGGAAGAGACCCTCCGCCTATTTCGCATCGCGATGCCCGAAGACGGGATGGGGGAGGACGCCATGTACGGCCTCCCGGATGTGATGCGGCTCTCGCGTGTGCAAAACGGCCGCTTCTTCGGCTACGTCTTGGGCTCGGGAGAACCGGTGGGTGCCGTGGCGGATCTGCTGGCCAGTGTCCTCAACCAGAATGTCACCGCCTGGCGCTCCGGACCCGCAGCGGTGATGATTGAGCAAACCGTGGTGGGATGGCTGGCGCAGGCGATCGGATGCCCCGGGTTTCGCGGCCATCTTACAGGGGGAGGATCCTCCGCCAACCTGATGGGCTTGGCCATGGCCCGGGAGAGAAACGCACCTGCCAACGAAAAGGGAGTAGGGCTGGGCGGTGTGGTGTATGCCTCCAACGAAATCCATATGTCGATTCCCAAGAGCGTCGCTTTGCTTGGAATCGGACGTGACAATCTGCGATTCATCGCCACGGACGCGTCCTTCCGCATGATTCCGGAGGAACTCGAGGGACGTATCCTTGAAGATAAAGCGGCAGGCAAGACGCCCTTGGCCGTAGTCGCTTCAGCCGGTACAGTGAGCACGGGCGCCATTGATCCCCTTCGGCAGATTGCCGAGATCGCCCGCCGCCACGGCGCATGGTTTCACATCGATGGCGCTTATGGTGCTCTGGCTGCGATGGCAGACCGGGACAAATTCGACGGCCTGGAACTGGCCGACTCGATTTCCCTCGACCCGCACAAATGGCTCTACCAGTCCCTGGACTGCGGCTGCCTGCTCTATCGCTCGTCTGAAGCAGCTCAGAAGGCGTTCGCGCACAGCGGCGAATACGCGCGCTCCCTTACTGCTGACCCAATCGAAGGATTCGTGTTTTTCGAAGAGTCGCTGGAGTTGTCGCGAAGGTTTCGCGCCTTGAAGCTGTGGCTGTCGCTGCGCTACCACGGGGTCGCCGCTTTCCGCCAGTCCATCGCAAAAGATCTGGGCCAGGCCCAGCGCCTGGCAGAAGCAATTAGAAAGGAATCTCAACTCGAGTTGCTGGCTCCAGTGGAACTAAGCGCCGTGTGCTTTCGCCATCGAGGAATGGGCGGATTGTCGCAAGAAGAGCTGAACCCCTTCAACCTGGCAGTGTTGAAGCGTGTGGTCGAGCGAGGGCGAGTCTATCTCTCCAACGCTTCGTTGCGGGGCAAGTTCAGTTTGAGAGCATGCATCGTGAACCACCGCACCAAGGATGCGGACATCGATGGCGTCGTTCCAGAAGTATTGGCGGCGGCAAGGGAACTGGGGTGAAGTCCCTCGCACGCCGCCCGGTCCTATTTCAGACTGATCCTATTTGAGACCGATCGACTCTTTCAGCGGTAAGCTCTGTGACGAACCTCCCACCATGAAGCCGTAGTCTCCCGGCAGTAATTGCCAGCCGTTCTTCTCGACGTTAAAGATGGAGAGATACTTCGCGTCCACTTCGATCGCCACATCCTTGCTCTCTCCTGCGTTGAGCTTCACTTTGCTCCAGCCCACCAGTCTCTTGGGCGGTTCCGAAGCCGCGGCTGGAAGGGAAGCGTACACCTCCGCAACTTCCGCTCCAGCGCGGTTACCCGTGTTGGTGACGGTGAAGGTCACGCGCGGATTCTTACCCGGCGTCACCTTGAGATTCGAGTACGAGTAAGTGGTGTAGGACAAGCCGTAACCGAAGGGAAACAGCACGGGCTTATTTTCCGCGTCATACCACTTGTACCCGACCTTCACTCCCTCGTTGTAGGTGACCGGAAATGCCGGTAAACCGGCCGCGATGCGTTTCCAGCCTTCCCGGTCCGCATCGATGGCTGCCTTAGGAGGCATTACGACCTTCGGATGCGGCAAGTCGGCCTCACTCCTCGGGAAGGTGATGGGCAGCTTCGCGCTGGGATTCACCTCGCCAAAAATAAGATTCGCCACCGCATCGGCTCCGCGACTGCCCGCGTACCAGGCTTCCAGAACGCCGCTCACCTGATCCACCCAGGGCATCGTCACGGGACCACCACTCTCAATCACGACGACCGTGTGCGGATTCGCCGCCGCGACCTTCGCAATCAATTCATCCTGGTGCTCGGGAAGGGAAAGACTCTCCAAGTCCATGCCCTCACTTTCCCACTGGTAGGCGAAGACGATGGCTACATCGGCGGACTTGGCCAACGCAGCAGCCGTCGCAGGATCCGCTCCGGAGTCGAACTGGACGCTCGCTCCCGAAGCCTTCGCGCGAATCGCTTTCAGCGGCGACGTTGGAAACCATATCTTCTCCAGCCATCTCGTTTGGCCTTTGCCCGGAGGCATAATCGCGTTTCCGCCGGGAGGATCGACTTGCGCCGAACCGCCTCCAGAAATCATTCCCACATCCGCGTGCGGACCGATTACGGCGATGCTGTGGATTTTGGCGACATCGAGTGGAAGTTGCCCATGATCGTTCTTCAGGAGCACCGTGCTTTGTTCAGCGAGTTTTTGAGCCACCTCGAAGCCGCCCACCACGTCGACCACGCTCTTCTGCGGCGGGTCATCGATCACGCCGGTGGCGAACATGGCGCGCAAGATGCGATGTACATGATCATCCAGTTCCGTCGTCGGTATCTTGCCGGACTCAACCGCCTTCTTATAATCGTCTCCATAAAAAATCCAGCCAGGCTGCTCGTGATCCATGCCGGCCGCGGAGGCTTTCTCCACGCTATGCGCCCCTCCCCAATCCGAGAGCACAAATCCTTTGAAGTTCCAGGCATTCTTCAGCACATCGGTGAGCAGGTACTTGTTTTCGCAAGCGTAGTCGCCATCGAGACGGTTGTACGAGCACATCACGGCCGCGATGTCGGTTTCCTGCAGGCCAATTTCAAACGCGAGCAGGTCGCTCTCGCGGGCCGCGCGCTTGTCGATCGTAATGTTGACCGCGTTGCGCCCGCTTTCCTGATCGTTGAGCGCGTAATGCTTGATGTCGCCAAGAACGTGCTGCGCCTGCAGACCCTTCATGACCGAGCCCACCATCTTGCCCGCCAGAATGGGATCTTCGCCCAGGTATTCGAACGTGCGCCCGTTGCGCGGCTCGCGCGTGAGGTTGACACCTCCACCGAGCGTCATGTTGTAGCCCTGCGCTCTTAGTTCGCGGCCGATCAGCGCACCATATTCGTAGCCAGCGTCGAGATCCCAGCTCGCCGCTCCCGCCACGTCGGCCGGCAGCGCGGTTGAGTAGCGGCCATTCTCGCCGCTGTTCCGGACTCCGTAAGCAGCGTCCGACATCTGGATCGCGGGAACGCCCAGCCGCGGAATGCCCGGCACATACCCCGCACCGCCATTCGAGTTTACGGCCAGCGGGCTCATGGGACTGAGTCCCATCATGCCCGTCCCGTGCAGGAACGAAATCTTTTCGTCGAGCGTCATCGCTTTGACCACCATCGAGGCGCGCTCGTCAGGAGAAAGACTGGAGTTGGACCAGGGTTGGGTCTTGCCCGACTGCGCTGACGCAGTGCACAGACAGAAACCCGAGATCAGTAAGGTGAGAGCGAAAAACCGATTCAGCAGGGGACGAACTTGCAGGGGCATCGTGGCTCCTCGTATGAATTGTGTCTACCAAATCGTTAATGTTACGCCTTTTTGATGAATTCTGGCCGCTTAATTTCGAAGCATCACCCTGCTAACGGTCGGATCGGGACGGGCGAATATACAGCGAAAACAGATAAACGTAGCGCCGCCCCGCGATGCGGTCAGCCGGCCGAGGAGCCGCAAGCCAAGGTCTACAGAGTGATGACGACCTTGCCTATCTGCTCATTGCTTTCGAGATACCTGTAGGCTTCGACGGTTTGATCGAAGGGGAAGGTCCGTGCGATCTTCGGCTTGAAGGATCCATTCGCCAGGCGATCATAGATGTACCTCTTCATGGTTTCCCACTCCGGGGTGCCGCGCAGTTCGCCGAAGGTGTAGCCGAACATGCCGATAGTTCGGGCAAAGGCAGCCATGGGGAAGGGCGTAGGCTTGCCGGAAAGCATGCCGTACAGGAAGATGGTGCCACCATTGGCCGTGGCCTGCGCGAGCGTGTTGATGTAGTCACCGCCCACCGGATCGAAGACGACGCGCGCACCCTTGCCGCCGGTGATCGATTGCACACGGGCCGCCAGGTCCTGCTCTTCCGTGACGATGACGTGGTCGGCGCCGAGGGCTATCAGCTTATCCTTTTTGGCCGAGGTACGGGTGGTCGCGATGGAGATACCGCCCTGTGCCTTGACGATCTGGATGGCCGCAAGCCCAACGGATGAGCTGGCAGCAGTGATGATGACGAAGTCGCCCGCAGCCACCTTGCCGAAGGGCACGAGCGCGCCGTAGGCGGTGCAGTACTGCATCCACACAGCGGCACCCTCCACCGCGGAGAAGGACTCTGGAACGGCTGCGAGAACGCTGGCGGGAACGACGGCCTCTTCCGCAAGCACGGGGTACTGGTACATCGAAAAACCAGGAATGGTGCCGAAGCGCTTGCCGATGAGGGCAGGATCGACCTCGGGGCCAACGGCGACGACCTTTCCAAGCGCCTCGTACCCAATGCCAGAGGGCGGGATCACCTTTTCCATGTAGACGCCGTGATAGTACATGCTTTCGGCCCGGTTGAGGCCCACTGCTTCCACCTTGAGCAGAACTTCGCCAGGACCGGGCTGGCGGTTGGGCAGATCTTCGATATGAAGGACTTCGGGACCACCGAGCTGGCTAAAACGAATGGCTTTCGGCATGAATATGGACTTCTCCTATCTATTAAAGGAGATGCGGACTGCGTGCAGCGCGGCGCAAAATTACGCGGGCCCCGACGACATTTCTTTGTCGCAAGACGGAGATCCCCAGCCAGCAGCACCTGCCGTCTGACAAGTCCTAAGAAACGCGCTAGTGTCCACCGAGGACCTATTCCTCGATGGTCGGCCAACCGGAAGAAATTCTGCTTAAGTTAGCGCTCATGGCGCCACGCCCCCACCTGGTGCGGCCAAGGCTCTACAGTCCGCAGTCGAGCGATGCCCTCGCGGCACTCGGCAGAACTACGGTCCTCGAGTCGCTTGGCCTCCGTAGTCTGCCGCTTTACACTAGAAGAGTGAAGATCGCGCTGGGCCAAATCAATCCCACGGTCGGAGATTTCTCCGGCAACGCCACGAAGATCACCGAGTTTTCCAGGCGCGCTCAGGCCGCCGGTGCCGGCCTCATCCTGTTTCCCGAATTGTCGGTATGTGGCTACCCGCCGCGCGATCTGGTCGAGCGGCCTTCTTTCGTTGCGAGCAATCGTGAGTCGGCGGAGCGTATTGCCGCCGAAACCAAGGGCATCGCCGTAATCTGCGGTCTGGTCACCACTGCCCACTCGGATACCGGCAAGGCCGCCATGAATTCGGCCGCCCTGCTGATGGATGGCAAGATCGCTTTCATCCAATCGAAGATGTTGCTGCCCACCTATGACGTCTTCGACGAGATGCGCAACTTCGCTCCCGCCAAGAGTCAGGAACTGTTCTCCTTCTGCGGCAATCGCATGGCGCTCACCATCTGTGAGGACGCATGGAACGACAAGCGCTTCTGGCCCCGGCAGATGTACACCGTCGATCCCGTGGAATCCCTCATTCGCGCAGGTGGAAACTTCGTGTTGAACATCTCTGCCTCGCCGTTCTGGATCGGCAAGCGCGAACTCCGCCGCGACATGCTGGCCAGCATCGCCCGCCAGCACAAGGTTCCAGTAGTTCTGGTCAACCAGGTCGGCGGCAACGATAGTCTAGTGTTCGACGGCTCCAGTCTGGTCCTCAACCGTGAAGGACAAGTCATCGCGCAGGGCCAATCCTTTGAAGAAGATCTCGTCTACTTCGACTCTCAAGACTTGACTGGCGAGATGCACGAGCAGATTGCCGGCGATGATGCCAGCGTCTACACCGCACTCGTGCTCGGCACCCGCGATTACATGCAGAAATGCGGGTTCCAGAAGGCGATCATCGGACTGAGTGGCGGCATCGACTCCGCCCTGACCGCAGTCGTCGCTGCCGATGCGGTCGGCCCAGAAAACATCATCGGTGTCGGGATGCCCGGTCCCTATTCCTCGCAAGGCTCCATCGACGATGCCCGGTCCCTGGCTAAGAATCTTGGCATCCGGTTCGAGTTACTTTCCATCAATCCGGCGTGCGAGGCCTATCGCCAGACCCTGCACGACGTGTTCTCGGGACAGCAAGAAGATGTGACGGAAGAGAACATTCAGTCTCGCGCCCGAGGCACTTTGCTCATGGCGCTGTCGAATAAGTTTGGCGCGATCGTTCTCTCCACCGGCAACAAGAGCGAGTTGGGCGTGGGGTACTGCACTCTTTACGGCGATATGGTCGGGGGTTTGGCCGTCATTTCTGATGTACCCAAAACGCTGGTGTACCGCCTCAGCGAGTATGTGAACTCGCGGCGCCCCGTGATTCCCCAGGCCACGCTGGATAAGCCGCCCTCCGCGGAACTACGCCCTGACCAGAAAGACAGCGACTCGCTGCCGCCCTACGAAGTTCTGGACGCAGTTCTCGAAGATTACGTCGAAGAGTCCCACACGGCGGAGCGGATCGCGGCGGAAAGAGGGTTTGACATCGAAGCCGTGCGCCGCGTGATCCGCATGGTCGATCGCGCCGAATACAAACGGCAACAAGCGGCTCCCGGTCTGAAAATATCTCCCAAAGCCTTCGGCTACGGACGCCGTTTCCCGATTGCCGCCAAGTGCGAGGCTTGAATCTCCAATTTGAAGTATTCTGATAGATCGCTTTCCTATTCCTCCAGAATCATGAATCGCGAAAGGAACCAATGCGCAGTTATCTGAATTCGATTTTCATTCTTCTGCTGGCCGGCGGTTTAGCCGCAGCTCAGACTACTCCGGCGGAGCAAGCCCCCGCCAAACCAGCGGCCAAGCTCGGCACACACGCAACTGCGGATCTTCCCTCGGAAGCCACGGTCGATTCTTTTCTGCATCAGCAGTTCGGCTACCAGGCGGATTTGACCTGGAAGATCTCGGGCATTAGACCTTCTCCGGTGGAAGGATTGGCCGAGGTTACGGTCGTTCTCGCCAGCCCGCAGGGCCAGCAGCTGACCAAGTTTTACGTGGCGCCCGACGGCAAGCATGCCCTCGTCGGCGAGATCATTCCTTTCGGCGCGAAACCGTTTGATCCCGCGAAAACTCTGCTGGAGAAGGGAATCTCCGGCCCCGAGCGCGGTCCCAAGAACGCCCCGGTGACCATTGTCGAATTCGGCGACTTGCAGTGTCCCGCCTGCAAAGCGGCGCAGCCCACCATTGAGGCCCTGGTAGCCGCCGAGCCCAACGCACGTTTTGTCTTTCAGAATTTTCCGCTTGAGATGCACAATTGGGCAGCGAAAGGAGCGGCCTATGCCGACTGCGTGGGCCGTGCTTCAAATGATGCGTTCTGGAAATTCGTTTCGAAAACCTACGAGACCCAATCCGACATCACCGCCGAAACCGCTGATGAGAAGCTGACCGCCATTGCCGAGGGCGCCGGAGTCAAAGGCGCAGAGATTGCCGCCTGTGCGCTCAAGCCCGAGACTAAGGCTCACGTAGATGCCTCAATCGCCCTTGGTAAGTCTGTCGACGTAACCGGTACGCCCACTCTCTACATCAACGGACGCAAAGTCGGAAGCTTCGATCCGCGGATGACGGATGTTTACAAGGGCTTGGTCGAATTTGCGGCGAAACAAGCGAAGTAAGTCGGCTTCCAGCGTCCGGCTTTCGGGCAAGTCACTGGCTGACAGGGAGCTTGGATCTCAGAGGACTGCAGGGCGGAAGCCGGAAGCCGGAAGCCCGTTTCTTACTTTTCGCTGATCCAAATTTCCGGTGTGCTCCGGTCGAAGTTGGCAAGAACGTGCGGCGTGATGACGATCATCAGTTCGTCCGTGTCCTCTTGCTTGCTGTTATTGACCATGGCCATATTCAGGCCCGGTACAAACCCCAGGCCTGGGATTCCGCTCATCGATCGCGTGTCGGTCTTCGAAATCTCCCCCGCCACAACAGCGGGCTCTCCGTCCTTAAGGTTGATGCTTCCTTTGTATTCGCGGTTCGAGATCACCGGAACCCCGTTGTTCGATTGCCCGGTCAGAGAGCGCACTTGCAGTTCCAGTTGTAGACTCACCGACCCATCGCCGTGCACCGTCGGCTTCGCTTTCAAGTTCAATCCCAAATCCTCGTAGCTGACGGACGGAAAGGGCGGAACATAACTCTGATTCCCTAGAACCGCCGAAATCGCCGGCGAGTTGTAGATGGGCGCATAGCTCGCATTCAGGATTGGAAACTTTTCCCCCAAATGGAACGTAGCATCGTTCCCCTGGCTCGCCCGCATCGTCATGTTCTCGAGGCTGCGCACCCACGATTCGTTCAGCGACAGGACAGCGGCAAACTGATC
>Ga0066790_10000476_pt1 | contig 15029 bp, 15 predicted proteins | sample OrgsoiDNA2013050_FD_70963 | JGI IMG/M metagenome (GOLD analysis project Ga0066790, IMG submission 70963) | Permafrost soil microbial communities from the Arctic, to analyse light accelerated degradation of dissolved organic matter (DOM) -... | ecosystem: Environmental > Terrestrial > Soil >...
TTCGGTAAATTGGAGGGGGCGGCGTGATGGATGGGACGCTCACAAGCTGCTCCTCGCTTGGCCTGCTCCGACAGTAACCCGTCGGCGTCAGCGGGGCGAGTGCGAAGCTGGCAAGCTTAGCTCGATGAAGTAGTACCTTTTCTGGGACCGCAGCAGCCCTTCCTCCGACAGCTGGAACACTTCGATGAAATCCACGCCCTCCCCTGATCTGCGGGACAGGTAGCAGCCCTCGGCGATGACCCAGCCGCCGCCGCCGAACACGTCGTGGATCACGTGCTCACCCGCACGCTGTTCCGGCTGCGCCTGAAACACCCCGATCTGCTCGCGGCAGCGGATCTCCTGCTGCCCAGGCCGGTGAATCGACATGCCGGCGTCCAGCAGCGAGAGGTAACCGTCGATGTCGCCTAAATCGAGGTACCGGTAGCTCAGCCAGACGTGGTCGATGCCTGCTGCGGTCACCGGTGAGCTAGGTAGTCGAATCCGGAAGACCTCGTCCGATGCCATCGTGCGACCTTTCGTCGGGACCCGTACGACAACTGTGCCGCACTGGTCTTTCACGTCGCTATCGTCGCCTTTTCTTCGCGGGTTCGGGTGCCTCGCGGAAGCCCGCACGAGGTCCTGACCAGCGGCGCGCTTGATGCTGCGGCTCTTCAAGATGCACGGGCTGTCCCCGGCGGGGCCTGACGCCCGGCTGGCAACGGGCACGCTGCAAGCAGCGGTACGCGAATTCGGAATAAAATGGTTTGTGGTATTATCATGGAATAGGTATGGTTATTCCGTGTCAGCCGCACCGCAGAACACCGGGCCATCCGCGACGGCGGAGCCGCCAGCCCGAGGTTCCTCGCGGATCGCCAGCCTAGCCCAAGCCAGGGAGATTGCCCCGCTGGCCGGGGCAATCGGTGCATACGGGATAGTTACGGCGTTCTTAAGCACCACGACGAGCCTTTTTCTCGCCGACGCCGTACGCGCCGCGCCGCTGCTCATCGGCTTGTTCTTCGCCGCGCGCGGCGCGGTCGCGATCGTCGTGAGCCTGGTCGCCGGCTCGATGTCCGATCGCCTGCCGGACCGGCGCCGCCTGATCGTGCTCGCGGGAGTTACCGGAGCGCTCGGCGGGTTAGCATTCGCGGTCCTGCGCAACTACGTAGCGGTGCTCGTGACGGGGGCCGTGTTCTTCGCGGTCGGCGACGTGAGTTTTCCGCAGGTGTTTGCCTACGCTAATGAGTTTGCCCAGGCGCGCGGTCGCGCGGTCACCGCGTTCACATCGATGATACGGTCGGTGTTCTCCGCGTCCTGGGTGGTCGGACCACCGGTCGGATTCTACCTGCTGGCCCATTACGGCTTCGGCCCGCTGTACCTGGCCGCAGGTGGCCTGTCGCTGGCCATAGCTGTGCTCGGCCGGTGGGGACTGTCGCGGATACCCGTGCCGCCCCGGCCCGCGGCCCCGGCGAGCAGCGGCCGGGGCCGGGCTGGCCGGGGCCTGCCCAGCCTGCTGCTGACTTTGCCCTGGCGGACGTGGTTGCTGCTCGGTGCGGTCATCGGCTTGGCGTTGGTCGACCAGATGTACAACATTGATATCGCGCTGTACGTCACCAAGGACCTGCACATCGGGGCGCAGCTCGTCGGCTGGATGGCCGGGCTCGGCGCGGCCCTGGAGATCCCCATCATGATCATTGTGGGACGTTACGCCGACCGGTTCGGAAAGCTCCGCGTGGTGCTGACCGCCACAGTCGGCGCCACCGTGTTCTTCTGCCTGCTGCCGCTGGCCAGGTCGGCACCGCCCCTGCTCGCGCTGCAGCTGCTCAACGCGGCATGGACGGCCGTGGCGCTGAGTATTCCGGTGGCTATGGTGCAGCAGGAGGCGCCTGCCGGGGCCGGTGCGGCGTCGGCGCTGTATAGCTCGGCATTTATGTTCGCCGTCCTGCTCGCCGGGGCCATCACGGGAGTGACTGCCACGGCGATCGGGTTCGGCAACGTGTTCTGGGTGTGCGCCGCGTTCTCTGTCATCTCCGGGGGCCTGCTACTTGCCCGGGCGGCATGGACGCCGCACGAGACAAGCACTTCGCGCTAGCCCGTGGACCCGGATCATCGTCGCCATCGACATGCAGGCCCCAGCTGCGGGATACGTGCTGAGGAAAAGGCGGAAGAGATGGTTTCTACGGAGAAGAGAGATAACGGGTTTCGCTTAACTGCGATCGTCCCGGCCTCAGATCTTGCCCCGCACCTTCCTGCCTGCCTCGCCGGAATTCATTCCGCTGACGAACCGCCGGAAGAGCTGCTGGTCATCAGGCGGGCATCGCGCCCCGGCCCTGCGGCGGCGCGTAATCTGGGCGCGTGGCGCGCGAGCGGCGACATACTGGTGTTCGTTGACTCCGACGTGGTGGTGCACCCCGACGCCTTTTCCCGAATTCGTCGCGCTTTTGCGCGAGACGAGGAGCTGGCAGCCGTCTTCGGGTCCTATGACGAGGCTCCCGCCGCGCCTGGAACGGTATCTCGCTTCCGTAACCTCCTCCACCATCACGTCCATCAGATGTCCCCGGGCTCGGCCCAGACGTTCTGGGCAGGGCTCGGCGCGGTACGCCGGGACGTCTTCCTCCGGACCGGCGGTTTCGACGAAGTGCGTTACCCGTCTCCGGCGATCGAGGATGTCGAACTCGGCCGACGACTCCATAGCGCCGGGGCGAAGATCGTCCTCGATCCAGAGATTCAAGGCACTCACCTCAAGCTATGGACGCTGCGCTCCATGTTGCTGACCGACCTGACCCGGCGCGCGGTGCCGTGGACGGTTCTCGCCTGCCAGGAGCGGCGCCTTCCGGCGACCCTGAACCTGGGCTGGCGGCACCGGCTCAGCGTCTTAGCCTGCGTCGGGTCGGCCGGGCTGGCGGCCGGCCGCAGGCCGGCGCCGGCGGCCGGCGCACTGGCGCTGTTCACCGCCTTAAATTGGCCGTTTTACCGGCTGCTCGCGCGGTGTGCCGGGCCCCGGGTCGCCCTGGCCGGACCGCTGCTGCACCTCCTGCACCATCTGGCAGCCCTCCTTGGCGTGCCGGTCGGGGTGGCCGCGTACGCCAGCCGGCCCCGGCCTCGCACCGGGGCGTCGTCGTGAGCGGCGGCTGCATGACCAGTGCCGACATGGATGCGGATGCGGGGATCGTCATCGTGGGCGCTGGTCCGGCCGGGCTGACTGCGGCCTATGCCCTCGGCAGGCGGGGCGTTGCCAGCACGGTCCTGGAAGCCGACGCTCAGGTAGGCGGCCTGAGCCGGACCGTGGAGCGCGAGGGGTGGCGTTTCGACATCGGCGGGCACCGGTTCTTCACCCGTCTGCCGCAGATCGAGCAGCTGTGGGCGGAGTTCCTCGAGCCCGACGAGTTCCCCCGCCAGGACAGGGTCAGTCATATCCTCTACAACGGGAAGCTGTTCGATTACCCCCTGCACTTACCGAACGTGCTCCGTCAGCTCGGCGTCGTGGAAGCCGCTCGGTGCCTGCTGTCCTACCTGACGGTGCGGGTCGCCCCGCCCAGTGACCAGTCACACTTCGAGGGCTGGGTAACGGCGCGCTTCGGCCGTCGGCTATACCGGAAGTTCTTCAAGACCTACACCGAGAAGGTTTGGGGGGTTCCGGCCACCGAGATCCAGGCCGACTGGGCGGCCCAGCGCATCAAGAACCTGTCCCTGCTCCAGGCGGTGGTCGATGCGCTCACCCGCGACCGGGGACGGAACGTCACCAGTCTGATCAGGCAGTTTCGCTATCCGAGTTATGGCCCCGGCATGATGTGGGAACGCGCGGCCGAGAAGGTCACGCAGCTCGGCGGCGCGGTGCTGCTGAACGCCCCGGTGGTGCGGGTCGAGCGGAGCCCGGCCGGGGTGCGACGGGTCAGCGTCCTGCACCAGGGCGTGCACCGCGCCTACCCGGTGTCCCAGCTGATCTCGTCGATGCCGCTGCCGGATCTGATCCTCGCGATGGACCCCCCAGCCCCCGAGCCCGTCCGCGCCGCCGCCACGGCGCTGCGTCATCGCGACTTCCTCACCGTGGCCGTCGTCGTACCGAAGGAGGCGGGCTTCCGCGACCATTGGATCTACGTCCACACTCCAGCCGTCCGGGTGGCGCGGATACAGAACTTCGGGTCCTGGTCACCGTACCTGGTCAGGAGCGGCCGGACGTGTCTCGGGCTCGAATACTTCTCCTCCGCATGCGAAGCGCTCTGGACGCTGTCGGACGACGAGCTCGTCTCGCTCGCCACCGCCGAGCTTGAGACGCTCGGGATCGCTCCGGCGAGGTCCGTGCAGGCCGGGTATGTCGTCAGGGCGCCGAAGGCGTATCCCGTCTACGACCGGCACTACGCCGGCAACGTCGCGGTCGTCCGCGCCTGGCTCGACGCCGAGGTGCCTAACGTCCACCCCGTTGGGCGCAACGGCATGCACCGTTACAACAATCAGGATCACAGCATGTGGACGGCCCTGCTGACGGTCGAGAACCTGCTCGATGGAACGGAGCACGACGTCTGGACCGTGAATGTGGACGCCGACTACCACGAGGGCCGCCCGGGCACGGGCACGGGCGGCCAGGGGGAGAACGGGACCGGGCGGGCCGCACCCCTGTTGCCGCTGACTCCGGCTACGGCATCGCGTAGTCCTGCTGCACCAGCCGACGTGCCCGGGCGAGCGTGCGGCGGACGTTGAGATATCCGCTAGACCCGTTCAGCAGGCCGCGCAGGAGTCGCGGTGACCTGACGTAATGTGCGTCCAGGCGGGGGAGCTCGAACAGGTCGGCGTCGAGATCCACCAGGCGGTTTGATCCGATGCAGGCAACGTCATAGCTTTCGGCCACCAGCTCCTTGACCGACGCCGGCGGTGAGATCGCGTACGGGTAGGCGAAGGCGGAGGTCACCAGGCCGGTCTGGTCGTGGAGCATCTCCTTCGAGTGCCGCACCTCGTGCTCCAGCACGCTCCGCGAGGCCCGGTGCAGCGGTGCGTGCATCACCCCGTGGCTTCCGATCTCGAATCCCAGCGCGGCAAGATCGACCAGTTCGGCGGCTGACGCCAGCTCGAATCGGGGCACGCCTGCGGGGAGCGTCGGCCACGCGGCCCGCTGCCCTAGGTACCCCGCGATGCAGAAGAAGGTAGCGGTGAGGCTGCGCCGGGCAAGGATCGGCGCCGCGACCCGCACCGCGCTGGCCGCGCCATCGTCAAAGGTGAGCGCGAGCGCGCGGTCGGGAACCCGTCCCGCCCGAAGGGCCGCGGCCAGCTCGGTCACCGCCAGCACCGTCGCGCCGCTCTCCTGGATGCAGTCGAGGTGACGCTCGAACAGGCGCGAGTCAACGCTCAGGGGCGGTGGGCCGTCGTCCACGCAGTGATATGTCAGGATCAGTGCCCGCTCGCGCATGACGTCTTCGCTTCTCCCGTCCCTGCTCTGCTGCCCCGGCCGCCTCGGCCAGCTCGCCGTGAGACCACCTGCCGCACGATGTGGTGCAACCGCTCCCCGGCAGCTGACCAGGACAGGGGCGAGACGGCGCGAGCTGCCTGCCTGCCGAGCTCGCGAGTCATCTCCGGACTGTCCACGACCGTGAGCAGCGCAGTCACCAGGGCCGTGCGGTCCTTCGGCGGAAAGTACAGTGCCGCGTCGCCCAGCATCTCGCGATGGACCGGAAGGTCGCTGACGACCAGGGGCGCGCCGCAGGCCGCAGCCTCCACTGGCGGCAGGCTGAAACCCTCCGCGAGGGACGGGATCACCACCGCTGTGGCCTGCCCGTAAAGGCACGCCAGCACGTCGTCCGGGACGAATCCGGGTAGCCGGACATGCGGGCCCAGCGCGAGCCGCTCGATGCGTTCGAGCAGGGACGCGGCGGCCGAGACGTACGAGCCCTCGAGCGCTCCCGCAACGACCAGGTCGGGTGCCTCGGAGCGCGCTTGGCGCACCGCGGCGTACGCCTCGAGCAGCGCCTCGACGTTCTTATGCGGGTTGATGCCGCCCGCGTAGAGGAAGAACGGCCTGCCCGAGGGCAAGCCGGTCCGCGCCAGCGCGCGCGCCCGTTCGTCCGGTCCCCTCGGGTGGAAAACCGGTGCCGGGGCCTCCGGCACGACCGACAGCCGTGCCTCGCCGATGCCCAGGTGCGCGCAGATCGTCCGTTTCGCGCTCTCCGAGACCGTAAACAGGGCCGCTGCGGTGCTGATGGCCCATCGGGCTTTCATAGCCGCCGTCCACGCCGCCCGCCTCGACCCGAATACGAGGTGGGGGTACTCGATGTCGGTGCTGTCGTGGATGCCGACGATGCTGGGCACCCCTGGCGTGGGGAAGTAGCTCAACACGGCGGGAAACAGGAACGCGTCGAGGCCGTCGCGGACTGCTGCGGTGCTGAGCCTGAGGATGTCCAGCGGATGACGGGTGCCGCCGCTGCTGAGCACGTCGGCCGGACGCTGGCGCAGCGACACCGCCCGTCCCGCGGCACCACGCGGCAGCCGGCCTGAAGCCACCGTGTGGGAGTCGCCGTAAAGGATGTAGTCCGTGTCGTGGTCGAGATCGAGCAGGGCGGCGACCGCGTGTCGGGTGAAGCGTCCGAACCCTCGCGGGTTGTCCCACATCGTCACGTCGACCCCGACTCGAGCCCGGTGCCGGCTGCCGCTCACGCCGACGTCCGGGGGTTTCCGTGCGGCTCGGACCACTCCGCTGCGTCTGCGGCGCCACGAGGAGAATTGCCGTCGGCGAAACGGTAGGCCGCTTCGATCACCGTTAGTGCCGTGCGTGCCTGAGCCAGGTCGGACGGTGGCCGGCGCCCCGCGGCGAACGCGTCCAGGGCTTCGCTGATCAACCGCGCCGTGGCCGGTATCTCGGCTCGGACGGGATTGCGGGCGAGCACCCCACGTCGCAGGCCGCGTTCATACCAGGCGAGCCCGGCACGGCCGTAGTCCACCCGTACTCCCGCGCGCGCGGCACGCTCCTTGCCGATCCGCAGCAGCATCCGGCCGCCGATCGACGCGCGCAGCGACGCGTCGGTGCAGTCGAGCCGCAGCTCGCCGTAGCGCGTAGCCGCCCGGCACAGCCGGTCGATCGTGAGCTGGGCCAGCCGGCCGTCACCGAAGTCGAGGGTCAGCAACTGCACCGCCTCCGCCGTCCCGGGACCGCCAGGACCGGCGGACCGGTGATAGGCGACCTCGCGCGGGAGCGTCCCGAAGAGGTGCAGCAGCAGGTCGACGAAGTGGATGCCGCTTTCCAGCAGCGAGTGATGGGCCATAGCTGCCCGCCACGCAGTCGGCTCATCCCAGGGAGGGAGATCCATGAGCTGACTGATCTGGCAGAACGTCGGTTCGCCGAACCTTCGGCTGTCCACGGCCGTTTTGATCGCCGAGAAGATCGGCTGGTAGCGGAAATGATGATTGACGGCCACGGCACGTCCGCTACTAGCCGCCGCTGACGCTATCTGATCGGCTTCGAGCACGCTAGACGCGATGGGTTTCTCGCAGATGACATGCGCCCCGAACTCAAGCGCCCGCACACAGCCCTCGACGTGCGAGTCCGGTGGCGTGGCGACCACGACGACGTCCGGCTTCGCCCGGTCGAATAATTCGTCGACGCTGGCGTAGCCCGGCGTGCGGGTGACGCGCTCCCATGTCTGCCGCTGCTGTGCAGACAGGTCGTAACCGCCCGTCAGCGTGACGTTCCGCACGCGCGCGAGAGCGGGCAGGTGGATAGCCTCGACCACATGTCCGGTGCCAATGTACGCCACCCTTGCCATATTCGGACTCCATTTGCTAGTGGCCTGCTCTGCTTCCTCCCAATGACCGGCCTGGAAGGTCGTCACATGCGAAACACGCGGCTCACGCTTATAGAAGTCGCGGCGGACCTGACCGAAAACTCGATATGTAGTAGCATATCATCATGACAGTCGCCGTCTACGGCGCCGCCGGCCATCTTGGCCGTCTGGTCGTGACTGAGCTAAGTCAGCGGAAATATCCGCTGGTTCTTTCCGGTCGCGACCGGGAGAAACTCGCGAGCCTGGGCGATTACGATGGCCTTGCGGTGATCCGAGAGGCACGCGTAGTGGACGGCGGCGTTTCCCCGCACGTCTTCGATGATTGCCAGGTGGTGATCAATTGCGCGGCCCCGCTGGCAGAGCTCGGCGGCCCGGTCGCCGTGGCCGCGATCAACGCCGATGCGCATTACCTCGATCCGGCCGGGCAGCAGGCGTATATCCACGACTTCATCACCAGGTTCGACGAATCCGCACGGCTGCGGGGTGTCGCCGCCATTCCAGCGTGCGGTTTCGACTACGCGCTCGGTGACTGCCTCGTCCGGCTCACTGCCGACAGCGGCGAGACGGCGCGGAAAATCACCGTTGCCTACGCGCTGGCCGGCCAGGACGTGCGACACAATTCGTTGCGCGGTGCGGTCGGCTCCGATAACCGGGGCGAGGTGGTCTACCAGGCGGGCCGGTGGAGACCGGCACATTGGGGGCGGGTCTCCCGGGCGCGGTTCACGTTCCCGTCGGGCCCCCGCACCGTCACCCGGTATGGCTCGGGCGAGGTGGTCACGGTACCCCGGCATACCCCCACCGCATCCGTGGAATCGTTCATTACCGTGGCCGCGCTGTCCCCGCATCCGCTGTTGACCCCGTTCTTCCCGTATCTGCGGCCGGCAGCCGCCGGCCTGCTGCGCACTCCGGCACGGCAGTGGCTGGGCGCTCTGGCCCAGCGGGTCGGGCATCGGGGTCCCCCCGCGACCGACGCGGCCGCGGGGACCGATGCCGCGGGGACCGATGCCGCCGATCCGGCGAGCGACTTCGAGATTGGCGTCGTCGCTACGTACCCGACGGCGCGGCGTGCCGCGTTTCTCAGCGGCATGCACACCCAGCGCTTGACGGCGGTCATCCTGGCCAACGCGACGGATCGGATGCTGGCGCCCGGCTTTCAGCGCACCGGCGCGCTGACCCCCGCGATGGCGTTTGAGCCGGGGGAGTTCCTGGACGCCCTGACCGCGCACGGCATCGGCTGGCGGCGGGAATGACGTCCGGCTCGCCGTTGCCGGGCCGGTCCCGGCGCCATGCTGGGTCAGTCGTCGGGCAGCGCCGCGACGGCGCGGGCGCGGGGTACGCTGCCGCGCCGCTGACGTACGACGAACAGGACACCAGTGATCGCGACCGCGAGACCAGCGAGCGACATCGCCCATGAGTAGCCCGCCGACTGGAGCACCGCACCAGCGCTCGACGTCCCCGCGGCGTTGCCGACCATGGCAACGGTCACGTTGAGGGTGAAGGCCTCCACGAGGTCGCTGTCCGGAACGGCGCCCTCGATCAACGCCGACACGGCGACCGATACGGCCGCGAGTAGCGCACCGACCAGGAGGAATAACGTGAACAGCACGGAGATCGTCGAGTGGGACAGCGCCGACGCGAAGAGCACCAGGCAGAGAGCCGACTGCAACACCAGGTAGCGGGCCGACAATGCCAGTGGCCACGCGCGGCCGCCGTACAGCAGCGCCCCGACCAGGTTGCCGACCGCTATCGCCGCCAGCAGGACGCCGGAGGCGGCCAGGGCGTGGTGGGCGATCGCGAACGCCGGCACACAGACCTGAAGCACGCCCTGGGTGAAGCCCATGCTGGCGGTGACGATGAGTAACGTGCGTAGTACCGGAAGGCGGGCCGCTCTCACGATTCCGGTCGAGCGCCGCTCCGGCCTTGGCCAGCCTCGGAGCGCGGGAGCCGTGACGAAACCCGCGGTGCCGCAGATGGCCAGCACGGCGCCTATCACCAACAGGCCCGACGGCGAGACGACCCGGAGCAGGACCGCGACAGCCAGCGGACCCGCCACCAGGGCCAGCTGGAAGGTCACGAAAACGAGCGCATACGCCGCCTCTCGGCTGCTCGGACTGTCCAGAAGATGTTTCCAGACCACCCGCAGCGTGGACACCAACTGCGGGAAGCATGCGCCCTGGGCCCCGGCGATGACCACCAGGAGCCCCACGGCAGCGTGTGCGTGGACGCTCACGACCAGTGCGGCGAGCATCGACACGTGGCCGACAACGGCCACCGAGAGCACGGGCCGCGGCCCGTACCGGTCGATCAGGCGGCCCTGGACGAGGGCCCCGCCGCCGCCGCCGATCATCGGTGCCGCCGCGACCGAGCCGGCTGCCGCGTAGGAGCCCGTGGCGTCGCGAACCAGCAGAATCAGCGCAAGCGGTTCGACGCCGAGGGCCAAGTAGCCGACGAAGACCGCCAGGGACGGGAGCATTCCCCGCCATTCGGCGATCAGGACCCGGTAACGCTCGAAGGACTTCTGCGGCCGCAGCATTTGTCAAGTATGCGTGAGCGACGGCGAGAGGGAAAGTGAGGCACCGGCTCCCGTCGGTGACTGTAAGAAGCAAGATTCCATATACAGGAGGCACCGTGACGGTTACCGTTATCATTCCTACCTATCGCAGGTCGAGGTATCTGGACTACAGCCTGGCCTCCTTTACGCATCAGCGGGACTCCGACTTTGAGATCGTCGTGGTCAATGACGGCGGCGACGAGGACGCCCGGCATACGGTCGAGAAGTACCGCAGCGATCTCCATGTGACCTATCTGTGGCAAGAGCATGACGGCCGCTCGGCGGCACGGAATCGCGGGCTGGCCGCCGCGGGCGGAGAGTTGCTCGTGTTCTGTGATGACTGCATGATTGCGGATCCTGAACTGATACGACGACACGCTTCGGTTGTTCGTGAGACGGAAAACATCGCGAGCGTCGGCTGGAAACGTCGAGCACTCACCTGCTGGACGCGGGGGCGGTTGCAAATGATCGAATCCGACTTCCTCGCGCTGCTCGCCCGCGATCCCGCGCTGGCCGCCCGCCTCCCGCACGAGGACTTTGCCCTCCTCGAGCCGGAGCAGCTGGCTGCGGGCGACCGAAAATCGCTGCCGTCGATCGACCTGGGTGACGACGTCACCAACTACGCAGACATTGTGGAGGAGTTTTCGCCGACGCTCGATAACTTCAGGTTCCCGTGGATGTTCGCCATCACCGGGAACCTGTGCGTGCGCAGGCAGCAGGTGCTGGACAACGGCGGCTTCTCCGAGGATTACCGCGGCTGGGGCATGGAGGACACTGACCTCGGCTACCGGCTGCATCGAGACGGCGTCAGGTTCGCGGTCAACCAGGAAGCGCGGACGTATCACCAGATCCATCCCGTCGGGCAGGACGCGGCCGCGAAGGACCTGCGGCTCCGGCGGATCGAGCTGGCCAGGAACTTCCGGACGTTTTACGAGAAGTACGGGCAAGACCGGGCCGTGCGCATGTTCTGGTGTGCCTTCCGGGAGCAGATCGATCTCCTCGCCGCCAACCAGGTCATCCTCGACATCGAAGCAGGTCGCCGTCGGGACTTGCCCGAGGAGTACAAGCCCCGCGAGCCGGTGCGGTGGTCCGGGGCCGCCGGGGCCGCCCCTAAGCCCTAATGCCCCTGTCTCGCCTCAGCGCGCGGCGCCGGTCCGCTCGGCCCACGCGGCGGCTGCCGCGGCCAGCTCGACGCGGCCGCGGTGCGCGGCGAGCTCGGCGATCAGGCGCAGGTAACGGACGAGATACGCCGTGGCAGTCCACCGTTGCTCGAAGGCGGCCCGGCCCCGCGACCCGAGCTCGGCCCGCAGCCGCGGGTCGTCGACGAGGCAGTCCAGCGCGGTGTCTAGCTCGCCGTCACTGCCGTACAGGAGCACCGCGCCGCTGTCCTCGGCGACCTCCTGCAAGGCTCCACGGCGGAAGGCCACCACGGGAACGCCGCGGGAGAACGCCTCGAGGACCACCAAGGGGAAGTTCTCGTACCCCTGCGTGGAGACGAGCAGAGCCAACGCGCCGCGATAGAGCGCGCCCAGGCTGGCCGGCTCCTGCCAGCCGAGGAAATGCACGTTCGGCAGGCCCGCCGCCGCGGCGCGCAGCTTGCTCTCCTCACTGCCCGCACCGACGATCAGCAGGTCCTGTCCGCGGCGCCGCCGGAACGCCTCGATGAGCGTGTCCGCGGCTTTGATCCGCTCCAGCCGTCCGGCGTAGAGGAAGTAGGGGCGGTGGTGCTGGTACGGCGGCAGGTCGTTCGCGCTGTCGTCCGGGGAGAAGAGCTGGAGGTGCTCGATGCGCACCTGTGTGGCGTATCTGGCGTGCAGGCGGATCGTGTTGCGACTCGGGGCGAGCAGGGCGTCCAGTCCGGCGAGAGCGCTAGGCAGAAGGTTCCCGTACCGCCAGGGCTGCGGCGGGCGCCGGTAGCTGAGCGTGCAGCGCAGGCAGCGCGGCGCGTCGCAGATTTCCCGGCCGTACCGCCAGAGCACATGCGTCGGGCAGACCAGCCACTGCTCGTGGATCGTGTAGATCTTCAACCCTGAGCCCATGCGCAGCACATCGGGGCCGCCGAGCAGCGACGGGTTGTGGAAGTGCAGCACGTCGAACTCGTCGTCGAGGGCCCGCGCGAGCTGACCGCGGGTGAGCAGCGGCCGGCCGGTGAGGTAGGTGGCCAACGGCGAGAGAACACCTGCTCTGGCGTCGATCGGGACGACCCTGATACCAGGGTCGGTCTGGGCTGGTGCCGACGGTCGGCGAGCCAGCGCCCGGTGGGCTTCGGGCGAATGAACAACCGTCACCGCGTGCCCTCGGGCGACGAGTTCACGCGCCAGCTGCCGCACGTGGATTCCGTCGCCTCCGAATGACCACGGGGGGTAGAAGGTGGTCAGCAGGCAGAAGCGGAGCGGTCGCGGCGGCGGGGCGTCCTCCGGCCTAGCGCTGCCGCTCGCGGGCGGCCCTTCAGGCATGGTCGATGACGCGTCCGCCGGTCCGGCGCCGCATTTCCTCGCGCACCCCGGCCGCCACCCGGTACAGCCGGTGCCGCATCATGGCCACCTGCCCCGCGGCACTGGGTGCCCGGCCCCGGACGAACGGCTGCCGCAGAATCCGTCGCTGCTCCGCCGTCCACTCGTGAGAGCCGGTCGGCAGGGTCTCGCAGTCCCACTGGATGTGGCCAGGGCAATACTTGAACAGCAGCGCCCGGCGCTCCGCCGCCCCCCGCCATGCCAGCGCGCCGTGGGTGAGTGCTTCGGTGAACAGAAGGGCGTCGCCGGCCTGCAACGGCACCTGTCGAGCGATCGACCCAGTGCCCTCCAGATCGTGTAATGCGGTGGGCAGCGGGAAGTTGCTTTTATGGCTTCCGGGAACGCAGCAGAAGCCGCCCGCGCCGGCCGGCGCGTCCGTCAGGGCGATCGAAACCACGATCATTCCGTTGTACAAACGGCCGTCCCGCACCAGATAATAACTCGCCGGATCGAACGGCACCGCGCCGTTGTGCAGCGGGTTCGGCACTCCCGCACCGCCCAGGTCGCGTTGGAAGACCGCGTAAAAATGGTCGAGTCGAAAGTTTTCTCCGAGCAGGGCAACAAGATAGGGGATGAGGTTCTGGTGGCCCACGAGAGCGCGGAACTTCGGACCCCAGTCAAGCATGCCCAGACTGCCGTTTGGCGCGTCATCGCCTTTCGGTATCCGGTGGGCGGCCGGCGTGACGAAGCCACGATGCGCGTGCACGCTCCGGTCACCCCGAGTTTCGGGCGGAAGCCGGTCGATGGCCTGGTTGAGAGCCCCGACTTCCGTCGGCGTCAACATCTGCCGGATCACGATATAACCGTTGAGGTCGAACAGATATCGTTCTGCTTCGGTTCGCATCGTCGCCTCTCCTCGAACCTCAGGCCCGCTGACGGACGCACGGGTGCGGAGCGTGACCGTTGCGGGCGGCGGCACCGCTTCCCGGTGACAGCAACTCAGGAGCGGCGGCGATCGGCTCATTAATCGTGAACCGTTCATTACGCGGCGCCTGAGTAATGAAACGACGTGACGATTGTACGCTTTGGCCGGTTCCGTACGGCCGCGCCCCATGCCGGATTACCCGCAATCCCCGATGTGGAGATATCACCTCAAAGAGTATTTTGACCCAAGTATCCAATTTTTGTCAAGACTCGATGAGGCACCGCACCCTTGGCAGGTTCTGATCCGCAAAGTGCGGTACGCGCCGTGATGCAAGTAGAGGGTTTCTTCTGGCTTATGTTCCTGGTTGTCCGAGTGAGTCCGTGGTAAATGTGAGGCGGCAGCGCATCAGCCGGGCTCGCGCCCAGCAGATCATGTCGATAGCTGTCCATCTGGCTCTTCCCCGGACTGGCCGGGACTCACGCGATCTGCGCCTGCTCGTTCATCCTGACGAACCTCGACGTGTCCGCGCCGGATAAGGCCGCCGCTGCCGGGCACTGGTACCGGCACCGGACCACCATCGAGAACGTCTTCCGGGACAGCAAGCACGGCGCCGCCCTCCGCCACCTGGAATCGTGAGTGCGCGCTTCCGCCGCGCGTCTAGGCGGCGGAGAGTCAGGCGAGGAGCTGCTCGACCGTGGCACCGACAGTTTCGTAGGTTGCGGTGGCCCGCTGGTCGAGACTGAGCAAAGTAGCCTGATGCTCGGCGGCGGTGAAAGCGATCAGGGCATCGCAGGCAGGGCCGCCCAGGATCTGCCCGCCGGCCACCGTGGCGAGAAGCTCCTGGTAGCCTTGCGGGCGATGGCGTGATGCTCGTGCCAGGTGGCGAAGGCCGCGATGACCACGCTGGAATCGACGGCCCTCATCGGCGGATGCGCTCCAGCGTGTCCCGCACCAGGTCGGCCGTCAGAACGGGCATGTCCGCATCGGCGACGGCAGCCACACCGCCACCCTCATCCATCAGCCTCATCGGTGTGGCAGCCGGCACGATCTCCAGCCGCCCGTCCCGCTCGGCTATCTCCAGCGGCTGGCCCGCCGTCAGCCCGAGAGCGTCCCGCAGTGCCTTGGGAATGACAACACGCCCGGCAGAATCGATGGCAGTTCTCATGCCATTAATATACCACACGCCGTGCCACCGCGGGCCGCGCCGGCGGCGCGGGGCCCAATTACTCGATCCTATGCGGGCCGATAGCCTCGTCCACGCCTGTCTGACCAGCAGAGTTGCCTGTTCGATGCCCCGCCTTCTCTACCTGATCATGGTCCGGGTCTTTGGCTGGCTGCTACTGCTGAGCCGCGGCCAG
>Ga0066790_10000481_pt1 | contig 14966 bp, 9 predicted proteins | sample OrgsoiDNA2013050_FD_70963 | JGI IMG/M metagenome (GOLD analysis project Ga0066790, IMG submission 70963) | Permafrost soil microbial communities from the Arctic, to analyse light accelerated degradation of dissolved organic matter (DOM) -... | ecosystem: Environmental > Terrestrial > Soil >...
TGCATATCGGCCCTGACTTTCGTAGAGGCCTGCCAGATTATTCAGACCAAGAGCCGTATCTGGACGCTCTGACCCCAGTTGCTCCCAGATTGTCAGAGCCTGCTGGTACAAAGGCTCTGCCTCAGGGTACTTGCCCAGATCTTTATAGATAGACGCCAGATTATTCATGCTCTTTGCTGTATCAGGATGTGATAGCCCTAAGATATGCTCACGTATCATCAAGATCTGCTGGAACAGGGGTTCGGCCTCTGCATATCGGCCCTGGCTTTTGTAAAGTAACGCCAAGTTGTTGAGGCAAACCACTGTACTGGGATGCTTTGATCCGAACCTCTGCTCATTGATAGTTAGAACCTGCTTCAATAGAGGCTCAGCCTCTGCAGACTTACCCTGGCACTCATAAAGTAACGCCAAATTACTCAGGCTACCAGCCGTATTGGGATGAGATGATCCGAAAACATGTTCGTGAATCGCCAGAGATCGCTGGTACAACTGTTCAGCTTCTGCATACCTTCCCTGGCTTTTACACAACGCCGCTAAATTGTTGAGACAGACGGCCGTATCAGGATGCTCTGACCCCAACTGCTGCTCGCGGATTGTCAGAGTTTGCAAATACGTAAATTCAGCACTCTCATACTTCCCTTGCGCAAAATAGAGTGACGCCAAATTGTTAAGGCACGTTGCCCGGTCAGGATGCTTCGGTCCCAAGACCCGCTCAAAAATTGTCAGTGCTTGCTGGCACAAAAGTTCGCCTTCCTCGTACCTGCCCAGCCCTTCATAAATGCCTGACAGATTGTTGAGGCAATTCGCTGTATAAAGACTCTCCGGTCCCAGTTGCTGCTCCCAAATTGCCAGTGCTTGCTTCAACAGAGGCTCTGCTTCTTCATATCTACCTTGTTTCTTGTAGAGTAACGCCAGGTTATTGAGACAGGCAGCTGTATCGGCATGCTCTAATCCCAACTGCTGTTCGCGAATCGCTAGAGCTTGTTTCACCAACGGTTCGGCGACGTTATCTAGGGCATGCTCATTTAAGTAGATACTCGTTAGGTTAAGCACATCCGCACCCTCAGTGAGCAGCAATGCATATTTATCTATCAGAGCACTACATACCTGTGCTTGATCAAGATAACGCAAGCATTGTGGCCAAGTATTTATATCAGCAGGATTACGAGGAAACAACTCATTCACCGCCCGAATCACCTTTTCTGCCCACTGATGTTGCTCTTCCGGCTTCATTGCATCCATTTGTACAGCCTGGACTAGGCGGTGGATACTGAGCATGTGGGTATCAACAAGGCGATGCACCAGAGAAAACTTGAGAAGTTCCTCAATCATTTGATTGAAGGTAGAAAGCTCAGAGGTGGCCTGTTGTAGGGGAGCATCCCAATAGATGGAGCCATCTCTCAAAATCTCCTCTGGAATGTTGTCCGGAGCTAGGAAGGAGCAGAGGCGCAAAAGTTCAGCCGCTGCCGGGTTAGTCTGTTCAATCTTTTGAAATGCGAGAGACCAGGTTGTTGCCACAGAGTCTGGATAGTTGGTAGCCTGTAACCCGCGTTTGTTCAGTAGTGTTTTACGCTGGTTCTGATAGATCTGGAGATAATCAACAAAGCTACATTGTGTCTCTTCAATGTATGCTCCTGCCTGATCGAGAGCAAGCGGAAAATAATCGAGTGCCGTAGCAATATTTCCAGCTTGATTAATCTCTTCGTCAGAAGCTCGTTCAAAGCGCTGTGCTCGATGGAGGAGAAGGTGAGTACCTTCAATAAAGCCCATGTTGTCCACTTCGATCGATATTGCACGCGAACCTACCGCATTGGCGCGTGTAGTGAACAAAATGCTTCCATTGCCTCGTTGCGGAAGATAGTCGCCTATCAAAGCAATATCATCAGCATTATCAAAAATGAGTAACCACCATTGCTTACATTCCTCTAACCAGCGTTTGATTGCTTCTACAAGCCTAAGCTGGTCCGCTTCACTTTTCGCGGAGAATGATGGGAGGCGATCCGCTATTGCCACGAAACTGGCCATGATCGTCTCTTCACTCGCGGCATTCACCCATAAAGTGTGCGTATAGTCCCCCTGTTCTTGGGCGCGGTAGGCATATTCAACAGCTATTTGGGTCTTGCCAATTCCTCCCAGGCCTTTAATCGCCTGAGGTTGCGTCAGCGCGATTCTGCGCCCATTGATAGGATCTTTTTGCTTCAGGAGCTTGAAGTGCTGGTTGATCTGATCGAGCAGATCATCACGACCAGTAAAATGCGGGTTGCGTGGATAGGGTATGTACCAAACAAGCTCTACTTCTTGTGTAGAGTATGCCGGAGAATAGCGAGCGGCTTTTAGCAGCATATTAGTTTCGCTTTCTGTAAGCCGCAAAACGCGGGCGAGAGCAAGAACTATGTTTCTGTCATTCGGAAGATAGAGTTCTCCTTCCCAACCTTGAATACTACCTCGGTTCTTCTTCCCTATTGCATAAGCAAGCTCTAGCTGATTAAATTTAGCTCGCTGGCGAAACTGCTTGAGCAGAATACTAAATGGTAGACTGCCAGGGTCCTCTATATCACTCATTCAACCTTCCTTGCCCATTCTTAGCCAAAGTTATTCTGAGGATGATGGAAACTATTATAGATGAGAGCACAAGATCGTGCAATCCTTTTTTGAATAGACGACAAATAATACCTCAAATAGGTGCTAAAACCTTATTTGCGCTTTTGCGCTTTTGACTTTTGCAAACAAAGAGAACAACTGTGCATTTGCATAGCGGTGACTAGCTCAATGTACAGTTTCGCTAGTCATCAAATCCCTATCATTGAATATAGATCGATCAGAAAAAAAGAAAGCAATGCGCATTGCCTTACTGAAGCGATACTCAGGAGAAGAAGTTATGACAAAGCAGAAATTTGAGGTGCAACGGCATCTCGAACTGGTCTATGTTGCACGCCAAAACGGTGATATTCCTCAGCCTGGACCAGATGAGGTATTACTCCAAATGGTAGCCTGTGGAATCTGCGGAGCAGATATTCGAGTGATGACGGGAAATAAAGTGGCCTCAGGAGAAGCAGGCTGCTATACGACACTTGGGCATGAAGGAGTAGGTCGTGTGGTTGCTATGGGCAAGAATGTTTCAACATGGCAACTGGGTGATTATGCTGTTATCCTGCCACATGTTCATCGATGCGTGCAGGATATAACATGCCTAGCATCTCATATTAATCCTGTCTGCATTGGTAATGGACACACGCTCCATATGGGATGGGATATTGATGGATGCTTTACTGATTTTATGGTTGTATCAACGGCCAATCTTGTGCGTGTAACACAGCGGCAAAGGCGTCTCGCTGCAAAGCAAGCACCTGTCCTTCGCGAAGCGATCTTTGCCCTTGTTGAGCCCATGCTCTGTACACTTTCAGCTTATGAGATTATGAAGACACATCTCCATGACAATCTTCCAGTCGGACGAGCACTCGTCATTGGCTGTGGGCCAATTGGCATTTTGCATAGCCTGACACTTCTCGAACGCGGCTTTGAGGTCTGGATCACGGATGTTGTGCAGAAGCGTGTTGAACTCGCGCAATGGTGCCTGGACCAGCGCGTGCGTTCCTTCGATCCCCTGAAGCAGAATATGGCTTTCGACCTTGCGATGGTCACTGCATCAAGTGCCGCCGCTATCCAAACTGGGGAAATGTTTGTTCGCAAAGGAGGTATTGTCTACCTGTTTGCTGGACTTAACACTGCTGATCGCTCCGCCATGGACAAAGATGACATGTTCCTCTATGAGCCGGTACATAGAAAAGCACAAAGTATTCACACGACTCTGCGCCTCGTTCGCGAAGAGCGGTCCATTCTCTACCTTGGTCATAGCGGATACTATGAAAAGCTTGCCCCACAGGCAATTGCAGCGGTGGCCGCAAACGCAGCTGCGCTCGATCGTGCTATAACGGGTGTCATTCCTGGTTTTACCAGTGCTCATATCGTCTCACGTTTGCCAGGCGGCGTCGATTGGAAGACACCAGACGATTCGCCAGCCGTTGTTTCGGTTTTGAAAGGAGCCAACCTGCTTGCCAGACACTGTAAGCTACTTGTACTAGCTAGCGCAGAAAACCATTAAAGCAAGGAGCCGTTCTGTATATGGTCACATTATTCTGTTTACCAGAATGCGGAGCGGCTCTATCTAGATAATGCGGTGGAGCAGGAAATACTCAAAAAGCCGCGGTTTATCTGGATTCCAGGTCTTTGAGGAGAGGAACAAGGGAAGAACCATACGTTTGTTTTATGTCGCTTATTTGATGAGCAAGCCCTGCATCCATAGCATAGGTAAGTGCCTGTTTGAGAAAATATTCCCATTCAGTACGGTCGCCTTCTTCCCAACGGAACTTTGCATAGGTTTTGAGGAACATCGTTTGATGTAATGGACCCAGGTGCGGAATACTCGTTGTTTGCTCGAGAATTTCCGTTAACAATTTTTTTGCCTTTTTAAAGTTATGATGATTTAAATATGCTCTTGCCAGGTATTGATTTGTCGTAAAGAGCCAGCGAGGAGCTAAATCATTATTTGTACCCTCGCAAATGGCTCTCACTTTTGCAACAAGCCCTTCGGCTTCACTGAGAGCGAAGCGTGGCTTCCGACAAAGTGCCTGTAGCTTATCTCGATAGAGTTGAGAGATATAACCTTCAGATTGATAACGCATCACATCGGACGCTTCTGCTTGAAGACACTTCTCGTATGCTTCCCGATACAATCGTAAGTCACTGCATGCTCTTGCCTCAGCACGCAATACCTGTATTTGATAGGTATCGAAGCGCTCTTTCTTGCGATAATCGTTTCGTGACAAACCCTCCATGATAGCGCGAGCAAACTTTGCATGGTAGAGAGCGTCTCCCGTCTGATTAAGAATACATTGCGCCTCGTGGAGAAGCATGCATACTTCTACAGTGTCAAGAGGAAAAGTGTAAAGAAGAGAGGAGTTTAGCAACATTTTACATGTATCACGTATCGCCAGATACTTCTTCTTGTATATGTGCGGATCTGTCGCGAAATTGGCTTCCTGGTCTGCATCTCTTAACTCTTTCAGGAAATATTCTATTGGATGGGTTAAGAGTTCTGAACGGAAAGTCTGGGTAATATGAGACGCGGCATCACGAGCTAAATACATGTGGCGAAGGAGATCTTCGCGCTGTTCACGTTCCAGCGATAACGCATTGGCGATCTTCTCTGCAATCTTGGCATTGGGGACGCGGAAACTATATGAGTCAGCAGCCCCAGAATTGAGTAGGTAACTCAAGTACTGCGGAGTAACCGCAACTTGTGCGGCCAGATTGTGTTTGCTTCCAGGTTCTTGCAAGGCGCTATTCAATAGAGCGATGTATACTTCTCTATGAAGCTGCGCCGTATGGATCGAAGCGAGAATACTCATTATCCTCTCCAAATTCAGCACGAAATTAAACAATTTTTACCTCAATTCTAGTGTATAACATTCTTAACCTTACTTACATTTTTGCTGACTAATGAGTAGATACTACAGTGATAGTCACATATAACTGCTAGCTCCCTTATGCCGACAATAGAATGCAATGGCCTGAGGAAGGGCAGCGCTTTTCGCAAGAATAGGCAAATCACGAGCGTAGATTTTGTTTTGAGTCCATATATGTTTCTCTATAATATTAGTAGGAAGAGGTATGCCATGAAGAGCGGTGATGTGAGCAGCATGACATCATCCAAAGCAATTGTATGCGTGTATACACAAAACGACGAGTCATTTTATCGTGAACTACAAACCTGCCTGAGCTTGTGGCAACGGGAAAAATACATTCAATGGCTTGAGATCCCTGCTGGTAGTGATAGAGAACGCACGATGCAAGCCCACCTCCAGCAAGCTGATCTCATTCTCCTGCTCATCAGCCCTGATTTCTTTGCAAAGGATTACTGTTATAGCGCAATGAAGACCTCCTTGCAAGAACATGCCAGGCGGCAGATGCCTGTCGTGCCGATCCTGGCGCGGGCCAGTGCCTGGAAAGAGAGTGCTTGTGGCGGTTTGCACCCGTTGCCTGCTGACGAGCAACCAATTGCTCAATGGACCTATCCTGAGCAAGCCTACGAGGAGATTCGTTTTGGTCTGGTGCGCCTCCTGTCAGGCGATGATAAATATCGAGAGAAGCTGATGCGGAAAACAGTTTGTCTGGATGCTAAGCTTGTTGCTACCCAGGAGAATGGAGCTATTGCTCAATCTAACAATTTGCATATTGAGAATACAGCATCGAATCAGGGACAGCAAGGAATTTTCAATGCTCCTATAAACAACAGCTATCACTGAGAGACGGAGTATGTCTTATGAATGAGAAACAATTTGATCAAGCTTTATTGTATATTGAGAATGCAGCATCGAACCAGGGGCAGCAAGGAATCTTCAATGCTCCTATAAACAACAGCTATAGCCAGAAAACTATTTTTTACAGTGCACCAATCATTGGACCATTTGAGCGCAAGACCCTGCTTAAACGTGTGCGTAAAAACTGGATCAGTGGCTTCCTTGAGCCATCTCTGGATGGTGGAACCTGTATTCCACTGGGACTCTACGAGCGACCTGGTCTGATTGAGAACCCCTGGAAAGATATTCGCGAGGAAGCAGAGCAGCAGGAAGGTCCTTTGCCTGCTGGCACCAGTATTGCCGAGGTCTATGATGAGTCTGATGGGGCGTTATTGATACTTGGCGAACCCGGTTCAGGGAAGACAACCCTGCTTTTGCAACTGGCGCAAACCCTTCTGGAGCGAGCTGTTCATGACCAGACGCACCCTTTGCCTGTGGTGTTTAATCTCTCCACCTGGGCCCTCAAGCGCCAACCGCTTGCTGAATGGCTCAGCGAAGAGTTGAATACCAGATATGGAATACCGCAGAGCATGGGCAAGGTGTGGATAGCAAAAGATCAGCTCTTGCTCCTCCTTGATGGTCTGGATGAAGTTGCGATGGACTATCGTGGGGCCTGTGTTGGGGCGATCAACACCTATCAGCAAGAGAAAAGCCACGTTCCATTGATTATTGGGAGCAGGATGGCTGAATATACCAATCAACCTGCGAAATTAGTTGTGCGCCGGGCAGTGATTGCCCAGAAACTGAGCATACAGCAGATCTACGAGTACCTGGAAAAGGCCAACGGACACTTTGAGGATCTCCAGGAGCTGCTGCGCGTTGATCCGGGGTTCCAGGAGTTCGCGAAAAACCCCTTGATGCTCAGTATCCTGAAACAGACCTATCAAGGAAAAGCAGTGCATCTCGCGAGAAGTGATTCTATCGAAGAGCAGAGGCGGCAGATCTTTGCAGATTACGTCGAGAGTATGCTGAAACGGCGAGGTCGTACAAAACGCTACTCGTCAGAACAAACGAAATACTGGTTAATCTGGCTTGCGAAGCAAATGAGGCAACAAAATCAAACAGTGTTTTACATCGAGAGCTTGCAAATAGATTGGCTGGAGAAGAGCCGGCCAGTTGAAATTTCTACGAGTCTTACTTTCGCACTCCTCACTTTTCCAGTCGCGTTCATTGTATTGGGATTAGAATACACGGTCTATGGGTTAAATTTTGCATTGGCGAATGGAGCATTAGCCGGGTTATTTGCTACAATCATTGCGTTTTTCTTTGTCTGGCTCATCGAAACAAATTTTCGTGTGAGAACTCTTTTCCCAGGAGCGAATGATTCTTCTCATGTTCGGAGAGAAGAAGAGCAGGGCAAAAGTCATACGAAATTGGGCATCTTGCTCTCGCCGTTGTTTTGGGAGAGAGCGGGCTTTGCGCTCCTTAGTGGACTCTTTGAGGGACTTCTGGTTGAATTCCTCGTTGGCCCCCTCTATGCACTAATCAATGGGTTATTCATCACCGCATTTGTGATTGTGCTCGGAAAATTCGAGCGAAAAATTCAACCGGCAGAAAAGCTTGTGTGGACATGGAAAAGTCTCCGAAAAAATGCAGTACCTAGCTTGCTGATAGGACTAGGGATGGGAGTACTCGGAGGGGTCTTCGATGGGTATCCATATTTCCAGCAGAGGAGCGTTTTTCTGACGACGCTTTACTACTGGCTAAGCCTTGGAATCGCTCTCGGAATCATCATTATGATAATGCGCGGCTTCACGAGCAGCGAGCTTGATAAGCGGCAGAAGGATATCAAACCGAATCAAGGGATCAGAAACTCACTTTCCAATAGTATCACGTTGGGACTCTCCTCAGGAGTTCTGGTTGGACTCGTGATCTTCTTTTTCTATTCGTATGTGATGTATCATATTTTCCGGGTTGGATATATTAACGATATTCCGAAGAATTCCGGTGTGGTCTACGGTGTGGGTGATGCAGTAACCGTTGCCTATCTGTTCTGGTTGATCAATGGCGGCTTCGCCACTGTCCAGCATCTAATGTTGCGTATCCATCTCTGGAAAATCAGAAATGTGCCCTGGCATTATCCTCGCTTTCTGGAACATGCTCACGAGCGTATTCTCCTGCGTAGAGTGGGAGGTGGATATATGTTTGTGCATAAACTTTTACTTGACTATTTCGCCAGTCTTGACATGGTAGAAGGTGCTTACAAATCAACAGGCGAGAGCAAGCCGCCTGAGGTTGTATCTCCCACCTCAGAAACGCTCGACGATGTTCGAGAGGAAAGGAAGGAAGAGCCAACAGCGTCATCCATTCTCGTACCGGTTGTTTCTGAAATTCCTTTTTTGCTGTCGTGCGGACATGAACAGAGGAACCCTGACGCGCGTTTTTGTAGCATTTGCGGCAGACCCGTTTCAGCGGGGACTCTTGAGCAATAAATCACCAGGAATTGGAAATCAGCTTGATAAATGACACATCATCTTCACCCCAGACCAGCCAGAAGAGAGTAGGGCGGGGATCAAAACGTTATGCTCTCTACGTTTTCTGGGTTCTATTTGCTATCGGTTTCTTAAATTATCTGGATCGCAATGTCCTGACGGGAGCAGCCAACGTTGTGGCTCATGAATTAGGACTAGGGATTGATAGTGTAGGCTATATTGCCTCAGCGTTTCTTATCGTGTATGCCGTGTGTATTATCCCAATGGGACTCTGGGCAGACCGGGCGAAACGCAAAAATGTAGTTGCGATGAGTGTCGCTGTTTGGAGTATCGCAACGGCGTTCACAGCTCTCTCCTTTAACTTTCTCTCGTTGTTTCTTTCCCGAATGGTGCTGGGATTTGGCGAGGCTGGTTATTTCCCCGCTGGTACAGCTCTCCTTAGTGATTATTTTAGTCGTGAAAAGCGCTCACGCATCATGAGTTGGTGGAGTGTCGGGCAACTCGCTGGTATCCTATTTGGCCTTATCATCGGAGGTATCGTAGCGGGTCTCTATGTGGGGAGTTGGCGTCTGGCCTTTATCTTTACTGGCATTCCTGGTTTGGGGCTGGCATTTCTATCCTGGCGACTGCGCGAACCACGTCGCAATCAGGCAGATGAAGAGGAACAGGATTTGCAGTGCAAACCCGCCGAGGTGCAGAAAATAAGAACTCCTGATAGCATTCTTCCAGAAACGATCACTGTATTTAGGCGGCTAAGAGATCTTCTGCGTATTAAGACATTGGTGGTTCTAACGGTGATGCAGATTTTCGCCTTTTTCGTTCTGAGTGTAGCCACTATTTTCTTGCCCACATTTTTACAACAAAAAGATCTATATGGGTTGAGCAGTGGGAGTGCAGGGATTTTTTCAGGGAGTATAATTATCGTGGCTGGCTCTCTTGGCACTATTGGCGGCGGATATCTGGCTGATTTGCTCAATCGTTGGCACCCTGGCGCACGTGTGCTGGTTTGCGGGATCGGCTTTTTATTGAGTGCGCCAACCTTCGCTCTGTCGCTTACTGTCCACCGTTTTGCGCTTTTCGCGCTCTTTTTTGCTCTCACAACAGTTTTTGTGACATTCTATACAGGACCCAGTACAGCAGCAACTCAGGATGTAGTACCCTCAGTATGGCGTGCTTCTGCTGTCGCCATGACATTGTTCATTGCGCATTCGCTGGGAGATACGTTTTCTCCAACATTGGTGGGGATACTGGCTCGTTTTTTTGACCATACAGGGGGTACAGATTTCGCGCACAATCTGGCGGGCCATGATTTAGCTCTGGCTATGTTGGTTACGTGTACACCGGCTTTGGCCATTGCAGGTTTGGTGGGGATTATTGGTGCTCGCTGGATGAAAGCCGATATGATAGCCGCAGAGAAGGCAGATCTCCGCATCCCCACCAAACTGACCCACGAAAAGCTATCTGAGGAATGAGGCTCTTGCTCATGAACCTGAAAGTGCACGAGAGAATAGTACGGGACGCGCTGGGTGATGGGCAGACCATGAGTGAGCAGGCACTCGGTTGGATCATCACGGCAAACAAGCTCAGTGATCTGTATCAGTTTACACCAGAGCGGCATTTTGACAATGCGCCGGATCGTGAGATTATTTGTGAGCGTTGGAAGAACGGATTGAAGGTATTTCTCGATCGTGCCGTCAAGCTCAGTGCCCCGATGGGCAAAGAGAGGCGCATGCCCGAGAACCGAAAGGGGGCTCTGAAGGCATTCGGCGCTGCAACTCATGCCCTTGCAGATTTCTATGCTCATACCAACTGGGTTGAGCTTGGCGTCGCCCAGAAAAACCCGGAGGTTCTGGCTCCCCTCTTTGGGAAAACGTGTCAGAGCAGTGATTTCCCGATGCAGTTGGAAAGCGGATATTTCAATCTCTGGTATGGCATCAAGGGGTGTCCAAAGGTTGCTGGAATGTTGAAGCCCCCAAGAGGATATCGGTATTGTCACGAACAGATTGCAAAGGATCATCCAGGCAAAGGACATGGAGCTGAAAGAATTGGTATGGATGGTCCAACGTATCATGAAGTCGCGGTAGTGTTGGCAACCAGAGCGACGAATCAGTTGTGGAAGACACTCCACGAATGCATCGTGACCAGATATAGTACCGATGTAACGGGAGACGTTGAGACCTTTTTCATGAAGGTGGCCTGGGGTGAAGATGGTTAACGTGAACGGAGGTTTTAGGTAATCAGCAATCTTTTATCCCTTTGATTGTTATGACATCCTGCTCCTCTTGCATTTCCTAAAGATGTCATGTATATTTCTTTCAGAGCATTCTGAGAACGTACCACTCTGCCTACCAACTCTTACGACATCCTATGTCACGAGAATGAAAAAAGAACGCGACATCTTATACCGAGAGTAATAAAAGCTCAAGCATAAGAAAAGAAAAATTGAGAAAATGGACGCAACACCTTTTCTCAGAGCAGCTCAAATATCCAAAGTAGTGAACGAATCGGTCTCCCAGGCCGATACAAGGCAAGCAAGCGGTGAATTTGTAAGTTCCTGCCTTCCAAGCAGGCTGTCGCGGGTTCGAGCCCCGTCTCCCGCTCCTCTTCTCTAACCGTCTCTCTGCAAGCGCGTCGGAAGCCAGTTTGAGGCAAACAGGCGACGATATGAGCAGCCAGAGACGGTTTTGTTTTTTGGCAAAAGGCGTACACCAACACCCTGCCTACCAGATTGGCACACATCCTGCCTTCATAGGTGCGCAACACCCTGCTTCAGGCAGTGTGAGAGCCTGCCCTGAAAAAGGGTGTTACAGGACGGACATTCTGTCCCCAAATCGTGTTTCACAAGACCGATATCCTGCCTGCTCTTCGTCTCATCCTCTGGTTGCCTTCTTCGCTCATGAGAAGCGGAAGGAGAGACCATTCAATGAGTAACCATGAAGCGAGAAAACCACGGCACTCTCAAAAAACACCCAATCATACCACCGACGCACGAGCGGCAGCACAACGCGCCAAATTGGATGCACAAACAGAGGCAATCACCCAGGAAACGGCAGGTCCGACCTCTGCAGGAAAGCTGAAAAGGAAAAAAGAACCGCAGCGCATGTTCTCCAATCGGCGAGCAACCACAACGATCGAACGTGCCATTGGAGACTATTTGCTGGATCACGAGGGCGGCAATCGGAGCAAGAAGACGATCGAGTGGCATCGCACGGCACTCGGTTTTCTGCGGGAGTTCCTGGCGCAGGAACGCCAGATCACCCTCGTCGAGGAGATCACTGTACCGGACCTGACCGCATGGTTTGTCCAGTTGAGGAAAGCTCCAGGGGCACATGGCAAGCTCCGCAGCGAACGGACCGTGCAAACCTACGCCCGTTCTGCTCGGGCCTTTTTCCACTGGCTGGTGCGTCAAAATCTGATTTCTGACAATCCCTTTGATCGAGTTGTGTTTCCCAAAGTTGGCAAACCCATCATTAAGACGATCACTCCGGAGGAATTCGAGCAGCTCTTGCGTGCCTGTGCTCCACCCAATGAGACCGGCCCTCTTGCCACACGGGCGGCAGTACGCAATCGGGCCATTTTGTGGGTCCTCTACGACTCTGGTATTCGGGTCTCCGAACTCTGTGGATTACGCGTCGGTGATTTTGATCGCAAGCAAGGGATACTCACGGTGAAGGGCAAGGGGTCCAAAGAGCGCCGCATTGCCCTGGGCTCCAATTGTCAGCGCAACTTGCTCTACTATCTGGATCAGTATCGACCCGATCAGGAAGAGTTGGCCGAGTGGGGCAGTCCTGATGAGGATCACCTGTTTTTGTCAGAAACGCGCCTCCCATTGACAAAGAACGGCATGACGCAACTGTTTGCCCGCTTGAAAAAACGATCAGGGATTACCGGCAAGAGGATCAGTCCACACATCTTTCGACATACGTTCGCGATCCGCTATCTGGTGTTGGGCAATGATCCGTTCAGTCTGCAAGAACTGTTAGGGCATGAAGATATGGCGACCGTAAAGAATTATATGCATATGAATGATGAGGTGATTCAGGAACAAAAACGGAAATACAGTCCAGGCGATCATCTGCCCACCAGAATGCCTGGGTTACGAGAAACGCGTCGCCAAAAGGGGAGACGCAAAGCGCCAGATTCCAGAAGAGATGAGTAAGCTCTGATGAGCTGATGGGGAGCTGCTGCTCAACGGTTCCACATCGAACCTTTTGAATAGCAGCATCTTTTCCAGGCGAAACACATCAGCAGTACATGAAAAGCGTGTTCATGTCTTGCCTTTCTCTAGATCTTGTAGAGTTGGTCTTGCGCGACCGCATACCGCGTCCGCTCAGAGTGTACCTTTTTGGCAGGGGGAGCAGAGGGGCAGGGAGGAGTAGATTGGCTCATTGATGTGCTTTTCTATTTGACCTACCTCTTCCTGCTCCTCCCTGCTCCTTCGTTCCCCCTCTATTGCCTCTGGGCTGCCTCTCTCAGAACGCTATGCTAGAAGTGTCTCACAGATGGTGATACTCCCTTCGGTGGAGTTGCCACGACGACGACACGGATGCCTTGACATGAGTCATCGCATCTGCTCTGAGGGAATTCTCGCCCTGATCGGTGTCAATTCGCTCCTGATCTTCTTCTCATGTGGTAATGAGATGGGGATCGGTTGAGCTTGCTTTGCCACACAAACCGAGAAGCGGCTGTTGTTCACGAAGTGTGTTTCCTGGAGTGCGTTGCCCGGTGAAGAGCAGCAACACTGAGAGGTTGGTTGTTCTTGTTCATGAAGTGCGTTGCTTGTGGATGAGTGTTGGTTGTCGATATCGCCATATGGTGAAGCGTTCTGTTATCGGGTCTATTGTCTGCTTCGTATACGGGGATATAAACAACCACGTTGCTTTTCAAAGGCAAAATAAAAGATGTCTCGGGGCGCATCAGGAGGTGAACGAAGTCCTCGGAGGAATGCCCTTACCGTGCTCAACGTTTGATCAACACAGAGAGAAAAAACACCATTTTTGCTGCACAATTGCATCGTCAGAAAGGAACATCCAGATGGGAAACCGTCCTGGGCTGGGCTACTTTTACCACCAACGGCTCAATAGCCTGATGGCCATTGGGGAAAGTCGCCACCATGCCAAAAATGTCATTCGCGAGGCATCCACGGAAAAACGCTGGAATGTCTCGACCGGGAAAATTCATTCCTATACCACAAGAAAGGTCTATGAGCAGCAGATCATGGCCTACCTCGATTGGGTCAAACAGACGCACCACGTCAGCAACCATGTTGTGGTGGACGCTCACGCCGATGAGTGGGTGAGCCAGTACCTGCGCGAACTCATTGCGCAAGGAAAGAGCCCGTATACCTTGCAAACCATTCGCAGCGCGTTACGGCTCATCTTCGAACGAGGGATTGCCTCCTCAGTGCCCTTGCCCAAACGCAGGCGCAGTCAGATTACCCGATCGCGCGTGCCGGTAAAGATGGATGCGCATTTCCAGCCCAAGAACTGGCCTGACCACGTTCTGTTCTCAAAAGCAACGGGACTGCGACGCTCGGAGTGTCGAGACCTTCGAATCCGCGATATTACCCGTCTCCCCGATGGAACCCTCTCTGTTCATGTGTGCAACGGCAAAGGAGGAAAAGCGCGGGATGTTGTGGTGCTGGCAGGCTATGAACAGGACATCCTGGCGTTGATCGACGGGCATGAGCCAAACGAGCGTCTCTTTGCGCGTATGCCCAAGAATATGGATGTGCAGAGCTATCGGCGTTCTTCTGCGCAAGCGCGGTACCAGCAACTCGCGCCAGGAAGAGACCTTCCTCCGGCCACGACCGGGCGGATCAAGCCAACTGAGTACGACACATCAGCGGCGCAAGAGGTGTCCGAGTCGCTGGGCCATAGTCGCCGGAGAAGATCGACCGTTCTGAACCACTACCTGCTGAAATAAGGCTGAAGTGATGATGGCAGGAGACAACCTGGCATCCCCACCTAAGCGCGATGTGGAGAAGGATGAAACATTGGATCGGCGAATCGAACATCACCCATTTCACCCTTCTCCCTCTCGCTTTCATCCAATTGCCCACGAATTGCGCAACGAGGTGTAATCCGTAGCGAGCCAGCCTAAAAATATGCCTTCCTGATGAGGAAGAACAAAAGGATTCCTCACAAAGGAGGCAGATGTGAACAGTATCACTGAT
>Ga0066790_10000485_pt1 | contig 14935 bp, 13 predicted proteins | sample OrgsoiDNA2013050_FD_70963 | JGI IMG/M metagenome (GOLD analysis project Ga0066790, IMG submission 70963) | Permafrost soil microbial communities from the Arctic, to analyse light accelerated degradation of dissolved organic matter (DOM) -... | ecosystem: Environmental > Terrestrial > Soil >...
ATCGGCGCGCTCATCTTCGGCATGGTCAACCAGGGCATCGTCTACGCCGGCTGGAACCCCGACTGGTTCATGTTCTTCGTCGGCGCGCTGCTGCTGGGCGCGATCCTGCTGAACACCTACATCCGTCGCCGTGCGGAGGCAAACAGATGACACCCACGATGGAAAACGAGAACCGGACGGCCGTGCCGCTGGTCCGGCTGACCAACGCGGGCAAGCACTACGGCAGCATCCTCGCGCTGTCCGACATCACGCTGGAGGTCGGCGCGGGCGAGGTGACCTGCGTGCTCGGCGACAACGGCGCGGGCAAGTCGACGCTCATCAAGATCATCGCGGGGCTGCACCAGCCGAGCGAGGGCAGCTACGAGGTCGAGGGCGAGCCGGTGAGCTTCAGCTCGCCGCGCGAGGCGCTGGAGCGCGGGATCGCCACCGTGTACCAGGACCTGGCCGTCGTCCCGCTGATGCCCGTCTGGCGGAACTTCTTCCTCGGCAACGAGAAACGCAAGGGCCTGCGGCTGGACATCCCGTTCATGAAGAAGACGTGCAAGGAAGAGATGCTGGCCATGGGCATCGACCTGCGCGACGTCGACCAGCCGATCGGGACCCTGTCCGGCGGCGAGCGGCAGTGCGTGGCGATCTCGCGGGCCGTGTACTTCGGGGCCAAGGTGCTGATCCTGGACGAGCCCACGGCTGCGCTGGGCGTCAAGCAGTCCGGGATTGTGCTGAAGTACGTCATCCAGGCCCGCGAACGCGGCCTGGGGGTCATCTTCATCACGCACAACCCGCACCACGCCTACCCCGTCGGCGACCGGTTCCTGCTGCTCAACCGGGGCCGGAGCATCGGCTACTACAAGAAGGACCAGGTCACACGGGACGAGCTCACCGGCCTGATGGCCGGCGGCAGCGAACTCGAGCAGCTCAGCCACGAACTGGAGGCGGCCGGCGGGTCCGCCGCGGCCGTCGCGGCCATGCTGGAAGAGGAGGCGGAAGAACTCGGCACGGCCTCCCACGAGCCCAGCCCGGTGACTCGCGAGCCACGTCCGGGCAACCCGCCGGCATGACACCAAAGATCCGGATCGGGCTGGCCGGCCTGGGCCGCATGGGGCGGATCCACGCCGCCAGCCTGTCCGGCCGGTGCCCGTCGGCCCGGCTCGCCTGCGTCTTCGACGCCGACGAGGGCGCGGCGCGCCAGGTGGGCGAGCGGTTCGGTGTGCCCGCGGCGCCGTCGTACGAGGACCTGCTGGCCGGCGTCGACGCGGTCCTGGTCGCCACCCCGACGGGCACGCACGCCGAACTCGTGGTGCGCGCCAGCCAGGCCGGCAAGCACGTCTTCTGCGAGAAGCCGATCTCGCTGGACCGGCAGGCGACGCTGGACGCCATCGAGGCGGCGCGCGCGGCGGGCGTGGCGTTCCAGGTGGGTTTCCACCGCCGGTTCGATCCGGACTGGGCCGCGGCGACGGAGCGGATCCGGGCCGGCGAACTGGGTGACGTGTACCTGTTCCGCACGTCCCTGCGCGACATGAACCCGCCGGACCCGGCGTTCCTGACCGGCGCGGGCGGGTTCTTCGTGGATGTCACCATCCACGACCTGGATACGGCGCGCTGGATGGTCGGTGAGATCGTGGAGGTGACCGCGCACGGCGCCGCGCTGTCGGACCCGGGCTTCGCGGACATCGGTGACATCGACACCGCCGTCGTGGTCCTCCGCTTCGAGAACGGGGCACTCGGGGTGATCGACAACAGCCGGGCCGCGGGATACGGATACGAATGCTCGACCGAGGTGATGGGGCGCAGCGCCACCGTCCGCATCGACCACCCGCAGTACCGGAACTACGAATGGCGGACGCCGGGCGCGGCGAGCCGCGGGCTGCCCCGCGACTTCGAGCAGCGGTTCCCTGACGCCTACGCCGCGGAACTCGAATCGTTCGCCCAGTGCGTACGGGACGGCACGCCGGCCCGGGTGACCGCGCACGACGCCCTGGCCGCGTTCGACCTGGCGCGGGCGGCCGGGGAGTCCTGGCGCTGGGGCCGGACCGTCCTGGTCGAGCCGCAGCGCACCGAGGCCGGCGTCAGCTACACCGTTAAGCAGGAGAGCCGGTGACCACGCCCACGCCCTTCGAGGTGCCGCCCTTCGAGGTGCCGCCCTTCGAGGTGCTGACCATGGGCCGCATCGGAGTCGACATCTATCCGCTGCAGACCGGGCGGTCGCTCCGGCACGTCGAGAGCTTCGGCAAGTACCTCGGCGGCAGCGCGACCAATGTCGCGGTCGCGGCCGCGCGCTACGGCCGGCGCGCCGCGGTGATCAGCCGGACCGGCCAGGACCCGTTCGGCGACTACATCCACGACGCGCTGAAGGGATTCAGGGTCGACGACCGGTTCGTGACGGCGGTACCGTCGCTGCCCACCCCGGTGACGTTCTGTGAGATCTTTCCGCCCGACGATTTCCCGCTGTACTTCTACCGCTTCCCCACCGCTCCGGATCTGCAGATCGCACCGAACGAACTTGACCTGGAAGCCATCCAGGGAGCGGGCATCTTCTGGATGACCGGGACCGGGCTGTGCCAGGAACCGAGCCGGAGCGCGACGCTGCGGGCCCTCGAAGCGCGGGCCCGGCCCGCGGAAAAACCCGGGCGCGTCACCGTGTTCGACCTGGACTACCGGGCGATGTTCTGGCCGTCACGGGACGAGGCGCACCGGTGGTACGCCCAGGCGCTGCCGCACGCCACGGTCGCGGTCGGGAACCTGGACGAATGCGAGACGGCCGTCGGCGTCCGGGAGCCCCGTGCGGCCGCCCGCGCCCTGCACGACGCGGGGATCCAGCTGGCGATCATCAAGCAGGGGCCAGCCGGCGTGCTGGCCTCGGACGGCACACAGATCGTGGAGGTGCCGCCCGTTCCGGTCGAGGTGGTCAACGGCCTGGGCGCCGGGGACGCGTTCGGCGGCGCGCTGTGCCACAGCCTGCTGTCCGGCTGGGACCTGGAAGCCGCGCTGCGGTTCTGCAACGCCGCCGGAGCCGTGGTCGCGTCCCGCCTCGCCTGCGCCGACGCGATGCCCACCGCGGCCGAGGTCGAGGCGATCCTGGCCGGGAACAAACTGGCCGGGAACAAAGGAGCCCAGCGTGCGTGAGTCAGAACTGCGGCACCTGGTCGACACGCGGACGCACCGCCCGGAGGCGATCGCCGAGGCCGCGGCGCGCCGGCTGCCGGCCCGCTCGCTGCTCGGCGAGCATGGCCGGCTGATGGTCATCGCCGCCGACCACCCGGCGCGCGGCGCGATCCGCGCGGGGATGCGGCCCCTGGCCATGGCGCACCGGGCCGACCTGCTGGACCGGCTGTGCCTGGCCCTGTCCCGGCCCGGCGTCAACGGGGTGCTCGGCACCCCGGACATCCTGGAGGACCTGCTGCTGCTCGGGGCACTGGAAGACAAGGTCGTGATCGGCTCGATGAACCGGGGCGGCCTGGCCGGGACCAGCTTCGAGATCGACGACCGGTTCACCGCGTACGACGCCGGGAGCATCGCCGCGGCCGGCTTCACCGGCGGGAAGATGCTGATCCGGATCGACCCGGAAGACCGGGCCACCGCGGCCACCCTGCAGGCGTGCGCGGCCGCGGTGAACGAACTGGCCACCCAGCGGCTGATCGCGATGATCGAGCCGTTCATCTCCCGTCGCGTCGACGGGAAGGTCCGCAACGACCTGACGCCCGAGGCCATGATCCGCGCCATCACCGTCGCGTCGGGGCTGGGCAACACGTCGGCGTACACCTGGCTGAAGGTGCCGTACGTGGAGGACATGGAACGGGTCATGGCCGCCTCCACGCTGCCCGCGCTCATCCTGGGCGGCGAGGTCTCCCCGGACCAGAACGCGGTCATGGCGGCCTGGCGCAAGACCCTGCAACTGCCGACCGTGAGGGGGTTCGTCATCGGACGCTCGCTGCTCTTCCCGCCGGACGACAACGTCGCCGCCGCCGTCGACGCCGTGGTGGAGATGCTATGACGGGCCCTTTGGTACGGCACCGCAGCACCGCGGCCGGCCCGTACCTCACGTCCATCACCCCGGAGACGGCCGGCTGGAGCTACAGCGGCCTGCGCGTCCTCGAACTGCCCCCCGGCGGCCAGCTCGAGCTGGGCACCGGCCCGGATGAGGTCATCGTGCTGCCGCTGTCCGGCTCCGCCACGGTGACCTGCGGGAAGCAGCACTTCACGCTGGCCGGCCGGCGCAGCGTCTTCGACCGGGTCACCGACTTCGCCTACCTGCCCCGCGACTCCGACGCCGTGGTCTGCTCCGCCGACGGCGGGCGGTTCGCGCTGCCGTCCGCCCGGGCCACGGAGCGGCTAGCGCCCCGTTACGTCGCCGCGGACCAGGTCCCGGTCGAGCTGCGCGGGGCGGGGGCGGCGAGCCGGCAGGTCAACAACTTCTGCGCCCCGGAGGCGTTCCTGGCCGATCGGCTGATCGCCGTGGAGGTCCTGACCCCGGGCGGGAACTGGTCCTCCTACCCGCCGCACAAGCACGACGAGCAGAAAGAGGACGAGTCGCAGCTCGAGGAGATCTACTACTTCGAGGTCGCCAGGGGCGGCCCGGCCTACCAGCGGGTGTACAGCTCGGGGCCCGGCCGCGACATTGACGTCTGCGCCGAGGTCGGCACCGGCGACGTCGTGCTGATCCCGCACGGCTACCACGGCCCGTCGATGGCCGCGCCCGGCTACGACCTCTACTACCTGAACGTGATGGGCGGCCCACGGCGCGTCTGGCGGTTCTGCGACGACCCCGCGCACGCGTGGGTGCGGGCCACCTGGCCGGGAATCCCCGTCGATCCGCGGCTGCCCATGACCAGCGCTGGAGGCGCCGCATGAGCACCCCTACGGTCCGGCTGACGGTGGCTCAGGCCCTCGTCCGGTTCCTGACCCAGCAGTACAGCGAACGGGACGGGGAGCGGGAGCGCCTGATCCCCGGCTGCTTCGGCATCTTCGGCCACGGCAACGTCGCCGGAGTGGGCCAGGCCCTGCTGGAGGAAAATCGCCGCGGCCGCCCTGGCCAGCCAGACCGCCTGCCCTACTACCTCGCGCGCAACGAGCAGGCCATGGTGCACGCGGCGGTCGGGTTCGCCCGGATGCGGAACCGGCGCCAGGCGCTGGCGTGCACCGCGTCGATCGGGCCGGGCTCCACCAACATGCTCACCGGGGCGGCCCTGGCCACGATCAACCGGATGCCGGTGCTGCTGCTGCCGAGCGACATCTTCGCCACCCGGGTGGCCAGCCCGGTGCTGCAGGAACTGGAGGACCCGCGCTCGTACGACGTGTCGGTCAACGATGCGTTCCGGCCGCTGTCACGGTTCTTCGACCGCATCTGGCGTCCCGAGCAGCTCCCGTCGGCGCTGCTGGCCGCGATGCGGGTGCTGACCGACCCGGCCGAGACGGGTGCGGTCACGCTCGCACTGCCGCAGGACGTCCAGGCGCAGGCCTTCGACTGGCCCGAGGACCTGTTCCGCACCCGGGTATGGCCTCTGGCCAGGCCCGTTCCGGAGCCAGAGGCCATTTCCCGCGCCGTGCGGATCCTCCGCGGCGCGCGCCGGCCACTGATCATCGCCGGCGGCGGGGTGCTGTACTCCGAGGCCCAGGACGCGCTGCGGCGGCTGGCCGAGAAAACCGGCATCCCGGTCGCGGACACCCAGGCCGGCAAGGGCGCGGTGGCGTGGGACCACCCGCAGGCCGTGGGCGGGGTGGGTGCGACCGGTTCCGCGGCGGCCAACGCCCTGGCCGCCGCGGCCGACGTCATCCTCGGGATCGGCACCCGGTACAGCGACTTCACCACCGCGTCCCGTACCGCGTTCCAGAATCCGGCGGTCCGCTTCGTCAACCTCAACGTCGCCGCGTTCGACGCCTTCAAGGAGGCCGGCACCGCGATCGTGGCCGACGCGCGGCGCGGCCTGGAGGCCCTGGCCACCGAACTGGACGGCTACCACGTCGAGGCGGGCTACACCGCGCACTACCAGCGCCAGGCCGCGGACTGGGCCGCGGTGACGATGCGGGCCTATCACCTGGGGCATCAGCCGCTGCCCGCGCAGACCGAGGTCATCGGCGCGGTCAACGAGATCGCCGGGCCGCGGGACGTGGTGGTCCAGGCGGCCGGGAGCCTGCCCGGCGACCTGCAGATGCTGTTCCGCTCCCGGGACCCGAAGCAGTACCACGTCGAGTACGGCTACTCCTGCATGGGCTATGAGATCGCCGGCGCGCTCGGCATCAAGATGGCGGCCCCGGACCGGGAAGTGTTCGCCATGGTCGGCGACGGCTCCTACCTGATGATGGCGCAGGAGATCGTCACGGCCGTCTCGGAAGGCATCAAGCTCGTCATCGTGCTGATCGACAACCGGGGCTTCTCCAGCATCGGCTCGCTGTCCGAAAGCGTCGGCTCGCAGCGCTTCGGCACGCAGTACCGGTACCGCGATCCCGCGTCCGGGACGCTCGACGGCGGCTACCTGCCGGTGGACCTGGCCGCCAACGCCGAGAGCCTCGGCGCGGACGTGCTCCGGACCCGCACGATCGAGGAGTTCCGCGCCGCGCTGGGCAAGGCCAGGGAGGCGGCGCGGACGACGGTCGTCTATATCGAGACCGACCCGCTGGCCCCGGTGCCGTCCTCGGAGAGCTGGTGGGACGTGCCCGTCGCGGAGACGGCCGGCCTGGACAGCACCCGCCGGGCCCGGGAGGCCTATGCCCGCGCCAAGACCCGCCAGCGCAGCTACCTCTAGAAGGGCATCATGAAGACCATTGAGCACTGGATCGGCGGCGCCAGCACGCCGGGCGGGTCCGCGCGGACCGCGGACGTCTACAACCCGGCCACCGGGCAGGTTCAGGCCCGCGTACTGCTGGCCGGGCCCGCCGACGTCGACGAGGCCGTGCAGACGGCGAAGAAGGCGCAGGCGTCCTGGCAGGACGTCTCGCTGACCCGGCGGGCCCGGATCATGTTCGCGTTCCGCGAGCTGATCGAGCGCCACCTCGACGACCTCGCCCGGGTCGTCTCCGCCGAGCACGGCAAGGTGATCTCCGACGCCCGGGGCGAGGTGATCCGCGGCCTGGAGGTGGTCGAGTTCGCCTGCGGGATCCCGCAGCTGCTCAAGGGTGAATTCTCGGACCAGGTGTCCACCGACGTGGACGCGCACTCCTTCCGGCAGCCGCTCGGCGTGTGCGCCGGGATCACCCCGTTCAACTTCCCGGCCATGGTGCCGATGTGGATGCACCCGATGGCCATCGCCACCGGCAACACATTCGTGCTCAAGCCCAGCGAGCGGGACCCCTCGGCGTCCACCCTCCTCGCCGAGCTGTACGCGGCGGCGGGACTGCCGGACGGCGTGTTCAACGTGGTGAACGGGGACAAGGTGGCCGTGGACGCGCTGCTCGACCACCCCGACGTGGCCGCGGTCTCGTTCGTCGGCTCGACCCCGATCGCGGCCTACGTCCACCGGCGCGCCGCCGAGCGGGGCAAGCGCGTCCAGGCGCTCGGCGGGGCGAAGAACCACGCCGTGGTGCTGCCCGATGCCGACATGGATTTCGCCGCCAGCCACCTCACCGCGGCCGGGTACGGCTCGGCCGGCGAGCGCTGCATGGCGATCTCCGCGGTCGTCGCGGTCGGGACGGCCGGGGATGAGATCATCGCGCGGCTGCGGCAGAAAACCGAAGAGATCACGGTCGGTCCCGGGGACGACGCGTCCAGCGACATGGGGCCGATCGTCACCGGGCAGGCCCGGGACCGGATCGCCGGCTACGTCGATCGGGGCGAGCAGGCCGGCGCGACCCTTGTCGTGGACGGGCGCGGCCTGGTGGTCGACGGGCACGAGGAGGGCTTCTTCATCGGCCCCACGCTGTTCGACCACGTCGGCACCGAGATGGACATCTACACCGACGAGATCTTCGGCCCGGTGCTGGTCGTGCTGCGCACTGACTCGCTGGCCCAGGCGATCGAGCTGATCAACGCGAACCCGTACGGCAACGGCACGGCCGTGTTCACCTCCAGCGGCCACGCCGCCCGGACCTTCCAGCGCGCGGTGCACGTCGGCATGATCGGCATCAACGTGCCGATCCCGGTGCCGATGGCCTTCTACTCCTTCGGCGGCTGGAAAGACTCCCTGTTCGGCGACACGCACGTGCACGGCGCGGAAGGCATCCGCTTCTACACCCGCGCCAAGGCCATCACCACCCGGTGGCCGGACCCGGCGGGCTCCGCGCAGCCGAATGCGACCCTGCACTTCCCGACCGCCGTCTGAACGGAACTTTCCATGAACACCTCTTCCCATCCAGGACGGCTGCTGCTCGGCAGCTGTCCCGACTCCTGGGGCGTCTGGTTCGCCGACGACCCGCGGCAGACTCCCTGGTCCCGGTTCCTGGACGAGCTGGCCGAGGTCGGCTACCGGTACCTGGAACTCGGGCCGTACGGTTATCTGCCCACCGACCCGGCGCGGCTCAGGGACGAGGTCGGCCGGCGCGGGCTGACGGTGACCGGCGGCACCGTGGCCGGCCACAGCGGACTGCACCGTCCCGGCGACTTCGGCTCGATCCTCGCCGCGACGCGGCAGGTGGCCGAGCTCACCGCGGCGATGGGGGCGCGGCACGTCATCTTCGTCCCGGTGCCCGGTTACCGCGACGACGTGACCGGCGCGTACCTGGAGGACGCCGAACTGGACGCCGACGGCTGGCGGACGCTGATCGCGTCCGCCAACGAGATCGGCAGGCAGATCGCCCAGGACTACGGGGTGCGGCTGCAGTTCCACCCGCACGCCGACAGCCACGTGCAGACCCAGCCGCAGGTCGAGCGGTTTCTCACCGATACCGACCCGGAGTACGTGTCGCTGTGCCTGGACACCGGTCACCTGGCCTACGGCCGCGCGGACAGCGTGGAGATCATCACCCGGTTCCCCGCCCGGATCGGCTACGTGCACATCAAGCAGATGGACCGGGACATCCTGGCCAAGGCTGAGGCGGAGGACCTGGCCTTCGGCCGCGCCGTCGCGATGGGCGCGAGCTGTGAGCCACCGCACGGCGTGCCGGACATCCCGCCCGTCCTCGCCGCCCTGGAGGAACTGGGCGCGGAACTGTACACGGTGGTGGAGCAGGACATGTACCCGTGTGACTTCGGCCAGCCCAAGCCGATCGCGGCGCGCACCTATACGTATCTAAACGGCCTGGCCAGCCAGAATGGAGGGACGGCATGACGGTCCGGGTAGGGGTCATCGGCACCGGCATGATCGGCGCGGACCACGTTCGCCGGCTGAGCACCGTGCTGGCCGGCGCGGTCGTCACCGCGGTCACCGACGTGGACAAGGACCGCGCCGCCGCCGTAGCCGAGCGGTTCGGCGCGCCGACCGTGCACGCCAGCGGCGAGGAGGTTATCGCCGACCCGGGCGTCGACGCGGTGCTCGTGGCGTCCTGGGGGCCGACGCACGAGGAGTACGTGCTCGGCTCGGTCGCGGCCGGCAAACCCGTCTTCTGCGAGAAGCCGCTGGCCACGACGCCCGAAGCCTGCTCGCGGATCCTCGACGCGGAAACCGCGGCCGGCCGGCGGCTCGTCCAGGTCGGCTTCATGCGCCGTTACGACCCCGGATACAGGGCGCTGAAGATCGCGACGGCCAACGGGTCGATCGGCGCCCCGCTGCTCGCGCACATGGCGCACCGCAACCCGGCCGTCCCGCCCACCGTCACCAGCGAGATGGCGATCAACGATTCGGTGGTGCACGAGATCGACGTGACCCGGTGGCTGCTGGACGAGGAGATCACCGCGGTGATGATCCTGTTCCCCAAGCGCAGCCGGAAGGCGGCGCACGGGCTGCAGGACCCGATGGTCGTGGTGTTCCGCACCGAGAGCGGCGTCCTGGTCGACGACGAGCTGAGCGTGAACGTCGGGTACGGGTACGACATCCAGGCCGAAGTCGTCGGCGAGTCCGGTAACGCACGCCTGAGTGCGGGCGGCCCCATCGTGATGACGAACGACGGCGGGCGTGCCTCCGCCGTCCCGGCCGACTGGCGCGAGCGGTTCATCGGCGCCTACGACGAGGAATTCCGCGGGTGGATCGACGACATCGCCGCGGGCCGTGAGGCCAGCGGCCCCAGCTCGTGGGACGGTTACGCGGCCGCCGTGGTCGCCGGCGCGTGCGTTGACGCCCTGCACGGGGCCAGCGAAAGTGCCTTCGGCGGTGGCGGTGGCTGGACCACGGTCCCGCTGCGGGATCGGCCCGATTTCTACCGCCGGTAGCCCAGGGCAGGGAGTGACATGAAGATCGCACTGGACCCGTACATGCTGCGCGGCGTCCCGCTGACCGAACTGCCCGGCGTGGTGGCTGACCTGGGCTATGAGTACATCGAACTGTCGCCGCGGGCGGACTTCACACCGTTCTTCCTGCACCCGAGGGCGAACCAGGACCGGGTGCGCGAGTTCAAGGCGGCCCTGGACGCGGCCGGAGTGGCGGTGGCCTCGCACCTCCCGCTCTACCGCTGGTCCGGGCCCGACGAGGACGAGCGGCAGGCGGCCGTGCGGTACTGGAAGCGTGCCATCGAGCTGACCGTCGACCTCGGCTGCGACGTCATGAACTCCGAGTTCAACGGACGACCGGAAGCGGCGAGCCGGAGCGAGGCGCAGTTCTGGCGGTCGATGGAGGAACTGCTGCCCGTCTTCGAGCGGGAAGGGATCAAGCTGCGGCTCGAGCCGCACCCGGACGACTTCGTCGAGGACGGCGTCACCGCCGTCGACATGATCCGCGGGATCAACTCCGCGAACGTGTCGTTCCTGTACTGCGCGCCGCACACGTTCCACATGGGCGGCAACATGACCGAGATCATGGACTACGCCGGCGGCCTGCTCACGCACCTGCACCTGGCCGACTCCTTCGACCACACCGCGTCGTCGGGGCTGCGCTACATCGTCAACCCGCCCGGGTCGGCGGCGCGGGTGCATCAGCACCTCGACATCGGCCAGGGGGAGGTCGACTGGGACGAGTTCTTCGGCACGCTGGCCCGGTTGGGCTTCGACGGCATCGCCACCGTCTGCGTCTTCGCGTGGGAGGACCGGGCCCGGGAGTCGTGCGCCGGCAACCTGGAGAAGGTACGCCAGTACCTGGCCAGGTACTTCTGAGCAGGGCTACCTATGCCTGAGCGGCCGGCTGGCCGGGGCGGCCCGCGCACGGGCGGCGCGGGCCAGGGCGGGCAGGCGGCGCAGCAGTTCTCCGGCCTCGGCCACCGAGCGGTCCTGGATGCCGGCGGTCACGCGGCGGCCCGCGACGTCCAGCCGCACCGAGGCCAGGCCGAGCCGGCGCTGGACCGGTCCCTGCATCCAGCGGACGCTCTGCACCTTCTCCAGCGGAATCCAGGTCGTGGCGCGGCGCAGGCGGCCGCGCGCCGCCACCACGTAGCGGTCGTTACCGCCCCACGCCAGGAAGTGGTACATCAGCGGCGCCTTCCACCGGGCGTGCCGGGGCGGCCGCTCCGACGGAGCCGGCGGGGCGCTGACCACCTCGCTGAGCATTCGCTCCGCGTCCGCGCGGGTCCCCACCGGGACGAGCGGGCGCAGCCGGCGGCCCTCCGACCGGTTCTCCCGCCGCTGGCGGGGCCCGGCCACGTCGACCTCCAGCCGGCACCAGCCGAACGCCCGCCACACCAGGGGCTCGACCAGGCGGACGGCCTGAACCCGGCCGGGGCGGATCGTTTCCGCGGTCGTCTGCACGAGCCCGGAGCGCAGCCGCAGCCCGTCGGGGGCCACCGCGACGGTGGTGCCGTACTCCCCGTTGAACTGGCGCCAGACCCCGATCACGACGCCCACCGCGACCGGAAGGTAGGTTGCGGCGACCCCCGGCTGATTGGTCAGCGAGGCGAGCAAGGCGACCGCCGCGATCACGACGGCCACGATGGCTCCGGTGACGCTCAGGGCCAGGCCCACGACCAGCCGGCCCGGGTGGACACGGAAGACCAGCCGCTCGGGCTGAGTGTCCACCGGTACGGCCGGGGCCGCTGAGGCACCGGTTGCCGACGGGGCGCTAGAGGTTGCTGCGGCTCCTGAGGTTTCTGGGACTTGCGGGGCTCCTTGTGGGGTTCCTGAGGTTTGCGAGACTCTTGAGGCCCCTAGGGGCCTTGGGATTTGTGAGGCTCCTGAGGGACTTGGGACTTGGGAGGCTTCCGGGGTAGCTGGGACCACTGGGGACTTATGTGCGGGCGCGGCTGAGCCCGGGGCGGCGGCCGTCAGCGAGAGCAGTTCCGCGCGCAGGGCCTGCGCCTCGGACAGCCGCAGGGCGACGAGCCGGCCTCCGGAGGAGTCGGCGCCCGCCATCCGCAGCCGGATCTCGGCCAGCCCGAGCACCCGGGCGAACCCGGTCTGGACGACGTCGATCGCCTGGACCTGGGACAACGGGAAACGCCGCGACTGCCGGCGGATCAGGCCGCTGTCGATGAGCAGCACGCCACCGGCGACCCGCCAGCGGGTGACGGCCCAGCTGATCACGCCGCCCACCAGGACGATCGCGACGACGACCAGGTCCTGGATGAAGTCGCGGCCGGCCTGGCGGGTGTTGGCGAAGATGAGGAGGAGCAGCAGGATGGCGAAGCTGGTCAGGTGACGGCCGCTGCGGACCAACGGGGACAGCGGATGCAGCCGGCGCCAGGCGGCCACGTTCTCCGGCGTCCCGGGTGGACGGCCCGCCGACGGCGGGTAGGACGGCAGTGAGCCGTCGGCCGCCGGCGTCGCCGTCGGCCGATGGGGGCCCGGGTCCCCCGGGCTCCCGGTCACAGGCCCGCCGCCTGCGCTTCACCGAGCGAGGCCAGCTGGTCGCGCAGGCGGGCGGCCTCGGCGCGCTCCAGTCCGGGGATACGCGCGTCGCTGGCCGCCGCCGCGGTGTGCATCCGGACCGTGGCGAGGCTGAGGCTGCGCTCCACCGGGCCCGCGGTCACGTCGATGTACTGCATCCGGCCGTAGGGGATGACTGACTGGCGGCGGACGAGCACCCCGCGCCGGACCATCAGGTCGTCGTCGCGTTCGGCGTACCCCCACGCGGCGACGCGGCGCGCCAGGAACCGCTCGGCCAGCAAACCCAGCACGACCAGGGCCAGCGCGACGATCAGGCCGATCGCCGCCGAGGACGCGCCGCCCGCGAACCCGCCGATCAGCGCGAGCGGCACGGCGACCAGGGCGACCTCGATCCGCCGCGCGCGCAGCAGGCGCGGTGACGGGCGATGCCAGTCCAGGTCCTCATCTCCCGTTCCCGCCGCGGGATGGGCTGCGGTCATCTGGACGGTCCTCCCGTGGTATCGATCCAGCCGGCCGCGCATGGCCCCCTGCGGCCTGAAGGAGAAGGTACACCCGATCAATGCGGGCGTCAGCGGGGCCGGGGGGCGGCGGGGGGCCGGCCGGGAGGCGGCGGGGAGGCGGCCGTCAGGCGGCCGTACAGGTCAGGTCGCGGCCGGCCAGCGCGAGGACCTGATCGAGAGCCGGGGCGTCGTCGGCCATCGGGCGGGAGGGCCCGAACGGGACGTCCGGGCCGGCCGGTGCGCCGGGGCTGGCGAACTGCTCCAGGAAGCTGCGCGCCGCGGCCAGCACCAGTCATCTCCGGTCGCCGGCGGACCGCAGGAACGCCAGGACGGCGCGGATCCGGTTGTTGTCGGTGTCGGTCTGCTCCAGGCCCAGCTTGCCGAAGACGCTGGTCACGTGGGCCTCGACCGTCCGCGGGCTCAGGTGCAGGTCCTGTGCGATGCCGACGTTGGACCGGCCCTCCGCCATCCGCGCCAGCACGTCACGCTCGCGGGGGTTGAGCGTGTCGATGGTGCTGGCGCTGCGCTTGCGCTGCAGGAGCCGGCGGACGATGGTCGGATCAAGGACGGTCTCCCCGGCCACGATCCTTTCCAGCTGGCTCACCAGGTGGCCGGCGTCGGTGACGGTGTCCTTCAGCAGGTAGCCGACCCCGTAGCCGAGCGCGTCCATCAGCTGGCTCGCGTAGCTGGCCTCGGCGAAGGTGGACAGGACCAGAATCCCGATGCCGGGATCACGGGCGCGGATCTCGGCGGCCAGGGCGATCCCCTCGCCGGTGAAGGTGGGCGGCATGCGCAGATCGAGGATCACCGCATCGGGACGAGGGGGCCCGCTACGTCCGTTCGGTGCCGGGCGGCCAGGGAAGAGGCGGGCGATGAGCTCCGCGCCGGAGGACGTCTGCGTGGCGACCTGCGCCCCGGACGCCTCCAGGAGGAGGATCAGGCCGCTACGGAACAGGGCGGAATCGTCGGCGATGGCTATCTGCACGGGATCCTCACCCACAGCCGGGTGCCACGGGCGGGCGGGCTGTCGATGACGGCCTCACCGTCCACCGCACCGACCCGGTCCAGGAGGTTGGCCAGCCCGTTCCCAGCCGGGTCCGCGCCGCCGGACCCGTCGTCGGTGACCTCCATCTCCAGATGTGACGCGGTGACCCGGACGACCACGCTGGCCTGGCTGGCGCCGGCGTGCTTGACCGCGTTGCTGAGCGCCTCGCACGCGGCGAAGTAGGCCACCGCTTCCACCGCCGCCGGCCCGCGGTCGGGGGTGACGTCCAGGACGATGGCCAGCGGGAGCCGTTCGGCGACCTGTTCCAGCGCCGCGGCCAGGCCGCCCTGCACCAGCGTGGCGGGGTGGATGCCGTGCGCCAGGTCACGCAGCTCGGCCAGGACCTGGCCCAGCTCGGTGCGGGCGGCGGCGAAGGCCGCGGTGGCCTCCGGGTCGCTGGTCCGGGACATCGCCGCGGTCAGGCGCGCGGCCAGGCCGAGCAGGCGCTGCTGCGCCCCGTCGTGCAGGTCACGCTCGAGGCGGCGCCGTTCGGCCAGGGCGGCGGCCACGATCCGGGCGCGCGACGCACGGACGCTGTCCAGTTCCGCGCGGGCCGCCTCGGCCTGAAGCTGTGCGTTGCGCAGCGCCAGCCCGCTGGTGCGCACCGCCGCGTCGAAC
>Ga0066790_10000488_pt1 | contig 14894 bp, 11 predicted proteins | sample OrgsoiDNA2013050_FD_70963 | JGI IMG/M metagenome (GOLD analysis project Ga0066790, IMG submission 70963) | Permafrost soil microbial communities from the Arctic, to analyse light accelerated degradation of dissolved organic matter (DOM) -... | ecosystem: Environmental > Terrestrial > Soil >...
GCCGCCCATGGACCTGCCCCACGTTCTTGACGAAGATCTCCCTGGTGAGCCACGTGCCCGGCCCGGCGAACTCCGGGGGCCTGGGGCGGGCGCTCGGGCGCCGGAAGCGGGCAGTCATGCGGTCGACGTAGCCGAGCGGGTCGCCTCCGAGCCTCGGGAACGCGGCATCGGCCCTGAAGGGATTGTCGCCCGCGATCTCGAAGGGTGCCATGACCGGCGCGTCACCTAGCTCGCCCGCGTCGAGCTGTGCCAGCACGGAACGCGCTGCCACCGAGAACTTCCGCACGTCAGCAAGCTCACCGGGAGCGATGGAGCAGACCAGGGCGATCCGCTGCTTCTCGTCGTGGGGCAGCTCCTTCCACCGGTCCCACGCCTGGTACTTCCCCGAGAGGAGGAACGCCGCCTGGTCGAACGGGGCAGCGCTGCGGAAATCTCCGTCGACAGTCCGGGGAAAGTAGTGGGCGGCGAGGGCCAGCGCGGTACATACCGCGGTCTTTCCGACGGGCATGTCACTCATGTCCAGCTCACCCCCGCCTTCTCGCAGACCATCTCGCCGAACTCCGAAGCCGCGGCCACCTGCATGCCGTATTTCGCGCACACCCCCGACAGCAAGGGCACCTGGCCGGCCCGGTAGTCCGGCACCACCAGCCATTCGGCGCCGCCCCGGTCGCCTTCCTGGGCATGGACGAGGCTCGCCAGGGTCGCCGCCGAGGTGTAGTCCTTGACGTCGACCTTGAACGGCACCTTCCTGCCCCGCTTCGGCCCGGCCTCGACCAGCAGGTCGTAGGCGTCCAGCCCCGGCCACAGCGACACCTTCAGCCCCCGCTCTTTCAGCCGGTCGTACAGCGCCAGCTCGGGCAGGCCGGGTACGGTCGTGTAGCGCCAGACTCCCCGCGCGAGGGCCTTGTGCCCCTCCGCGGGCAGGGCCTGCGGGACCTCCCCGAGATCCGGGTACAGGATCGCCTCACTGCCACCCGGGCGAGGCGGCGATGGTTCAGGCAGGAGCTCAGGCGCGCCGGCGTCCGCAGGCAGGCGGAAAAGATAGGACGCTCCCATGTCCGCATGGGGCGCATGCCAGCAGCGCGCCGCTCCCACGGACGTTCCCGCGTTCCTCCGCACGACGATCCGCATCGGCCACCGGCAGACCGGACAGGCAAACCACCAGCGGTCCCGGTACACCGAGTCATAGGAGATCTCCCGGTAGAAGTCCGCGACCAGCGGCGGCAGCCGCAGCTCGGACAGGTCGTCTACGGGTCCGGCAGGCTGCCGGATCAGGCCTTTCCGTCCCGCTTCGTACACCGCCTGATCGCCTTGCTTGTGCAGAAGCGTGAAGGCCGTCTCCTGGTCGATCTCCGACTGGAGGTCCCGGTCGCTGACGGACCCCGCAGTCCTGTCTAGCTTGCGCAGCGTGTGCAGCAGCATCTGCTGCTCAAGATCCACGTCTAAGGCGTCCTCGGTGATCTGCCCGTCCTGGTCCACAACCAGGATCCCGTTCAGGTCCAGGGCACTGACGCCTCCCGGCAGCAGCGCCGCCAGGTCACCCCTGAGAGCGCCCCGGAACTCGCCGAACGGCAAGGGACTCAACGGGCCCCGCGCCGCGAGCATCGTGCCGTGGCATTCCATCAGGGTCCCCAGGCGCTGCTGGGGTTCCAGCCCTGGCATCGTCATCGCCTTCGCCGCGCGCAGCGCAGCCCGGGTCACCAGGTAGCGGACCCGGACCTCCTCGATCGCCTGCGCGCCGCTGACTGTGGGACTCGTCACGGTCCTGAAGCGTAAGCGACGCCTCCGACAATCGTGCTGCTTACGGAGAAGAGGTGCGCACTTACGCCGTGTCATCCAGGAGAGTGTCCAGTCCTGCGATGCAGACGCGCGGGTAGAGCTCTCGGTAGACGTCGAGGAACTCCGCCACATGACGCCGGCCCAGCTGAGTCAGCCGCCACCGATACTCGGCAACATGCGTCCCTCCGGGAGCCATCACCGGCACGGAGTCCACCAGCCCGCGGCTCGGCCGCCTCCCGGCCTGGCCCTTGTATCCCACGCCGATGAAGAAAAGCGACCGGCCGGCCAGCTGGTCGTCCTCCAGGCCGACGGGTTCGGCGGCTGCTACGCGTGCGACGACTCCCCAGAGCCACTCCGAGAGCAGGTGAGGCGCAGGGTCCGGCTCGCGCGGTTCTCCGAGCCCCGCACGCGCAGCCGCGCGGCCACGCCGGGTGATCTCGACCAGCACCCGGGCGACCTCCCCGGCAGCGGGGTGCTCGACCCGGTCTTCAGTGACCGCCAGCAAGCCCCGCCGCTCCAGTGCGTGCACCGTCTGCCCCGCTCCGGGATCGTGCAGGCCGCACTGGCGAAGCCGTTCCTGCAACCGGGTGTAGCCGACCGCGGCTGGCGCGGCTCTGAGCGCCAGCGGCAGCTTGCGCCACTCGGCTGCCCGCGGCACTGGCAGCCGCTGGACCCGCCGCATCCACATCTCGGTCTCCGTCATGCGGTCGTCCCGCATGATCTCGCCTAGGTAGGTCTGCTGACGCTCGTTCAGCGACTTCCAGGTCTTCAGCGCTGTCCGGGAAGGCTCCGACTTCGACTTCCCTGCGGGCACCGGGGCGGGTTCGCCTGGCCGTGTGCGCATCCAGGCGTCCAGGACCATGCGCACCGGGACTCCGTATGCCCTGGCCAGGGGAGCGAGAAGACGCCCGGTCGCCTCGGCCTCCTTCCAGTGCCGCCCCCTGACCTGCCGCCCGTTCTCCAATGCCGAGATCTTGGGGCCGGAGACACACAGCTCTCGCCCGGCCGGAGAAGCGCGCAGCAATTCAGCAGTCCGCTCCAGCGTGAGCCCGGCGGCGTATCTCAGATCGACAAGCGTCTCCTGCCCTCGCGGAGCGCCGGTGAGCGCGCCCACTTCGCACCCGAGGGCCGCGGCCAACTGCTCCAGGCGCGGCGCCGCGGGCATGTGCCTGCCCTCTTCGTAGAAGAAGATCATCCTGGGCGAGACCCCAGCTCTCGCGGCCAGCGCCGCACGCGAGAGCCCTAGCTCGACACGCCGGGCCACCATTCGTGACGGATCGATCGCGCGCAGAGGAAGAGGCATGGCATCTATAAGAGTCGCAGGAAGACTTCATTGCAATACCACCGCGCCGAAACAGCGTGCACGGGCACGACGCAGACACCCAGGCCCATGCCCGCGCGTGAAACTGTGACTCAGCTCGGCACTCACGCGCTGCCAGGGCTGACGGAAAACGCCCCGGGTACATCGGAGGTCCCGCCAGGTACTAGAACCTGCTGGCGCCCGAGCTGGAGTTCGAGCACCAAATCCGCGAGCTATTCGAGGTGATGGGCCTGAAGTCCTGGGTCACCCAGCATCCAAGGACGAGGGCGTGGACGGCGTCGCGGTCGACGAGGACCTCATCGTCGGCGGCACGTTCTCCAGGTTCTCATCGCCCCTACGAGGGGGTCGCAGCATTGTCGCTTGCCAGCGTGATGGGCTCTGGCGCAGACGATTGCACGGGATGTGGTTACCCGCTGTCGCGTCTTTGTGCCTGGCGGTCCCTGCCCTTCCCTGCGGGTGAGTGTCGCGGCAGCCTGGCCGATCCCGCCCAGCCCGGCCACCAGCCGCATCCCGGCCCGGAAGCACGGCAGCCCCTGTATCTCGGCCAGGCCCGACAGCACCAGGCTCAGCGTCGGCGCCGGGTCGGCCAGGAACCGGATCCACCAGTCGATCGCCGCGCCCTGGGTCTGCAGCGCCACCTCCGGCGACGGCAATACGCGCGCCGTCCCGGCAGCTGTCCGGTATCCGGCCTGGATTTCCTTGTGATCGGGGAACTTCGACCGCAGCCACACACAGACGGGGCTGTTTAAGTCGGCCACCTCGTACGTCAGAGCAGACATAGCCCGGATGCTACGGCCCGGCACCGACAAGGACCGCGCGCTGTCACATTGACGGGTGGCATATGCGAGCCGGGCGTCGTGCTGACTGCTGTGCGGCGGGCACGTGCGTGTGCCGCAGCGGGTCAGCCGGGCTGCGGGCGTGCAGTTTTTCTCAGGCGGTGCTGTTTTCGTGACCGGCACGCCCAGGGTCTTAACGGTGGCTGCGCGCAGCGGCGGCTGTCAGCCCATCGAGCAGGCCAGGGAATCGCTGGTCGCGGGTGATGTCGATGCCGGTGAAGGGCACGTGGTCATACAGCATGATGGCGGGCCGTCGGTGCGGGCGACCAGGCTCCACCCGCGGCCGGTCGCTGTGATCAACCGGGCACTACGTTGAACGCGGCGGGAGGTGACTGCACCGGGCGGCGGCGTCGTCACGGACGCGAGCGACCAGGCTTCGCTAAGGCTGCGAGCGATCAGCGGCCCTAGGTCCTCGCGGTAGGGGCGAAGATCGGTGTTCACGTCGTCATCGCCGACGGGGCTGACCGGCTCGGAGGCGCTCCAGTCCCTGGCGAGCTCGCTGGCCAGGTGCCGGCGCTGAGCCGGGCTCCAGCCATCGCGGCTGACGTAGATCCGCGATGGCGGCAGGGGCGCGTCGGGCGGATCATGCGGCCGGGCCGGGCCGTGGCCGACCCAGAACTGGCGCCAGGCCGCCTGGACTGGCATCGGCTCGCTGAACGGAGTGCAGCGCCTCCACAGCGCGTCGTAATCTCCGGAGTCGATCAGGGCGTGGCAGTCCGCGCAGGCGAGCCAGTCCATCCGCCCGCTAATCTCGGTTCCCCTGACATCCGGCCAAGGCTGCAGGGAGCAGATAGCGCGCCGTCTGCCGTTCGCTCTCGCGAGGCGATGTGCTAGGAGAGCCGATCTCAGCCGACGTCGCGGGCGGATGTCATTCCGCCTGGGCTTCGCAGAACTCGGCGAGCCACACGAGCAGCCGGCCGGTGAGGTCGCGCATGTCGTCCGGGATATCAGCAGTGAGGTCGGCTATGGCGTCGCTGAGCTCGGCGGGGGAAGGCGGCGGCTGTCCGTCCTGCCAGTGGCGCAGTTCGTGAGCGCGCCACTGCAGGGGTGCCCACCGCTGCGCGGTGGGCAGCTGCCGCAGCCGGTAGACGACGTTGCTTTCCAGCGCACGGATGCGTTCCTGGGACAAGCCGAGCTGGCTGGCCAGGGCGGCGAGGGTGGCCGGGGTGGCGGCGAGGACCCGGTGGGTGAGGATGCGGCGGCGCCGGTCGTCGAAGGTGTCCAGCAGTTCGCTGATCAGTGCCGCCATGTCCGGCACCAGCGGCGGCGCGCTGATGGCGGACAGCGGGCTTGCGGCTGCCTGCTCCCACGCCTGCCGCAGGCCGGGCGGGATGGGCGCGAGGGTGTCGGGTAGCCGGAGGATGTCGCCGATCCGGGTGGCTTCGCGGTACTGGCCTGCCCACCACGCCAGCATGTCGAGTGCGCTAGCCAGCTGGCCGGGCAGGATTGCCGCCGGGACATCGCTGTCGACCTCGGCGGGGAACGCCGCGGCGGCGCCGGTGATGATCTCGCGCAGGGCTGCCGCCAGGAGCGCCTGCGCCGAGTGCGCGCTCAGCGCCAGCCAGTCGCGCAGCTGGCTGGGCCGTAGCCCGGCGATCTCCCCGTAGTCGCCGATCCCCCTGCTGCTGAGCGCTTTGCGCTCGCGCGGGGTGAGGCACTGGGTGTCGATCTTCTTCCAGGCCAGCGCGTGCAGGCCGGGCAGCGCATCGCCGAGCGGGATCTCGGCCAGAGTGTGCACCAGCAGCCCGGCTGCCGCGCTGGCCGCGTCGGCTACTGCATCAGCGGACAGCCCGTCAGGCTCTCCGGCGGTGCCCGGCAGGGTGGTGAGCATCTCGGCCAGGACAACGGCCAGCCGGGGCTCGCGGACATACCGGGACAGCACCGCGTAGGCGCGGTCCCGGCTGGCGGACGGCGGCCCGGCCAGCGCGGTGGGAAGCAAGGTGCGGGCGGCGGCTGCCTGCCGGGCCGCCTGGGCCAGGTCGATGATCTGCCACAGGGCCGTGGCCGCGATCGCGTGCAGCGACCTGGGGCCGATGTTATGCAGGCCGCGCAGGTCGGCTCCCGACAGCCCGGCCAGGTCGCCCCACACGGTGATGTCCAGGCGATGTAACGCGTAGAAGGTGCTGGCCGGCAGGCCCTCCGGTGTCACCCGCCAGTCAGCCATGCCCGGCAGGCCGGTCAGGACCTGCCCCAGCGGGACCGCCTCCCACAGCCGCACCACCTCGGCAGCTGCGCTGCTGATGGCTTCCTGCGCCGCCGGGCCGGCCCGGTCCTCGGGGGAGAACATGGAGGCGAAGTCGATGCCGCTATCCCGCAGGATCGCTCGCACGCTGTGGCTGGATATCAGCCCAGTAAGCGTCTCATCAAATGCCAGCATGACCCTAGTTACCATGTTCTGCTCGCCGCCGGGGCCGACCGTCTCGATGCGCCGGGTGATCACGGGCCCAGGCGGTTTCCCCTGCGGCCACGTTCTGCGCATCAACGGGTTTTACTGCCGTACTGCTAGCTGGTGCGGCTGGCAGGCCAGGCCGGTGTCGCGCATGACCTGGAGCACGGTGGCGTCCAGCGGACTCGCTGCGGGGATGACCTGCTCGATCCCGCCGGGCAGCAGGTCATCCGCCCGGTACCAGCCGCTCATCTCGGCTCGCCCGAACTCGGCGGCCTGCGGGCGGGTCGCGTGGCGCCGCATAGTTTCCTCGAACGGCACGTCGAGGTAGTAGAAGCGGGACATGCCCCGATGGTCGCGGCGCAGGCCATCCAGCATGGCCCCGTAGGTGGCCGCGTAGAGGATTCCGTCGATGACTACGTGGAAACCGTGGTCAAGGGCGTAACGGGCCACCATGCCAATAAGGTCGACGTTCGCCCCGCCGGGCACATCCCGCTCACGCAAGATGACCCGGCGCAGGTTGTCCTGGCTGACCAGAGCGATGCCACGGCCATGCCGGGCGCGTACCGCCGCCGCAACAGAGCTCTTGCCGGACCCGGAGTTCCCGCGCAAGACGATCAGCCGTGTCGATTCGCCACCCACACTCATCGGGCCAACGCTAGCGCCCTACGGGGCACAGCCACACTGGCCACGCGCTGCGGCCACTGCGGGGCTTCGTAATCATCCTTGCCCTCAGGTAATGGCTATGCGGACGCCGGATGCGGCCTGCTCATATCAATCTCCGAAGGCAAGAACGCTGGGCTCTATCGCATCCTCCCGCTTCATGCAGAATACCCACCTCCTACCTTGTACCAGATTTCGCCTGCCGAAACACGGCAATAACGAGCAAAGGCGAACAACTGGCGGGCAAGGACGAACAATTAAGATGCGCTGCTGCGAGTGCCATCTACCAAAACAGCCACCACGCCGTCAGCTCACTGGCTCCAGCAGCCTGGGCCCTTCCGCCCTGTACAGCCGTGATGGGGCGCAGCAGCGGCGCCTAGGCCGAGGGGACGGCCGCGACGACGGCGGCCACGCAAGCTCACTACAGCCAGGTGACATTCTGCGTAATGCTGCTATTTTGAGGCCATCGGCATGTTTCATTAGCTCGGGACTGTGAGGTGACCATTCATGCTGTTGGCGTCCGGGTCTGCCGAAGGTGCTTCTGGGGATCTGCTGGTAGATAACAGGGACTTACGTTCCCATGCCCAGCTGATCACGGACTGCGCTCGATCAGCCGACAGAGTTCAGGCGCAGGACCGAGTCCACGATCTGACCGAGCAGATGATCAGCGAGACCGGCCGGGGATTGGACCTGGCTGAGGCGGATCTTTCGGGCGCTAATCTGTCTGGGTTCGATTTACGTTATGCCATCCTCAACCGGGCCAGCCTGCACGGGACCCGGCTTGCCGGGGCGGACCTGACGGGAGCGTCGCTGGTCTGCGCCGGGATGGAGCGCACCGACTTTACTGATGCGATCCTGAAGGAGGCCTACGTTCACTCGATGGCGGCCCAGGCTAGCAACTTCACCCGTACTGACCTCCGCGGCCTGGTAGATGCGACCGGTGCGTTGTTTCACGGCTGCAACCTCACCAGTGCGCGTCTTGCTGAGGCCGAGCTTGCGGGTACGGCCTTCTACCAGTGCGACCTGGTCGGGATCGGTGGCCATGGGGCGGACCTGCGCGGCGCCGTGTTCAACGAATGCCGCATGGACCATGCCGACTTGACTCGTGCGCGTGTGGATGATGTCTCGTTCATGCGCAGCAGTATCCGAGGGCTGATCCTGGATCATGCTCGCGGTCGCGGTGTCGTCGTGCAGCGTCCCACCTCGGCGGATGGTCTCAGCCTGGCCGGCGCCCACCTGCCCGGGCTGCGCCTGTCGCAGGTGCGTTCCCGCGGACTTGCCGGGGCTCACCTGCATGCTCCCGGGATCGACGTGCAGGGTTGCCATCTGCCCGGCGCCGATCTCAGCCACGCAGACCTGACCCGCGGGCGGTGGGATCAGTCCACCCTTGATGACGCGAACGTTGCCGGAGCGGTACTTGCGGATTCCTCATGGTTCTGCGTCAGCGCCAGGAGAGCCAACGCGACCAACGTGACCGGGGAGGGCCTGACAGCCTCGGAATGTACGTTCGCCGAGGCGGTGTTCGCGGGATTCGCTGGCCGCTACGCCACCTTCCGCAACTGCGACCTCCGTTCAGCGGACCTGACAGGCGCATACCTGTACAGGGCGTCGTTCATCGGCGACCCGCCCGCCTCGGCCTGCCTTGCCGGGGCCAGGCTCGATGGTGCGAACCTCACCCAGGCGTACCTGGCAGCCGACTTCACCGGTGCGAGCATCCGCCAGGCGTGGGCCACCTACGCGAGGGTCAACCAGTCCGTCTTCGCCGACGCCGATCTGCGGGGCACATCGCTGTTCCACGCTAGCGCGGTCAAGACGGACTTCACAGGAGCCCGGCTGGGCAGGCAGCGCGGCGCGATCTTCGCTGACCGGTGCCCGGGCCTGCCGGAGGCCCTGGGCCAGGGAGAGGATCCGGACAGCAAGCGCATCGCGGAACTGATCGAGGAACTGACCGCCCTGCTGGCTCGGGATTCGCGGAAATCCACATGACTGCCCGCGTCCCGCCTGATACGGCCAGCGTCAGCCTGGTCGACCTGTCTGGCGAGGCAACGGTGTCTTACACGCCGCTGGGCTTGCTCTACCTCAAGGCGTCCCTAGACACTGACTGCGACCTCGCTGATCGGGTTCGGGTCTCGGTGCACTCGTTTCTGGCCGGGACCAGCCTGGTCCGCATGACGGAGGCCATCGAGATCGCCGCGCCGGACTTGATTGGCTTGTCGTGCCAGGGCTGGAATGTCGCGATCTACCGGCAGTTGCTCCCCACTTTGCGGCAGCTGCTTCCTGACGCGGTCATCGTGCTGGGCGGCAACCACGTCTCCTACCACGGGGATCACTGGCTAGCGCAAATCCCCGAGGCCGATATCGTGGTCAGCGGTGAAGGCGAGCACACCATTCGCGAGCTGGCCAGATGGCTGCTGGACAGAGCACCCGCGCTAAGCGAGATTGCGGGGATCACCTACCGGCAAGGCGGCCAGGTGGTCAGCACGTCCCCGCGTCCACGCGTCGAGTCGCTGGAGGAGATCGCGTCCCCCTATTCTCCTGCCGCCGGCATGGAGCTGGCGGGAATAGACGTGGCCCTGTGGGAAACCAACCGCGGCTGTCCCTATCACTGCGCGTTCTGCCACTGGGGCGGCGCAGTCGGGCAGAAGATCACCCGCGCCGAACTCACCCGCCTGGCTACGGAACTCGACAGCATCGGCAGGGCAGGGATCGACACAATTTTCCTCTGCGACGCCAACTTCGGGATCCTGCCTCGTGACGTCGAAATCGCCCGCATGGTCGTGGACACCCGCCGCCGCCTGGGAGCGCCGACGACGCTGCACGTCAACTGGGCCAAGAATCACGCCAGCCGGGTCGGGGAGATCCTGGATATCCTGCGAGAGGGCGACGTACAGACCAATGTTTACCTTGCGTTGCAGACGCTGAGCCGTCCCGCCCTCAGGCTCGCAGGACGCGACGAACGCGGACGCCCGGAGATGATGGAGTTAGGCCAGGAGATCCTGAGGCGGGGCGGAAAAGTCGGCGTCGAGCTCATCTTCGGACTGCCCGGCGAGACACTGAACGAATTCCGCAGCGCCTACGACGAGCTGTTCCTGAAGTTCCCGAGTTTGCTGCTGCATCCACTGTGGATCCTGCCCAACACGACCTACGACGCTGACCGGGAAAACCTCGGCCTCATCACCGTGCGCCCGGACCCGTTCGTGGACTACGAAGGCGTCTTGTCCCACCACGCCCTGCCGCGCCAGGACAATCAGGCAGGGCTTCGCCTGCTGCTCGCCGATGAGATCCTGGTCGCTTCCGGCTATGCTCGCACCACCGTCCGCGGACTGGCCCGATGGGCGGATATGGCTCCCACGGAGGTTCTGGACGCCTTCGCGGGTTTCGTGGCCGCCCAGCAGGACGTGCTGTCGCGGCAGCTGGGGCTGGCGTTCAGCGAGATCGACGCCGAGTGCTACTTCCACCGCCGCCTGCGCAGCACCGTGCGCGGCGCCTTGTTCGCCGATCGCCAGAGTGCCCGAGGGCTTCTCCAGGCCTTCGTGGACGCGCACGTCCGTTCCCCTGCCGTTCGCAGTGCCTGCAGGGAACTGGCCTGCTATGACACCGCGCTGCTGCCCCGCGCCGATCTGCACGGCACGGGTGAGGCCGACGAGAGCGTGCCGGCTGCCTTCGACACCCACGCCGCCGGACTCGCGCTGTTCTCCGCCGGAGAAGCAGCCGTAAGCCCCCCGGGGTCGCAACCTGTGCGCCTCGTTATCCGGCACCGGGCCGGCTTCGCGCATCACCGCGCCGATGCCATCGACTTCTCCGCCCGCTGGCTCGGCCGCGTCGTCCGCGTCAGTCCCGCCCCGTAACCCCTCCTGCTGGAGCAGCCCATGCCTGTCGTGCACTTGCGATCCGTTGCCGAAGCACGTCCGTTCCTGAGGGAACTCTGGAGCTCAGGAACTACGATCGGCTCCGTTCACACGCTGGGAGCGCTACATGCCGCTCACGGGGAGCTGATCAAGAGATCAGCGGCCGAGAACGACCACACGATCGTCACTGTGTACCCGAACAAGATCCAGCTGTTTCCCGGCAGCGTCTACCGGTACGACCTCGCCGCCGACGTTGACCTCGCCGAGCAGTGCGGCGCGACTGTCATCATCTCCGCTGCGGACGCCGAGATGTACCCGCGGGACTACGCGACCTACATTGACCAGGGCCCGCGGGCGCGGCGGCTGAACAGCTCAGTGTTCGATTTTGCCTCCCGCGGCCAGGTCACCGGCGCCATCCGGTGGATCTCCCTGTGCCGGCCCACGGCCAGCTACTTCGGCATGAAAGACATCGAGCAGTCCTTGCTGGTCCAGCGCGCGGTCACCGACCTGCTCATCGACTGCGACATCCGTCATGTGCCGTGCGTGCGGGACCGCGGCACCGGCGTCCCGGTCTCCTCCCGGCTGCGGTTCCTGCCGCCTGAGCGGCTTCAGGAGGTGGGGGCCGTCTACCGAGCCCTGGAAGTCGGCCGCGAGGCCGTCCGCGCTGGCGAGACGGAGCCCGGCAAGATCCTCGACATCATCCGCAGCCGGCTGGATGCCGCGCTGTCGACATTCCGCGTGGTCTACCTGACTGTCGTCGATGCCGAAGAGTTCGCTCCTCAGGACAGGGTGATGCTGCCCTTCATCCTGCACTGCGCGATCGCCGACGGGACTCTGACCCACTTCGACGGCCTGTGCATCCGCACTGCCCAGGAGCTTGAGTCGTCCCCCGAGGTGATCTGGCTGAATCCCCAGAGCGAGCCGGCCCCGTGATCAGGGCCCGGCACGCGCCCTTCCGTGTCCTGGTTGGCCTGCCCAGCTTCAACGAGGCCGACACCATCGCCGCCGTCACCGCCGATCTCGACGCTGCCGTGACGACCCTGCCGTTTCCCGCCGAAGCGCTGCTGGTCAACGCCGATAACGCCTCGACTGACGGTACTCCCGGCACTTTCCTCGCTACGGCCACCACCAGCCCCAAGCACGTCGTCACGACCGCGCACGCCGCCGGCAAGGGCACCAACACGGTCGCCCTCCTGACGTTCGGATGCGAGCAGGACTTTGACGCCATCGTCTCCGTGGACACCGACCTGGCCGAGGTCCCCGCCTCATGGATCCATGCCCTGGTGGGCGCCGTCCATGAAGGCGCCGAGGTCTGCTACCCATTGCGTCCGCCAACCTGGAATGGCGGTGACCTGACCTATCAGCTCGCCTACCCCGTCCTCGCCGGGGTCTTCGGTGCGGATCTGCGCGAGCCTCTGTGCGGTGACATCGCCCTCTCCCGGCGGGCCGCTCAGCGAATCCTTGCCGAGCCGTGGACCGCGGGGGAGCTTCGCTACGGCGGTGACTTCCTGATCGCTTCCCTCGCCGTTACTCAGCCCTGGCACACCGTCACCCTGACGCGAAAGCGGCGCAACAAGCTGCGCAGCTTCTCGACCGCCCCAGACGGCGAATACCGGATGGGCGGCAAGTTCGCCGAGAACGTCCGCGCGGTCCAGCGGCGGGCCGCCCTGCGGCTGCGGCAGGATCCGCCCGAGCATCTGGTGTCCAGCGTGAGCCAGACCCCCGTCGAACCCGACTTCGTCGTCCCCGCGGACGATCCCGACATCGCCTTGCTCGCCGAGTCGACCGGCCGCCGGCTCCGCGAGGACGCCCGCGATGAGGCGTTCACCGTCTTTCCCGCCCTCCTGGCCGGCCAGCTCCAGCTCCATGCCTCCTCTGACGACGCCAGCGGGGGCCTGCCGTGGCCCACCTGGCGGGACTGCCTGGTGGCCTGGATCCGTAACCACGACGCGCCTGACGAGCGCGCGATTCCTGTGGAGCTGCTGGAGACGCTCTTCCTCAGCCGCGTGGTCGGGCACCATGCTGAGATCGCTGGCACCCGCGGCTGGTATTCCACGGTGCTCGATCAGGCCCAGGATCTGTTCACCCACCGTCACGCACTCTGGGGGACGCCGTAACATTCACCACGGGCCGAGCGGCGGTACAGCGCAGTAGCGCGGCTGCCGACGCCGCCGTGACGCCTCTGGCCGGGCCCGGCCTGCCAGAGGGCGGATTAAAGCGATCAATGACTAAAGGAGAGAGTTCTGCCGATGACCGACCAGCAGGTGGTCCGGCCCCTTCCGATCAGCGGCTTCCCCGAGTGGCTGCCCGAGGTGCGGCTGGTCGAGCTGCGATGGCTCGACCTCATCCGCGCGACGTTCGAGCGCTACGGGTTCTGCTCGATCGAGACACCCGCCGCGGAGGCGCTCGACGTTCTGCTGGCTAAGGGGGAGACCTCCCAGGAGGTCTACACCCTGCGGCGGCTGCAGGCCGACGCCGGTGATGACAGCGACGCCCGCTTGGGCCTGCACTTCGATCTGACCGTTCCGTTCGCCCGGTATGCCGCCGCGCACCTGAACGATCTGGTCTTCCCGTTCAAGCGGTACCAGATCCAGCGCGTCTGGCGGGGCGAGCGCCCGCAGGAGGGCCGCTACCGGGAGTTCACCCAGTGCGACATCGACGTGATCAACACCGACCAGGTCCCGCTGCAGTTCGATGCCGAGCTCCCGCGCATCGTCCACGAGATCCTCACCAGCCTGGCGCTGCCCGCCTGGTCGATCAGCATCAACAACCGCAAGGTCCTGCAGGGCTTCTACGAGGGCCTGGGCATCAGCGATCCCCTTGAGGTCATCCGCATCGCCGACAAGATCGACAAGATCGGCGCCGAGGGGGTCGGCAAGCTCCTGGCTTCCGAGCTTGGGCTGACGACCGGGCAGGTCACCGCGTGCCTGGACCTGGCCCAGATCCGCGGCAGCGGCACCTCGGTCATCGACCAGATCACCCGGCTCGGAGTTAGGTCCGGCCTGCTGTCCGAGGGCCTGGATGAGCTGGCGTTCGTGCTGGGCTCCCTGTCCGACCTGCCGGCTGGCAGCATCGTGGCCGACCTGTCCATCGCGCGCGGCCTGGCCTACTACACCGGTACTGTCTACGAGGGAAAGTTCACCAGCTGGCCCGGCTATGGCAGCATCTGCTCCGGCGGCCGGTATGAGAATCTCGCCGGCAGCTTCGTCCGCCGCAGCCTGCCCGGTGTCGGCATGTCCATCGGCCTGACCCGGATCTTCGCCAAGCTCGTGGCCGAAGGACTCCTGCGAACCGGCCCCAGCTGCCCCAGCGACGTTCTCGTCGTGGTCCCCAGCGACCAGCGCCGCCCCCAGGCGGCGGCTACCGCCGCCGAGCTGAGGACCCGCGGTCTGAACACCGAGCTGTACCACCAGGCCGACAAGATCGCCAAGCAGATCCGCTACGCCTCCCGCAAGGGCATCCCGTTCGTGTGGTTCCCGCCCTTCGAGGACGGCAAGCCCCACGAGGTCAAGGACATGGCCACCGGTGAGCAGAGCCCAGCCGATCCCCGGACATGGCAGCGTGCCTGAGCGGACTCGCTAGCCTTGCGCGGCGAGCCGGCACAGCTCGGCTAGCAACTCCGGATAGCTGTAGCCGGCCGCCCGCATCACCTTCGGGAACACACTCGTCGCAGCCATGCCCGGGATCGTGTTCACCTCGTTGACCAGGAGTCCTCCCGTGCGCTCGTCGAGGAACAGGTCGACCCGGGCAAACACCGAGCACCCCAGCTCCCGGAACGCCATCGTCGCGAGCTTCTGAGCCTGCTCAGTGAGCGGGCCATCGACCTGCGCGGGGCAGGTGAACCGCGGATTGCCCAGCAGGTACTTCTCTTCATAGGTGTACAGCGACCCCACTGCAATGCACTCCCCGGGCGGGGACACTACGACCTCGCTCCCGCCGATTAGCCCCAGAACAAGCTCTCGGTGCGGGATGGCCTCCTCGACCAGCGCGGCATCACCCCATCGGAACGATTCCACGAGAGCCTCGTGCAGGCCCGCCGGGGTGTCCGCACGACCGATCCC
>Ga0066790_10000489_pt1 | contig 14882 bp, 12 predicted proteins | sample OrgsoiDNA2013050_FD_70963 | JGI IMG/M metagenome (GOLD analysis project Ga0066790, IMG submission 70963) | Permafrost soil microbial communities from the Arctic, to analyse light accelerated degradation of dissolved organic matter (DOM) -... | ecosystem: Environmental > Terrestrial > Soil >...
AGTGCGACGCTCATCGCCCACGCGCAGCAGCGCGCGCCAGCCGGCGAGACCAATGTGTCGTTCCGGGTCGGTGATGCCTACGACCTGCCCTTTCCCGACTGCTGTGCGACCAGATGCACAACGGCCTCATCGTCCGCGAGCTGCCCTGGCAGCTGACTCGCCTCGCATTCACCCACGTCACCGTGACGCCGCAGGTACGGCTGTCCCGCGAGCTCGACGCCGCCTACGAGTGGCTCATTGAGCCCGTCGCCCACGAACTCGTCCGGACTCAAGCCATCACGTCCGAGGAGGCCACCCGGCTCCTGGGCGACCTGCGCGAGCGAGCAGGAAGCGGCCGGTACTTCCTGGCCCGTACCTACTACTCGGTGATCGCCACGGCCGGCTAAGAGATCGCGCTAGACAGCGGGTCAGCGCGGCCCGGCGGCTGGTGAGACGCGGCCCCGCGGGCGTAGAAGATCAGCACGACGAGGAGCGCGAGGAGCGAGTAGCCGAACAGCCCGGCGCTGAAGCCCGTGTAGTAGGGGACCTCGGCCAGGGCGGTGACAATCCAGCCAGCCACCAGAGCTACCCCGAACGGCCGCGGCAGCCTGACCGCCACTAGCGGGACGATCACCGCCATGGCCGTGATCCAGATCACCGGGCCCACGAGCGTGTTGGTGCCCTTGACGTTCGCGCCGAGGCCGGGAATGTAGTCCCTGTTCATGACCTGGAAGAAGAATGCGGCTGCTCCCACCACGCCCAGTACGACCATGACCCAGGAGGCAAGGGTCATGGGTGGCCGCGGCACGCCGCGAAGGTAGTGCCGTCGTATCAGGGAGACCACGACCAGGCCGGCGGTCAGGAGGAGCAGGATCTCGGCGATGATTACCAGCCATACGCCGGGCCCGGGAGTGTCTCCCGACTTCTTCAGGGTGACGATGGTGAGGATGAGATCGCCCGGCGTGGTGGCCGCGGCGCCGAGCAGGAGGCCCGCGCTGGTGAGCCGCGAGACAGCGGGCACGAAGGTACTCAGACCTGCGACGAGGGCGATGGCCGAGCCGATGACGATCTGTGCTGTATCAGACGAGGAGGAGATCAGCCGGAAGTCCGCTGCATAGATGACATACAGGGCCGCGACTGCCAGGACCCCCGCGATGATGGCCAGGACCCCCGCGGACAGCAGCCACAAGTCCGGCGCCGCTGCCGGGACGGGCGAGGCAGCGGATACCTCAGCCGGCGCTGATGCCCGGGCGGGTGGCACATCCGGCACCTCGGCGGGTTCCGCGCCTGGCGGGGCCTCGCCCGGCGCGGTCTTGCCTGGCTCGGTCTTGGCTGGCTCTGCGCGCTCCACGACCGGCAGCTCAGGCCCGGCGGCCGCTGCTTCAGGCGCCGGCAGCTCAGGCTCGGCTGCCGGCACCGGCGGGTCCGCAACGCTTCCCATTCTCAGAGCGACTACCGCAGCGGCGGACACAGCCCGGCTGTCATCGGCCGCCAGCCGTTCCAGTGCCTGCCGGGCCCCCAGGGCCAGCCCGGCATGTGACCCGCCCAGCAGCCGCGCCAGCTCCTGAACCGCTCCCACCCTGATTCCCGCCAGCGGGTGATCGACCGCCTGCAGCAGCTCAGCCGGCACCGGTGCCGGCGTGGTCACCGGCCGACTACGCCGCGCGATGAACAGCTCACCCTGCATCTCAACGGCACGGCTCGGCGTCTGATGGGGGTTCCGCTCGCGCACCTTGTCGAATACGTAGTCGTAGAGCTCGTTCAGCGAGACCCAGCCATCCTGGTCACGGTCGGCATCGCCGGTCGACAGGCCCTCGACGAGCGCGGTGGTGAATACCGACGGCCGCGGCTCCCCGTCGGCCAGCTGCTCTCCTTCAAACGCGTACTCCATCGCGCTGGAGGCCGTGATCACCGCCCGGCCGCGCCCGCTGCTCAGCCGTTCGTGCGGGAAACTGCCGAGTACGTCGATGTCGCCGGCCGCTCGCACCGTGACGCCGCGGGCGAACGCTCCGCCGTAGCAGCAGTCCAGGAGCAGCACGATGCTGCGCGACCGGGCGGTGCGCATGCAGCGCTGCACGAAGTCGGCCGAGACCGCCGTGGAGCCCAGCCGGTTAGGCCGGGTATTGGGCGCGGCGAAGAACAGCTCTCCAGACTCGCTCTTGAGGCCGTGGCAGGAGAAATGCAGCAGCAGCACGTCCTCTGACCGGCTGTCGGCAAACATCTCCTCGATGTGAGCCTGGATGACGTGCGCGGGCTCATTTCGAAGCACCTTCACCGCGAAGTCGCCGACGTGGCGATCGCTGAGCACGGCGCCGAGCGCCTCGGCGTCCGCCGCCGGGGCCAGCAGGCGGCGCATCCCATCGTGCTCATACTGGTCGTTAGCGACGATCAGGGCCTTGCGCTGCCCGGTCATGGCCCGCCCGCCGAGCCGGCCGGCCCGGAGCTCGCGCCTGGGCCGGCGTGCCGGCTGACGAACAGCCCGATCAGCCGCTCCTGGTCGTAGGCGCTTGCTTCCGACAGCTCCAGCGCGTCCCCGTCCAGCTCCAGCCGAACCGAGCGCCGGACGCCGTCGCCATGGCGCAGCCAGTCCCGGATCACTGCCACCACGGACCGCAGGCCCTCTGCCGAGTTGCCGAGCGTCACCAGGAGGCCGCCGATCACCCCGGCGTCGAGGGCGCGGGCGCCAGGCGGAGGCGGCCCGGCCGGCAGCGCGGCCACGTCCTCGACGTCGAGCTGGATAAGGTTATTACGCAGGTAACTCGTCACCGCGTCCACGCGCTCCGCGTCCGCGCCCTCCTCGGCCACCCGAAGTCGCAGCTCGCCGTCCATGCGCGCCCCCTTTCCCCACCAGTCCGTGCGCACCGGAAGAACCGAGGGGTACAGATCTTTACGTTATCTTTGCCTTTCCTTGAATACCTGTCCAGCCATTTCGGCGATCCGCTCTCAGGCTGTCACGTCGATGCCGTAGCGGGCCGCGAGGTCATCCACCGTCATGACCTGGCCGGTCAGGGCCAGCAGGTCCGGGTCACGGGTGAGGGCGGCGACAGCCCGGCCGACTCCCTCGGGGGATTGCGAGCGGGCCAGGTCCAGGTGCTCGGCGAACTGCAGGACCCCCTCGGTGCGGACGAGGCCGGGATGCACCGCGAGCGAGGTGACTCCGTGCGCACGCAGCTGCACCCCGGCGGCCAGGGCCAGGCGGTCGTCGGCGGTCTTCGCCATCGCGTACGCGGCATCGAACTGGCGCTGAGCGGACTCGGGGACTGCGAACGACACGGTCACGACCAGGCTGGCCGGGGTGGCGATCAGCAACGGCGCGGACCGGGCCAGCGCCACATAGTGAGCGCGCACCCCGCCCGCGAACATCGCGTCGAACAGCTCGAGCGGCTGCTCCCACAGGGGCGCGGTCCATTCGTCCCACGCCCCGGCGTTGAGCCGCTCGTACCCGCCCCACACGTTGTTGACCAGCAGATCCAGGCGACCCTCCGCAGCGGAGATCCGCTCGGCCACCAGCGCCACCGCCGTGTCGTCGCGATGGTCGCAGCGCACGGCGACGCCCTGGCCACCAGCTGCCGTTACTTCATCAGCGGTGCCGTCGGCGGTACCCGGCAGATGCCCGGTCCGCCCGGCCGCGGACGACCTGGCGGTCACGTAGACGATCCAGCCGGCTCTCCCGAGCGCGACCGCGATGCCCCGGCCCACACCGCGGCTGGCACCTGTCACCCAGGCCACCCTCCGGGCCGCGCTGCCCGGGCTCGCATCGGTCATGCCCGGAACCGTAGCGCCGCCCCACGACAGTGCGGGCCGGCCAGGCAGCGCTCGTGCCGCCGCGGTGAGGAGTCGCCGACGCTCCTGCCGCTTGCCCTGGGTGCGCGCCCGGCGGTAAGAAGGCGATCATGGGGAGGCCTGTCCGGGCCGCAGCAACCCGCCCGGCGCTGGTTGAGCTGCGTCTGGCGGGAACGTTCGGGGTGATCCGGGACGGTACCGAGCTAGCCGGCGGGGAGATCGGCAGCCGGAAATCGCGCACGCTCCTGAAGCTGCTGGCGGTGCAGCGGCCGGCTCTGGTGCCGGTTGACCGCATCGTAGACATCCTGTGGCCCGGCGAGCCGCCGGCGGCCCCCGAGCAGAATGTCGCCACGCTGGTGAGCCGGCTGCGCGCGACGCTGGGGGCCGGCCTGATCCAGGGCGGCCGGCCGGGCTACCGGCTGGTGACCGGGCCGGGCGTCGTGGTCGACCTGGATGCCGCGGCCCGCTTCGCGGACCAGGCCGCGGCCCAGCTGGCCACCGCGCCGGCCGTGGCCCTGGCCGCGGCGCAGCGGGCACACGAGCTGCTGTCGGCCGGGACGGCGATCGATGACGAGCCGCGCACCTCCTCCCGGGCCGGCCCGGCCCGGGAGGAGGTGCGCGGGCTGCTGCGCCGGGTGCGGCTCGTCGCGGCCGAGGCGGCGCTGGCGGCGGGCGAGCCGCGGCTGGCCGCCCGGCACGCGGAGGCGGCCATGGCGGCGGATCCGCTGGATGAGGCGGCGCACCGGTGGTACATGTCCTCGTCGGTGGCGGCGGGGGAGCTGGCCAGGGCACTGGCCGCCTACGCGGAACTGGCCCGGCGGCTGAGCCAGGAGCTGGGCACCGACCCGGCGCGGCAGACCCAGGACCTGCACCTGGCCATCCTGCGCGGCGACGAGGGCGCCGGGGCAGGCGGCCCCGGGACCAGGACGGACGGTACCGGGGCGGGCGGCCCGCGGGCGGCGGCCGCGGGACGCCCGCCGCCGCTGGCCGGGCGGGACAGCGAGATCGGGGCGCTCCGGGCAGCATGGCACGCGGCGGTCGGCGGCCAGCCGGGGCTGGTCCTGATCGTCGGCGAGGCAGGCATCGGCAAGACCGCACTGGGCGAGTTCCTGGCCGCGGAGGCCGCCGGCGACGGCGCGACCGTGCTGCGGAGCCGCTGCTACGAGACGGAGCGGTCGCTGTTCCTGCAGCCGGTCGTGGAGGCGCTCACGCCGGTCGTGGCCCGGACCCCGGCCCACGTGCTGCGCGAGCTGCTGGGCGGGCACGTCGCGGGAGCCGCGGCGCTGCTGCCCGAGGCGGCGGCTATCCTCGGCTCGCCGCCGGCGCTCCGGGCCAGCGTAGACATGGAGCGGCGGCGGGCCTTCGAGGCGGTCCGCGCCCTGCTGACTGGGCTGGCGGCCCGCAGCCCGGTGCTGCTGCTCGTCGACGACCTGCAGTACGCCGGGCAGTCCACGGTCGAGCTGCTGCACTTCCTCGGTCGGCCCGCCGACGTCTCCCGGCTGCTGGTACTGGCCACCGTCCGCGCCGAGAACGACGCGCGGCTCGGTGCGGCGCTGGCGCCGGTGGCGACCAGGGTCGAGGTCGGGCCGCTCGGGCCCGCGGCAGTGGGGGAGCTGGCCCGGGTAGCCGGGCGGGGTGAGCTGGCCGACAGCATCCTGGAACGGACGCGCGGCCACACGCTGTTCGTCGTCGAGGTGCTGCGCGCGCTGGCCAGCGGCGACCCGGGCGTTCCGGCATCACTGCGCAGCGCCGTGCAGGCCCGGGTCCGGCGGGCGGGACCGGCCGTGGAGTCCCTGCTCCGGGGCGCGGCCGTGCTCGGCGCCGCCGTCGACCCGCTGACCCTCGGCGCCCTGCTCAGCCTGGTGCCGGCCACCGCCCTGGAGCTGTGCGAGGCGGCCCTGGAGGCCCGGCTGCTGGTGGTCAGCGGCCGCGACTACGAGTTCGCCAACGACCTGATCCGCGAGATCCTCTACGCAAGCACGCCCGAGCCGACCCGGCTGGCCTATCATCGCCGGGCCGCTGACCTGCTCACCAGTCAGCCCGAGTCGCTGGCCCGGCACGCCGCGGCCGCGGGCGACTGGCAGCGGGCCGCCCGGGCCTGGCTGCTGGCGGCCGAGGCAGCGATTCGCCGGCATGCGGCCAGCGACGCGGTGGCCCTGGCCACGGAGGCGTTCGGCGCGGCCGAGCGAGCCGGTGACGCCGAGGCCCGCGCCCGCGCGCTGGTCCTGCGGGGCCGCGCTCATGAGACCCAGGGCGCGGCCGCCGCGGCGCTGACCGACCTGACCGAGGGGGCGGCAGCCGCCCGCGCGGCCGGGGACCGCCGGCTGGAGATGCTGGCGCTACGCGAGCTGGGCGGGGACGTGCCGGTGTCGCAGGGCCTGCCGATCACCTTTTCGGCGGCCAGCCTGGAGAGCGGGCTGCGCATCGCCGAGTCGCTGGGCGACCGGGCCAGCGAGGCGGACCTGCTCGCCCGGCTGGCCATCGTCATGGCGAGCTGCCTGGAGCTGGAAACCGCGCTGGGCTACGGGCTCCGCGCGGTCGCGGCCGCCCGGGCATCGGCCAGCCCGCAGGCCCTGGCCGCCGGGCTGGACGGGCTCAAGCTGGCGTACCTGGGCCTGGGCGACACCCGCGGCCTGCGCCGGGTGATCGACGAGCTAGGGCCGCTGGCGCGAGCCCTGGGCGATCAGCTCCGCGTCCAGTGGGTCGAGTTCGAGTCGGCCTTCCTGTCCGTCGCCGCGGCTGACTGGCCCGCGGCGGAAGCGGCGATCGAGGCGGCCCTGGCCTCGAACCGGACGGCCGGGTACCCGTACTGCGCCGCCTGGTATACCGCACACCTCGGCTGGCTGGCCCGGCTGCGCGGCCGGGATGACGAGGCCATCGCGGCCGGCCGCCGGGCCCTGGAGCTGACCCGGGGGCACGGCTGGTGGGTGGCGGCGGCCTGCGCCATGCTGGGCGACACCCTGGCGCTGGCCGGCGCCCGGGACGAGGCGGTCGGGCTCTATGAGCGAGGCCTGGACGCGGCCCGGGAGGCGGGCGCGCAGGCGTACCTGCTGCGCTGCGCGGCGCCGCTGGCCGCGGCCACCGGCTCGGGCGCGATCCTGGACGAGGCGACCGGGCTGCTGGAGCGGGCCGGCCTGCCAGACGGCGGCGCCTGGCTGCCGGGGTATGAGAGCTACCTGTCGCTGGCCCGGGCCCTGACCTCCGCCGGCGACCCCGAGCGGGCCCGCGCGGTACTGGCCCCGCTGCTGGCCGTGGCGGAGCGGGAGCCGTGGCTGCCGGCCCTGGCGGCGGCCCTGGCCGCGGACGGCCGCGCTCTCCTGCGGCTGGGCCAGCCCGGGCAGGCCAGGGCGGAACTGGACCGGGCCGCCGGCCTGGCCGGCCAGCACCGCCTGCCGCACGTCCTGGCCGACAGCCAGGCGGCCCTCCGCCTGCTCCGGTAATCCGGTAGCCGGAGCTCAGATGAGCTCGGCCAGCAGAGCCGCCGCGCGGGCGGCGCCGTCGGTCTCGACCGGCTGATAGCTGACCGGGCGCCCGATCTCGGCCGCGATCGCCGCGGCCAGGGCCTCCGGCTCGGTCTCCTCGTAGGGCAGGCAGCGGCCCGCCCCGTAGCGGGCCAGGCGGTGCCGGACGTGGAAGTTCTGCTCGAAATGGCTGCGCAGCGGGACGTAAAGGAACGGCCGCTGGCTGGCGGTCAGCTCCATCGTGGTCGTCAGGCCGCCCTGCACCACGGCCAGGTCACAGGCGGCCAGGTGCTCATGCAGGCCGTGCACGTAGCCGCGCACGTCCAGCCCGTCGGCCGCGCGCAGTGAGTGCGGGTCGATCCGCGGCCCGGTCACGACGATCATCCGCAGCTCCGGGATGAGCTGGCGGGCCGCCGGGAACGCGGCCACCGCCCGGCGCAGCAGGTCCGTGCCGACGCCGGAGCCACCGACGGTGACCACGCAGACCTTCTCGCCCGGCTGGTAGCCGAGCCGGGCGCGCAGCGCCTCGCGGTCGGCGAGCCCGGCCGGGTCGAACCCGGACACGTACCCGGAAAACTGGTAGTGGCCCTCGACCCAGTCGCGGATGCCGGGCAGGCCGTCGCCGAACCCGTCCGGGACCACGTCGCCGGGATTCCCGACGAACACGGCCCGGTCCCGCAGCGCCGGGAACCGCGCGACCTGCTCGATCATCTCGGCGTTGTAGTCGGTGGTCAGGGCCCGCTCCCGGCCGCCGCCGCCGGGCATCGGCAGCCAGCCCACGAAGTCGGTCATCCAGGCGTAGGGCGCGCGCTTCAGCTCCGGGTTCTCGTGCAGGAAGTAGTCGATGTCCCAGGCCTCGTCGCCCACCCACAGGTCGAAGTGCTCGTCCTCGACCAGGTCCGCGAAGACCATGAAGTTGCTGACCAGGATCTCGTCCATGTCCCGGACCGCCTGGAACGCGTGCAGGTCGTGCTCGCCCGCCTGGCTCTCGACATGCCCGGACTCACTGGCCAGGAAGGCCGAGGCCGGGTGGATCAGCTCCTCGCGGCGCCGCAGCAGCTCGGTGACCGGGTGCTGCGCCAGCCAGTGCACCTCCAGGCCGGGCCGCAGAGCGCGGAGCTCGTCAGCGATGGCCAGGTCCCGGCGCGCATGACCCAGGCCGATCGGCGACGACACGTACAGCACCCGCTGGCGGCGATTCAGCGGCCGGGTCCAGCGCCGGGCGGCGGCCGGGGCCGGGGCCACGCGCCGGGCGAAGTCCGCGATCGCGCGGTTGACGACGACCGGCTCCCGGGCATTCATGATGTGGCCGGCGCCCTCCAGGACCAGCAGTTCACCACCAGTAACGGCGGCTACGCGCCCACCGCGTTCCAGCGGCTGGCAGCGGTCCTGATCTCCGTGGATGACCAGCACGGGGCAGCTCACCGCGGCCAGGATGGCCTCGGTCTCGGCGGGACTCGCCGACGACAGCGGGCCGTCCACGGCCAGCAGGTTCGCCTCGGCAGTGCTGTCCATGGCCCAGCCCACCGCATCCTCGTGCTGCTTGGTCGAATGCGGCTCGGACAGCAGCTCGCCGAAGAAGAACTCGGCGTAGCCCCGCCAGTCGCGCGGCCAGTAGTGCCGGTTGTCCTTGGCCCAGCCCTCGTCGGTGTCCAGGATCGCGTCGAAATCAGGGCGGTTCGGCAGCGGCGGGGTCAGGAACGGCGCCCAGCTGGCCATGCTCACGACGCCGAGCACCCGGCTGGGGTGCCGGGCCGCGGTCAGCAGCGCGGTCCATCCGCTCGTGCACAGCCCAATCAGCACCGCCTGGCCGATGCCGGCGGCGTCCATGACCGCGAGAGTGTCGGCCACCAGCTCGGTGTCGGCGTAGGCGGCGGCTGACCCCGGCCGGTCCGACCGGCCGTTCCCGCGCGGGTCGATGGTGACGACCTGGAAGCTGCGGGCCAGGTAGGGCACCTGGGCCTTCCAGAAGCGGGAGTGGACCAGCGGGTCGGTCGGGGGAAAGACGAGGGCCGGCTGGCCCGTGCCGAAGACCTCGTAGAAGACCTTGACGCCGTCGCGCTCGATGAACCCCTCGGTGTCCGGATACCTGGCTCGCATGGTCCCCTCCTCGCGCCGGCCGGGCCGTCACCCTCGAGATGGTGGTGCGCTGGGACGGCCCCGTTTCGCTCTGGTCTAGTGGCCCCCGTTGCAGCCGGGTTGCAACGCGGCTGCAATGCCTCATCGCAGTCTTGCCCCTGACGAGGCATTACGACAGAGGCATTACGACAAGGGAGGGCGATCATGGCCATCGACATGGACAAGCTGCACGAGTTCCTGGGCAGGTTCGTCGGCGACCTGGGGGCGACGGCAGCGGCCGGGAACGTGGTGATCGGGCACCGGCTGGACCTGTACAAGACGCTGGCCGGCGAGCCGGCGACAGCCGACGAGCTGGCGGCGCGCACCCACACCAACCCGCGGTACGTGGCCGAATGGCTGCGCGGGCAGGCGGCGGGCGGGTACGTCGAGTACGACGCGGCGCAGGACCGTTACTCGATGACGGAGGAGCAGGCCTTCGCGCTGGCCAACCCAGATGGCGGCGTGTACCTGCCGGGGGCATTCGTGCTGGCGCTGGGCGCGCTGCGGGCCGAGCCGCGGATCACGGAGGCATTCCGGTCGGGCGGCGGCCTGGGCTGGCATGAGCAGGACGCGGACGTGTTCATCGGCTGCGAGCAGTTCTTCCGGCCGGGTTACATCGCGAACCTCATCCCGTCCTGGATCCCGTCCCTGGAGGGCGTGCCGGACAAACTGCGCGCAGGCGCTCGCGTGGCCGACGTCGGGTGCGGCCTGGGGGCGTCGACGATCCTGCTCGCGCAGGAGTTCCCGAACTCGCGGTTCACCGGGTCGGACTACCACGAGGGGTCAATCGACCTGGCCCGCAAGCACGCCGGCGAGGCGGGCGTGGGTGACCGGGTGAGCTTCGAAGTGTCGTCGGCGACGTCGTTCTCGGGGGACGGATATGACCTGGCGGCCACGTTTGACTGCCTGCACGACATGGGAGATCCGCTGTCGGCGGCCAGGCACGTGCGTCAGGCGCTCAAGCCGGACGGCACGTGGCTCATCGTGGAGCCGGCCGCAGCCGATGACGTGGCGGGAAACCTGAACCCGGTGGGGCGGATGTATTACAACTTCTCGACGCTGTTGTGCGTGCCGAACGCGCTCTCGCAGGCCGGGGGGTACGCGCTCGGGGCGCAGGCGGGAGAGGCGGCGATCCGGCAGGTAGTCACAGACGCGGGCTTCACCCGGTTCCGCCGGAGTGCCGAGACGCCCTTCAACCTGGTCTACGAGGTGCGCCCGTAGCGGAGAGCGGGGCATGTCCCGCGGCCAGTCCGGGAGATCAGCGCGAATCTGAGGCTCCCGGGCTGGCCCGGCGACCTCCCCTGGCCATGGCCGAGACCAGCTTCGCAACCCCGATCAGGCCGGCGGATGCGCCAAGATGCTCCCATGGATAACCAGGAGAGCGAAGCTCCCGAAGGGGTGATATCCGGGCCAGTGCCCCACCATAGAGGCGAGCCACGATGGGCGATGGCGGTGACCGTGCTGGCCGCCGAGCTGCTGCACGTCGCGCTGCCCAGCCAGGTCCGCTCGCTCAGCCAGGCCTGGATCTACCCGGTCATCGGGATCGGGCTGCTCCTGGTGCTGGTGATCGGCGACCCCGGCCGGATCGACAACCGCGCCGCCTGGCTCCGCGTCGTCACCGGCCTGCTGATTGCGTCCATCACCCTCGACAACGCATTCGCCGCCGTCCACCTGGTCAAGCTAATCATCACCAACGCCAACCTCGGTTCGGCGATCCGGCTCCTGGCCGCCGGAGCGGTGATCTGGCTCGTTAACGCGATCGCGTTCGGCCTGTGGTACTGGGACCTTGACCGGGGCGGCGCCGCGGCCCGGGCGGCCGGGACCAGCAAGCGGCCGGCGTTCTTGTTCCCCGAGATGACCAACCCCGAGTGGGTCGAGGACGGGTGGTATCCCTCACTGATCGACTACCTGCACATGTCGTTCGCGATATCGGCCGCGTTCAGCCCGACCGACGTGTCCGCGATCAAGCACTGGTCGAAGATGATGATGACCTTCCAGTCCGCGGTCTCGCTGCTGCTGGCCGTGCTCGTCGTGGCCAGGGCCATCAACATCCTGCCTACGGGAGGATAGTGGGCTTAGCTCGGGGCTAGTAGCCCAGCAGGTCGGCGCCAAGCGGACTGATTGGCTGCTGTCAGGCGGCTGGGGCCACGCATATATCCAGGGTGACCGTCTCGGCGTCAGAGTCATAGTCCTGGGGATCGCCCTCGAGAGCAAACGCGATGGCGGACAAGCATTGGCGCTCGGCGTCGGCACGGGTTGACGTGCCCCCTCCGTTGATGTGCAGGGCGGGTACCCGATAGTGCCAGTTGCTGGCTTCCTCGTCGTAAAACAACTCGACTCGTAGCGCACTCATAGGCAGATATTCCTATAGTTTCCGCAGTTCAGCAAGCGTGCAGCCGTAGTCGCGCGCGATCCTGGCCATCGCTGGGCCACCTAAATCTACGCCGTCATGATAGGCCCAGATACGCTGCTGCTCGCCCTTAGCCAGGACTCGGTGAGAACCCGAGCGCCTAGTCTCGATCCAGCCGTCTCGCTTCAGCGCCGCCAGTACTCGCGCAGCCTTGGCCATGGATAGCACCGTAGAGCACTACGCAGACAGTTCTGGCGGTCCTCCGGTGGTGCCGTACCAGCACGTGCAGGAAGCCTCGCCGCATGCGCTGTTGGTCGTTGCCGGATGATCAGGTGGCGCTGGCCGCGTAGCGCCAGAAGTCGCGCATCCACTCGACGGGGGTGGGGCTGTCCGCCGCCACCTGGGTGAGCAGGATGGCGATCGTGCCGGTAGCGGGGGTGATGTGCGCCGACGTTCCGGTGCCGCCGACCCACCCGTAGCGGCCGGGAATGTTCTACGGGTCGATGGCCGCGATATCGACCGAGCCGCCGAAGCCCCAGCCCTGGCACTCGAGGAACAGCTGGCCGGTCTCACGCTGGGCCGGGGTGGTGTGATCCCTGGTCATCAGGGCGACCGAATCAGCCGACAGCAGCCGGCGGCCGCTGGCGGTGGTTCCCCCGGCCAGCAGCATCTGGCCGAAGGCCAGCCAGTCGTCGGCAGTGGCGACCAGGCCGCCGGAACCCAGCGGGAACTCCGGCACCTCGCTCCACTGCCCGTCCGGCCCGTCGGCCAGCTCCAGGCCGCCGTCGGCGTCGGTGCGGTAATAGCTGGTGAACCGGTCGCGCTTGGCGGCCGGGACGCAGAACCCGGTGTCGGTCATGCCGAGCGGCTCGAAGACCCGCTCGGCCATGAACTCGGGCAGCGGCTGGCCGGACACCCTGGCGATCAGCACGCCCTGCAAGGCGGAGCAGGTGTCGTAGAGCCAGGCCTCGCCCGGCTGGTACAGCAGCGGAATCCTGGACAGCCCGGCCATCCACAGGTCGGGCGCCGCGAAGCTCCGCGGCTCGCGGCCGTCTTTCTGCACCGAGAACAGCTGCTGGACGGCGGGCAGGGAGAAATCGGATGCGAAGCCGTACCCCGGCCGACGGCCGCCGCCTCGGCCCGGCCGCCGCGCGTCACCAGGCCTACCGCTCCCGGCACCGCGCCGCTGCTGACGTGGGTCTCCAGCATGTCGTTCAGGTCAGTCATCGGTGGTTGCTCCTCTGCGTCGCGATTTGGCGCTGGCAGTGTAGACGCGGCGGCGTGACATGGGCACTATGGGAGTCGACTCCAGGGGGAATTGCGATGGCCGCTGATCTATTCGCGTGGGACAACCTCGCCACCTATAAGGCCGAGGGCCGTTTCCTGGATGGCTATCCCGATGACCAGCGGACATTCTTCGCGCCGCGGGACAACGTCCACGGCCTGCTGGTCGCCTTGGTCGGCAGCGCCCAGCATTCCATCGTCGTCAACATGTTCGGCTATGACGACGACGAGCTGAACAAGATTATCCAGGCCAAGCTGGCCGACCAGAACGTCTACGTGCAGATGAGCCTGGACCGCAGCCAGGCCGCCGGCGTGCACGAGAAGCAGATCCTGGCCGGCTGGAGCAACGACGCCTTCGGCAACAGCATCGCCATCGGCACCAGCTCCGTGCACAACGCCATCTCGCACCTGAAGATCGTGATCATCGACGGTGTGTACACGGTGAAGGGCTCCACTAACTGGTCGCTGTCGGGGGAGCAGCAGCAGGACAACGAGCTGACCCTCAGCCGCAACGCCGTTATCGCCGCCGAGACCCGAGCCATTCTGGACCTGAATCACGACTTCATGCTGAAGCAGATGGCCGGGACCAAGCTGGATACCCCGCTGGCCCCGACCAGCGGCGGGGCGGTGCCCCCGCTGCCGCCCGCGCCCGCGGGAACGCCGTCGGCAGCTGCACCAGCATGACGGCATGGCCATCGTGACCGAGTCCGTCAGGGCAGGATGTTGACCGCGCGGGCGATGACCAGCGCGGTGGTGGACAGCGCGATCGCGGCCTGCACCGCCATCAGCAGCTTGGCCCAGCGGGTCAGCGGCATGGTGTCGGTGGGGGAGAACGCGGTGGCGTTGGTGAAGCTGACGTAGAGGTAGTCGGCGAAGCGGGGCCGCCAGTTCTTGCGGGCCAGGTGATGCTGGGTCATCTGCGGGAACAGGAAATCCGGGTACGGGCTGCGGGCCGCGGCCCGGGCGAACGGGCCGCCGCGGTCGAGCTCCCAGTACCAGATGCCGAACGCGATCACGTTGGTCAGGTAGATCGCCGCGGCCGCCGTCAGCAGCGCGGGGGCCTTGGATCCCGCCGAGCCGGTGATCAGCTTGACGTCCAGCAGCCCGGCACTGATGCCGTTATCCAGGGAAATAACGGCGACCAGGGTCAGGGCCACGTATCGTCCCGTCCGGGCCCGGCCGGGCTGGCGGAGCGGGTTCATCACGGCCAAGGTGGCCAGCAGGACCAGTTCTACGCCGGGCAGCAGCCAGTTCGGGCGCAGGAGCGTGAACCGGCTGGACAAGGATCCCTGCAGCAGCGCGGCGACCACGATCGCGATGGCGACGGGGACCCGGCTTTCCCCCGCGCTGGGCCGCAGCCAGCCGGGGACTAGCTCGCGCTCCAGGTTCTGCCACTCGTGCATCACCTGGCCCGGGGGCTTCCCCTCGTTCGCTCCCTGGCCGGGCGTCTGCGTCATGCCGCCAGTCTGGCACCGGCCGGGGAGGGACCGGGACCGGTGGCGCCGAGTAGCGCACTGCCGATGGGGTGGTTACGCCCGCTGAGGGCAGATCACAGCGGAAAGGTCCGAAGTCACCCGCGACGGGTGAGGACGTCCCCGGCCGCCGGCCGCGACGATCCGATTATGCCCCTGCATGAGCGTGACACCGTACGGCAGAACCTGGCGGACTCGGTCTTCTGCGGCCACGACCTGACCAAGGCCGTCCCGAAGTACAGGTTCCCGCCCGACGAGTCGCAGCCGCGGGAGGCGTTCCAGGTCGTTTCGGACGAGCTGATGCTCGACGGCAACTCGCGCCAGAACCTGGCCACGTTCTGCCAGACATGGGCCGAGCCGGAGGTCCTGGCCCTGATGGCGCTGTCGGTCGACAAGAACATGATCGACAAGGACGAGTATCCGCAGACGGCGGAG
>Ga0066790_10000490_pt1 | contig 14876 bp, 13 predicted proteins | sample OrgsoiDNA2013050_FD_70963 | JGI IMG/M metagenome (GOLD analysis project Ga0066790, IMG submission 70963) | Permafrost soil microbial communities from the Arctic, to analyse light accelerated degradation of dissolved organic matter (DOM) -... | ecosystem: Environmental > Terrestrial > Soil >...
CGATCGACGCCGACACCGGCGAGCCGTCCAAGGTCAACATTCACACGCACTTCGTGCAGTTCGACCCGCAGGCCTCGGACGGCGTGATCACCGGCTTGTCCTACGAGCAGTCCGTGAAGCCCGACACCGCGGTGGCCGGGGAAACGACGCTGACGTCGGCCGCGGCGGCCGGGGCAACCCAGATCTCCGTGGCCAGCACCTCGGGGCTGCGCCCGGGTATCGGCCTCGAGGTCGGCCAGGGCCAACCCGACACCGAGGTCGTCACCAAGATCGCGGCGATCAGCGGCAACACGCTGACGCTGAACCAGCCGCTGCAGAGCGCGCACGCTTCGGGTGAGCGGACCGGAGTCGAGTTCGTGCAGTACCGGTGGTACAGCGACGTCGACGACGGAACGGTCTTCTTCCACGACCACGTCGACGGGATCCACTCCTGGGGCCACGGCCTGTTCGGGGCCCACATCATCGAGCCAGCAGGCTCTACCTTCCACGACCCGGTGACCGGGGCGCCGATTCGCAGCGGCCCGCTCGCCGACATCTACACCACGGGCTCGGCTGGCTTCGGCGAGCAGGGCGACTTCCGCGAGTTCGTGCTCTTCCAGCACACCGGCCTGACCGGCAGCGGCTCGCCGCAGGGCTGCGAGATGTCGAGCTTCAACCTGCGCGCGGCGCCGCTGATCGACCGAGATCCCAACGCCAACAACCCCGCCAACGGCCCGGGACCAGACGTGAGTGTCCCGGACACGGTCGGTAACTACAACATGGGGTTCGTATCGCAGGTCGAACCCGCCGCCCCGTCGGACCAGACGCCCTGCACGAGCGTCGGCACCTCCAACGACCCGTACGTGTTCTCGTCGGTGGCTCACGGTGATCCGCCGACACCGCTGCTGAAGGCCTACGTGGGCGACCCGGTGGTGATCAGGCAGGTGGGCCTGGACGAGCGGGTCGGCGACCTGCGGATCACCGGCCACCGGTTCGCTGAGGAGCGCTTCAACCCCAACGGCACACTGACCGACGCCGGCACTGCCGGAATATCCGAGAAGATGGACTACGTGCTCGACGGAGGCGCCGGCAAGCTGCCCGGTGACTACCTCTACTACAGCGGCCGCAGCCTGGAGATGGAAAGCGGCGCCTGGGGCATCTTCCGGGTGATGAACACCCTGCACTCCGATCTCGAACCGCTGCCCGACCGTGCCGCGCCCCCCAGCGGACCCGGATTCCCGACGCTAACCTTCACCGGGAAGGCACCGCCGGCGGCGCCCAACGGGCCCGGCACGAATGCGTGCCCGGCCAGCGCCCCGGTCGTCAGCTACGACGTCTCCATCTTCACCGGCATCACCTTCGACAAGGGCATGCCCGGCGAAAGTGACAACGACGCCGCCGGTAGCACCGGCTCCTGGGCCGTGATGTACGCGCTCACCCGGGACGAGGCTGCCATCAAGGCCGGGACCAAGCCGGCTGTCCCGCTCGTCATCCGCGCCGATGCGGGCGCCTGCCTGCGGGTGACGCTGCACAATGACCTGCCCACCGACAACTTCACCTGGACCTGGGGATCGGGCACGACCCGTGCCGGATTCAACATAGGCAACGTCATCTACGATCCGCTCCAGTCCTACGGGGCCGCCATCGGGTTCGACCCCGACACGACGGTGGCTCCCGGCAACTCCCGTATCTACTCCTACTACGTGGACAAGGAGCTGGGCGCCAACCTGATACTCAACCTCGGCAATGAGTCGTCGTTGAGAGGAGGCGCTTATGGCGCGCTCATCGCCGAGCCAGCGGGCTCGACGTGGAGCGACCCCTTTACCGGAGACAGCTTGAGCGGTCAGTCGGGCCTGGCGGCCGACGTCCACCTGCCCAACGGGACCGCCTTCCGGGAGTACACAACGATCTTCAGCGACCGGGAACCCAAGCTCGGCCACAGCATCATGGACTACTACCTCGACTCCGACCACTCCTATACCGACTACAACGAGGAGTCGCTCACCGGCCGTGAAGTCGGCGGCAACGTCTCCGCGATCCCGCTCTCGTCGGCGAAGAGCGACAGCGTCGTCGGCGGGGCCGGAGCGCCCGCCGGGTCTGACCCGGCTACACCCACGTTCGAGGCCATGGCCGGAGATCCGGTCAGGTGGCGGTTCCTCAACGCGGCCGGCGACGACAGCGTGGCCTTCCAGATCGCTGGTGCCGAATTCCCGCTCGATCACGGCATCGCGAATTCGCAAGACATCGAAGCCCGGTCCGTGCTGCCCGGTGAGACGTTCGACGCCTACCTCGTGGGCGGCGCCGGCGGCGCGACCCAGGCAACGGGCGACTACGAGTACAACGTCGGCCGGGATGGGATCATCAAGTCCGGTGACTGGGGCATCTTCCGGGTGATCCCGCAAACCGACACCGCCACCGCCACCAACACCGTCATCAAGTCACTGTCATAATCCGCTAGCCAGCAGCGCGTGCTGCCGTCCCGGCCGCCAGCCGGGACGGCAGTACGCGCTGCTGGCCCCACCCCTTTAGCTGGTCATCGTGAAGCCTTTTCGGGGTGGGGACCCCGAAAAGGCTGCACGACCCTGGCCGAGCTCGGAATTCGTTTGCGGGCAAGAGGTCGGCGGTGCTGGAGTAGACGGCATGCCGGGCATTACGAAGCAGGCGAGGGCTGCGTTCCGGGAGCAGGGGTACGTGGTGATTCCGGGTGTCCTCGACGATGCGCTCCTCGCGGCGGGACGCGAGCTAGCCGCGGCGATGCTGGCGGCGCAGCCTCCTGAGCCGGACCACGCCGGCCCCTATTTCTTGTGGCCGCGCTTTGGCGAGACCGGTCACCAACTGCTGGATTTCTACCTGGATGCGGGGATCGGACGGCTGGCGGCGGGGCTGCTGCGGCCAGATCTCGACCTCCAGGAGCCCGATTTTGCGCAGCTGGCCGTCACGATCCCGCCGTGGCCGCACCGGCCCGGCGGGCCGCACGTTGACGGGCTGACGCCGCTGGCCCCGGACGGTCGGCCGGGGACGTTCTCGCTGCTGGCCGGCGTGTGGCTGTCCGATCAGGATGAGCGGGACCGCGGCAACCTGTGGGTATGGCCGGGCACGCACCTGCGGTTCGGCTCCTATCTGGCCGAGCGTGGCGCCGACGCGCTCACGCGAGTCGAGGAAATGAACAACGGGCCCTACCCGAAAATCGGGCTGGGCGAGCCGACCCAGGCGGTCGGGTCGGCGGGCAGCGTCCTGCTGGCGCACTACCTGCTGGCCCACAACATCGGTGACCACGACGGGCCCGCCGGGTCGGGCACGCGACAGACTGTGTACTACCGGCTGCACGCGACCGGCCACCAGGACCGGTGGCGCGAGGCCGTGACCAGTCCGCTCCTCGAGTTCGCCTAGTCCGGCCGGGACAGGCGGCCCGGACCGGCCACCTCGGACCAGGGCGCCCGGCGTCCATCTGGAATGGAGTTCGCGTGATCCTGGGCGAGATAGCGGTTCCCATTGTGCTGGCGCCGCTGGCCGGTGGCCCCTCGACACCGGAGCTGGCGGCCGCGGTCAGCGAGGCCGGCGGATTCGGCTTCCTCGCTGCCGGCTACCTGACCGCCGAGGTCCTGAGCGACCGGCTCGCGCAGACCCGCGCGCTGACCAGTGCCCCGTTCGGGGTCAACCTCTTCGTTCCCGGCGCGGTCGCCCCGCCCGGTCGCGCGGCGGCCTACGCGGCGACGCTGGCCGCCGAGGCCCGCGCCTCCGGCGCCAGCCTCGGCACGCCGCGGTCCGACGATGACGACTGGGCTGCCAAGGTCAGCCTGCTCACGGCGGCCCCGGTGCCGGTGGTGTCCTTCACCTTCGGCTGTCCTGACCGCGACGTGATCGGCGCCCTGCACGCTGCGGGCAGTGAGGTGTGGGTCACCGTCACCCGGCCCGTCGAGGCCGGGCACGCGGTCGGCGCCGGCGCGGACGCGCTCGTCGTCCAGGGGGCGGAGGCAGGCGGGCACCGCGCCAGCTTCGGCGATGACCCCGCCGATGACCTGACCGACGGCCTGGGCCTGCTGCCGTTGCTGCAGCTCGTGGGTGCCCAGACCGCGATCCCGCTGGTGGCAGCCGGCGGGATCGTTACCGGCGCGGGCATCGCGGCGGTCCTGGCCGCCGGTGCCGCGGCCGCGCAGCTCGGCACGGCGTTCCTGCGCTGCCCGGAAGCGGGCACGGCTGACGTGCACCGCCGCGCCCTCGCCGGTGCCGCGCCCACGGCGATGACCCGCGCTTTCACCGGCCGGATCGCCCGCGGCATTCGCAACAGGTTCCTGGACGATCACAGCGCCGGCGCTCCGGCCGCCTACCCCGACGTCCATTACCTGACCGCGCCGCTGCGTCAGGCAGCCCGCACCGCGGGGAACCCGGACCTGGTCAACCTGTGGGCCGGGCAGGCCTACGAACTGGGCCGCGAGCTGCCCGCGGGCCAGCTGACGCGCATGCTGGCCGACGAGGCGCGAGCCGCCGCGGCCGCGGCGCAGGATCGGCTGGCCGCAGGATCGGCTGGCGGCCGGGAGGTCAGCCGATCCGGGTCGCCTGCCCAGCCCAGTACGGAGCCCGGAGCTCGCGCTTGAGGAGCTTGCCCGAGCCGGTCCGGGGCAGTTCGTCGATGAACGACACCGAGCGCGGGGATTTATAACCGGCCAGGTGCTCGCGCGCGAAGGTCACGACATCCGCCGCGGATATCGAGGCGCCGGGGGCGAGCACGACGGTGGCGTGGACCACCTCGCCCCACTCGGGGGACGGGATCCCGAACACCGCCACGTCGAAGATGCCCGGATGCTGCTCCAGCGCGGCCTCGATCTCGGCGGGGTAGATGTTCATCCCGCCCGAGATGATCATGTCGGTCTTACGGTCGCAGATGTAGATGAACCCCTCGTCGTCGCGATAGGCGATGTCGCCCACCGTGTGGAAGTCCCCCTGGCGCGCCGCCTCATAGCTATCCGGCTGCTTGTAGTACTCGCTGAACACCTGCGCCGAGCGCACGTAGAGCTCGCCGGGATGATCTGGCCCCGTTCCCGTTACTTGTTCGCCCAGCTCGTCCAGGAGGCGGATCTCGACGAGGGGTGCCGGCCTCCCGCACGATCCCGGCTTCCGGAGCTGGTCTTGCGGCTGCAGGACGCAGTTCACCCCGAGTTCGGTGGAGCCGTAGATCTCCCACAGCGAGTCCGCGGGAAAGCCGGCCAGGTAGCTCTGCTTCAGCGCGAAACTCCACGGGGCGGCGTTCGCCAGCATCCGTTTCATGGACGTGCGGTCGTAGCGGTCCTTGACGTCGGCGGGCAGCCCGCAGACGAGCCGGATCGGCGGCGGTGCGGAGAACGTCGAGCTGACCCGGTAGGTGTGGACCAGGCGCAGCCAGTCCTCCGCGTCGAACTTGCGCTGCACGATGATCGTCTGGCCGAACGCCAGCCCGGCGGCCATGAACGCGGATGGCCCGCTGTGATAGAGCGGGCCGGACGTGAGGTAGACGTCGTCGGGCGTGTAGCCGATCAGGCTGAGCAGCGCCAGCGTCGAAGCCTCGTCCGCGCGGTGGCGCAGCGCCCCCTTCGGCTTCCCGGTGGTTCCCGAGGTGTAGATCATCGTGGCCCCGCCGCTGATTTCGTCGGCGGTCGCGGGCGGCTCGGCGGACGCGGCCGCGACGAAGTCGCTGCCGAGTGCACCGCCTGGGGGAGTGCCGCCGAAGACGACGACGTGGCGCAGCGTGTCCCGCTGACCGTCCGGCAAGGCCAGCAGGTGGGCATACTCGGCGTCCACGTACGCGATGGCCGCATCGGAATGCCCGATGATATGGCGGGCTTCCTCGGGGGTGAGCCGGTAATTGAGCGGGACGGCGACCGCGCCGATCTTGCGCGTCGCGGCCATGACCGCGACGATCTGCGGCGAGTTCGGGCCGCACCAGATGACCTTCTGGCCCGGCCCCGCGCCCAGCGAGGCCAGCGCGTTGGCCAGCCGGTTTGCCTCCGCTTCTAGCTGCGCGTAGGTCCAGGAGACGATGACCCCGCGGCCGTTGTCGTCGATGACCGCGGGCTTGGCGGGCTGGCTTGCTGCGTAGGCAGTCAGGATGTCTGGCATGCGACCCCTGTCCTTCAACTCGGGCTGCTCCGGCTGCGCTCATGCCTACCCTGCCCTGCTTCCCGCGGGTTGTCACCAGCCCAGGTGATCATGAAACGGTCAGGACGTGCCCACCAGGCCGGCGTCGTAGGCGGCGATGACCAGCTGGGCCCGGTCGCGGGCACCCAGCTTCATGAGCAGCCGGCCGACGTGGGTCTTGGCGGTGGACAGGCTGACGTGCAGGCGGGCCGCGACCTCGGTGTTGGACAGGCCGAGCCCGATCAAGGTCAGGACTTCGCGCTCCCGTTCGGTTATCTCATCCAGCGTCGCCGCCCCACGCAACCGGGGCTCGGGGCGTCCGGCGACTGTCCAGTCCGGCGCCCCGGCGCTACCTTGGGCTCAACGCGCGAACGGGGGCCGCCGGCGGAGCGGGCCGGCCAGAAGGTAAGGGGGAGACCTGACATGGACGCGGACTTGGCCGACCAGGTAGCGGATATCGCGCAGCGGGTGGTCGCCAGCGGGGCGATCTCGGCCAACGGGCACGGAAACGTGAGCGTCCGCGTGCCGGGCGCCGCGGAGATGTACTTCACGGCAGGCCCGTCACTGCGCAACCATCCCGTCTCGGCCGTCGTGCGGGTCGGGCTGGACGGAGCCCTGCTGGAGGGCGAGCTGCCGCCGATCCAGGGCGCCGTGGTCGCCATGCACACGGCCATGTACCAGGACTACCCCGACGTCGGGTGCGTCCTGCACACCCACTCGCCGTATGCGACCGCCTATGCCGTGGCCCGCCGCCCGATCGGGTGCTGGGTGGAGGCCCTGGCCATGTTCGGCCTGGCGTCGGGGGTGCCGGTGGCCGGCTACGGGCCGCGCGGGTCCGCGCAGGCGGTGGCCAGCATCCGCTCGTCGATCGTGCCGGGAGTTCCCGCGGTGCTGCTGGCCAACCACGGCGTGCTGGTCTTCCACCGGACTCCGGAGCTGGCCATCCTGGTGGGCGGAGTCGTCGAGGAAGCCGCGCAGGCAGGCATCAACGCCGCCGGGATCGGCGGCCCCGTCGAGATCCCCGCCGACCTCCGGGCCGCGGCGCTGCAGCGCGCCATGACCTTCGACGGCCTCGGCACGGTGCGGGCCTGAGCGGCACTGGGCCTGAGCGGCACTGGGCCTGAGCGGTACTGAGCGGACGGGAGCCAGATGGAGCAGCCGACACGGGTGGCACTGGTCACGGGGGCATCCGCCGGAATCGGCCGGGCCTGTGCGGACCGGCTCGCCGCCGCCGGGTGGACAGTCGTGGGAGCCAGCCGGCGCGGTACCGCCTCGGCCAGCTGGCAGGGCCTGGTCATGAACGTCGACGACGATGCCGCGGTCAGCAGCGGAGTCAGCGGCGTGCTGCAGGCTCATGGCCGCCTTGACGCGCTGGTCGCCGCGGCCGGGTGGGGCATCGCGGGCGCCGTCGAGCACACCACTCTGGCCGAGGCCCGGGCGCAGATCGAGACGAACTTCTGGGGCTGCGTCCGGGCCGTGCAGGCCGTGCTCCCGCCGATGCGCGCGCAGGGCGGCGGCCGGATCGTGCTGGTGAGCTCCATCGGCGGGGCGCTGGGCATCCCTTACCAGGCGTTCTACAGCGCCAGCAAGTTCGCGCTGGAGGGCCTCGCCGAAGGTCTCGCCTACGAGGTGGCGCCCTTCGGCATCGGCGTCACCCTCGTGCAGCCCGGCAACATCGTGACCGACTTCACCGCCAGCAGGCAGCTGGCCGCGGCCGCCGCCGGCGACAAGGTCTATGCCGACGCGCTGGCCAGGGCGGTGGGGACGATGGAGCGGGACGAGGCCAACGGCGCCCCCGCGGCTACCGTGGCGGCCGTCGTGCAGAAGGTCCTTGATTCCCGGCGGCCGCCGCGGCGGGTCTCCGTCGGCAAGCCAGGCGAGCGGATCAGCCTGGTCGCTAAGCGCTTCCTGCCGTTCCGCGTCTTCGAGGCCGCCGCCAAGAGCAGCCTCGGCGTCGGCTAGCCGCGGCGGGCCGGCGGTACGGTCGGGGAGTGCCGGTCTCTCGTTTTGTCGTCCAGTGGCATGACGCGACGACGCTGCATTTCGACCTCCGGATCCGCATCGGCGATGTGCTGCGCTCGTGGGCGGTTCCCAAGGGGCCCTCGCTTGACCCCGCCGTCCGGCGGCTGGCCGTGCCGGTCGAGGACCACTCCATCGCCGCGGGTGACTTCGAGGGCGTCCGGGACCAGGCGCGCGGCAGCGGCGTGGTGATCATCTGGGATGAGGGCGCCGCCGAGATCACGCGGGACGAGCCCGATCATCTGTCGGTCATCCTGCAGGGCAGCAAGCTGTCCGGCGGATTCGGCCTGACTCGCACCGGCGAGCGCCGCTGGATCCTGGTGAAGACCCGTGACGGGCACGCGCGACCCGGCTCGGACATCGCCGCCGAGCGGCCGGCGAGCGTGCGCAGCGGCCGGACCTGGCAAGACCTGGCAAGACCTGGCCAATGAGTAACGGCCGCGGGCCCATTCCGGCCGCTGGCTGGGTCGGTCGCCCCGCGGAGTTACCTATTCTCCTTCTCCCGCGTAGGCCTTCTGGAGCGCGGCGATATCGAACTTGGTCATCGTGAGCATCGTCGCGATGACCCGGCTGGCCTTCTCGGGATCGGGGCCGCTCATCATCTCGAAGAACGCCGAGGGGATGACCTGCCAGGACATGCCGAATTTGTCCTTCAGCCAGCCGCAGGCGACCTCCTGCCCGCCCGCCGACAGACTGCTCCAGTAGTAGTCCACCTCGGCCTGGTCCGCGCACGGGATCTGGAACGAGATGGCCTCGCTGAAGGTGTACTGCGGGCCGCCGTTCAGGGCGACGAACCGCTGGCCGTTGAGCTCGAACTCGACGGTCATGACCGCGCCGGCGGTCCCCGGCCCGGCATCGGTGTAGCGGCTGACCCCGCCGAGCCGGGAATCCTTGAAGACGCTGGTGTAGAAGGTCGCCGCCGCCTCGGCCTCGGTGTCGAACCACAGGCAGGTCGTGAGCGCATTGCGGTCCATCGGTCCTCCTTGCTGGTGAGGGACTTTCCCGTGCTGACGATGCCACGGCCGCAAACTCATCGGGGGTGACCGGCCTTAGATTGCCCAGCCACGACACTGGACTCTGGCGCCACGGGACGCCGCCAGCGCGCCAAGTGGCCGCTGAGGCCTACGGCCGTTGCGTTAGTCCTGGTCTTGAGCGCCTGCTGCCGGTCCTGGCGGCCCGGTTCGGCGGCCGTGCCCGTGATCAGCCAGCTCGCCGCGCCCCCGGCCCCGGCCAGTGTCGTGGCTGGGCATCTACTGTCGTCCTAGCAGCAGCAGAGACCCAGCCACGACACTGGGCGACGCAGCACGCTCCCGAACCGCCGACCCGCGCGGGGCCTGCGGGGCCCGCGGGGCGTGCGGGGCTGACGGGACCCCGCACCGGGGCGCGCGGGGCTGACGGGACCCCGCACCGGCGCAACGCGGCACCAGCCGCTCCCGCCGAGATGCCCCTGACCTGCCAGCACCCCGAACCCGGCCACCCGGCCCGCCCCCCAGAGTCGCGTTACAGCCGTGCCGCCATGGGCCTGCCGTCCGCCATGGACGGCAGCGGATGTACCGGGTCAACGGGCGCCCGCTCAAGCCATCCACGACTGGTTGAAAAACTACGAGCAGTCGTGGTCGGAGCGCTTCGACCGGCACAGCGCTGGTGACGCTCCCGGCGGATACGCAGATCCTGATCACGCGGGAGGAAGGTGGCCTGCAGGAGGCGATGGACCACCCTCGAGCAGGTCGTGATCTCGCTCCGCTGACCGGCTACCGGGGCGCGTCCCCCATGCGGTACTCGTGGGTGCGCTCGTCCAGCTGGCGCTTCAGCTCGTCATCCAGCCTGAACTCGGCGGCCGCCAGGCTGGAGTCGAGCTGCTCGGGGTGGCTCGCTCCGACGATGGGCGCCGTGATCGCCTTGTTCGCCAGCACCCAGGCGACCGAGAGGGTCACGAGGCTCACCCCGGCTTCCTTCGCCAGCTGGCCGAGCGCCTCGACCGTGTCGAACTCGCGATCGTGCCAGTAGCGCTCCTGGTACGCCTTCGCGGCGTTGCCGAGGGTGAAGCGGGTGCCTTCCGGGGGCGGGGCGGTGCGGGAGTGCTTACCTGACAGCAGGCCGCCGGCGATCGGGTTGTAGGGAATGACGCCGACGCCCTCCTCGCCGCAGAACGGGAGCATCTCTCGCTCGATCTGGCGGAAGAGCAGGTTATAGCGGGGCTGGACGGAGTCGAAGCGGGCCAGCCGGAGCGTCTCGCTGCGGCCGATGGCCCGCACCAGCTGATAGGTCAGGAAGTTCGAGCAGCCCACGTAGCGGACCTTGCCCTGGTGGACGAGGTCGTCGAGGGCGCCCAGGGTCTCGTCGATCGGCGTCGCCCGGTCGTATCCGTGCAGCTGGTAGAGGTCGATGTAGTCGGTCTGCAGGCGGCGCAGGGAGGCGTCGACGGCGGCGAGGATGTGCTTGCGGGAGTTGCCGGCGTCGAAGGGCGCCGGCCCGGTCGGGGCGAAGCACTTGGTGGCGACGATGAAACGGTCCCGCTTCCCCTGGAGCCAGCGACCGAGGATCTCCTCGGTGACCCCTCGGGTGGACAGATCCCCGCCCAGGGGATAGGCGTCAGAGGTGTCGATGAAGTCGATACCGCCCTCGGCCGCCCGGTCGAGAATGGCGACCGCCGTCGGCTCGTCGCGTTGCAGTCCGAAGGTCATGGTCCCCAGGCATAGCCTCGAGACCTGGAGGCCGGTCCGGCCGAGTCGGGTGTGTTCCATGACCGCACGCTACCGGCTCGCGCTGCCGGGGCGATGCCGCCCCGCGGGCCGCTTTGGCTGGGATCATGACGGGATGGCTAGTCCGCACGATCATGACCACCGGGCCGCCGTCGCCGAGGCTGGCCTGCGGTGTCCGCGGGCCGGGCAGGTCGCGCTGGTCACGGGGGGCTCGGCCGGGCTTGGCCTGGCCATCGCCACCGCGCTGGCGAACGCCGGCTCCGCTGTGGTGCTCGCCAGCCGGTCGGCCGCGCGCTGCCAGCAGGCCGCTGACCGACTGTCCGCAGACACCGGGCGCACGGTGCAGGGCTTGGCCTGTGATGTCACCGACGAGGCCGCGGTCGGAGGGCTCGTCGACCGGGTCCTCACCGATCACGGCCGGCTGGACGTGCTGGTAACCAGCGCGGGCGTGCAGGCCCGCGGCACGCTGGACCAGCTCGACGTGGCCACCCTGCGAGCGTGCCTGGAGGTCAACGTCGTGGGGACGTGGCTGGCTTGCCGCGCCGCTGTCGCGCCCATGCGCACGGCCGGATACGGCCGTGTCCTCACTCTCGCCAGTGCCCTGGGCCTGACCGGCGCCGCCGCCCGGGCCGGCTACGCGGCGAGCAAGGGCGCCGTCGTCCAGCTCACCCGCAGCCTGGCGGTAGAGCTCGCCGGAACCGGTATCACGGTCAACGCGCTGGCCCCGGGCCCGTTCCGGACCCCGCTCAACACCGGCATGGACGACGACCTTCAGGTCCAGCGATTCCTCGCGGCCGATATCCCCCTGGGCCGCTGGGCCGCTCCCGAGGAACTCGCCGGCGCCGCGCTGCTGCTCACCGACCCGCGGTCCAGTTACATCACTGGCGTCATCCTGCCCGTCGACGGCGGCTGGACCGCCCGCTGACCCGCGGCCCACTGGCCCCGTTCATTAGCGCGGGGATTTTTCAGTCGCGCGAGCTGAGAGATCCCCGCGCTGATGAGCTATCGGTGATCATGCCAGGGCGGCGAGGAGATGCAGCCGCTGCTGCGACTGCGAGCCGGGCGCAAGACCCCCGCGCAGGGTGCCGCGACGTCTGTGCGGCTCGCGGCATCGCCGCGTCAGGTCGTGCCGCGAGCTGGCCGGAACACGTCACGGAGGGTCTCAGCGAGCAGCTCGGGTTCGGCTACCGCCGGGAAGTGGCCGCCGCGGTCATGCTCCCGCCAGGCGGTGACGGTGAAGTAGCGCTCGGCGAGCTCGCGGGGCGGCTTGGGGAACGGGACCCGCTCGCCGCCGAAGACGCTGATCGCGGTGGGGACTGCGGGCGGGCTGCCGGCCGGCAGGGCGCTGCCCGAGGAGTGGCGGTAAGCCCAGTAGGGCTGTAGCGAGGAACTGATGGTCCCGGTGGCCCAGTACACGGTGAGGGTGCCCAGCAGCAGGTCCCGGTCAAAGGCCGGCTGCCCGTTGCTGTCGGTGCTGCTCCACGCCACGATCTTCTCGCCGATCCAGGCGGCGAGCCCAGCCGGCGAATCGTGCAGGGCGACGCCGAGCGTCGAGGGCTTGGTGGCCTGCTCGTGGGCGTAGCCGCCCTCCTCGCCGGTCCAGATCTCGGCGCGGGCGAAGTGCGACTCTTCGGCGGCGGTCCACGGCCGTGGCGGGGCGGGCAGCCCCGGGGTAGCCAGGTGGATGCCGGCGACGGCGCCGGGATGGGCACGGGCCAGGCGCGCGGTGACCCCGGCGCCGAGATCGCTGCCATGCGCGGCGTACCGGGGATAACCCAGGCCGTCGGCCATGAGCCGGTGCCATAGGTCGGCGACCGCGGCGGCGCCGAGCCCGCCGGGCGGCGGCGGCGCGGAAAAGCCGAACCCCGGTAGCGACGGCGCGACGACGGTGAACGCGTCGGAAGGGTCAGCGCCGTGCGCCGCGGGGTCGGTCAGCAGGGGAATCAGGTCCAGGTACTCGCAGAACGAGCCAGGCCAGCCGTGGGTCAGCAGTAGCGGCAGCGGGTCGGGGCCCGCGCCGGGCGCGTGGACCAGGTGCACCAGCTGGCCATCGAGATCGGCCCGCAGGTGGGTCAGGCCGTCCAGCCGGGCCTGGAATCGTGACGTGTCGAAGGCCCGCCAGTCCGCGAGCAACTCAGCCAGCCAGTGGCCCGGCACGCCCCGTTCCCACCCGCCGTCGGCCTCAGGCGCGGGCAGCCGGCTCCGGCCAAGCCGCTCCCGCAGGTCGCTCAGCATCTCCTCGCCCAAAGCGGCCCGGACTGGTTCGATAGCTGGCGCGCTGCTCACCCCGCCAGCATCTCAGGTACGGGTACCTCAGGTACGGGTACCTCAGGCACGGGTACCTCAAGCACGGGTTGCCGGCGAGGGCAGCGCCTGGGCCCGGTCGGCGAGGGCCCGGACCTCGCCGGCCACCTGGGGCCACACCGCGGCGGGCAGGTCGTGCCCCACTCCGGGGAGAATGACGAGCTTGGCGCCGTCGATCGCGGCGGCGGTCCGCCGGGCCGCGGCCGGGCGCAGGACCGGATCGGCGTCGCCGTGCAGGACGAGGGCGGGCATCCGGAGCTGGGCCAGCCGGCCGCCGTGCCACTTCGCGCCGACCTGACGGCTCTGCGCGCGGGTATCGCGGACGCCGCTGACGGCGTCGCGCTCGATGCGTGCCCGGGCCGCCGCCTCGTCGAAGGGGTAGCCCGGCGAGGCGACCGCGCGGGCGAGCGCGAGGCCCAGGGCAATGTCGCCGTCGCGTCCTTCGGGGAACTTCATCCGGCTGAACCGGGCCACCTGCCCGAGGTGCACATAGCGGCTGCCCCGCAGCCCGCCGACGTCGCTCGGGAGGGATGACGAGGACGTGATGCTGCGCACCCGGTCGGGGTGGCGCAGGGCGATGCGCTGGACTAGCTGGCCGCCCATGGACGCCCCGAACAGGTGCGCGGAATCCCAGCCGAGGGCGTCCATGACCGCGATGGCATCGTCGGACATGTCCTCGGCCGAGTAGGCGCCCGGGCGCCTGCGCAGCACCGCGACGATGGGGTTGCCCGGCCCGGTGTCCGGAAGATGGGTGGACTCACCGGCGTCGCGCTGGTCGAAGGCCGCCACCTGGAAGCCGCGGCTGATCAGCTCGTCGATGAGCCCTTGCGGCCACCAGAACCGCGAGACGCCCAGGCCCATCACCAGCAGCAGGGGATCCCCGCCCGCGCCGCCGAGATCCTCGTAGGCGATGTCCACGTCGCCGTTGCGGGCGTACCGCGTCGCTCCCGGCTCGTTATCTGTCAAGATCTCTCCCTAATTCGCAAACGCTGTTCGCAAACTAAGATAGACGCCTGGTAACGGTGTTCGCAAACGACGGTGTTGGCCACCAGGGCGGGGGAGGCAGGGATGGCGCCGGAGCTGCCGGGGGAGGTCATCTGGATGCGCCCGGAGCGCGCGGCTGTGGGGCGGCCGGCGCAGCGCAGCCGCGGCGAGCTCACCGCCGCCGCCCTCGCGGTCGCCGACCGGGAAGGGCTGGACGCGGTGTCGATGCGGCGGGTGGCCGCCGAGCTGGGGACCGGCGCGGCCTCGCTGTACCGTTACCTCGATAACCGCGATGACCTGCTCGACCTGATGATCGATGCCACCGGAGGCGAGTACTCCTTCGCCGAGCCGACCGGGGACTGGCTCGCCGACCTGCTCGACATTGCCCAGCAGGCACGCGCGATCATGCGGCGGCATTCCTGGCTGGCCACCCTGGTCGCCACTCGTCCGGTGCTGGGACCCAACGGCCTGACCCTGCTCGAGCAGGTCCTGGACGCGCTGACCCCGCACCCGGCCGACATCGCAGCCAAGCTGGAGGCGTTCGGCATGCTCAACGCCGTCACGGCCGCCTTCGTCCAGAACGAGCTCGGTGGCGGCTCAGCCGCTCAGCAGCGCAACGCCGCTTACCTCTATCACGTGGTGACCTCGGGCGAGCGCCCGCGACTCGCCCGCCTGCTGGAGCAGCCGGCCCCGCCGGCGCCCGACCCCGCGGACCGGTTCGCTGACATCGTCACCCGGATGCTCGCCGGCCTGCTCGGCCCGCCGCCGCCGGGCTAG
>Ga0066790_10000493_pt1 | contig 14854 bp, 15 predicted proteins | sample OrgsoiDNA2013050_FD_70963 | JGI IMG/M metagenome (GOLD analysis project Ga0066790, IMG submission 70963) | Permafrost soil microbial communities from the Arctic, to analyse light accelerated degradation of dissolved organic matter (DOM) -... | ecosystem: Environmental > Terrestrial > Soil >...
CTCCACCGAGATCGAGGAGGCCCTGCTGCTCCACGTGCACGTGCTCAGCGACGCCGAGCGGGCGGAGATCGAGCAGCAGGATCCGACCGTGAAGGAAATGATCGCCCGTGCGGCCGCCGCGAAGCCGGAGGACATCATGGCGCTGCACGGGCGCGTGACGGTCAGCGATCCGGCACCGGAGCAGGTCCGGCCACCAGAGACGGACGAGCCGCCCGCCCCGCCGCCGGGTCTCGAGGATCCCCGGGCCGGGGTCGAGGAGGCCCACGTGGAAGGCGTCCGCTTCCGCCGCGGCGGCAGGGTGGTGCTGCGGCCGGGGACGGAGGCCGACGTTCACTCGCGCATCCTCGACGGCCGGACAGCGACGATCGAGCGCATCTTCATCGACTACGACGGCAAGATGCACCTGGGAGTGACCGTCGACGACGACCCCGGGCAGGACCTGATGCGGGACACCGGCCGGTACCTTTTCTTCTTCGCACCCGAGGTGGAGGTGATCGAGCCATGAGCTCAGAACGTGTGCGCCGGATCCTGGTGGCGGGCATCGGCAACGCGTGGATGCGCGACGACGGCTTCGGCGGCCAGGTGGCACGGCGCCTCGACCAGCTCGAGCTGCCGGACGGCGTGGCGGTCATGGACGTCGGCACCGGCGGCCTCGACCTCGCCTACGAGGTGATGCGCGGCTACGAGGCGCTGGTGATGCTCGACGTTTCCCGGCAGGGCGGGGAGCCGGGCACCCTGTACGTGATGGAGGCCGAGGAGGAGTCGATCGACGGCAAGATCGAGGACGGAGAGGTGATCAACCCCCACGGGATGGACCCGCAGACGGTGCTCCGCTTCGTGAAGTCGATCGGGGCCTGGCCCGGCAAGGTAGTCGTGATCGCGTGCGAGCCGGAGGCCGTGGAGGAGATGGGCTGGGGACTCACCGACACCGTGCAGGGGGCGGTGCAGCGGGCCGTCGACCTCGTCGTGGAGACGATCGGCGAACTGCGCACCGACGCCGCCTACCAGCCGGCGGAATGAGTCCGTGCACGAGCTGTCGCTGAGCAGCGCGATCGTCAACACGGTCGTCAAGCACGCCGATGGCCGGCGGGTGACCGCGGTCAGCCTGCGCGTCGGTGCCCTGCGCCAGGTGGTGCCCGACACGCTCGAGTTCTACTTCGAGTTCGTAGCCAGGGGAACGGTGTGCGAGGGCGCGCGACTGGAGCACGAGCTGCTCGAGGCGCGGCTGCGCTGCAACGCCTGCGACCATGAGTGGTCGATCGAGATCCCCGCGTTCCGCTGCCCGACCTGTGGCGGCGGCGACGTCGAGGTCGCAAGCGGCAACGAGTTCGAGGTTGAGTCCATCGAGGTCGAGGAGTCCGAATGCATCGCACGAAAGTGAAGGTCGTCGAGGAGGCGCTGGACGCCAACAACACGATCGCGAGCGCGAACCGGTCGGACTTCGATCGCGCCGGCGTCAAGGTCGTCAACTTCATGAGCGCTCCCGGCGCCGGCAAGACGACGCTGCTCGAGCGCGTTGTCGCCGACCTGCCCGGCGTACGCGTCGGCGTGCTGGAGGGTGACGTGCAGGGCTCGATGGACGCCGACCGCCTGGCCAGCCTGCACGTGCCGGTGACCCAGCTCAACACGGACCCCAGCTTCGGCGGCGAGTGCCATCTCGATGCCAACATGGTGCGCTCCGCGATCCCGGCACTGCCGCTGGACGAGATCGACCTGCTGATCATCGAGAACGTCGGCAACCTGGTCTGCCCGGCGGAGTTCCGCGTCGGCGAGGACACCCGGGTGATGGTCACCTCGGTGACCGAGGGCGAGGACAAGCCGCTCAAGTACCCGCTCATGTTCAGGGCCTGCGAGCTGGTGGTGATCAACAAGATCGACCTGCTTCCGTATCTCGACTTCGATCTCGACCGCCTGCTCTACAACATCGACCAGGTCCACCCTGACGTGGAGCGCATCGTCCTCAGCGCCAGGACCGGCGACGGCCTGGAGGCCTGGCGGGAATGGCTGATCGGGGTCGCAGCTCACGAGGAGGCGATTGCGTGACCCGGACCGCCCTCGACGGCGGTCCTGCGGCGCGGCTCGAAGCGCTCCTGGGAGAGCGCACCGAAGCGAACCGGAGGTTCTTCGCCGAGGAGTCTGAGCGGCTGGCCCGCCTGTGCCATCTGATGGCGGAGCGGTTCGCCCGCAGCGGCAGGCTGGTGGCGTTCGGCCGCTCGCCGGCCGCCCGCTCCGACGCGCGTCACGTGGCGGTGGAGTTCGTGCATCCGGTGATCGTCGGCAAGCGTGCCCTGCCGGCGATCGGGCTGGCGGGCGAGGGCGGCGATCTCGTCACCCAGGTTGAGCTGGTGGCCCGGCCTGAGGACATCGCGATCGCGTTCGGGACCGACGAGGATGGGGGGGAGGCGGCTCGGGCGCTGGCGGCGGCGCGGCGGCGCGGGTGCCTGACGATCGCCTTCTCGCCGGCCGGAGCCGAATGGGAGTTCCGGCCGCCGTCGGATGACCCGTATCTCCGGCAGGAGCTGATCGAGACGCTGTACCACGTGCTCTGGGAGCTCGTGCACGTGTTCTTCGATCATCGCGGACTGCTCGAGGGCCGCGAGGCGCGCCGGACCCACGATACCGGCGCCTCGAGCTTCCTGTACCCCTTCCTGGGCGAGCAGGAGCACGACCTCGAGGCGGTGGTCGACGACGTCCGGCGCTCGGCGCTGATGAAGGCTGAGGAGATCGGCGAGCTGCGTCACCAGACGCTGACCGAGAATCGCGACGTGCTGGTGGCCGCGGCAACGGCGCTGCGCGGGAGTCTCGATCACGGCGGCCAGCTGCTGGCGCTCGGCAACGGGGGCTCGGCCACCGACGCGATGGACGCGGTCGCGGACTTCCGCTCGCCCGCCGGCTCGCGCCGTGCCTGGCCCGCCTTGGACCTGACCGAGGACGCCTCGATCCTGACCGCGATCGCCAACGACATCGGCACCGACGCAATCTTCTCGCGCCAGGTGATCGCCTACGGCCGGCGCGGCGACGCGCTGCTGGCGCTCTCGACCTCGGGGAACTCGCGCAACGTGATCGAGGCGCTGGCCGAGGCTCGGCGCCGCGAGCTGCTCACGATCGCGATGGTCGGGTACGACGGCGGACGCGTGGCCGGCGAGGCCCTCGCCAATCACGTGATCGTGACCCGCTCCGAGCACATCCCGCGCATCCAGGAGGCTCAGGCGAGCGCGTACCACGCCCTGCGCGAGCTGGTCGAGCTGGTGGAGCTGGTCGGGGGCTCCGGCGGCGTTGGGGGCGCCCAGTCCGGTGGAGAGGGCATTGACGGCGGCGCCGGGGGCGGTGCTTGAGCATCGAGGCCCCCGTCGTGGGCCGCCGGCGCGCCCGAGCTCGCGTCCAGGGCACGGTGCAGGGTGTCGGCTTTCGCCCCTACGTCTACCGGCTGGCGGGCGAGCTGGGGCTCGGCGGCTTCGTGCTCAACGACTCGCACGGCGTGCTTCTGGAGGTGGAGGGGAGTGGTCCCGCGGTGGAGGAGTTCCTCTCCCGGCTCGGCCCCGAGGCGCCGCCGCTGGCCGTGCTCGAGCGGGTTCTGTCCGAGGAGCGTGAGCCGAAGGGGGAGCACCGGTTCGCGATCCTGGAGAGCCCGCGCGGCGGCGGCGTCAATGCTCCGGTGACCCCGGACAGCGCGACCTGCTCGGACTGCCTGAGCGAGCTGTTCGATCCGGCCGATCGGCGCTGGCGCTACCCGTTCACCAACTGCACCAACTGCGGGCCGCGGTTCACGATCGTGCGCGGCATCCCCTACGACCGTCCCTACACGACGATGGCGGCATTTCGCATGTGCCCACGATGCCGGGCCGAATACGAGGATCCCGCCGACAGGCGCTTCCATGCCCAGCCCAACGCCTGCCCTGAGTGTGGGCCGGCGGTGTCGCTGGTGGGCGCCGGCGGCGTCCGGGAGTCGCTCGGCGGCTGCGCCGACCCGGTGCAGGCCGCCGCTGCCGCGCTGGCCGACGGACGGATCGTCGCGATCAAGGGGATCGGCGGCTTTCACCTCGCCTGCCGCGCCGACGAGGAGGCCGTCGTGGCCCGGTTGCGCGGACGCAAGCACCGGGAGGACAAGCCGTTCGCGCTGATGGCGCGGACGCTCCAGGACGCCGGCCGGCTCGTCTTGCTCGGCGATCTCGAGCGCCAGCTGCTGCTCTCGCCTGCCCGTCCGATCGTGCTGGCAGCCCGGCTCGAGGACGGCGCCGTGGCCGCCGCGGTGGCCCCCGGCTCTCCTGAGCTCGGCGTGATGCTGCCCTATTCGCCGCTCCATCATCTGCTGCTGGCCGATTTCGCCGATCGGGTGCCCGGCCCCGGCGTCGCGCTGGTCATGACCAGTGGCAACGTGTCCGATGAGCCGATCGCGTTCGGAGATCAGGACGCGCTCCAGCGTCTCGGCGGGATTGCCGACCTGCTGCTGGTACACGACCGGCCGATCCAGACCCGCACCGACGACTCGGTGATCCGGGTCGTGCAGGGCCCCGGGGGCCGCCGTGGCGTGGTGCTCAGGCGCTCGCGCGGATACGTGCCGGGGAGTCTGGCCCTACCGGGGGCTGGGACACCGCGGCATCTGCTGGCCTGCGGCGCTGAGCTCAAGAACACGTTCTGCGTGGCCAAGGGTGAGCGCGCGTGGGTCGGCCATCACGTCGGCGACCTCAAGAACTACGAGACACTGCGATCGTTCAGTGAGGGGATCGAGCATTTCGAGCGGTTGTTCGCCGTCGAGCCCGCGGTGATCGCCCACGACCTGCATCCCGAATACCTGTCGACGAAATACGCGTTCGAGCGTGAGGGGGTCGAGCTGATCGGCGTCCAGCACCATCACGCCCACCTCGCCGCCTGCCTGGCCGAGCACGGCGAGAGTGGCCCGGCGATCGGGGCGATCTACGACGGCACCGGCTACGGCACCGACGGCACCGTGTGGGGCGGCGAGCTGCTGTACGGCGACTTGGAGGACTTCCGCCGCGTGGGCACGCTGCATCCGGTGCGTCTCCCTGGCGGCGAGAAGGCGATCCGCGAGCCATGGCGCATGGCCTGCGCGTGGCTGTCGGCCGGCGGCGACGGCGCACCGGCGATGCCGGCGGCGCTCGCGGGCCGCGTCCCCGAGCGATCGTGGGGCGCGATCACCGAGCTGGTCCGGACCGGGCTGGTGTCGCCACCGACCAGCAGCATGGGGCGCCTGTTCGATGCGGTGGCCGCGCTGTGCGGGATCCGGCCCGAGGTCAACTACGAGGGGCAGGCGGCGATCGAGCTCGAGGCCGTCTGCGATCCGGCCGAGCGGGGCGAGTACCCGATCGGGCTCGGTGGGGACGGGCTCGGTGGTGGCGGGTTGGATGGGGGCGAAGGGCTGGAGGCGGACAGGCTCGGCGGTGGCGGGATCGTCATCGACCCGAGGGAGACGATCGCGGCCGTGGCCGCGGACGTCGCCGCGGGGGTTCCGGCCGGCGTCGTCGCCAGCCGCTTTCACCGCACCATCGGCAACGTGACCGTCGCCGCGTGCGTGCAGGCCGCCGCGTCGCACAGGACCGAGGTGGTCATCCTCTCCGGTGGCGTGTTCCAGAATCGCCGCCTGCTCGAGGCCGTCGCGGGCGGCCTCGGCGAAGCCGGTCTGCGGGTGCTGTTCCCCGAGCGCCTGCCGGCCAACGATGGCGGGATCTCGTTCGGCCAGGCGGCTGTGGCGGCGCGGCGGATACTGTCTCGATGAGAGCGGAGGACGAGAGCATGGCGGAGAGCAAAGGCATCGAGCAGACCCTCCAGCAGCCGGTGTTCATCCGCGGCCAGAACCGGCCCTTCGGGGAGCTCACGCGCGCGGACGCCCGCAGCCGTGCCGACGAGCTCAAGGCCGCGACCGGATGGGGCCCGACGATGCGCGTCGCCCCGGTCGCCCGCGCCTGGCGCGAGCTGACGATGAAGATGGAGCAGGCCGGCGCCGGCACGGTCCGCGAGCTCGATCCCGAGGTGATCACCGAGCTGGCCTCGAAGCTGTGGATGGGGACGAGCCTGCTGTAGGGGGCATGGCGGGCTCGCGGGCCGGCGGGCGTTCCGGGTTCGGTGGCTGGCCCGGCGGGCCTGCGAGAGTCGGCGTCAACGGCGGCTGGGGGAGTGGGCGTCAACACCACCTGTGGCAGGGTCGGGCGTCAACGGCGGCTGGGGAGGATTGGACTCAGGTCCTGTGGGCGGTGCGCAACGTAACGGATGCACCGCGCTGCACGACGTCGGTGCAGAAAGGCACCGCCCAGGTGCCGTAGTGGCCCAAGACCTGACTGGCCCACGTGATTTGTCACCTCGTGACCCCGGGGGCGAGCCGTCGGTCAAGCACGCGCCGCGGGACAGCATGCTGAACGTGCCAAATAACCGGCCGCCGACGCCTCCTTGGCCAGGTAAGCACGCGTGACACGCTTAGGTGGCCAAGGAGCCTCCCTGGAGGCCTGGTTTGGCCGGTTGTGCACGCTGGATTGCGGTGAATCGGAGGCTTGGCCGCCCCCCGAACCCGTCATCCGCCCCCCGAACCCGTCACCCGCCCTCAAGACCCATTCCCAAGCTGCTGTTCACCGCGGCTGAGCCCGGCGGGGCGCTCATGGAGGCGTCAATTCCAGTTCACGTCGGCCGGATGCGGCCGATCCCACCCGCGCCAGGACCAAGCCCACTCAGCCTCCAGCAACCTCAGCCCCCGCGCAACCTGGTCCTCGAACCGGGCGCGATCAGCGACTGGCGGGGCTCGACCGCGCCCACAGGCTCGGGGTCGATCGCGCCACAGGCTCGGGGTCGATCGCGTGCCGCTCTTCGTGGCCCATGCCGTTGGCGTCGTGGGGAAGGGTGTCGGCGTCTCCGTGGAACATCCACTCGTCGCCGCGCCAGCGCTGCTCTAAGAGTCCATAGCGCACGATGACCAGGATGCCGATCACGGCGCCCATGACGGTGACGGCGATGACGACGGTTCCGAAACCGTTCGTGGCAACCTCGCTTCCACCCAATGGCGGGGCCTGCGATCGCTGTGGATGCAGGCCTCCGATTCGATCGTCACACGGGCGAGGGTCGGCGGCATCGGTGCTCGGCCGTGCTCAGGCTCGGCAAAGTACGGTAAGCCGGGCCCGTTTCGGGCCGGATCGGGACAATCAGCACCGGTGGGAAGCGACAAACTCCGCACGTACCGCGTCAAGCGTGACTTCGCGGCCTCGCCGGAGCCTGCGGGCGGTGGTGAGGACGGCGCCGGCTCGCGCTTCGTAGTCCAGGAGCACCATGCCACCCGTCTGCACTGGGACCTTCGCCTCGAGCACGAGGGGGCTCTGGCCTCGTGGGCGATCCCGAACGGGATCCCGCCCGATCCGGCCGAGAACCGGCTGGCCGTGCACACCGAGGACCATCCGCTCGAGTACCTGCAGTTCGAGGGCGAGATCCCCACGGGCGAGTACGGCGCGGGGACGATGCGGATCTGGGACCGGGGCACCTTCGAGACCCACAAGTGGGACGAGCAGAAGGTCGAGGTCACGTTCCACGGCGAGCGCCTGCAGGGCCGCTACGGGCTATTCCCGCTCACGCGTGACGGCTCCTCTCAGGACTGGATGATCCATCGCATGGACCCGCCGACGGAGTCGGGCCGCGAGCCGATGCCCTCGCAAGTGGTCCCGATGCTAGCCCGCCTCGGTGTCGGCCTGCCGCCCGACCAGGATCAGTGGTCGTTCGAGGTCAAGTGGGACGGGGTACGGGCGATCGCCTACGCCAAGCCCGGCCGGCTGCGGCTCGAGAGCCGGAACCTGAACGAGATCACCGCCGCCTATCCGGAGGTGCGCGGGCTGCTGGGGGATCTGGGTATGCGCGAGGCCGTGCTGGACGGCGAGGTCGTCGCTTTCGACGAAGCGGGCAGGCCGAGCTTCGAGCGGCTGCAGCGCCGTATGCACGTGGCGTCGGACTCGGTCATTCGGCGCCGCATGGCCGACACGCCGGTCGTCTACGCGATCTTCGACCTGCTCTATCTCGACGGCCATTCGCTGATGACCCTTCCGTACACCGAGCGCCGTGCGGCCCTCGAGGCGCTGGGGCTGAGCGGGCGGGCGTGGCGGGTCCCGGCCGCCCATCCGGGCGCCGGCGACCGGCTGCGGGCGGCGACCCGAGAGCAGGGACTCGAGGGGGTCGTGGCCAAGCGGCTCGATTCGCGCTATGAGCCCGGCCGCCGCAGCGGCGCCTGGATCAAGATCAAGAACACGAGGCGCCAGGAGCTGGTGATCGGCGGCTGGCTCCCGGGCGAGGGCCGGCGCACCGACCGCATCGGCGCGCTGCTGATGGGCTATTTCGACGCCGGAGAGCTGCGCTACGCGGGGCGGGTCGGCACCGGCTTCAGCGACCGGACGCTGGAGGAGCTGGCCGCGCGTCTCGCGCCGCTGCGCCGGGACCAGAACCCGTTCTGCCCACCGCCCAAGCTGCCCCGCAACGCGGTGTTCGCCCAGCCTTCGCTGGTGGCCGACGTCGACTTCGTCGAGTGGACCTCCGACGGCGTCTTGAGGGCGCCGTCGTTCAAGCGCCTCCGAGACGACAAGCCCGCTTACGAAGTCGTGCGGGAGGACGCGGCGCGCTACCCGGAACACCCGGCCTCCGACTCGGCACGCGCCACGTCCCCGGCCTCCGACCCTGCAGGCGCCACGCCGGCCCCCGAACACCCGGCCTCCGACTCGGCACGCGCAACATCCGGCCGATCACACAGGACCGGGCCACGCACGACCGCGCCACGCAGGACCGAGCGCACCAAGACCCCGCCACCCACCACCCGCCACCCGCCACCCACCACCCCCGAAGCGCTGTTCGACGAAGTCGAGCGGCTCCCCGACGGCGGGTTCATCGTCCTCACCGAAGGGCGCCAGCTCAAGCTCTCCAACTGGGACAAGGTGCTGTATCCGGCGACCGGGTTCACCAAGGGCGACCTGATCGCCTACTACGCGCGGGTCGCGCCGGCCGTGCTGCCACACCTGCGTGACCGGCCGCTGACGCTGAAGCGCTATCCCAACGGCGTCGAGGAGCAGTACTTCTACGAGAAGAACTCGCCCTCCCACCGACCCGATTGGGTGCAGACGGCGCGGATCGGCTCGATCGACTACACGCTCGCGCAGGATCGCCCAACCCTGATCTGGCTGGCCAACCTGGCCGACATCGAGCTGCACACGTCCCTGTCGCTGGCGAAGGCACCGCAGCGCCCGACGATGCTGGTGTTCGATCTCGATCCCGGCGCTCCCGCGGGTCTGCTCGAGTGCTCCGAGGTCGCGCTCGTCCTGCGTGGCCTGTTCGAGCAGCTGGGCCTGCAGTGCGCTGCCAAGACGTCAGGCTCCAAGGGCGTGCAGGTGTACGTGCCACTGGACGCCGGGACCACCTACGAGCAGACGAAGACGTTTGCCCGCCGGATCGCCGAGCTGCTCGAGCAGCGGATGCCCGAGCTCGTGGTCTCACGGATGACCAAGCGGCTGCGGGCGGGCAAGGTGCTCGTGGACTGGAGCCAGAACGACGCCCACAAGACCACGGTGACGGTCTACTCGGTGCGCGCGCGCGAGCGCGCGACGGTCTCGACACCGGCCGACTGGGATGAGATCGAGCGCTGCCGCCGGGCCGGCGATCCAGCGCTGCTCTCGTTCGACACCGAGCAGGTGCTCGCGCGCGTGGGCGGGCAGGGGGACCTGTTCGCCCCGCTGCTGAGCGTCAAGCAGGCGCTGCCGCCGCTGTAGCCTGTGCCGCGTTGACTGAGGAGGGACCATGGGGCGGATCACGGCGGTGATCGCCGTGGCAGCCGGGTTGCTGGCGCTGACGGATTGCGGCGGCGGTGGCGGGATGATGACGCCGGCGATCGACCCGGTCAACGTCTACCTGGCACGCCTGAACGCCGAGCAGGCGCGCCTCGCCGCCGCGGAGCGGGCGATTCCGGCCCACCCGCGGACCCCCGCGGCGTTCTCGAGCTCGATCGCGCTGCTGGCGCGGGCTGTCGGTGGCCTCGGCGGCGATCTGGCCTCGATCCAGCCTCCGGCCGCTGTCGCCGCCGATCACCGGCGGCTGGTGTCGATCGTGGGCGCCTACGCCGCCGAGCTGCAGGTGGCCGCCCAGGGATCGCGGAGCCGGGCCGGGGAGCTCCGGGCAGGGTCGAGAATCCTCACTGCGACGACCACGGCGAGCACGGCATTCAGTGCGACGGTGGCCAGGATCCACGCGGTGCTGGGGCGATGACCCCCCGGCTCGGAGGTCCGGCGACGGGTGGTGCGATGCGGAACGCTGGCGAGCTTTAGGATGATGCGGTCCATGGATCCGATCACCCTTCGAAACCGCCTGTTGGTGGCGACCGGGATGTGGAAGGAGGCGACCGGGGAGCCGCTGCCGCGGATGGCCCCCGGCGATCCTGCCGACCAGATCCAGAGCTTCGAGCTCAAGCTCGTCGACCGTCTGTGGGAGAACGCGACCCCGGAGACGGCCCGCGAGATCGCCGACCGGACCTGGGACCTCGTGCACGATCGCCCTGACAGCGATCCGGTCAAGCAGCGGGTCGTCGAGTGCCACGAGGCGCTCGCTCGCCTCACCCGTCTCAGCGACTGAGTCTCCCGCCGGCGCGCCGCGCCGCCCCCCTCAGCCCGTGCTCGGCGTGGCCGGCTGGCGCTCGCGGGCGTGATCGCGCGTGAGCCCGGCGGCGGCATACGCGTCGGCTTCGTCGAGCGTCTCGTGCTCGAGCAGCGCGGCCACCAGCGCATCGAGGTTCGACCGCCGGGCCCGCAGCATCTCCGAGACCTCCTTGTGGGCCGCCTCGATGATCCTCCTGACCTCCTCGTCGATCAGTCGCTGCGTTGCCTCCGAGGTCTCCGAGGCGCCCGGCAGGAAGGGGTTCATGCCCTCGGCCGGCAGCACTGCTATCGGCCCGATCGCTCGGCTCATGCCCCAGCGACCGACCATGCCGCGGGCGATCCTGGTCAGCTGCTGGATGTCGGACTCCGCCCCCGTGGTCAGGTCGCCGAACACGATCTCCTCCGCCACCCGGCCGCCGAGCGCGAACTTGATCAGGGCCGTCAGGTGACGCTGGTCGAAGTTGAAGCGGTCGGCGTCGGGGGCCGAGAAGGTGACTCCGAGGGCCTGGCCGCGGGGGATGATCGAGACCTTTCGCACCGGGTCCGCCCCGGGCGTCAGCATCCCCACGATCGCGTGGCCGGCCTCGTGGTAGGCGGTGCGCCGGCGATCGTCCTCGGTCATCATCACCTTGCGGGCGGCGCCGAGCACGATCCGCTCGAGCGCATCGGTGAAGTCCTCCCGGCTGGCCTTCTCGTGCCCGCGGCGTGCGGCCAGCAGCGCCGCCTCGTTGACCAGGTTGGCCAGGTCGGCCCCCACCATCCCCGGGGTGGAGGCGGCGATCGCACCGAGATCGACGTCCGGGCCGAGCGGCACCGAGCGCGTGTGGACCCGCAGGATCGCCTCGCGCCCGGCCCGGTCCGGGGGCTGCACGACCACGCGGCGGTCGAAGCGGCCGGGCCGCAGCAAGGCCAGGTCGAGCACCTCGGGCCGGTTGGTGGCGCCGAGCACGATCACGCCGCTGGCCGGGTCGAACCCGTCCATCTCGGTCAGGATCTGGTTCAGCGTCTGCTCACGCTCATCGTGGCCGCCGCTGATGTTCGGTCCGCCGCCGGCGCGTGAGCGGCCGACGGCGTCGAGCTCGTCGATGAAGATGATCGCGGGGGCGGCGGCCTTGGCCTGCTGGAACAGGTCGCGAACCCTGGAGGCTCCCACGCCCACGATCATCTCCACGAACTCGGAGGCCGACATCTGGAAGAACGGCACCCCGGCCTCTCCGGCCACCGCCCGGGCCAGCAGGGTCTTGCCGGTGCCCGGAGGGCCGCTCAGCAGCACCCCGCGCGGGATCCGGGCGCCGAGCTTGAGGTACTTCTCCGGGTTCTTGAGAAAGTCGACGATCTCGGTCAGCTCTTCCTTGGCCTCGTCGATGCCGGCGACGTCGCGGAAGGTGACAGGCTGCTCGCTGGCCTCCACCCGGCGCGCGCGGGAGCGGCCGAACGACATCAGCCCTCCGGCACCGCCTCCGGCCGCCGCGGCGCGGCGCATGATCAGCACGAACAGCAGGATCAGGACCAGGGTGGGCCCGAAGCCGAAGATCAGGCTGGTCAGCAGCGAGGGGCCAGCATCGGGCGAGTTGGCGTCGATCGTGACCTGCTTGGACTCGAGCAGGCTCGAGAGCTGGTCGTGGTTGGCGAACGACGGCACCTGGGTCGAGAAGTTGGTCGTGGCCGAGGTCGAGCCCTTGTCGGGATATTTGACCGCCTGCTTGAAGCTGCCCTGGATCGAGTCGCCGGTGGAGGAGATCTCCTTGACGTTGCCGTTCTCGACCTGGGTCAGGAAGGTCGGGCTGTAGGGGATCCGGACGCGCGCGTTCGGCTGCAGCGCCTGCGAGGAGATCCACAGATTGAGGCCCAGCAGGGCGAGCACCAGCACCACCACCAGCCAGCGCGGATTCGGACCGGACGGCTTCCCCTCAACCGGCTTCCCGCCGCGACCGTCCGGCGCGGGGGTCACCCTCCAGCCCGACGGGCGCGGCGTCGAGCCCCCGGGCCGCTGGGCGGGAGGACCGGCGCGTCTGGACGGCTCGTCGGCCATGACCGAATTGTGGCAAGCCGCGCGCCTCGGGTGGGAAGAATCGCCTCAGGACTCCAGCCGGGCCCGGAACGACTCGACGCCCTCCACGCTCGCGCCGGCGGCTTGGGCGCGGTCGGCGAGCCAGCGGTCCGAGGTCACGACTCGGACGGCATGGGGATCGCCGTCGGCGCGCAGCCGCCTGATGATCTCGTCGTCGGCGGCGTCCGGCTTCGGGCGCGGGGCATTGGCGATCTCGATCACGGTCGACCGCAGCGGAGGAGAGGGTGCCCGCTCGAACACCACGGTCACGTCTTCGCCGGACTCGGCCACCCAGCGCTCGAGCGTGTCGACCAGCCTCGCCATCGCGGCGTCGCGGTCCCTCCACCAGCCGTCGGGTCGGCTGCCGATCAGGTTCATGCCGTCGACGAGCCAGTGCACACTGCAAGCCTACGGCGCCCGCTCAGCGGTTCACAGCTCGAGCGCAGCGAACGCCCTGGCGCTGATCGATCTTGATGGCGTCAGCGGAGGTGTCGCTGCCGACCGACTCGAGGCCAAGCCCGGACACCCGCCTACGCGGGCGTCATCGGCGGGTCGGGCTCGATCGGCTGGTCGGGGGTCTCGGGACCGCGCGGATCCGGGCTCGGGACCTCGGGTCCCTGGCCCGGCAGCGGATCGTCCGGCGGCGAGGGTTCGGGCAGCTCGGGCTCAGGCGGCTGCGGGGTGACTTCCAGAGTCGTGGACATGGCCAAATGCCTACCCGTCGGCCAGTTCGCGCAACCGCGCCAGCGATTTGCGCAGCAGCCGGGACACCTGCATCTGCGAGACGCCGATCTGCTCGGCGATCTCGGTCTGCGTGAGGTCGCTCACGAACCGCAGGTAGAGGATCCGCCGGTCACGGGCGTCGAGCTGGCTCACGGCCATCTCGGTGGTCACCAGCTCGTCGGCGATCGCCAGGCGATGGTCCTCGTCGCCGATCGTGTCGACATACGTCTCGCTGCCGTCCTCGTCGGTCGGACGGGGCGCGTCGAGCGAGACGGTCGCGTAGGCCTGGCCGGCCTCGATCCCGTCGAGCACGTCCTCCTGGGTGATCTCGAGGAACTGCGCCAGCTCGGAGATGGTCGGCGGTCGTCCGTCCCGGGCGGTGATCAGACGGGCGGCGTCCTCGACCCTGCGGGCGCGCTCCTGGGTCCCTCGCGGGACGTGCACGGCCCAACCGGAATCGCGGAAATAGCGCTTGAGCTCGCCCAGGATCGTTGGCACGGCGAAGGAGGAGAACGCCAGGCCGCGGCTGGGGTCGAAGCGGTCGATCGCCTTGATCAGGCCGAGGGACGCGACCTGGACCAGGTCCTCGAACGGCTCGCTGGAGCGGCGGTAGCGGCGGGCGAGGCTCTGGGCCAGCGGGAGGTACTTCGCCGCCAGCTCGTCGCGAGCGCGAGGATCCTGACCCTGCTGCCAGCGGGCGAAAAGCTCGGGATTGTCCGCGCTGCGCTGCTTCGGTGCGGCCGCCGTGTTCATTGGCTGGCTCCCTTCTCATAGCTGCCTTCGCCATCTTTGCGCCTATCTGTGTTTACCACCCCGGTGGGCACGCACCGCAACGCTCCCACCCCGACTGGCTGCTGCTACCCGACTGCCACGCGAGCGAAACCGACAATCTCCCCAGGGCTGGGAGGGCGTCAATCGCCCTCAATCGCCCTCAATCGCCGTCCCCGGGTCGCCTGCGGTCGCGCTTGCGCTCGGACTGTCGGCGCTTGGCCTCGAGCCTGCGCTGGGTGGTCGCCTTCGTGGGCCGGGTGGGCCGTCGGGGCTGTTGCACCACGAGGGCTCCGGCCAGCCGGCGGCGCAGGCGCTCGAGGGCCAGCTCGCGGTTGCGGGCCTGGCCGCGAGCGTCCTGGGCGACCGCGACCACTCGTGGCCCGAGCCGGGCGATCAGGCGAGATTTCTGCTCGTCGCTGAGCGTGCTCGAGGCGGCCACGTCGAATACGGCCTCGATGCGCGAGTCGGTCACATTGGCGTGTTGTCCGCCCGGCCCGGATGAGCGCGAGGCGCGAATCACGATCTCGTGCAGGGGCACCGCAGCGTTCCGTCCGATCCTCATCGGGTCGTCCATGTGGCGAAGTCTGCCTGGGCCGCAGGCGCCGGCGCAGGCTCACGACCCTCGCCCTGCGTGCGGCGGCGTGCTACCGTGCCGCGCGGTAAGGCCGTCCACGCCCATGTGGCCGGCGAAGCA
>Ga0066790_10000494_pt1 | contig 14851 bp, 18 predicted proteins | sample OrgsoiDNA2013050_FD_70963 | JGI IMG/M metagenome (GOLD analysis project Ga0066790, IMG submission 70963) | Permafrost soil microbial communities from the Arctic, to analyse light accelerated degradation of dissolved organic matter (DOM) -... | ecosystem: Environmental > Terrestrial > Soil >...
CGCCCCGCCGGGCCGATCAGCTGGTACACACGGAGAGGCCCGGACACATAGATTTCACGGAACATCGAGCTTTCTCCAAATTTGGACAACGACGCGGCGGGAAGCGGAGCGTCATAGTCTTGCGCGGGCTCGGAGTCGTCGAAGCGGGGAACACCGGCCGGCGAATCGAGCACGTCCCCCTGCACGACCACATACTGGACCCGTGATCGGCGTATCTCGGCCAGCACTTCGCTATCGACGGTCCGGGGATAGAAAATCTGCCAGATGCGCGCGCCGTCCTCGGCCGAGGACAGCACGTCCTGGCGGCCCGCTGACCCTAGCGCCAGGCTGGTCTGCGGATCCGCCGCTATCCGATGCGCGGGACCGAGTGAGGTAAGCATCCACCTGGCGAGCGCTAGATCATCGGGCGTCACCATCTCCGGCCCGTTCGCCCGCCCGTAGTCGGGCGCGAGCCGTTGTGAGTAGTTCCACGAGACGGCGATCCCGCCCACGAACACAAGGACGACGATGCCCAGGGCGTACATTCGCCGCCCCCTGGAGGAGCCAAGGAATGACTCCAGAATGAAAGCGAAGCAGAGGGCTATGCCCACGTACACAAACTCAGAGGAACGATTCGCCGTTTCCTGGCCGCTCGCCGTGAACCGAAGGCCCGTACAGCACATCAAGGGAGACCAGTCCGCTCGATAGAGCCGCTGCTGGTTCCCGCTGTACCGATTGACCATCTCGATGAGTTCCGCCTTCCCATGGAAAACGAAAAACTTGTAATCGGGAGGCGGTGATCCCGGTGGCCCCAGAAATTCCTCGACCAAGAGCATCGGCCGGGCCGTGGAGTAGGCCCATTCACGCATCTCGCGTGCCTCGGAAGCACCGAGCCACTCAGCCGTTACTACGGAGAGTTCCCGCTGATCCGCCTGGGCGTGACCGAAGTGAATGAGTCCCGACCGATGGTTCGGCTTGAGCACCCAATGCTCCGGCAATTCTTTTGCCTGGAGATCGCGAATGTCTGAACCGGACCAGATTGTCTGCGGAATATAGAGGTCTTCCAGTTCTGCCCGGCCGGCCTGTTCCTTCATTGCTGGCTTGTCGCAGGTCCATTCGAGCAGTGGCCTGCGGTCGTTAAGTATTCGCCAGTTGACTTTGTCGCTAAACGTTACCGGTCTGCGGAAATGCGGAAGCTTGCGATTGTAGTAGGCGAAAAGAAACCGCCGCTCCATACCCGCGGGCAAGCGGTAAATCAGTGACCGCGATGCGCTACGCACGCTGGACGCTGGCCGCATAATGGTCCTATCTGTGTAAGCGGAGGATGTGCGGGGCGGGCGTCTCGGCTGATATCCCCGGCGCAGGCGCTGCTACCCTGGTATTGCGTATTCGCCGTTCCGTGAAAATAGTCCGGAGCACGCGCAGGCCGTCGCTGAACGCGGTCAGGTTGCTGACGCCATGGATACGCGGGTACTCAAAACTGGGCACCTCGACGACAGCGAGGCGTGCTATGGCGACACGTATGGCTATCAGTGTTTCGATCTCGAAACCGTCACCCCACAGCCTTCCGGTGCCGTCGTGCGGCAATGGTGTTGTCGCGCCGAGGGCCAGGACGGGCAAATGCCGGCGCCAGAAGACATTGAAGCCATAGCAGAGATCTGAGTACGCTGCTCTCGTCATGCCTCGCGAGAGTTACCCGGCGGCTTGGCATCCTTCTTTGTCCGGAGGGATCACTTGGATGTAGTCGTCACACCTAAAGACGTCACCTGGCGCCGATTCGTTGTGCGTGTTTGACCTGTTTTGCATAGCTGCAGTTCAGAACGCCCGAAGGATTCCCGTCGTGGATGGATACGGCCAGTTAATACGACAAACGGACTATTTTCCGGACAAAGGGGTCACCGGGGAATCGTGTGAGAATGTGCCGGCGGATGTGCTTGCCGAGCTGACCTGGGACGGCAAACAGCGCGGAACGCCGTTGAGCAAGTGTCCGGGGCGGGCAGCCGGTCCTTGGGGTGCGCGCTGCTCCGGTCAGTACGGCGTAACGCGCCTGCGCGAGCGGCCGTCGCGCAGCCGCCCGCACGGTTAGGGCTTCCGGGCCGGCGTCCTCCCTCAGTACCTGTTCGCGACGAACAGGTCCTGGGCCGGGAACTTCGTGAGGATCTCGGTGCCGTAGCTGGTGACGACGACCTCCTCTTCAATGCGCGCGGCGGAGATGCCATCGGAGGCCGGGCAGTAGGTCTCCATCGCGAAGACCATGCCCACCTGGAGTTCGATCGGGTTCTCCAGCGAGTTGAGCCGCGAGATGATCGGTCGCTCGTGCAGGCCGAGGCCGAGCCCGTGCGCAAACTGCAAGCCAAAGGCAGCGAGCTCGTTCTCGAACCCGAAGTCCTCCGCCCTGGGCAGCACGCGCGCCACGACGTCGGTCGAGACGCCGGGCTTGATGGCGGCGATCGCCGAGTCCATCCATTCCCGGGCCTGGTCGTAGGCATCGCGCTGGCTCTCGGTCGCGCTGCCGACTCCGAAGGTGCGGTAGTAGCAGGTCCGGTAGCCGTTGAAGGAGTGGATGATGTCAAAGAAGGCCTGATCGCCGGGCCGGATGATGCGGTCGGTGAAGTTGTGCGGATGCGGGTTGCATCGCTCGCCCGAGATCGCGTTGACCGCCTCCACCTGGTCGCTGCCGAGTTCGTAGAGCCGCTTGTTCGCCAGCGCCACGATTTCGTTCTCGCGCACGCCCGGCTTGAGCGCCTCGACGATGTCCTGGTAGACGCCGTCGACCATCGCCGCCGCCTGGTTGAGCAGCATGATTTCGTCCGGCGACTTGATGACGCGGGCGTCGAGCATGGACTGCTGGGCGTCACGCACCGCGATGCCCTGCCGCTCCAGTTCGAACAGGAACGGGGGCTCGACGATGTCGATGCCGAGCGGGGCGCCGGCCACCCCGGCCTCCGTGAGCAGCGACTTGATCTCGGTCACCGCGTCGCGCATGAGGCCCGCATCGGGGGCTACCGCGCCGCGGAAACCCAGGAACCCGGCCCTCCAGTTCTCGTCCGGCAGCCACTTCGAGTACAGCTTGTGATGCCGCACCGCCGAGCCGAAGTCCCACAGGATCGGGTCGCGATCCCGGAACAGCAGCGCGTAGCGGATCATCTTGTCGCCGAGTGCGCCGCCGATCCAGGTCTGCGTCGCGTAGCGGATGTTGTAGAAGTCGAAAAGCAGGAAGGCGCCGCACTCGCTCGCCTCCAGCGCCGCCCGGGCCCGGGCGATGCGGTGCGCGCGCAGCCGCCCGAAGTCAACACGCTCCTCGTAATCGACCCCCATGTGGCCGGGTGCGCCGATCGGCCGCACACCCGCCGGGCGCTCCGGCGCGGTCATGAGACCCTCCGGGGGGCCAGGCCCCGCGCCGGGTGGGCGGCGCCGAGGACCGCGGTGGCCGGCCTGCCCGCCACTGCGCCCTTTCCGGCGAAGGGCCACGCCTTCGCGCTGGTGCGGATGTACACCGTCATGTCCGTCCTCCATCGCAGCCGAAAGTGCAATCGATTGCGACTTTAGACCATCGGCCGCCCCGCCGGCGGCGTGGCCGATCTCCTAGCGGGACTGGCCCGGCCGCCCCGCTCAGGGCTGGTAGCCGGCGGGCCACTGCTGCAGAGCCCACATGTTGCCGTCCGGATCGGTGAAATAGGAGTAAAGGACCCCGCCCATGTCCTGGACGTCGCTCAGTTCGATGCCGCGCGCTGTCAGAGCGGCCCGGGTCGCAGCCATGTCCTCCACGACAAGATGGACGCCCTTGACCGAACCCGGGGCCATGTCGGTGATCGGCCCCATCCCCGTGCCGAAGACGATGGCGCAACCCGACCCCGGCGGGGTGAGCTGCACGACGCGCATCGTGTCCGTGACCTGAATGTCGCGCAGATTGCCAAAGCCAGCCTGCTCGTAAAACGCCTTCGCCCGGTCGACATCGGACACCGGAATCGGCACGAGTTCCAGTCGCATGTCCGGCACGGCGGGGTTATCTGCCAATGATCCAGCCTCCTTGCTGATCCGGCTCCGTCCTTCACTTTCCAGATCCACTGCTTCGCCCACAAGCCCTCCCAGGGTTAGCTCCGTTGCGGGTAAGACGTTAACCGGGAGAAAATTCATCGGTCAGTCAGCCTCCGGCTGGACAGCAGTGGCCAGGGTAGCCGCGCAGGCTCGGGTCGTGGAGACCGGCCAGGCTGACGAACGTCACGCCGCCGCGGCAGGCGCGCAACTGACCGGATGACACGGAACCGCGGCTCGTCCTCAGCCACGCCAGGGAGCATGGCGTTCCCAGGGCTGTGAAACGCCTTATTTTTCTGGGTTTGGTAGGCCGGCCTCGGCTGCGGAGTTAGGCTCGGGACGGCAGGAGAGCCATACCGGGAGGGTTACTGATGGGAATCGGCCCGGTGGAGGCCGGCGGGAAAGGCGCGGAAGCCGTCGGCGGGAAGGCCGTTCCTCCGGTCATCGATACGAGCACAGCCCATCCGGCCCGCGTCTACGACTACTGGCTTGGCGGGAAGGACAATTTCGCCGCGGACCGTGAGGCGGCCGAGCTGGCCCTGCGGGCCTACCCGGAACTGGCCTTGGCGGTGCAGTCCAACCGCGCGTTCCTGACCAGGGCGGTGCGCTACCTGACCGGTGAGGCAGGCATCCGGCAGTTCCTTGACATCGGGACCGGTATTCCGGCGGCCAGCAACACCCACGAGGTCGCCCAGCGCGAGGCGCCGGACAGCCGGATCGTCTATGTCGACAACGACCCCATCGTGCTCCTGCACGCTCAGGTCCTGCTGAAGAGCGCGCCGCGGGGCGGGTGCGATTACATCCAGGCCGACCTGCACGACCCGGACAAGATCCTGGCCGAGGCGGCCCGGACGCTCGACCTCGGCCAGCCGGTAGCGCTGATGCTGCTGGCGATTCTTCAGTTCATCCCGGACGAGGAGGACCCGTACGCGCTGGTGTCCCGGCTGCTGGCGCCGCTGCCGTCCGGTAGTTACCTCGTAGTTTCGCATCCTACGGATGACTTCAACCCCAATAGGCAAGGCGAATCGATTCAGCGCTATAACGAGCGAGTGGCCGACCAGGCAACGCTGCGCGGCCAGGACGCCACCGGGCGGTTCTTCGACCGCCTCGACCTTATCGAGCCGGGCGTGGTCGCGGTCTCGAAGTGGCGCCCGGACAGTGATCTGGTGGCCGTCGCGCCATCGTCGATGTGGTGCGGGGTGGCACGGAAGCCGTGATGTGCCAGGGCTCCGGACGCCCAGGATGTGCTCGGTACCGATGGAGACGTGACCGAGCTGCAGCGCCTCGCGCCGGGACAGCTCCAGCACCTTCTTGGCGCGCGAGGTAAAGGGAATGTGCCCGGACGGCGCATCCGGCGCCGGGCCACGGCTGAGCCGGTCAATCGCCACCCTGTCCGGCGCCGCGGTTTACTCAAAAGCGGACGTGTCGCCGGCCCCGCGGCGCACGATCTCGGGCTCCTGCTGGGAGAAGTCGATCACCGTTGTCGGCTCGGTGCCGCAGTCGCCCGAGTCGATCACCGCGTCCACGGCGTGGCCGAGTTGCTCGGCGATCTCCCACCCGTGGGTCATGGGCTCGTCCTGGCCCGGCAGCAGCAGGGTGCTCGAGACGAGCGGCTCGCCGAGCTCGGCGAGCAGCGCCTGGGTCGCCACGTGGCGGGGGATCCGCACCCCGACGGTCTTCTTGCCCGGATGCTGCAACCTGCGCGGCACCTCCTTGGTCGCGGGCAGGATAAATGTATAGCTGCCGGGGGTCGCCGCCTTGATGGCCCGGAACACCGGGTTGGCGACGTAGACGAACTGGCCCAGCTGGGCGAAGTCCTGGCACACCAGCGTGAGGTGGTGCCGGTCGCCGAGGTGGCGGATCGACCTGATCCTGGTGATGCCGTCTTTGTTGCCGAACTGGCACCCGAGCGCGTAGCAGGAATCCGTCGGATAGGCGATCACGCCGCCGGCGCGCACGATGTCGGCGATCTGGACGATCGCGCGCCGCTGCGGGTTGGCCGGATGGATGTCGAAGTACCTGGCCATGCTACGAGTTTAGGATCATCACCCCCCGCCGGGGCTCTCTCCCCCCCAGCAAGGCCCCGGCCAGGGCCTGGCGGGTGTCCGCCTGGGCCGAACGGCCCGGCCAGGCGGGACCTCGGGCCGCAGCGCCCGCGACGCCGCAAGACAAGGCTGACGAAACGAAACATCCCGAGAATGGCGAAGGTGAATATTCATGACAGTCTGGAGGGAGCCGGCGAACAGCCGGGACGCGCTAGGGGCCTTGCCCAACCGGGAGCCCCTGGCCCCCGAGCCCGCCGCCCACGGGCACGCTCTGCGGACGCTCGGCCCAGCCGAGTGCTTCGACCTGCTGGAACCGGGTGGCATCGGCCGCGTCGGGTTCACGTCCGCAGACGGAATCATGATGCTGCCGGTCAACTTCGCCGTAACGGGAAAGACGATTCTCTTCCGCACCGCACCGGACACGCTGCTGGCTCTGTACGCCAAGGCCCAGGTCAGCTTCGAGGTCGACCACTTCGACGAGGCGCTCCATGAAGGCTGGAGCGTCCTGGCGCAAGGTCACGCGCACAAGGTCACTGATGAGCGTGAAGTCAAGCACCTTGAGGCCGGAACGCACCTTGAGCCGTGGGCAGCCGGCGCCCGCGACGTGTATATACGCATCGCGCTGACCCGTATCAGCGGGCGATACCTCCAGCTAAGCTGGGCCAGCCCCCCGGTGCCAGGCGCGGAGGCTTAAGGCCCGCTGCCTTGATGAGCCGGAGCACGCAGTCCTGAGGAGACAGATGACCAAGGTTCCCGGTACGGCCGGTGCCTGCGCCGGCTGCGGCGGGCGAAGACGCAGACCGGACCAGGCGCCGGAGGCCGGGGGCCAGGGTGTGCTTCTCACCGCAGGCTGACATCGCCGGAGGCCTGGTGATCACCGCCATCGGCGTTGATGCTGTCTGCCATATCCGCCAGCGCCGCGAGTTCATCGCGCTGGCCTGGCTCCCCTTGCTGCTGGGCGCCCACCAGTTCATCGAGGCGTTCGTCTGGTTGTGGCTCCAGGGCCACGTGCCGCGCGCCGCCGGCCAGGCCGCGCTGTGGGCTTACCTGCTGATCGCCTTCGTCGTGCTGCCCGTGCTCGTCCCCTTGAGTGTCATCGCGCTCGAGCCCACCCGGCGGCGTAAGTGGATGATGGCGCCGTTCGCGGTGACCGGGACGCTGGTCGCCGTGGTGCTGCTCGCATCGATGGCCCGTGGCCCGGTGGGTGTGAAACTCGACCCGTATCACCTGTCCTACAGCATCCGGATACCCGACGGCCTGCTGATCGTCGCGCTCTACGTCGCCGCCGTGTGCGGGCCGCTGCTGCTCTCGGGTTACCGTAACGTCGCTATCTTCGGCATGGTCAACCTCGTAGCCGTCATCATCATCGCCCGGCTGACCATTTCCGGGTTCGCCTCCGTGTGGTGCGGCTGGGCGGCCGTCTCCAGCGCCGCCATCACGCTGCATTGCCGCTCCGCCAGACCTCATTCGCAGCACGCCCGGGCCGGCGGTGACGGACTCCCTTCCGCCGGCTGAGCGGCAGGCGCCGAGCGCCGCGCGGGAGCCAGGCCAGCCGCCACAGAAAGCCAGGTGCCGGGCAGCGCGGCCGGCCGCCCGGACAACGAGACAGAGCACACATGACCGGAATCATCACCAGGAACGAGCCGCTTCGCCGGTCACCAGGCGGGCCAGGTCGCCTGGTCAGCGCCGGGCTGGCGTGGATCCCTGGCGGTCGAGGTGGTTGCGCAGGGCACCGGCTGGCAGCGGCTTGGCTAGCAGGTAACCCTGGATCGCATCGCAGCTTAGCTCGGCCAGCGTGTCGTACTGCTCCTGCGTATCCACGCCCTCGGCGACCGTCTCCAGCCCGAGGGCGCGGGCCATCCGTCATTGATCAGCTTGAACCGGTCCAGGTCGCAGAACAGCAGCGCGATGTCACCGCCGGCCCCGCGGGCCCGGGCCAGCTCGGCGTCGAGCAGCTCGTGGAACCGGGCCCGGTTCGGCAGTCCGGTCAGCGCGTCATGCCCCGCCTGGTGGCGCAGCCGCGCTTCGAACGTCTTCTGCGCCGAGATGTCCCGGGCGACGACGGTCGCGAACAGGCCGGTATCGGCCGCCGAGACGCTGATGGACGTCTGCAGGTGCAGCCCGGTGCCGTCCCGGTGCCGGCCGCTCAGCTCTAGCGACAGCTCGACGTGCGTACGGTCGGCGAGCTGCCCGCCGACGGTGGCGTCCAGCCGCTGCCGCTCACCATCCTGCAGCAGAACGCCGAGGTTCTGCCCGCACGCCTCGTCGGCGGTCCAGCCGAACAGCCGCTCGGCGGCCGGGTTGAAGGAGGTGAGCACGCCGGTCTCGTCGGTGGTGATGAGTGCGTCGCCGGCGCTTTCGACGATCGCGCGGGTGAACGCCTCCCGGGTGCGCAGTTGCTCGTACAGTTCGGCCATTTCGCAACCGGACACGTCGATGGACCGTTCCAGGGTGTACCGGTCGTTGTCCGCGTCGGTGTAGGCGACGCTGATCCGGGTGAGCAGCTCGCGCCACCGCTGGGTGCCGAAGCCGGGCTCTGGGCCGGGTTCCTGAGCACGGTCCGCGGTCAGGCCGAGCCGGGCCAGCTGCCGGCGCAGCAGCGGATGCAGGCCGTCGGTCGCCTTCACGGGCGGGCTTGCGCCGAGCCAGCCCGGGCGGCGGGCTGCGCGGTGTGGTGGCTGGTCACTGGCGTTCCCCGAGCACGGTCACGGTCATCGTCTGGTTGTGTATCCGGGTCTGGCCGCCGCGGGCCAGGGCGATCTCGCCGTAGGAGTAGAAGCCGGTCATGGTGGTGTTGGGGGTGAGCGCTTCGAGCGCCGCGTCAAGCTCCTCCTCGGTCCGCTCGCCCAGGGCCAGCCGCCGCGCGACGCAGCTGACGGCGATGGCGAGCCGCTCCGATGGCGCACCGGGTGCGGGCGAGGCCGTCAACGATGCCATCGGTGAGCTGGTCGCCGTTGACGTTGATGCCGGACGACAGGACGAACAGGGCGGTATCGTCCGGCTGGCGCTGCTCGGCGAGTTCCTGGCCGGCCTGCCGTGAGGTGCCCGAGCCCATGCGCACGGCCGCGATGCGGACCCGGACCTGGTCGAACGTGACGACGGTGACGACGAGCGGTGCCAGGTCGAGCCGGACGCCCGGGGCAGGCCCTTGGCCCGGGACGGGCTGGGGCACGCTAGCGAACTGGCCGCCCCCGAGCAGCCGGTGACGGCCGTGCCCGGATAGGCGGCGACAAGCTCAGCCAGCGGCGCCGGGTCGTCGGCGAGCGCCGACTCGCTAAACGCCAGGACGAGGGTGTGCCCGGGGACGGCCGGGGGGAACGGGCCGGACCAGCCGTGTTCGTGGCTCCAGGAAAGCATTTCGGTTCGCATGACATAGCTCCCGGTTGAGTCAGTCACGGTTCAGGACCGCCACGGACCGCAATGAACTGACGGGGCCGGGCCCGCCCGCAGCGCCGTTGTGCATTTACCATTGAACCCGCAGATAACGAGAGGCTCTGTCCAGCCGAGCCCGAGCTCTTCCCCTACTTTCAGCTGCGTAACAGGCAGCGCGGCAAGGTGACCTCTTACCCGAGCCCCCTGTGGCGCCGCTGACCGCGAAGGCAAAAGGAGCGCCAGTCTGTCTGTAATTGGCACCGGAATTTGTCCGCACATGTCACGAATCCGAAGGAATTGCGATTAGTGCCAATCCGTCACGGCTACTACATCATGGGTCGCCCGTCATAGACGTAGCCCCGGGCTTTTCTGTAATGCGTAAAGAATACGCTTTTGCCTGCGGCTGCACTAGGGCCTTTTTCATAAGTGACGTGGGAGCCACTCGTTGACCGCAGCGATATGTTTCCAGCCAGGACAGGAATCCGGGCGGTTCCGGCGTCGGCGAAGTGCAGGATGGCGCAGAGGATCACGCAGGCGGGCTGGGCCAGGTCGATCAGGTCGGTCAGCCCGGCATCGGCAAGGATGCGCCCGGGGTCGCGCATATCGCCGGGCACCGCGATCACCCCGGGGCTCTTGGCGAGCAGGCTGCGGGCGTGCGAGATGACGATCGGATCATTGTCCACGTACGCCACCCGCGCTCGGCGGCATCGAGCGCGCGCAGGCTAGCGTGTGCGGTCCTTGCCACCCTTGGACAGCTCCCGCCAATCTGATTCGGAAACCTCGACGTCATAACGTTCCGCGGCAGCCAGGATCACCGCCGCCCAGGGCAAACACGGCGCGCTTCGCCCCAGCGCACCGGGGCTCAGTGGATGGTGAGCGCGAGGGCGGCGCCCAGGCCGGCCAGGCCGATCACGAGCCAGGTGATGTAGTCGTTGACGACTCCGCTCTGGAACCGCCGGATTGGGCCGGCCAGCACCAGGTCGGGCCCGGTGCTGCGGCGAAGCAGCGGGATGCGCCGCCAGTACAGGGCCAGGGCGGCCAGCAGCAGGCCACCGGCCGCGGAGCCTGCGCCACTGAGCACGTCGGCCAGCGTGACCGCGGTGCTCTCCGCCGGGTACGGCGCGGCCGGGTGGGCCAGGTCCACGCCGGACAGCACGGCGGCGTTGTAGGCGTGCTGGTCCTGGAACCGCACGGCGGCGGTCTGCACCACTGCTCCCAGGTGCGGCAGCAGGCCTACCGCGATCGCCGCCGCCACCAGCACGGCGGGCGGGATGATCATGGTCAGCGGGGTGCGCTGACGGCCCTCGTCGGTCTCGCTCTTCTCCTCCGAGGCGGCCCGGGCCATGTCGCGATCCTCGGCCGGAGGGTCGCCCAGCCCGTAGAAGACACCGCCCGCCACCCGGAGCACGGCCCCGCCGACCAGGATCGAGCAGGCGATCAGTACCGCCGCGGCCCAGGGGGCGCCGCGTGCGCTGCCGGTGTCCTCGATCCAGCCCTTGCCCAGGTAGGTGCCGAACGGCGGCAGGTCGGCCAGGCCCAGCGCGGCCAGCGTGAAGACCGCCCCGGTGACCGGCAGGCGGCGGCCCCGGCCGTGCAGCCAGGTCTCGTTGACCGACCCGAGCCGGTGCAGCACGATCCCGGTACACAGGAACAGCGCGGCCTTGACCAGGCCGTGCCCTAGCACGTAGACGGCGGCGCCGGTCAGGCCGAGCGGCGTCAGCCAGGACAATCCAGCCAGGAACATCCCGGCGTGGCTGATGGTCGAGAAGGCCAGCAGCCGTTTGAGGTGCCGCTCACGGAAGCAGAACAGCGCCCCGACGACCGCGGTGAGCAGGCCCAGGGTCAGGAACACGGCGGAAATCGTGCCGCGGTGGCCGAAGCCGTCGCCGAACATGGACCAGTAGACCCGGGCGATGCCGTACAGCCCCAGCTCCACCATGACCCCGGAAAACAGCACGCAGACCGGGGTGGGCGCCACCGCGTGCGCATCGGCCAGCCAGAAGTGGAACGGCACCACGGCGCTTTTGACCAGCAGCCCGGCCAGGATCAGCACGAACGCCACCACGACCAGCCCGTCCGGCCGGTGCCGGGCGAGGTCCCGGCCGATCTGGGCCATGTTGAGGGCGCCGGTCCGCCCGTAGAGGAGCCCGATACCGGACAGCGACAGGTAGGCGCCCACGCTGTTGGTGAGGGCGAAGTTGAGCGCACCCTGCACCGGGCCGCGTTCCTCCGGCCGGTACGCAGTCAGCGCGTAGGCCGCCACGCCCATCAGCTCGAACCACACGAACAGGTCGAAGATGTCACCGGTCAGGCAGAACCCCGTCATGGCCGCCAGGAACACGAGCATCAGCGCGTGGTAGTAGGTGGCGACCCGCTCGAAGTACCGCCAGGAGAACATCATGGCCGCGGTGACCAGCAGCGCGGCCAGGCAGGCCAGCCCGGCGTTCAGCGGGTCCACCGCGAAGTCGACGCCGATGGCGACGCCGTGGACAGGCCGGAATCCGGCGAACCAGTAGACCTGCTCGCGGCCCGCGGCCCGGACCATGATCACGGCGAGCATGGCGGTGACGCAGGCGGCGGTCAGGATGGCGATGCTGTCCAGGACCCGCCGCCGGTGCCGGAAGGCCGGGCCGGCGGCGGAGACCCCGGCCGCCACGATGAGCGGGACGGTGACGGCCAGGGCCAGCAACTGGTCCACGAGCGCGCCCGTCAGCCCTTGAACTCGGCGAGCTCTTGCGGGTCGAGCGTGCCGAACCGCTTGTGCGCCTGGATGGCGAACGACAGCAGCAGCGCGGTCACCGCCGCTTCCACCACCACGTCGGTCAGGGCCAGCGCCTGCACCACCGGGTCCACCGCCGGGGTGTGTACCGGGATGTCGTAGAAGTAGGGTGCGACCGCGCCGGTGACGTAGCCGACCCCCAGCAGCAGCACGTAGGTCGAGGACTGCAGCACGATCAGGCAGACGATCTGGTGGATCAGATGGCGGCTGGTGACCAGCCCGTACAGGCCGACTCCGGCGATCCAGGCCACCACCACGAACGGGACAATGTGCATCAGCGGCCCTCCTGCCGGACCAGCAGGGCCTGCTCCAGCAGCTCGCCGACGATCAGCACGAACGCGGCCGCCACCTCGACCCCGACGAAGAAGCTGATCAGGGCAATGGTCCCGGACGAGTCGACCGCGCCGGGGGTGGTGCCGAGGGGCAGCACGTTACTGAGATACGGCAGCCCGAGCGGCACCGCGCCGAGCCCGGTGCAGACGAAGCCGGCCGCGCCGACCGCCTCGGTCGCGTCGGTGATGGCGATCGGGCTGACCCGCTCGAAGACCAGGAACTGGCCGGCCAGGTAGATGAGGATGAACGCGGTGGCCAGGACCACGCCGCCCTGGAACCCGCCGGACGGGCTGGTCTGCGCGTGTGAGGCCAGATACCAGCCGATCACCACCGTGGGGCCGGCCAGCAGCAGCGCCGCCATCCGCACCGCCTCGCTCGTGGCCGGGGCGGTGCGGTCCATGGCCTCGTCCAGGGCGGGCCGCTCCCGCTCGCCGCGCAGGTGCCGCAGCACGATACTCATCCCGGTGGCCGCGGCGAACAGGACGAACTCCTCACCGACGGTGTCGAACCCGCGGTAGGAGAAGTTGATGGCCGAGACGACGCCGGTCGCCTTGGTCTGGGCCACCGCGATGCCGTTGATGACGGTGCCGTAGGGCCCGGGATAGCGGCCGAAGCCGGGCAGGCCCGCCAGGCCCCACAGGTAGAAGGCGAGGAAACCGGCTCCCGCGACGAGAAAGATATACCGGCGCGCCGCCGGGGTCATTCCTCCCGCCTCCGGACCTTGGCCAGCGCGAGCAGCAGCAGGATCGGCAGCACCACCGCGCCGACGGTCAGCTCGGACAAGGTCACGTCGGGCGCCTGGAAGACCATGAACAACATGGCCAGCAGCAGGCCGTAGGCACTGAGCATGACGACCTGGCGGACCGGCTGCCGGGTGAGCACCACCGCGGTCGCCCCGGCCGCGACCAGGACCAGCACCGTGACCTGCAGCGTGTCCATGAGGGCGGCCGGGACCGTGTACGGCGTGGTCACCGCGGCGACGTGCGGGGTCATGGTGCCTCCTGCCGTGGTGAGCCCGGCCCGGTCTGGCGGGGCCGCCCGTCCCCGTGCTCACGGATCCGGGCCGCCCGGATGGTCGCGTGGGTCAGGAAGGGACCGGCGAACACCACGAACAGCAGGGCCAGCAGGGTCTGCCCGGTGTTCTGGTCGAAACCCTGCCGCACGAACACCGCCCCGGCCACCAGCGCCGGGGCGACCAGCGCGACCGGGGTGACGAAATGAAGCTTCCGGTATACGCCGCGCATGAGCAGGATGCCGAGCGCGGAGGCCAGGACGGTCACCGCGGCCAGGCCGAGGAGAACATCCGCGACGGCCTCCCTGATCACAGCCAGCGCTCCAGCGCCCGGACGAAGACCAGCCCGCTGCCGAGGAGCAGCACGGCGAGCAGGACCGGTAGCTCGAACTCGGCGGGACGGCGGAATCCCTGGGCCAGCAGCACCAGGACCAGCACCGCGATCGAGCTGACCGCCTCGTAAGCCACTACGGCCTCCACGATCGTGCCGCGGCACATCACGATCCCGCACGGGATCACGCCGATCAGCATGACGATGGCGGTCACGACGAAGCCGGTCACCGCCCGGCCCTCCCGCGGGCCGGCACCAGCTCATGCACCACCATCACGTCCCGGTCCCGGTCGATGCCGACCACGATGGTGTTGGGGGCCAGCGAGTTCGCCCCCACCAGCAGCACCCGGCGGGTGACCCCCTCGTCGCTGTCGTCGCCGTAGCGGACTGGCCGCTCGCGGAAACCGCTGTCCGGCTGCTCACCGTGCACGCACAGCCGCCACAGCGCACCGAACACGAGTAGCGTGTCGCCGGCCACCTGGCCCGGCAGCCGGACCGCGGAGCCGAGCCAGCCGATCCGCATCCGGAACCGGGTGTCCGCCTGGTACCCGGCCACCTCGGCCAGCAGGGCACCCAGCGCGGCCGCGCCCGCCCCGGCGCCCAGCTCGGCCAGGCCAACGGAATCATCGACCGCAGTCCACAAGCCCATGAGCAGCACCCACCACACCAGCCAGGTACCGATACGGCGAGCGGCGGGAATCGGCTGGCTGTGCCGCCGGGGCTCATCGGCGGGCGGCCCGTTGCTGTGCGTCACCGCACGACCTTGATCATCGGTACCACCCGCTGCCTGTTCCCGGGGTCAATCCCGGCAAACCCGACCCGGCGGCTGCCTTCAGCCGTCCCGGGCCGGTTACTGTCAGCGGTCAAGCTGCTGCGGGGCGATCGGGTGGCGCGGTGGGCCACCCCGCGCCGGGCCAGCGCCGTCCGGATCGCGATGTCGACGACGCCGGGCAGCTGGGCGAGGT
>Ga0066790_10000496_pt1 | contig 14848 bp, 12 predicted proteins | sample OrgsoiDNA2013050_FD_70963 | JGI IMG/M metagenome (GOLD analysis project Ga0066790, IMG submission 70963) | Permafrost soil microbial communities from the Arctic, to analyse light accelerated degradation of dissolved organic matter (DOM) -... | ecosystem: Environmental > Terrestrial > Soil >...
ATCGGCGTGGTGGCAGCCGGGGCCGGGGCGGCAGCCGCTGTCACCATGCGCCGTCGTTACACCAGCGCCACCACGGAAGCCACCGAAGCCACCGAAGCCACCGAAGCCACCGACGGCGAGTCCGGGAGCGACACGGCCACGGGTTCCGAAGTGAACGGGCGGGTCACCACGCCGGGTAACTAACGCCCGGATCGGTCACCGCCCGGAGAGAAGCAGACGAGGCAGACACCCGCGGCATCGCGTGCCGCGCTGATCGCAAAACGTCAGCGCGGACGCCGCCGCGGGTGTCTGAGCTTGCACGGGCATGTCTGAGTATGCACGGGCATCTCAGCCGGGGAGCCAGATTCCGGCCCGGTATTCCGGTACCGTCTAGTCACGGACCCACAAGCTAGTCACGGACCCGTAAGCGCGGCGACCGGTGACTATGACCAGCGGACGGGCGATTCGGTGAGCGAGAAGAACGGGGTCGAAGGGGCCAGCGCGCCCCCAGCGGACCCTTCGGGTTCGCCTGAGGTCCCGCACCGTCCTGAGCTCGTCCGCCTGACCGCATGGCTGGCCGCGGCCGCCATCACCGCGTCCATCGTGATCATGGTCGGAATCTCGGCGGCGGGCCCGAACGTCTCCGTCCCGTCGCTGCACCGCACGAGCGGGCCTCCGTGGTGGCATTCGCTGCACCTCACGGCCACGTTCGTAACGGTCTCGCTGTGGTTCGCCATGGTGCTGGGCTGCGCCGGAGTAATCGCCGGCCTCGTCGCGGTGGCACGAGGCGCCCGGCTGCCGGTGCGCCCGGTCATCGCCTTGGCCTGCCTGGCCGTCGCGGCTCTCACCGTGCTCCCTGCGGCTGGTTCGACGGACTCTATTTCCTATGCCGCCAACGGCCGGATGGCGGTCATCGGACACAGCCCGTACGTCATGACCCCGCTCCAGCTGAAGCAAGCCGGTGATCCGGTCGGCCGGCAGATACCTTTCGGCGAGATCCCGTCGACCTGGACGAACACGGTGTCCGTTTATGGCCCGGTAGCCACGGGCGCGGAGTGGGTCGCGGCCGAGCTGGGCGGGACTTCGCTGGCTCGCATTACCTTCTGGCTGAAGCTGGAGGAAGCGCTCGCCTTCGGCGCAGCGATCCTGATCCTGGACCGCATGCTCAGGAACAATCCCGAGATGCGCCTGCGGGCCCACCTGCTCTGGTCGCTGAACCCGCTCCTGCTGTGGGAGATCGTCGCGAGCGGCCACGTCGACGGCCTGGCCGCGGTGTTCGGGCTGGGGGGCGTGATCGCGCTTCGGGCCCGCCGTCAGCAGCCCGACCCGGACCAGCAGCCCGACCCGGACCAGCGGATCAGCGTGGACCAGCAGATCGGCCTGGGCGGTGCGGTCGCATCTGGCCTGCTGATCGGGGTGGCGACCGGCATCAAGGTGGAGTGGGCCCTCTTCGGCCTCGCCGTAGCCTGGGCCTGCCGCCGATCGCTGAAGGCCCTCGCGGCCGCGGCGGCCGGATTCCTGGTGGTGGTCGTGCCGGCTTATCTCGCGGCCGGGACTCCCGCGATCAAGGTGCTCCTCACCCGGAGCCCCGGCATCACCTGGGACACCATGTACCAGCTCTTCTGGCGGCCGGTGCTCGGATACACGCAGTTCAGCGTGTCCAGTGTCCCCCCGCACCTAGCGCTGATCGCCTACCTGCTGTTCGCCGCCGTCGCGGTCCTGGCCCTGCTGCGCTTCCCCGACCGGGTACCTGGCAGGCCGGCCCTCACCCCGGCTCTGGCGCTGAGCCTGGCCTGGCTCTTTGTCACCGGGTTCCAGCGGCCCTGGTATGACGTGATGGCGCTGAGCTTGCTCGCGCTGTACTCGGCGTCCTGGCTGGACTGGGTGGTGCTGATCCGGCTGCTGGCCGGGGCGACCATTTACGCCCAGGCCATCCAGAGCCCGGCCGAGCCGCACTGGCTCTATGCCATCGGCCAGTTCAACGGGACCTGGCTCACGCCGACCATCCGCCTCCTGGCGGCCGTGGCGCTTGTCTGGCTCTGCGTTTCCGGCCGCTGGGGCTGGCGCTCCCGAACGGTGGCGACCTCCGGCCGTCTGCCTGAACTGCTACCCCTGACCTGACCGTCAGAACAGAGCGGGAAGCCAAAGGTACTCCTGACCTGGGCCAATAGGGAGCTTATGTCCTTATCCGCCAGTCCGGGAGCACCTTCAAGCGCTGGTTGTGCTGACGTCTTACTTATTGATTGTGTCAGTGTCGAGCGTGACTGCGGCGGTGCGGGCGAGGGTCCTGCCGTGCACGGTCACTCCGGTCGTGACCGTGATCGAGGCGAGGGCCATGACGGTTCCCACGAGCGTGGAGTAGGTGCCGAGCGTGGCGGAGCTGCCGACCTGCCAGAAGACGTTGGCTGCCTTCGCGCCGTTGATGAGCTTCACGCTGCTGGCGGATGCGGTGATGAGCGTGGATGCGGCCTGGAAGATGAAGACGGCGGCCGGGTTGCCCTGGGCATCGAGGGTCAGGGTTCCGGTGATCCCGAACGTGCCCGCGGCCGAGTTATACACCCCGGGCGTCACCGTGGTCCCGCCCAGTTCCACTGGGATGGTGGCCGTGACCGCGCGCCCGGCCGCGTCATTGTACGCGGCAGTCAGGTCAGCCTGGGCTTGCAATGCGACGCTGTCGGCCGTGTAGACCGTCCCGTTTACCCGGCCAGGAGGAAACCCTGTCACCGCTGTGCCCGGGCTCAGCCCGAGATTGCCCTTGATCGTGGTCGCGCCGGTGTTCGTGACAGTCGCCGCCGCGAGGACCGCGAACTTGGCGGCGCTGTGCAGCGAGACCGGCGCTGTCGCCGCGTTGGCGGCGACCGCTCCTGTCGTGCCGAGCAGGAGAGTGATCGCGTCGGCCAGCGTGGCGGCCAGGGCCAGCCGGGAAAGGGCGGTAGTGCGGCGAGTTTTTTCGTGAACCGAATCGTACCCATTTGGTTTCCTTCATAGGATCTGCATAGCATCGAGCAATTCGACCTACCTGTAACTTATAGTAGTTCTATGACTACCCCTGACGGTCAATGTCCAATATGGGCGATAAAACCGGATACCTAGGCCGGACAAAGCGGCGCTAACCAGAACCAATAACACACGGAATAACTTCCTGGCGCCTTTACGGCATCCGATGTATATGGCGGTCACCGCGAGAACGATGAAGCGCCTCTCGAGGAACTGTGCCGCGCTCGCACGTGGTCGCCGGGACAAAAAGCAGGCCTCGCCGCCCTGGACGGGCGCCCGCTGCGGCTGACCGGCCATCTATCCGGCCCCAGCCGATGGCACGCCGGGCTGCGGAAGCAGGGAACCGGCAGACGAACCACCGTCCGTTCGGTATCGCTGGCATTTCACCGGGCCGGAATGTAGGAGAGCGTCAGCACTTCGCCGGGGTCGGCTCCGCGAGCCCGGCTTGCGGATACATACGGCATGCTCATCGTCCGGGCGATCTCCGCGTTCGCCATCCGTCCGCGGCCAGCAGCACCATCCGGGGCCGCTTCGACAGGCAGCCGAAGGTTCTTACAACCACTGACTGTGGATAACCCTTCACGCAATTGCCCAGGCTGCACACTGCGGTTGGCATGTCAATTCACAGTTCTGTGGATGCCGCTGTGGACAACTATGTGCGCAGCGCAGCGGCCTCCTCCCGGCAACTCCCCGGAGATTCCCAGCTTCGGCGCTCAGGCAGACGGGCCAACCTGGAGGTTCCGGTCGAGTTCCGCAGCATGAGCGGCCCGGATCGGCTGACACGTATCTTGTGGGAGCAGCAACTACGGACGTTCGTGCCGTTCTCAGGCGGGGACCGCGTTGTTTGCTTCACCGAAGCGATGGAGCCGGGGCTTAAGTTCATGATTCGGCAGCAGGGAAACGAGCCGTGGGGGTGGCGTTCGACAGGCAGAGCGTGTACGAGGTGGACGGCGGCCCGTGTGGTATCCGCGCGAGCAGCAGCACAAGATCTTGCAACTCGATCCTCTCCTTCGATCCTGGGAAGTGCTTCTTGAAGCTCCCGATAATGACTGGCGCTGGGAATGTAAGTGGCGGATCGTACGGTCTTCACCACCGACCGTCGCACTGACCGAATTGCGCCTGGCAGGTCTGCTCGCGGGCGACCAGTTGTGGAGTGGGTTCGTTACGAGTACCGCGTCGCCGCCGATACCGGACAACCAAGACAGGATTATTTCTTCCCGCCGATACCTTCTGGACTGCCGCGTTATTGGTGGAACGGCACCGAGATCCAATTGCTGCCCCCAGCCCCGCCCCGTGCTGCCCCACCAGCCCGGCCTGCCCCTCCCGAACCGCATTCGCTCACCAGTACGACAACGAGCGAAATTACCGTGGAAGATCCGGCTTCAGTGGAAGAAAAGGTACCCCATCAGGTACCGGATCTTCCGCGGAAGCCGGATCTTCCACGATCTTCCCGGAGCCAGCCGCACCACCGCACGCTGGCGCACCACGACGCACACCGGCATCACCGCGGGACCAGGCCACCACGCAGGAGCGGGCGCAGAGCACGATATCGAGGTCACCGGGCGCACGGAGCATCTATCAAACGCTCAGTAAGTCGCCGGCGACCGAAAATGTCTTTGCAGGCAACCACGGTAGCTAACAAATGCGGCCCGGCGATAAGAAACCGAAGGTTCTTCTGATAAAGCAGTGAGATAAGGCGCGCGGTGCTTTTGTTACCGCTGTTCCGGGGGATCTCCGAGGGGGTCGGCGGTCAGGTACAGCCGGGGCCAGCGGCAGTCGACGAACTGGTCGAGGTAGCCGGTCATCCGTTCCTCGAAGTCGTCGTCCTCCGCGCTGGCGCCAACGGCCCTTTCAATGTGAGACGGGCTGTCGACGCCGAACGCCACCGCCCTGACCTCCCAGTCATCGCGTTGCGCGCCGTCGTACCATCGCTGCACGGTGCCGACCTGCCGGGCCAGGGTGTCACCGGTAATCACCTTCCCGTACGTCCGTTCCCACTCCGAGCTCCGCGGGTGCGGCGCGGCGCCGGGACTCTTCCGGTCGGCTGATTTGAGCGCGTCGAGGACGAGCGTCCACTGGTAGGCGGGGGCCAGCCACCGTGGTTCTTCCCGCTGGCACAGCCAGCTTCCGCGCGACAACCTGGACCTGATCGCCGTGCTGACATGGGAGGCGAGACCAACCGGGCTGACCCGGCCGGCGATAACCGGTACCCGCACGGACAGGGCCGCGTCGACGCCGTGGGAGATCGCGCAGTCGCGCAACCGGGATGGCATCATCTGCAGCAGCGAAAGCAGCGCGGTACGCGGTATCGGCATCGGCCAGCCGGTCAGGTGGGCGAGGACCGACAACTCGGCCCATAGCCTGATGGCCGGGTACTCGCCCAGCGCGCGCTGGGCGATCCGCATGTCCCGCAGCGTGCACGGCCGTCCGGTGCAGTCGGCGCCGCAGGTGATGCTGCGCGGCCGGACCACGCCGGCCGGGGTCGCGGTGGGCACCTCGACCGCTTCCCGGCCGGTGCCGTCGGGCATCCTGGCCAGCAGCGGATAGTCCATGCCGTCGGTGAACACGGCGGCCTCACCCGGCTTGAGCGTGACCAGAAACCTGTTCTGGGCTCTGGTCATGTTCATCGTCGCGCCTACCGCATCGCGATCGTCGGCGGCCGGGAGACGGTGGGTTATCTTCACCGCGGTGTTCTTGATGACGTCAGGGACCAGGCGATCCGGGATCTGCTCGGCGATGATGAGCCCCTCGCCGTAGGCCCGGATCTCGGCGAGCAGCCCGGCGAACATTTCCACTGCGTGCGCCGCCGCGCCGCCCGAGCCGCCGCCGCCCGGACCGTCTGGACGGCGAAGCAGCCGGTGCGCCTCTTCGATGACGGTCAGGTGGCGGAGCCCGACCTGGCCGGGCGGCTTGGCCCGGTGCGCCATCCGGAGGTGCTCGGCCAGCCTGATCAGCACGGTTCCCATCAAGAACGCCTTGTCGCTGTCGTCGCCCACGTCCTCGATCTCAAGCACGGCGTTGGTCCGCAGGAGCTTGCCGAAGTCGAGCTGGTGGCCACCCTCGAGGAAACGGCCGGTCGTGCCCAGCCGCAGGCTGGACAGCCGGACCTTGATGAAGCCGAGCACGTCGTCGGTGATCCGCTGGCTATAGCCGACCTCTTGCACGATCCTGATCGCCGCCCGCTGGAGGTCGGTGAGGGTCGGGTAGGTGGGGTTCGGGTCGGGCGTGACCATCTCACCCAGCGCCAGGTCCCAGCCTGCGTTCTCGTACACCCTGGTCAGAGCCGCGCTGAGGACTTGCGGGAACGGCTCCTCAGAACGGAAGGACGCGATGAACAGCGCCTTGACCAGGTCCGCGTGGGTTTGCAGCGGGAAGCGACGGCCATCGGCGTCCGGCGCCGGTTCCAGCGGGTTGAGCCCGGCCGCGATCGCGTCGGATTCACCCGGCCGGATCCGCACCACCTCCACCGTCCCGGCACCGAGGTTACCCGCGCTGGGGTCGGCCAGGCGCGCCGCCATCAGCCGGTATTCCGCCTTGGCCGGTTCCACCACCAGCCACGGGATCCCCGCGCGGGTGGCGTTCTCGAGCAGGTTCCGCACCGTCTGCGACTTCCCGGAACCAGTGGCGCCGCACACGAACACGTGCCGGTTCAGCGAGTCAAGCGGCAGCACGAGCGGGCCGGCGGGCCGCTGGCTGGAGTCCAGGATCTCGCCCGCTGTGATCGTCTCACGGCCGGCCGCCGTCTCCTGGGTGACGTCGAAATCCGGCCGCAGCGCCAGCCGGATCCCGGGCACCTCGCGCTCCGGTGGCCTGGAAAGCGCGGCGACCAGCTCGGTGCTGGCATGAAACGGGTAGCCGAGGACCGCGTCATCGCCCGCTGGGGCCGGACCCGGATTCTGCAGGAGTTCGGGCAGGCTGCGGGCGGCGTGGCTGGCCGGGGCGATCGCATACGGGAGTTCGGCCAGGTCGGAGGACGCACATACCAGGCCGGCCACTCGTGCGGCCGCGTCCGGATCGCTGCCTCCCGCCAGCAGCCGGACCCGCCATAGCCCGGTCGAGGTGCCTTTCCGCATCTCCGTGTGACGCAGCTGAAGCCGGCGAACCGCCATGGCCCGTTCGGGAAACCGGTCAGAGTTACCTGTGGACAGTCGTTCCCGGTGAGCGACCTCGTCCGCGATCTTGAGGATCTGAGCCGCGCCCAGGGGTTCGACAACGAGCAGCATGCCGAACGGCCCCGGCCACACGGCCAGCAAGCACTCCTCCATCGAGGGTGGCGGCCGATCGCCCGTGCGGCGCTCGGCCTCGGGCAGCAGCCCGTCACTGATCCCGCCGATGGTGCGCCAAGACGGCAGCTGGGTCATCAGCTTGGCCAGAGCGCCGTCAGCCAGCGGCTGGGCTCGCGCGCCGCCGGGGAGGGTCAGGAAGACGTCATGGTCTGCTCGCTGGTTTGGCCGGCCGGCGCCGCTGCCGACCAGGCCCGCACCGGCCACGAGAAAGTGGACCGGGCCGCCGGAGCGGTGCCTGATCCAGCTGATGGCCAGCGCGCCCGCGCTGCTGTTCTTGGACTCCGCCCCGGCGTGGTACGCCGCGACCAATGCGGCTACCCGCTGGGTCCGGCCAGCATCGTTCGGCTGCTCCTGGGGTGCCTCCGCCGCCCCGGTGTCCGGTCGCCGCGGGATTTCGGTAACCCGGTACGCGGCAAGCTCACTCAGCCCGCCCCAAGCTAACGTCACGACGTTCCTTCCCACCAGGACCGTCAACCGTCATCAGTTACTGATATGAACACTTTAGCCACGATAGGTCGCATTTAGGAAGGGTCGTAGTCGCGGCCGTAACCCCGGGGAATTCCGTATCTCCACAACGGCCCATAGGTTTCCTGATCAGCGCAGGGCATCGCGTCGCGCGCCGGGTCGTGCTCGTCTTGAGGCGGCAGCGTCCTCCAGTCGTACACGTCACGCGGGCGGCGGTGGCCGGCCATCGGTGACCGCCGACGGGATCGGGCCAGGACCTGTAGCACCGCGAAGGCGACCACGGCGGCGACAGCGACGGCGACCAGCACGATCCGGCCCAGCACCGGACTACTCCGGCCCACATGCCCCACAGCAGACGCCATCGACGCCACAGAAACGAACCGTCCGTGCATGATCCTCATCACCGTTCCGCGCCGTCAGCTGCGTGACCGGTGCCCGCGGCCGCCATTAAGAAAGAAGGCGGTGACCATTACCTGGCGATCATGGGGAACTCATGACCAGCAGGCAATGATCTTTCATGACGGCCGCGTGCACTGGCCACTAACCCGGACTACGGGCGGGCCGCTTGTCCCGGTTCAGCTCCGCGATATGCGTCATGAGCCGGTAATAAGTGAGTTCGGCGGCTTACGCCTGCGCCGGAGGCCCGAGCACCTGGGTCAGGTAGGCATTGCCGAACCGCGCATCGGGATCAACGTCGGCGCGGACCCGGCGGAATTCGTCGTAGCGAGGGTAAAGCGCGCGCAGGCGGCCGGTGTCGAGGGAATGCAGCTTGCCCCAGTGCGGCCGGCCCGCCACGCTCGTGCTGCCGGCCGCCTCGGACCGCGCGAAGGACCTCGGCGTGATCAACGTGGCGTATTCGCTGCCGCTTGTCGTCGCGCCGATCATCGCCGGGGCGGTTCTTGGCCTCATGCACAGTTATCCGTCGCTTTTCGCGCTGGCCGGCCTGGCCTCGCTCGCGGCCGCCGCGACAGTTACCCGGGTCCGTTCGGTCCGCTGACCACCGTAACCGGTCCCGGCCGTGATATTTATGCCGAACGGCCCGTGGTTTAACCCCATCGCACAGCTGGTTCCAACCATCGTGGCGCGGCGGACGTCGTAGAGGTGACATGGCTCGCAGAGCCGCTATGGAAAGCTAAGGGGTGGGAATTTCATGTTGACCGCGAATTCAGGCAGAGCCCGGCAGGTGACGGCCGGAGCCGTGCTCGCATGTACCGCCTTGCTGGTGTCGGCCTGTAACTCATCGAGTAGTTCAACGGCGGCGAGTTCCGCCAGCACACCCGCGGGATCACCCACGTCGGCGGGGTCGCCGGCGTCCGCGGAATCACCGAGCGCTCCGGTGTCTGCGACCACCGCCGCCCCGTCGGTCTCACCGAGCGTGACCACCGCACCGACGGGAGCCAGCACCTTCCTGGCGCCGGGCCAGGACATTAACTCCACTGCGCTGCACGAGCCCGCCTGTCATTCCGGTTGCCCCCTTTCTGGTGATTCCACCGCGATTCTTTCCGCCCTGAAGTGGTCCGTGTGGTCGGCGACCGAGGCGGTCGGGACGGGCACTTATAAGCTCGATGATTGCAATCCCAGTTGTGCCGCCGGCGTCGTGTCCGACGTGGCCACGGTGGTGACGCTCAGCCAGCCGGTCAAGGTCTGCTCGCCGGCGGGCACCCGCTGGTTCTGGTCCCGGGCGTCCTTCGCGTTCCCGCACGGCCTGCCCAAGTCACTCCAGGGCGACGCCGCCCCGCAGAACCCCTGGGTCTTCTCCTCTGTGGTCACCACGGCCAAGCAAAGCTGCAGTAGCTAAGCCGCCGGCCATGTGATCACGTTGCCGGACATGGCCGGACATATGGGTATCTGAAAGTAATCACACCGTCACGCTGCTATCGGATGGCAACTCCGGGCGCACCGTTCCGGATAGCCGCACTAGGGAGGCTAGGCCACAGCACCGAAAGAACCGGGAGAACGCTGTGGCAAGCAAAGACCTTAAAGTCGCACCGACGACGGTGGCCTTCGGTGATACCGCGAAGGTGGCGCCCGTCTGGATCTCCGGCCCGGCGCCGAAACGGGAGCGGCCGGGCCGGCTGCGCCGCTATATGAAAGCCGGCGGCACCCTCGCCCCGGTGGATGACGGCCTGGCCGCCTCCGCGTTTGACTACGAGCGGTTCACCAGCGTGGCCGGCCCGCTGACCCAGCCTGCCGCGGACAAGCCCTACCGGGTCCAGTACCGGGGCATCCACCGCAGCAGGCGCGAACGGGTGATGATCAGGCTGATCGCGCTGGTGCTTGCGGCCGCGGATGTCAGGTTCATCTACTGGCTGATCTTCGAGTCCCGGCATCCTCATCTCGGCGTCTGGCTATGGTCAGCAACCGTCCACGCGGCCGCCACCGACGCCTACATTCTCTTGCTCGTGGGAATGGCGTTCGGGTCGATCATCATGCAGCTGTTTCTGCTGATGAACGTGCTCACCGTATCTCGCGCCTGCCTGGCCGCCCGGGACCCTGTCCCGGTGCAGCCGGATACGACCCTGCGGGTCGCGTTCCTCACCACGATCGTCGCCGGGAAGGAGCCGATCGAGGTGGCGGAACGAACCCTGGCGGCGGCCAGGGAAATCGTTTACGGCGGAACGTTCGACGTGTGGCTGCTTGACGAAGGCGACTCGGACGACGTCAAGCAGATGTGCGGCCAGCTCGGCGTTCGTCACTTCACCCGCAAGGGGCGAGGCTACCTAGACCTTGACACCGGCATCTTTGCCAGCAAGACCAAGCACGGCAACCACAACCGCTGGCTCTGGGAGCACGGTGGCGATTACGACGTGATCATGGTCGTCGACACGGACCACGTGCCCCTGCCGATCATGGCCGACCGGCTGCTCGGCTATTTCCGCGACCCGGACGTGGCGTTCGTGGTCGGCCCGCAGTTCTACGGCAACCAGGGTAACCGGATTACCCGCTGGGCTGAGTCGGCCCAGTACCTCTTCCATAGCGTCATTCAGCGAGCCGGCAATCGCCGGGGCTGCGCCATGCTGGTCGGCACCAACGCGGCCATCCGGACGAGCGCCATGAGAAAGGGTTACGTCGACTCCATCACCGAAGACATGGCCACCAGCCTGCGCATCCACGCCACCAAGAACGAGGCGACCGGCCGGGCCTGGCGGTCGGTCTACACCCCGGACCTGGTCGCGGTGGGCGAGGGGCCGAGTTCCTGGACGGAGTTCTTCGGGCAGCAGACCCGCTGGTCGGCCGGGACATTCGATGCCATCATCCGTCAGGTCTGGCGGGTGGGATTCAAGCTCCGGCCGGCCGCGATGCTGCATTACTTCCTGATGCTGACCTATTATCCGTCGGTCGCTATCGGATGGATCATGGGCATCGCCATCAGCGCCTGCTATCTCGGCTTCGGGATCAGCAGTTTGCGCACCGATGGCGGCTGGTGGCTCACCTACTACGTCGACATCGCCGCCATGCAGTTCCTGCTGTACCGCTTCATGCGGCGGCACAATGTCAGCCCGCATGAACCCGCCGGATCCTCGGGCCTTTCCGGGATGGCCGTCTCGGCGCTCACCGCCCCGATATACGCCCGGAGCCTGATCAAGGTCGTACTCCGGCGCAAGCTGTCGTTCAACGTCACCGCCAAGGGATCTGCCGCGAGCCCTGACCGGCTGTGGACTTTCCGGTACTCGCTGATGTGGGCGGTCGTGCCCATCGTGCTGATCGCCATTGCGGTGATCCGGCAGCGGCCTTATCCCGTGATGCTGGCCTGGACCGGCGTCATCCTCGGCGTGTGCGTGGCTCCGATCGCGATCTGGCTGTTTGACCGCGCTCGCACCGAAGCCTCACGTCCTAGCTAAGACAGGAAATATCGCCGTGATGAACCGTTCCTTTACCCGGGGCCTTCGGGGCCCCCGCAGGGCCGCCGGCAAAAAATTGCCGGGGCACCGCATCATCGGCATCCTGCTCGCGGTGCTGACCGCAGGCGCCGTGCTGAGCGTCAATGTCCCCACGGTCGGGGCCACGGTCGCCGACTGGTATCACCGGTACCAGATCACCCGGCCGGCTTACGAGGCTAAGTACGGGCTCTGGACCAAGCTGAATATCCCGGCCAGGTTCCGCGTCAACGGCATCCATTCGACGCTGCTCAACAACGGCGACGTCCTTATCATGGCCGGGTCCGGGAACAATCAGTCGTTTTTCGACGCCGGCACGTTCAAGACGCTGCTGCTCGATCCGGTGACCATGCATGCGCAGCTCATCCCCACGCCCTGGGACCTGTTCTGCGCCGGCCACATCGAGTTGCCGGACGGGAACATCCTGGTGGCCGGGGGGACGGCCCGGTACGAGAACCTCCATCCGGCCTACCCGGCCGGCAGCATGACGGTCGTGAACAACGACACCGCCCAGGCCTGGACGCTGCCTAAAGGAACGATCTTCACCGCCCCGAACGGCGTGAAATTCGCCTCCGCGGCCGCGGTCTCGGTGCCGCACGCGACCAAGCGCCCGGACACCAAGGGTGGCCAGCCGGCCGTCGTTCCCGGCGAGCAGAACGTCTGGGTGAATGCGGTCGCCAAGGGCAACGGTTCGCTCATCGCCACCGACAAGCAGTATCAGGTGCAAGGCCTGATCGGGCCGCAGGCGGCCCACCTGCTGTACGGCCTCGGCACGCCGATGACGTTGCAGCAGCAGGACTTCCAGGGCACCAAGGACGCGTACATCTTCGACGTCAAGACCTCGCGGTACGTCAAGGTCAACTCGATGAATTACGCCCGCTGGTACCCGACCCTGGCCGAGATGGGCAACGGCATGGACATGGCCATCTCCGGGCTCAACGGCGCGGGCCAGGTCACGATGAACAGCGAGATGTTCAACCCGAGCACCAAGACGTGGACCCAAGGTCCGGTCCGCGGGTTCCCGACCTATCCGGCGACGTTCCTGACGCAGAACGGGCAGCTGTTCTTCACCGGCTCCAACTCCGGCTACGGTCCGGCCACGCCGGCCTGGCGGACGCCCGGATTCTGGAACACCAAGACCAGCGAGTTCCGGCCGGTGCCGGGCATACCGGATGCGCAGGACCTGGAGACCAGCGCCTCGGTCCTGCTGCCGCCCGCTCAGAATCAGAAGGTCATGGTCATCGGGGGCGGCGGTGTCGGCCAGTCAGATTCCTCCACCGCCCGGACCGCGCTGATCGATATGGCGGCCCCGAACCCGCAGTGGGTACGTGGGCCGAACTTGGCCGAGCCCACCCGCTACCCCATCACCGTGCTGCTGCCCGACGACAACGTGCTGGTGACCGGCGGGTCGAAGTATTACCGCGGCATGCACGGAAGCGACAACCACGACACCCGGATCTACCGCACGGCCAGCAACTCGTTCGCCATGGCCGCCGACTCCATCACCGGCCGGGATTACCACTCCGGCGGGATCCTGCTGCCCAACGGCAGCGTGCTCACCCTCGGCGGGAATCCGCTGTACGGCAACAAGCAGGACACCACGCCGCAGACCTTCAACACTGAAATCGACGTCTACTTCCCGCCGTACATGTTCCAGGGCACCCGCCCGGCCATCACGTCCGCGCCCAAGGTCATGCAGCTGTCGCACAGCTACCTGATCAAGGTGTCGCAGGCCGCCAGCATCAAGGACCTGCGGTTGATGCGGCCGGACAATCCCACCCACGTCACCGACGTCAACGAGCGGTCGGTCGCGGTCAGCTTCACCCAGGCCGGTCACGGCGAGCTCAGGGTCACCCTGCCGGCGAATTCCAGCCTCCTGCCGCCCAGCTACTACATGCTCTTCGCGGTCAACAGCAAGGGCCTTCCGTCCGCCGGCTACTGGGTCCAGGTTCCGTAATGTCCATCCTCAGGCCTCGCCTGGCCGGCTGGCGCGCGCTGGCCATCGCCATCGGAGCGGCGGCGTCCCTCGGGTCCGTCGTCGCCTACGGCGCGACGTCAGGCGCCGCCGCCCCCAGGCTCTACGCCTACCCGGCCAACCCGCTCTACGCCCCCGCCGCGGGGGCGGAGCCCGGCGGCGATCACGCGACGGCCGCCGCGCTGAAAACGATCACCCAGACGCCTTCGGGTATCTGGGCGGCCGGGCAGCCCGGTGACATCGCCATGGTCCGCAACGTGACCCTGGCGGCCGGCCAGGCGCACGCCGTCCCGGTCATCGTGGCCTACAACCTGCCTGACCGCGATGCCTGCGGAAAGCTCTCCGCCTTGCCTAGCCTTACCGCGGCGGGCTACGAGAAGTGGATCGACCAGCTGGCCGCCGCCATCGGCACCGGCCACGACATCGTCGTGGTGGAACCTGACGGGCTGCCGGACATCGTCCGGGGCTGCCTGAGCCCGGCCGGCAGCGCCGTGCGCTACCAGCTGCTCCGGTACGCGATGAGGGAACTGGGCCGCCTGCCGCACGCCCGCGTCTACCTGGACGCCGGCAACCCCGGCATGTTCGCCCGCCCGGCCCGGCTGGCGGGGCCACTCGAGGCGGCGGGCCTGCGCGACGGCCGCGGCTTCTCGGCCAACGTGTCGAACTTCGCCTGGACCGCCGACGTGGTGGCCTGGAGCCAGCACCTGGAGCGTGCCCTCGGCGGCACCGTCGGGGCGGTCATCGACACCAGCCGCAGCGGCCGCGGCCCGTACACCGGTTCCGACGCGCCGCAGTGGTGCAATCCGCCGGGCCGGGCGCTCGGGCCGGCGCCGCGGTTCAACCCCGGTCCGGCCGGCATCGACGCCTACCTGTGGATCAAGGATCCGGGCGCCAGCGACGGAGCGTGCCGGGGCGGACCTCCGGCCGGCCAGTACTGGCCGGCGTATGCGGCGGCCCTGGCCCAGTCAGGACCGCCCTCATGAGGCGCGACGGGTCCCGGGTGACGCGGCGCGGGATCCAGATCGCGCTGGGGCTGCTGTGGATCGGCGACGGCGCCCTGCAATTTCAGCCCGCCATGCTGACGTCGAGGTTCGCCGCCGGTGTCATCGGGCCGGCCGGGGACGGGCAGCCCGCCTTCGTCTCGTGGCCGGTGCACGAAGCGGCCACCCTCATCGGGCATCAGCCGGCCGTCGCGGACGTCTGTTTCGGACTGATCCAGCTGGCGCTGGGCGCCGGCCTACTGCACCGGCGGACCGTCCGCTGGGCTC
>Ga0066790_10000501_pt1 | contig 14789 bp, 11 predicted proteins | sample OrgsoiDNA2013050_FD_70963 | JGI IMG/M metagenome (GOLD analysis project Ga0066790, IMG submission 70963) | Permafrost soil microbial communities from the Arctic, to analyse light accelerated degradation of dissolved organic matter (DOM) -... | ecosystem: Environmental > Terrestrial > Soil >...
GCGTTGCCAGGGCGGCCGGCGTAGCGCCCGCTGCCGTTGCCAGCACACCCGGGGCGGCCGCCATGAGTGCACACATCACGGGAGTGACCAGCAAGCTCTACAGGCTCCCGATGCCGCGGCCATGGGGCCCGGCGGTGACCTGCCAGTACCTGATCGCCACCACCGTGCTCAGCAGCGACGGCGGCACCGGGCAGGGGTTCAGCTGGGCTGTCCAGACCGGGGCGCAAGCAATCCTGGCCATGGTCGAGGCGGACTGCCGTCCGGTCGCCGAAGGCAGCCCGGTGGTCCCGGCGGCGGCCTGGGACCGGCTGTGGTGGCACCTGCGCGAGGCCGGCGGTGGCATCGCCACGCTGGCGATGGCGGCGATCGACATCGGACTGTGGGATCTGCAGGCCAAGTCCGCCGGGCTGAGCCTGGCCGACCTGATCGGCCGGCAGCGTGACCGGGTGCCGGTCTACGCCAGCGGGGTCAACCGGCACCTGACGCTGGCCGAACTCACCGAGCAGGTGAGCCGCTGGACCGCGGCCGGGCACAGCCGTTTCAAGATCAAGGTCGGGCTGCCAAGCCTGGACGAGGACCTCGAGCGGGTGGCGGCGGTCCGCCAGGTCATCGGCCCGCAGCGGCAGCTGATGGTCGACGCGAACCAGCTCTGGGATCTGCCGACCGCCCGCCGCGCCGCACAGAAGCTGTCGGCGTTCGACATCTTCTGGCTGGAGGAGCCGCTCCCCGCCGAGGACTTCCAGGGTTATGCGCGGCTGCGGGAGGCCATCGGCATCCCCCTCGCGGCCGGGGAGAGCCTGTACACCGAGGCGCAGTTCCGTGACCTGCTGCTGGCCGGCGCCGTCGACTTCGTGCAGCCGAACGTCTGCCGGGTCGGCGGCATCACGCCGTTCCTGCGCATCGCCCGGCTGGCCCGCCTGTTCGACACCCCGGTCATGCCGCACCTGCTGCCCGACATCTCCGGACAGCTGGCCATGTGCCTGCCCCTGCCAGCCATGATCGAAGACATCGATGCAGGTTCTTTCGCCGCGCTCGGAGCGCTGGCTCGGCCCAGCGGAGTGGTCATCACCGGCGACAGCCTGCAGGCGCAGACCCTGCCCGGGCACGGGCTGGCCTTCGGCACCGATTCCCTTGAGGAAGTCACCAGCTGACCTCCGCCTCGCCCGCTGGAGCCGCGATCGCCTGGGCCTCAGGCGATACCCTGCTGCTGTTTATCCGCTGGCCCGGATCTGGCGCCCGGTGAGTGTCGTGGGAGCAATCCGGATGTAGGTCGGCTTGGTGCCGCCGGCCCACGGCGCGATGCCCAGCGCCGTGACCTCCGTCAGTTCGGCCGCATCGCTGATCACGTGCGCATGGCCGCTGACCAGGACGCTCCATCCCTCGCGCAATGCATCGTCCAGGTGGTCGACCTCAAAGGAGACAGGCTGCCGCGCTGCCGCCGCCAGGCTGGTTGCCTCGCCGGTGCGGAAAACTACGTCCGCGCCCAGCATCCGGTAATTCACCGGAACCGCGACCGGACCGCGATCCGCGCCGAACAGGAACCGACCGACACCTCCGGTGCCCAGGAAGGCCCGGCATTCCGCTTCGCTCAGCGTGGTCAGGACGGGCCGCCGGTCCGGCGGCTGCCGGCCAGGAGGAAGGTCAAGCCCGGCGCCGGTGATGGCGTGCGTGCTGGTGTCGAGCGCAGCCGCCAGCCGAGCCAGCGCGGCGGACGTCGGGGCGGCGTCCGGATTGGTCTCCAGGTAGGCCAGGTAGCTGGCCGCCATGCCCGCCCGCTCGGCCGTCTCTTCCCTGCTCAGTCCGGCCTGGTTACGGTGCTCCTGGATCCGCCTGCCCAGATCTGTTCCGCCGTGGCCGGTGTCGGAAACCATCAGCCTCCACCCGCCTTTCCCGCAGGCTCGAGGGCGCCACCGGCGCCCAGCTCAGGTCTCATGTTCGTCGCTCTGCTCCACGCTGTCACATGATCCGCGGCTCAGCCAGGACGCCCCGCCCGTGCGTCACCGCGTTGTCCCGCCCGGGCCCGCCCGCGGCCGCCCGGGCAGATCGGCAGTCTGGCCTGAAGACATTCCCGCTGCGCACTGCCCTTCCGCAGCCGGGCCCCGGGCAGCTTGCTCACTACGCGCATCGAGTCGTCACTGACAGTAGTACGGTCCTACGGGGTCGGAGTTCCGCGAGGAGGAGAAGTAACCATGTCAGCCCAGGCGATGACGGCAGATCCAGCGCGACCGCGACCGCGACTGCCATCGCGACTGGGACGGCGCCGGGGGCTCGCGGGCGCGGCGCTCATCCCGCTGGCGGTCATCCTGGGCTCACTGATGCCGCAGGCTGCCATCGCCCGATCGCATGGAGCGGCCGGGATCGCGGCCGGAAATGCCCATTCCTGCGCCATCGAAAACGACCGGGCTTACTGCTGGGGCGAGAACGACTACGGGCAGCTTGGCGACGGCCGCACTACCGATTCCAGCGTGCCGGTCCCGGTCACGACCACTGGAGCGCTGGCTGGCAAGAAGCTCACCCAGATCAGCGCTGGTGGCGGCGGGGGGTTAGATACGTGTGCGCTGGACAGCACCGGCGCGGCCTACTGCTGGGGCAGCAACTACGACGGCGGGCTCGGCGACGGGAACGGCAGCGCAGGCAGCTCCACCGTCCCAGTGGCCGTGAGCACTCTCGGCGCGCTGGCCGGCAAGAAGCTCACCCAGATCAGCACCGGCAGCAACGGCGCGTGCGTGCTGGACAGCGCGGGCGCCGCCTATTGCTGGGGCGACAATGACTTCGGCGAGGCCGGCGACGGAAGTACATCCAGCTCCAGCAGCCCGGTGGCCGTGGACACCAAGGGCGCGCTGGCCGGCCGGAAGCTCACCCAGATCTCGGCCGGCTTTGAAGATACCTGCGCGCTGGACAGCGCCGGCGCGGCTTACTGCTGGGGCGACAATTACTACTGGGAACTCGGCGACGGCCACGGCGGAAGCAACGGCGACTACTCCAGCGTCCCCGTACCGGTGAACACCACCGGCGCGCTGGCCGGGAAGACCCTCACCCAGATCTCCGCCGGGTGGTGGTACGGCTGCGCCCTGGATTCCGCCGGAACCGCCTACTGCTGGGGCTATGGCGCTCTGGGTAGCACCGGGACCTCCCGCGTTCCGGTAGCCGTCGACGCCCGCGGCGCGCTGGCTGGCCATCCCCTCAGCCAGATCTCGGCTGGCCTCGGCGAAACGTGCGCGCTGGCCAGGACGGGCGCGGCTTACTGCTGGGGTGACAACGCCGATGGCGAGCTCGGCGACGGAAGCACCGCCAGCTCCGTGATCCCGGTCGCCGTGGACAAGCGGGGCGCGCTGGCCGGCAAGATCCTCACTGAGGTCGCCGCAGGCGCTTTCCACGCCTGCGCCGCTGATGACGCCGGTGCCGTTTACTGCTGGGGCGACAACAACCAGGGCGATCTCGGTGACGACCGCAGCGCCGCGAGTGACGTTCCGGTGCTGGTCGGGCCGCATGCGCCCACTAAGGTCACTGCCGTTCCCGGCGACACGACAGCAACGGTGTCCTGGACGGCCCCGGCCAGCCTGGACGGCGGCACCCTGACCGGCTACACCGCGACCGCCTCCCCCGGTGGCGCGACCTGCATGACCACCACCGTCACCTGCAAGATCACCGGGCTCACCAACGGCACCAGGTACAGCGTCGCCGTTGTCGCCCGCACCACCGTCGGTGATTCCGACGCCAGCTCACCTGCCCTCGTCACCCCGCAGGCCGCTGGCCCGATCGTCTCGGGTGACCAGCCGGCCAAGTGCCTGGACGACAGCCACGACTCCGCCGCGAGCGACACGCGGATCGTGATGTGGAGCTGTGACGGGACTGCCGCCCAGCGCTGGACCATCGGGCCCGATAACACGCTCCGCATCAACGGCAGGTGTATGGACGTTTACCGCGACGAGCAGCGCAATAAGGCGCTTGTTGACCTGTGGACCTGCACTGGCGGGGCTAACCAGAAATGGCGGGCGGCGCGCGGCGCCCTGGTCAACCCGGGCTCGGGGAAATGCCTGGATGACCCGAGGTACGATACCGCCAACGGTATCCAGCTGGAGATCTACAGCTGCGACGGTGGCGCCAACCAGCAATGGCGGCTGCCCTCGGCCGCACCAGGGAAGGCCGGCTCGCAGGCCGCTCGCCGCGGTTAGCGGATCCGGCGCCGGAACCCGTAAGCGCCCCGGTCGTCATACCAGCGACGGCCGGCCCCGGTGTTCCGCCGGAACGGGTCATTCACCCTGCGTCGGCCCCGGATGTCGGTGAGCTCGCCCGGGGCGTCCGAGTTGGCCGAGCCGCCGCCGAGCCCGGTTCAGGCTCGCCGGCGAACAAGATCTTGTTACGCGAGGTCACCACATTGCCGCCTGACACCCAGATGCCGTACGACGACGTGCGGTGATGGCGAAGTGGAGATCACGATGTTGCTGCGGCCCGACAGGGCGCACGCCCTCGTTCCCCCCGGCGATCGCCACGCCGTGCCCGCTTGGAAGGTAATCGGACGGGTCCTGGTCCCTGAGCGGACCGGATCGGGTACTGGCCTTCTCATCAAGCTCGGCTTGCGTGCGCCGGCGGCCAGCCGCCGAGCGGCTTCCCGATCTCCCAGCGGTGGCCGAACGGGTCGTCGATACGTCCAAGCCGCCAGCCGTGCTCGTCACTCACCGGGCTGACTTCCGACGCACCCGCGGCCACGGCCCGGTCCAGCAGTTGCTCCGGGTCGTCGACGATCAGCAGCATTCTCACCGTAGCGCCGCCGACCGACTCGGGACTGAAATTCCCGTGCGCAGGTGACTCGTCCTCGACCCAGAACATCGAATTTCCGGCCGCGAGCTGAGCGACCACGTCGGGGAGAACATCCGTGCCGCCGAACCTGTACACCTCGACCGCCCCGAAGGCGGTCTTGTAGAAGTCGATCGCGGCGCGGCCATCGCGCACCGAGAGCTGAGCCTGGACGTCCGGCTGCTGCTGCATCCCGCGATTCTGTCAGAGCGGCGTCGGATGGCCTGGATTAGGCATCGTGAGTACCGTCATTACGTCGGCCGGCCGTCCGTCCGGGTGCCGGGGAGCTGAGCGGAAAGCGATGGCGCGGCACGGATCGCCATGTTCGACTGGCCTGCTCAGCGAGCCGAAGGGGCTGATGCGGATGGTCACCGCGCAGGACGTCCGCCGGGTGGCGCTGTCGCTCCCCAGGACGGAGGAGGGCCTCGTCCGAGACCGGGTCAAGTTCCGGGTCGGCCGGATCGTCTATGTCTCCCTCTCCCCCGATGAGTCCGCGATGGGCTTCGCCTTCCCCAAGGAAGAACGCGCGGCGCTGATCGCCGCCGAGCCCGGGAAATTCTTCATGCCGATCAGGTCCGACGAGCGCTACAACTGGGTCCGGGCCTGGCTGGCCGCTCTCGATCAGGCGGAGATGCGGGAGCTGGTCGTCGACGCATGGTGCATGGTCGTGTCCAAGCGGGCCGCCGCCGCCTACCTGGCGGGCTCGCCGGGCTAGCGCGGCTCGGTGGAAACCGCTCGGGCACGTAACCGGTATGCGGCCGGCCTGTGACCCGGCCCGCCGACGGCAGCAACACCCCGGCAGCTACTCGCAGCAGGGTCGACTTGCCGCTGCCGTTCCTGCCCTCCAGTCCTGCCCTCCAGCCGGATCAGCTGTCCGGCCGTCACGTCCAGGCTCACGTCACGCACAATCCTTGGCTGACGCAGCCCATAGCGTTTGCCCACGGACTCCAGCCGCACCGCAACCTCCAGCCCGGTCACCGGGCGCCCGCGTTCGCAGGCACCCTGGTCGGACTTGCTCCGCTCTCTCTAGACTGCCCGGCCTGGGAACACGGACTTCTCCCGACCAGGCGCGGCAGCTGCACTATTTAGTCGCATGCTGGGTGACGTTCGTCACTAGCATGCGGATTACACCGCGGCACATCCTGAAGGAAAGGCATCACCAGGAGAGGAGGCGATCAAGATGCGTACCCGTCATCATGTGCACGGTCACCACGTCACTGCTCGCCTGCACGAATGGCTTCACCGCTGCAATCCGTACGCCTAGACCTGCGGCCGTAGATGGTGATCTCGTGGTGTGGCGGTGCCGGACGGGGGCCGGGCACCATCTGGTCATCGATGCTGCAGAACCGGCGCGGCTGGTAGTCCAGGCCGCCGGACATCCCGGCCGCGCCGGCGGGCAATTCCAGGGCAGACCACGCCGCCCGGGGCCCCGATGCGACAACCGTCCGAGCCGTTCTCGTGCCCCGCCACGATGAAGCCGCCCGAGGCTAAAACTCTCTCGGCCCAGCCGCTCGACAGCGGCAGTAATGCCATTCCAACTCCCGACGGCCCAGCGGCGTCATAACAGATGTCTCAGCCAAGGCGAAAGGGGTAATTCCATGAAACTGACACCTCACTCGCTTCGGCGAAACAACGCTCCCGCCCTACGAGAAGGCCCCTGTCGTGCTGCGGATCACCGATGTCGGCAACTTCTCCCCGTCGGCCTGCCACCCGGCGAGCTCAGTTGTTGCACTTCGCGTCTATGCGCCGGGTGACTACAGGTCCATGGAGGTCCCGTTCTCCTTCCGTGCCTGGGCCACGAGCAGGCCTGTTTACCTGCATGTGAGCCCCACGATTGCCGGTACCGGGATTCCTCGCTACAGCCGCTGATGCCCGCGCTTCGGCGCCGCACGGTGAGATTAGCCGCGGAGCTTGCGCAGGATGCGGGCCAGATGGTCGCGGTCCGCCTGGCTGAGCCGGCTGAAGGCCCTTTCGTTCTCATTTCCGCGGGCCGCGCGGATCGCGTCGAGGACGCTGGTGCCATGTTCAGTCAGGGTGACCAGGGTGGCCCGCCGATCATCGGGGTCGGGGCGCCGTTCGACCAGGGCCCGGGTTTCGAGGGCGTCGACGACCTCAGTCGCCGAGCGCGCCGCGATGTGCAGATGATCCGAAAGCTGGGACAGCCGCATTCCCCCGCGGCGCATCAGCACGCGCAGGGCCCGCAACTGTGAAGGATTGATGTCCCACGGGGCCAGGGTTTCCTGGGAGGTATGCCGTAGCTGACGCGCGACGGTCCAGAAGGCCTCTGACAGCGTTTCGTCACCGCCGGCGTCGGGCCGACCCGCGGTGTCGCGATCCTGGGTCACCGGAATAGCGTATCAGCAACTCCTGTTGTAACCTCATGTTGAGGCTACCTCAGCAGTTGACTTGCGGGGGCCGCTCGTCCGAGCGTGCCCTCCCCCGACAGAATTGAGCCGCCTCTTGGAGTCACCACACACGAATCGAGCTATCAGTAACACTGGCCGGTCCCACGATGCGAGAACGGTCACGGCCGCGGAGAAGACGCAGGCACACGAGGTGTCGCTGCGCCGTATCGCGCGGCTGTTCACCCCTTACCGCTGGCAGCTGGCGATCGTCACGGTCATCATCGCTGCCTCCTCCGTCGTCGGGCTGGCGTCACCGTTCCTGCTCCGCGCGGTCATCGACACCGCCCTGCCGGCCAAGAACGTACGGCTGCTGGTCTTGCTGGTGGCCGGCATGGTCGCCGTCGCCGCCATCACCTCCGCCTTCGGGGTGATCCAGACCTGGATCAGCACCAAGGTCGGCCAGCAGGTCATGCACGGGCTGCGCACCAGCGTCTTCGCGCACCTGCAGCAGCAGTCGGTTGCCTTCTTCACTCACACCCGCACCGGCGAGGTCCAGTCCCGCATCACCAACGACATCGGCGGAATGGAAGCCGTCGTGACCTCGACCGCGACCTCTATCGCCTCCAACCTCACCACCTCGATAGCCACCGCCGTCGCCATGATCGCCATGTCGCCGGAGCTCTCGCTCATCTCGCTGGTCGTCATGCCGCCAGCTATCTACTTGACCCGCAAGGTCGCCCGCATGCGCCGGGCCATCACTGCGCAGCAGCAGCGCGAACTGGCCGACCTCAACGTCACCATCGAGGAAGGATTGTCGATCAACGGCGTGCAGCTGGCCAAGACGATGGGCACCAGCCCTTCCCTGGTGCAGCGCTTCACTGCCTCCTCGGCCCGCCTGATCGACCTGGAGCTGCGCTCCCAGCTGGCCGGGCGCTGGCGGATGGCTTCGCTCAGCGTCATCTTCGCCGCGATCCCCGCGATCATCTATCTCGCCGCTGGCCTGCCGATCACCGCCGGCACCATGACCATCGGCACGCTGATCGCCTTCACCACCCTGCAGAACAGCCTCTTCCGGCCCCTGACCGGCCTGCTCAACACCAGCGTCTCCGTGGTCAGCTCGCTGGCCCTGTTCGCCCGGATCTTCGAATACCTCGACCTGCGCGTGGACATCGCCGATCCGGCCCACCCAGTCGAGATCAACCCGGCCCGGACCGCCGGGCACGTCCGCTTTGAGGACGTCAGCTTCACCTACCCCGGTGCCGGCCAGCCCGCCGTGACCGGCATCGACCTGGACGTGCCGGCCGGCAGCACGCTAGCCGTTGTCGGCGAGACCGGATCAGGCAAGACCACCCTTGCCTCGCTGATCGCCCGCCTGTACGACCCCACCAGCGGCAGTGTCCGTATCGACGGGACCGACATCCGCGACATGAGGCTCACCGACCTCGCCGCTGTCGTGGGAGTGGTCAGCCAGGAGACTTACCTGCTGCACACCACGGTGCGGGAGAACCTGCGCTACGCCAAGCCCGGCGCCACCGACGCCGAGATCGAGGCTGCTGCCCGCGCGGCCCAGATTCACGACCTCATCGCCGGACTGCCCGACGGTTACGAGACCATGGTCGGCTCCCGCGGGCATCGTTTCTCGGGTGGCGAGAAGCAGCGCATCGCCATCGCCCGGACCCTGCTGCGCGACCCGCGCGTGCTCGTGCTGGACGAGGCCACCAGCGCCCTGGACACCGAAACCGAACGCGCCGTCCAGACGGCGTTCGACGCCCTCGCCCGGGGCCGCACCACCATCACCATCGCCCACCGGCTCTCCACCGTGCGCAACGCCGACCAGATCGTCGTGCTCGATCATGGCCACGTCGTCGAAGCCGGCACCCACACCAGCCTCATCGCCGATCAAGGTCGCTACGCAAGCCTCGCCGCGTAGGTCACGCTGCTGCGGGCCGGGCAGGCGTGCCCACCGGTACGCGCCCCCGGCGCCGGAAGGGCTGCGCATCTGCATCAGGGACAAGCCCAGCCCGTAGGCGCGGGTCCCGGCCGTCCGAAACGACCCGGCGAGCACCCGGGCGGTGGCGGAGGCGGGCTGACTGCGTGACGTGGGGTTCCGGCGTTCAGGGGGTTCTCTGGATGAGACGCCAGCCTGGGTGAACGTGGACAGCCTTGGTCTGAGCGGGCCCGGCTAGCGCCCGTGGTAGCGTGTTGACGCGCGGCTGCACGGCATGCAGTTTCTCTCGTCGCTGCCCTATCCAGGGCGCCCTATTTGTCGTGAGTTGCCCGTGACCAGACAGGTAATCAAGCTAGGCTCAAGCTCCATTGCCAGCGGCGACGGGCTGGCGCTTGACGTCATCGCTGGCCTGGTCTCTCAGATCGCCACGGCACAGCGAGCCGGGCACGAGATCATCCTGGTGACTTCTGGGGCGGCGCGCCTTGGCTGGCGGCTCCTCTCATTCGAGGGTCCGACCGCCGGAGCGGCTCCTGCGCTGCGCGCGCTCGTCGAGTCGGTCAGGTCCTTGATACCCGAGGCGGCCGACCTCGGGCAGCCGCCACCGGGCATGGTGAGCGGCGCGGGCGGGGCAGCCAGCGCTGCCACGGCCGGCGACTACGGCCGGCTCACCGGCTCGCTGCACGAGACGCTCCGCCGGTATGAAAGCGCGGAGCCGATGCCGCAGGCTCTAGAGGTGGCACTGCCAGCATCGGTGGGCCAGCCGGCGCTGATGGCGATGTACCGTCAGCTGGCCGCGGCCGTCGGGATCGAGGTATGCCAGATCCTGGTGTCCCGCAGTGACCTGGCATCCGCCAGAGCCATGGGTGACCTCGGCAGTCTGCTGAACGAGGCCCTCGGCCGCGGCCTGCTTCCCGTTGTGAATGGCAACGACGCAACGGATCCGCTGTCCGCACTCGACAATGACCAGGTAGCCGTCGCGATCTCAGTCGCGGCGCAGGCCTCGCGGCTGCTGTTCCTGACCGACGTGCGAGCCGCCTACCGGGACTCGACCCTCATCGACCGGATCTCCCGGCTCACCCCAGATCAGGCGCGGGCGGTGCGCATCACGGCAGGTGGCGTCGGCCGGGGCGGGATGGGATCCAAGCTCAACGCCGCGGCGCGGGCAGCCTGCTGCGGCATCGAGTGCGTCATCGGCTCGGCCCGTGAGCCTGACGTCGTAGCCAGGAGTATCAACCCGCGGGCCAGGCTGGGGACCGTCGTCCGTGCGGCCCGCAGCAGCCTGGAGCCATCGCAGCGCTGGATCGGCGGCATCGCCTACTCGGCGGGCTCCATCTACCTCAACAAAGAAGCCGAACAAAGCCTGCGCACCGGCAGCACGCTGTTCCTGTCGGGCGTCAAGCGCGTGGACGGAGAGTTCGCCGCCGGCTCGGTAGCGGAGCTACTGGACGTCAGTCATCCTGAACGGCTGATCGGCCGCGGCTCGGTGGCCCTGCCGTCGAGCATGCTCCGGCTGCTGCGTGCCCTGTCGCCGCAGGAGGTCGCCTGTGCCATCTCGATCCTGCTGCGGCTGCGGCACGCGCCGGTGCCACCGGCTGGCGGCACCGGTGATCGTGTGGCCGTGTCAGCGCTGACGGACCCGGGTAAGTTCGAGGATTGCAGGGAACTGGCTGCAGGTAACTCCAGGGCGAGCAAGGAAGCGCTGGCGCAGCTGGCCGCATCTTCCGCGGACCGGATTGGCGAGCTTGCCGACTCGTTCATGCTGGCCCAGCCGCAGCTGTGTGCCGCGATCCTGCTGGACAGAGGGTTCATGCTCGGCCACGTGCCGAGCGAGCCAGCAGCGCGCCGGACGTTCAGGAACATTCACGCGGTGCACAGGGAATCGCTCGTCGTCTACCCGTAAGGTCGCTGACGCCGATGCGGGCAGCACGCCGCGTCGCTGCCGGCTAGCTCCGCCTGGGCACCACCGAGTACTGCCGGAGGTACAGGTCCCTGAAGGTCACCGGACCGCGCGGCCCGGGAACGGCGTCAATGTTGATCCCAGTCTCCGGCACGCCAAGCAGCTTGAAGCCGTCGAGCAGGCGCGGGCTGGCGTTCCAGAACGCGCCACTGCCCGCGTAGCCGTCCAGGAACCGGTTCGCCGCATCCTCGTCGGCGGTGACAACCGATGCGGCCAGGCCGGACGTCTCCCTGTTCGCGATCTCGGCGGCATCCTGCGCGCCGGCTGCGTCGGCGACAGTGATCGTGGCTTCGCGCCCGGCATCAAGGGCCCACTCATGGCCGAGCGCGTGAGCGTGTGGCGGCAGCGAAAGGCTGATGTTCAAGCGCCTAGCAAGATCTGTAACGGGCGGGATTACGGAATCCCACCTCTCGCGATGCACGAGCAGGAGGTTCAGCCTGTTGCAGACACCCAGCCTGTCGAGGCTGCTCTCGATCAGCGCGAGGGCCAGGTTCTGGTCGGCAGACAGGTCAATGTAGATGACAGCTCCACCGTCGGCGTGCGCCAGCGTCCTGACGCCATGCAGCGCCGCCTCGTGCGCGAGCGCCCGGGTGCTGGCGCCGCTACCGCGCAGTATGACGAGCGGGATCAGCTTTGGCTGCCGCACCAGGGCGAACGCGCTCTGGTGGCCGGGAACCCTGAGCAGCTGGATGGCGCTGGGATCGAGCCCGGTACCGCGCATGGCGGGACCGACGACCTGATCGATCAGCGCGCTGGCTGACCGCAGCGCGGTGGACCCCGTCCGCAGCACGCCCGCGTTGCGGGACTTGATCAGCTGGGACGCGATGTCCACCACGACGTTGGGTCTGGCCTCGAAATTCGCGCCGATCACGCCGACGGGCCTGCGCCGTTCCCGCAACTCGAGATCGCCGGGCATATCGCGGACATGAAACTGAGCCGGCCCGGCAGACACCTGCGCAAGCGCCTGGAGCTGGGCGGAGATGCCGCGTATCCGCTCGCGGTCGAGCGTCAGCCGGTCGACCACGGCGTCGGCAAGGCCGTCGGCGCGCGCCGCCCCAACGTCCGCGGCGTTAGCATCCATGATCTCGGCTGACTGCCGTTCCAGCAGCGCCGCCATAGCATCCAGCGCTTCGTCCAGCGCATCAGCGGGCATCTGCCGGAGTACCTGGGCGCCAGCGTGCCCCGCCTGCGCCGCCGTGGTCACTGCCTGTGCCGCGGCCACCGCCTCTTCGCTCCCGCCTGTCACGCGGAACTTGCCAATCTCAGCTTGGCCCGTGCCGGGCGCCCACCAACGCACAGCGAGGGCGGCGCAAACTGACCTGCCATATTTCCGAGGCTCCTCTGCGCGTCCGTGCCCGGGAAGGACCGCGGCCCAGCGCTGACAACTCCCCAGCTATCCCCCGCCGCGATCCGCAGCACAAATATAGCCAGCTGCCTGGGGAAGCCCGGTATGCGGCTCGCCCCGGCTGCACCGCCAGGAAACAACCGGCCTTGGGGGCGGCGGCGAGGGACTTGTTGACCAGCCGGCTGAGCACATCGAGGATCTCGCCATGCGGCACCTCGTCGTCAGAGCAATGCTGCCGACCCTGGAGGCGCTGACTGCGAGGAAGCCCTCGCCTCGATGCCGCTGCGCGTGTGGCGCACCGATGAGGTCGCGCCACTGTCGCCGCACCCGAATGACCCGGCACTCACCCGAGCCACGCGCGCGTGAACTAGCCGGCAAGGCTACCTCCTCCGGCTCTGGCTGCTGTCGGGCGAGGGGCCCAGACCTGAGCGCCCACCTCGCCTACGGAGCAGGCACGGCAAGACCCGACACCCGCTGACCACCCGCCCGCGCCGTCACGCTCCCGCAGATTCCTCGAGGTGATCACGAAGCAACAAGGGGGAACCTTCTACGCAGGCCGTCGCTGCCTGCGGTGGTTCTTCCGCTGAAGCCCTGCCCGGCGCGCTGCGCCCATTGCTCATCGGTGATCGCGTCTGGTTCGGCCGGAAGGTAATGGCTGAGGATGAGCTCGCGGACTCGCGCGCCCGGCGACGCCGCCGACCTCGATGACATCGGTGTGCAGCGCGGCCATCCGTTCGAGGGCGGCACGGGTGATGCCGTGCCGCTGCAGGTAGCCGAGGTCGGCAACCTGGTGGATGAGGATGTCGGCACCCTGGGCCAGGGCGACCAGATCGTCGTTCACTGCGGTGTCGCCGGAGAACACGACGGAGCCGTCCGCGGTGTCGAAACGGTAAGCCAGAGCCGGAACCGCCCGGCCGTGCGTCACTGCCACGGCGGTGACCCGGACAATTCCGTCGTCGAACACGGCGACCGGAACCTGGCTAGTGCCCTCAGTCCTTGCCGGGACGAAGATGTCGATTCCCCGGACCAGCGCGCCCGCGTCCGGCATGCGGGCATCCAGCGGCATGACGTTCAGGTGGTAGGCGTAGCCGGTCAGGATGTGCTGGACCAGGTCCGCCGTCCCGGGGGCGGGCAGCTCCGGGCAGATCGTGGTCTGACGATGGAAGATGGCATGACCGGCCGGTAGCGCGTCGGGTCGCGACGGCCCGTAGACGCGGATCGGCGCGGGCGGGCCGTTATCGCCCGCGCGGCCGCCCCATCCGTAAAGGAGCAGGCCGACCAGATCACCGGTGTGGTCGGCATGAAGGTGGGTGAGGAACACCGCTTCCAGACCGGAGAAGCCGAGTCCGGCGTCGGCGAAGGCAGACGGCGACCCGCGGCCGCAATCGATGACGAAGACTCGTTCGTCGACGATGAGCGCAGACGAGATCCCCGCGCGGCCGGCGCGGGCATGGGTGCGCCCGCTGTCCCGCTTGTGAGCCTGTCGCGCCGTGGCCGCGCGGGGGTTCCTTGCGGCCCCTAAGTACTATCGCCGCACCTAACACCCTGCGACCGCAGCACCAGCCCCGTAATGGGCCGGCCCGCATAGGAGAACGGCGCGGCGATAGATGTAATGAAGCTGTCAATCCCCAGGCCGACCAAGCCGGCCGCTGCCTCCGCGAGGAGTCTTGATGAACTCCCCCGCATCGGTTACGTCGTCGCGTCACGCTAACTTGCGGTCTGGACTGCTTCGGCGGCTGTCTTGATGAGTTCGCCGATGCTCAGAACAAGCGCGATTCCCCGCCCACAGAACGGGCGGAGCAACGACCGAGGCGGGCGGCCGCCGGCTGGCGGCACCATAAGGACCGCAAGACTTGACCTGGCAGGATCCGAACATGGCCAACATCGATCCGCTCCTTGAGCGCAGCAAGCACTTCGCGACCACTACGGCTCGCGAGGGTGTCAGCATCGTCGCGAAGCATCCGGTCCACGTGATCACCTGCCTGGACCCGCGCACTGACCCGTCGGCATTCCTCGAACTCGGGCTCGGGGACGCGATGGTGATCCGCAACGCCGGCGGCCGCGGCTCCCGGAACGTGCTGACCGATCTCGCCTACATTGGCTAGCTCTCCAAGAGGGTGATCCCCGGGGGCCCCCGGTCCGAGGTTGCCGTCATCCATCACAACGATTGCGGCACGCACTTCCTGGCCGACGCGGATTTCCGTCGCGGCTTCGCCGACCTCATCGGTGGTGACGACGCTGGCCTCGCCGCGCAAGCCGTCGTCCATCCCCGAGCAGACCGTCCGCCTGGATGTCGAGCTGCTGCGCTCCAGCACCGTCCTGCCGCCTGCCATCACCGTCTTGGGCCACGTCTACGACGTGGATACCGGCTTGTCACCACGGTCATCCCGGCCGCTC
>Ga0066790_10000503_pt1 | contig 14779 bp, 14 predicted proteins | sample OrgsoiDNA2013050_FD_70963 | JGI IMG/M metagenome (GOLD analysis project Ga0066790, IMG submission 70963) | Permafrost soil microbial communities from the Arctic, to analyse light accelerated degradation of dissolved organic matter (DOM) -... | ecosystem: Environmental > Terrestrial > Soil >...
ATTGTAGAGGTCGGCAACCTTGCGCGTGGCGGAACTTGCCGGCGGATCGGATTTGGCAATCTCCGCAATCAAGTCGGCCGTGCGCTTGTCGCTCAAATCTGCCAGTCTTGAAAAGACATCGATGCTGGCGCGATCCCCGGGGAGTTCCGTGTGCTTGATCCAGTTGCCGTTCGCGAACCGGTAAAAATCGTCTCCGGGTTTTACGGAGCGATCCATGTTGGCGAGGGAAACACCGTGTGGGTCTGGCGCGCCGGCATTCTGCGCACAGGCGGCAATGGTTCCCACAGCAACGCACACCACGACAAATTTCCAGAATCCAGAAATAGTTTTCATGTATGACTCCGAATCGATCTGATGCAGCTTGTAAGTGTAAACCGATTTCGCGTGGAAACGAACGACAGCGAGACGACGTTCACGTGTATGGCACGATCTCACATCAAGCTCTGAAGCGAAAAAAGCTCCATTTGTGCGTGCTACCCGCCAAAAGTACTCGATGCTGAAAGATCATTGGCCTTTCGGATCGTTTTGTGACGAATCGATTCAACAGGTTGCGGGTCGAGGGTGAGGGGCCACTCAAATGCACCAGCTAATAGTGAGTGAGTAGTATTCTCCTCTTTCAGGTCTCCTGAAACTAAGTCAGCCCATCTGAAGTTCTCTTCTTCTTAGCGAATACAACCTTAGGAGGTTGATAATGTTTGCACGCAATATCTCTTTTCATCTGAAATCCAATATGCTTTCCGATTACACGCGCACCTTTGACAAAGACGTCCTTCCTTTGCTGCGTAAGCAGAATGGCTTCAAGGACGAAATCACTTTCGCCGGTCCCGGCGGCATTGATGTGACCGCCATCAGTCTGTGGGAGAACAAACACGACGCCGATGCTTACAACGCGAATGCGTACCCGGGCGTGTTGAAGACGCTGGCGCGATTCATCGATGGAACACCCCAGGTTCACACCTTCGACGTGGTCAACTCAACCCTTCAATCGCACGCCGTTCTGGCGTAGACATTACGAGCCAATTGGCACGAGGAGGCGGTGTTAGCGCCGCCTTCTCGAGTCGCCAACAGTCGCCGTTACAGGAGGCCGCCTGTCTTTACTGCCAGCAGATTCAGCGCCATTTCCAGCTTTGTGATGGCTGCGCCGATTTCCGGATGTTGCCCGATCTCCTCATGCAAGGCCTTTAATATCTGGTGAGCACTCGCTATGTACGCGACTGCCTGGCCGGGACTGTTGCGGTCATTGTCCGCGCTTGGCGTTTCCATGGATATACCCCCGTGTTTCTCAGTTGATACAAGGAATCTCCACTTATCTTACATTCGGCCAAACAGGATCGATCGGATAATCCGGTTGCAACAGCGCAATTTTGCGCCTTGGCGCATCATGATTCGCCGACCCAGTCGTTGCTTCAAATCGCAATTTCGCTCACAGCTTTCTCAGAAACGCATTCGCCTCCGCCGCCCGCGGAAACATCTTCTCCTCCGCCTGAAATTCCGCTGAGTGCACGCAACGCCGGCTCCCCTGTAGACGCACCGGATGCTTCAAATGCAGCATTTCGTGGTAGACAATGTACTCCAGCACATACGCCGGCACGCCAAGATGATCGAAGAGTCTACTGATGATGATCGCGTTATGCGCCGGATCATAGTGCCCCAGAATGCGGCGAGTCTTGGTCTGGCTCCAGCTCATGCGAGGACGCGCCATCAGCCCATGAAAAAACCGCGTATTTAGCTCCTCGAAGATTGCATCAAGGTCATAAAAATGGCCGCGCGGGGAACGCAAGTGTTTCCGCCCGCGCATCCGTCGAACCAGATGCGTCTTGCGCACAATCTCTTGGCTGGCCACATATTTTCGATAACGCGCAGCCTGCCCGCGATCAATCGGCCGCCGGTACATCTTGGCCAGCAGAATGTGCGCGATGGCCCGCAACACCGCTTCCGGTGCGCCTTCCAGTAGATCGGAAAGCCGCACCAGCAACCGCCCTTCGCGCAGCCGGATGGTATTGTTGACGTTGGCAAACGCGTAGAAATCAATCTTCAATTCGGGGATGGAAGAACTGGGTCGCAGTCCCCGGTAAGTGTCCTGAAAGATTTCCAGCAGCCCTTCGCGCACGGTGAGTTTAGGTTAGCACGAGAGAGCGGACGTCGGGCGCTGGGCGTCAGGCGTTTGGGAAGAACACGGCGTGCACGAAGAATTTCGGGGTGCCGCGGATAATATGGGAAGTGCGCGACTTCAGTCGTACCGCGAAGCCTGACGCCCAACGCCTGCCGACCGCCCTACTCCGGTTTTCCCCCACTCTTCGTAGTCGCGCTTCGATTCAGTTTCTTATGTTTCGCCGCTTCTTCTTGATCTTCCAGCAGCTTCTTGTGATCTTCCGCCGCCGTATCGACCGTGTCGAGAACGTTGGTCAACACGAATTCGTATGCGTGAAACTCCTCCGGCGGGACATCGGCAGTATCTTTCAGGGCGCGCAGCTTCGCCTGAAATTCATTGTCCGCGTCAATGACCAGCTTCAACGGCTTGCGAATGTCGTCTTTTCGATCGACGTAGGTGTCGATGTTGTCGTTGAGCTCGTCATAGAGAAGCAGGAAGTCGTCGAGCTTGTCGTGCGTTTGCTGCGGACGGTTTTTCGTCTTTGGATCGCTGCGCATCTGCTCCAGGGCGACCAACCGCGCCCGGGCAAAGTCCACATACAGCTTCAGCCGGTCTCGCGGCTCCCAACTGGCGTCGCGAATCTGGTCGATCTCCGGTTGCGTCAGCGGATCACGATGGCGCTGAGCGAAAACCGGCGATGCGTCCAGTAGAATTCCCACAAGAACAATCAGCCCCCCAATTCGCAACACTCTCATTTCGTGCCCTTCTTGAACATGGCTGCCAGCAGATCGTCGCGTACGCGTTGCAATCGGTTGATGGCGTCCCGCACCGGCGCTTGATCGTCGTGCGCCAGCGCATGCATCACCTCGGTGAGTTTGCGCGTCATCACCCGCACCGCAATCTCCGTCTGCTTCTGATACTTGTGCGATTGAATCGAATAGTCGCGGGCCAGTTCGGAGTAGGCCACCACGTCGGTCAGTTTGGTCTGCGCCTGATCCACATCCGCCGCGGTGTACAGCTTGTCCGCCTCGGCTAGTTGATGCTCCGCAATCTGCACGCATAGATGCGGCCGGTCGCCAATGCTGGCCAGCGAGACCCGAGCTTTCATAGCCTCGACGCCGGGATCTGTCACGGGCAATGCCCGCGCCGACAGGGCAGCCGCCAGCAAGAACGTTGCAGACAATTGAACTCGATACGCCAACCCAAGCATAATCAAATCCCAAGCGATTGATTCTTCAGCGACTACTTCTTCGGCTCAATCGCAATCAGCCGGTGCTTCGCTTGCCACTCCTGATCAGGATACTTCCCGTTGGCCGCTTTGAGAAAGAGATGATAATTCACCGCTGCCTGTTTGCGGTCATTCGAGTTACCGTGGCCGGTGGCGCGCCACATGTTGTCATAAACCGTTGCCCGCAAGAAATACGTGATCGCCGTTTCCGGCATATACTTCACCCGCGAATCGAGCGCCTTGATGGCGAGCGGATAGTCCTTGTTTTCGCTGGCCGCAAACGCCAGGTTCCCATACGCCTCGCCGAAATCCGGCTTCAGCGACACGGCGGCAATGAATTCTTTCTCCGCATCGGCGAATTTCTTCTGCTCTAGAAGGGACTTCCCCAGGGCGTGATGCAAGTCGGCATCGTTCGGCCTTGCCGCGAGCACCGCGCGATAAGCTGCCTCCGCCTGATCATTCTTCTTGGACGCGAAATAGAGATCGGCAAGGTCCCTCTGCGCGGCTAAATCCTTGGGCGCCAGCTTCACGCCGGTTTGCAGTTCGGCGATCGCATCGTCGTTCTTGCCTTCGTCGGCCAGGATCTGCCCCAGTTGAATGTGGGCCGCAGCCTGGTCAGGATGCGCGGCAATCAGCTTGCGCAGATATTCCTTGGCCTCCGGCAACCGCCGCCCGCGCATGTAAATGTTCGCCAGCCCGGTGACCGCATCCGACGAAGGATCGAGGGCGACTGCCTGTTTGTACTCGCTCTCCGCGTCGGCAAACTTACCCTGCTTCTCCAGCAGGAGGCCCGCGGCCACGTGCGGTTCCGCATCCTTCGGTTGCAGGGTGGCGGCCTCTCGATAGGCCGTGATGGCCTCGTCCGGCTTCTCCGACTCAAGAACGTGTGCCAGCGAAATCCACGCTCGCGCTTTTCCTTCATCGACGTGGCTTGTGGGCTTGAGTTGCGTGGCCGCGCGCAGGAATGCCGCGGCATCCCGGCTGCCAGTCTTCGCCAGTTGCAACCCCAGATTCAGGTTCGATTCGAACACGTCCGGCTTGGCCGCCACTGATTTGCGATACGCCGCAATTGAGTCCTCGACCTTTCCAAGCGCGTTTTCGACGAACCCTAGATCGAACCACGAAACATAATTCGATGCATCACTCGCCAGCGCTGTGCGCAGCAACGGCTCTGCTGCGGCATAGTCCCGCTTCTGAATCAGGGCTTCCGCCTGCACGAGTTCCGGCGCGGTCGATCCTTCTTCTTCCACCCGGACGTGGCGAACGGGCTTGCCGTGCGACTTCTTGCTGGAAGAGGTTCCGGACTGATCTTGCGGCTGAGTTGCGGACGAGTCCGGCGTCGAAGGAGCCGGCGAAGGAGAGTTGGATGGCGCAGTCTGCGCTCCCGCTAACGCGCAGGCCAGCCCGAGGGCCAGAGCCACACCCCTACGAGCGGCCATTGGAACGAGAGTTGCCATTTCCGTTCAGAACGTTTCCGCTTAGAACATGCGCCAGATATTTTCCGGTGTAGGAACCTTCCAACTGCGCGATCGCCTCTGGCGGGCCGGCCCCCACAATCTTCCCGCCGCGATTCCCGCCCTCCGGCCCCAGGTCGATCACCCAATCCGCAGTCTTGATGACCTCCAGATTGTGCTCGATGACAACGATCGATCCCCCTGCCTCAATAAGACGGCGAAACGCCGCCAGGAGTTTGCTGACGTCGTCAAAATGCAGCCCGGTTGTCGGCTCGTCGAAGATGTAAAGCAAACGCATCTTGCGCCGCGCCTCGGCGCTTCCTGGCCCTGATCGGCTTGCCTCCTTCGACGCCGGCTGCAAATGCGCGGCCAGTTTCATCCGCTGCGCCTCGCCGCCGGAAAGGGTCGTCGCGGACTGCCCCAGCCGCAAATATCCCAGCCCAACTTCCTCCAACGACCGCAATTTGTCCGTGATCTTCGGCACCTCGGCAAAGAACTTCAGCGCCTCTTTTACGGTCAGATTCAGAACTTCATGAATATTTTTTCCGCGATACCGCACGTCGAGCACCGTCGGCTTGTAGCGCGTCCCCTTGCACTCCTCGCAAATCAGCTCGACGTCAGCCAGAAACTGCATCTCCACTGTGACCGTGCCGTCGCCCTGGCAAGTCTCACATCGACCTCCGGGAATATTGAACGAAAAGTGACCCGCGCTGAACCCACGCTTCTTGGCTTCGGGAAGGGAAGCGAACAGTTCGCGAATCGCATCGAACGCCTTGATGTACGTCACCGGATTCGACCGCGGCGTCCGCCCAATCGGCGACTGATCGACCAGGACCACTTCCTCAATAAACTGATCGCCCTCCAAACTCTCCCAACTCGCCGCCGGCCCGGTCCCTCCATTGCCCGCCTGCTGCTTGGCCTGCGCCAGAGCCCGATAGAGGACTTGATGAAGCAGCGTCGACTTGCCCGAGCCTGAAACGCCGGTGATCGCGACCAGTATGCCTAAAGGAATATCGATGTCAACGTTCTTCAGATTATTCGCCCGCACACCACGAATCTTGATCTGCTGCGCCCCCGGCTTGCGCCGCGTAACCGGCGCCTGAATCCGCAAATCCTCCGAGAGATATCGCCCGGTCAGCGAAACATGATTGTGCAGAATCTCTTCGTAAGTTCCCTCGGCGACAAGTTTGCCGCCGTTCTCGCCCGCGCCCGGCCCCAGATCGAGAATCCGATCCGCAGCTCGCATGATGTCCGGGTCATGCTCCACCACCAGAATCGTGTTCCCCAGATCGCGCAGGTCGTGAAGAATCTTGATCAGCCGATGCGTATCCCGCGGATGCAACCCGATCGACGGCTCATCCAGCACATACAGCGTCCCCACCAGCCGCGAACCGAGTGAAGTCGCCAGCTGAATCCGCTGCGCCTCGCCCCCGGAGAGCGTAGACGACAGCCGGTTCAACGTCAGATATTCCAGGCCCACATCGTTCAGAAATCGCAGCCGCTCGCGAATCTCCTGCAAAACCTTGTCCGCTATCTCCGCTTCCTCGGCCCGCAGCTCAACCTGCTCAAGAAATCTCAGCGCCTCTTCCACGGTCAGCGAGCAAATCTCACAAATATTCCGCGAGTTGATCTTGACCTGCCGCGCTTCCACCCGCAGGCGCGTCCCATTGCAAGCCGAGCACACCGAATACCCGCGATACCGGCTCAGAAATACACGCACATGCAGCTTGTACTTCTTCCGCTCCAGATGATTAAAAAATCCCCGCACTCCCAGGAACTTCCCATCCCCATTGAGCACCAACTCTCGCTGCTCATCGTCGAGATCGGCCCACGGCACATCGAGCGGAATCCCGACTTGCTTGGTATACCGCTTCAGATCCGTAAACAGCGGACGGTACTTCGGCTTCGTCCAAGGCTCAATGGCCCCGTCGCCCAGCGTCTTCAACGGATCGGGAATCACGAGCCCGAGATCGAAATCGATCGTATTCCCAAATCCCTGGCACCGTGGGCAAGCCCCATAAGGATTGTTAAAAGAAAACAGCCGTGGCTCCGGCTCCTCATAGCGCAAGTTGCAGTGCTTGCACTCGAATCGCTGTGCAAAGCGCAGTGTTGTGGGTGCGGCGCGAGCGCCCTCGCTCGCGTCGCCGGCAGCGCCCGGAATCTCGAAGATCACCTCGCCCGACTCCCGATAAGCAGTCTCAATCGCATCCACAATCCGCGTGCGAGCCTCCGCCGAAACAACCAGCCGATCGACAAGCACAAATACCGGCACCTCGAAATTAATATCCAGCAACGATTCCGGCGTCGAGAATTCAAAAACCTCCCCGCCCTGGTAAAGCCGGTTAAACCCCGACTTCCGCAAGTCAAACAGCCGAGTCCGCAAAGCCTCACTCAACCCGGGTGCCCCGTTTCTCGCGTCCTTTGCGAGAAGTGGGGATTTCTTCTTTCCCTTGGTCGAAGTCGAAGGCTTGTCAGCGTCGGGCGCTACCACACCGGCCCTCTGCAGCGGAAACAGCGCCTGCAACCGCGTCTCCGGATCCAGCGCCAAAATCGCGTCCGCTACCTCATCGACGGTGTCCTTCTTTACCTCGCGCCCGCAGTTCGCGCAATAAGTGCGCCCCACCCGCGCAAACAGTAGCCGCAGGTAGTCGTAAATCTCCGTGGCTGTGGCTACGGTGGACCGTGGATTCCTGGTCGTATTTTTCTGCTTGATCGCAACCGCCGGCGCAATCCCATCAATCGTGTCCGCGTCCGGCTTCTCGATCCGCTCCAGAAACTGCCGAGCATAAGCCGACAACGACTCCACATATCGCCGCTGCCCCTCGGCATAAATGGTGTCAAACGCGAGCGAGGATTTCCCCGAGCCGGAGACCCCGGTCACCACCGTCAAGGAATTGTGGGGAACCTCAAAATCAATATTCTTGAGGTTATGGACGCGGGCCCCGCGCACAACAATGCTGTCCGTAGGAATTAAGTCAGAAGACATCGGGTTAAGAGCCGGAAACCCCGCCAGCCCGAGCGCACCCGCTCAGACCTCTCCGCGAGGCCAACCGAATCTTTCTATTATAAGGGATGAAAATGTGGCGCGGGCGCCCTCGCCGGCGTTGCCTGATGAAGAGAAGATGAAATCAATGAAGGTCGGATTCGTTCTCTCGGTCCCGCTTCTTCCCATAGCGAATCGCGTAGCCAAACCCAAACAGCATGATCCCTACGGGCGGCGCCAGCATCACAAAAATCCCGCGGTTGATCGCTCGCTGACCTTCCTTAGGCGTAGCCTTGGCGTTCGCGCTGCACATGGCACACCCTTGGGCAAACGCTGGAGTGATCCCGCACGCCAGAATCGAAGCCAACAACACCCAACGAAGCTTTGATAGCAAGCTCATATGTCTTTTTCTTCTGCAGTTCACCCCTGGATGCCTACGCCATGCGGCGGGGGCTTGACTCGGTCTGCATCCGGGAAGAAGAAGCAGTACATGATCACGAAGCATGCCGTCACCGAAATCACCAGCATCCACCGCATGATCGCCTTTTCAAACTTCAAGTGCATGAAGTAGCCGATGATCAGCGCCGACTTGATGATCGACAGAATCAGCAGTACTTCGATCATTCGCACCGGCTCGAAGACCTGCTTGTACCCCAGCACCACCTCCACGGCGGTCAGTACCAGCAGCGCTCCCCACACCCAGAAATATTGCCCTTTGCTATCGTCATGCGTCGCGGCATCGCTCATCGTCAAGGCCCTCGCTGAAATTTCCTAGCTGATCTTGGTCGACATCAAATACACCAGCGGGAAAATAAACATCCACACCAGATCGACAAAGTGCCAGTACAGCCCGCAAATCTCCACATCCTGCGCGTCATAAACTTTGGGCTTGAGAACCAGGATGATCGTCGCTACCACCAGCGCAATCCCCAGCGCATGCACCGGGTAGTGAAACACATTGCTCGCAGGAATCAACAACGCCCCCGCGATCCAGATCACCGCCAACACCGGCAGAAACCATTTGCGAAATGCCATCACGCCCAGATAAATCACGCCAATGGTCACGTGCAACATGTGCATCGCCGTGAGCCCAAAGAACGTCGCTGAAAACTGCGGCGTGTTCTTCGACACATCCGCCAACTCTCCCGTCGACGCCCCCGCGCCCAGCTTCAGAAACCACGGAATCGTCAGCCCCTCGTCAATCAGCTTGCTCCATTCCATGCCATGCAGCACGATGAACGCGGTTCCAAACGCCATCGTCGCCACCAGCCAATTGCGCATCCACGCCCGGTCGTTGCGCTGCGCCGCGAACACCGCCATCACCATGGTCAGTGAACTCGACAGCAGGCAAGCCGTCATGATCGTGGCATTGGTAATGCTCGCCACGTGAAACGGTGTCGGCCACGGAGTCGTGTAAATCCGGTTGTAGCTGAAGGCAAACAGCAGCGCTCCGAACGTCAGCGAGTCCGAGGCCAGAAACAGCCACATCCCCACCTTCTTCGAATAAGCTCCAAACAGCGGCGCCTCATAAGCTCCCGGCAGCCCATGTTCGACAGCAGCGGCGTCAGACATTCCGAATGATCCCCTTCCCTTGTCATCCTGAGGCGGGCGTCCTTTGCCCGCCGAAGGACCTATGCAAGCTCTGTGCAGCGTCTATCGCGCAAATCCCAACAACGCAAAAACATAAATCCAGAGCACGGCCATAAAATGCCAATACCACGCCGTGATGTCGACCACGATCCTTCGCGCCTCAACCGGCCTGTTCAGCAGGGAAGCGCGCACCGCCCAGAGCAGCGCAATCATTCCGCCTGTAAGATGCACCGCATGGGTGATCGTTAACAAAAACGCAAACGAACTGCTCGGATTCGTGCTTACATAAAATCCCCGCGCATTCAACTCGCCCCAGGCGAGCCATTGCCCCGCGAGAAACCCGATTCCGAGAAGCACAGTGATTCCAAGCCAGGGAAACGACTTCTCGTTTCCGAGGGACACTCCTGGAATCCCCGCCACCGGAGCCTGCGCCGCCCGCCGTGCCGCTTGCCTTCGCGCAAATTCCATGGTCACGCTGCTGACCAGCAGCAGCGCAGTATTAATCCCCAGCAGCGACCACGGCAAGTCCGTCTTGCCCCAATCGCGGACGTAGGTATTCGTCTCCCCGCTAAACGTCGGTAGCCCCTGCCGCACGATATAGGCGCTGGTCAGCGAAATAAAGATCATGCAGACGGTCGCGATCCCGCAAGCCAGGCCCAACCGGGCCCGCCGCAACCGCGAACCATAGTTGTAGATGTCCCCGCTGCCGCCACGACCATCATCCCCACCACCCAAGGGCGGCGCAGGCGGCTTATGGCCCCGCCCCACGTGATCAATCGGAGATGTTGGAGTATAAGTCGCCATGATCCCTAAAGTCGTGCGCAAAGCCGCACAAGCTCTTCTTCGCGACCTTCGCCGCATTTCCTTAGCGCACTTCGCGGTTAAAGGCTTTTGACCCTGCCCCGTGATCGCTCAATGCCCCGATGCACCCGCCGGATCCGTCTGCATCACGAAATCCTTCGCTGCCCCCGGCACCCCATATTCATACGGCCCATGATTCACCACGGGCGTCACGCCGCCAAAATTGTCGTGCGGCGGCGGAGTCGCCGTAATCCACTCCAGCGTCGTCGACTCCCACGGATTGTCGCTCGCCTTCGGGCCTTTAAACATGCTCCAGAACAAATTGATCACAAAAATAAACTGCGCCGCGATCGTGATGATGGCCGCGTAAGTCATGAACTGATGTAGCGGCATCAGCTTCTGCAGATAGGCAACTTCGGTATATTGCGAATACCGCCGCGTCCCGCCCGCCAGTCCTAAATAGTGCATGGGCATAAAGATCGCGTAGGTTCCAGCCAGCGTGAGGAAGAAGTGGACCTTGCCCCACGTCTCATTCATCATCCGCCCGAACATTTTCGGGAACCAGTAATAGGTCGCCGCGAACATTCCGAAGATCGCCGCCACGCCCATGATCAGATGGAAGTGCCCAACCACAAAATAAGTATCATGCAGTTGAATATCGAGCACCGGTTGGGCCAGGAACGGTCCGCTCAGCCCGCCTGAAACAAACAGCGAGACGAAGCCAATGGCATACAGCATCGGCGTCTGGAATCGCAGCCGCCCTCCCCACATCGTTCCCAGCCAGTTGAACGTCTTGATGGCTGAGGGCACGCCGATGCACATGGTCAGCAGCGAAAAAGCGAACGCCGAGTAAGGGCTCATCCCGCTCATGAACATGTGATGGCCCCACACCATGAAGCCAAAAAATCCGATCGACAACATGGCGTAGACCATCGCCCGGTAACCAAAGATCGGTTTACGCGAAAAGGTCGATAGAATCTGCGACGCCACGCCCATGCCCGGCAGAATCGCGATGTAAACCTCCGGATGCCCGAAGAACCAGAACAGATGCTGCCACAACAGCGGCGACCCGCCCTTGTGACCCATGATCTGTCCGTTCACGACAACCAGCGGCACATAAAAGCTGGTGCCGAGGTTGCGATCCATCAGCAGCAGAATGCCTGCCGAGAGCAGCACGCCAAACGCCAGCAGTCCCAGAATTGCGGTGATGAACCATGACCACACGGTCAGAGGCATGCGCATCATGGTCATGCCCTTGGCCCGCAGGTCGAGAGTGGTTGTGATGAAATTCAGCGCGCCCATCAGCGACGCGACGCAGAAGATCGCGATGCTCGTGATCCAAAGATCGGCGCCAAGCCCTTCACCTGGCCCAGCCGACGGCAGCGCGCTGAGGGGCGTGTATCCGGTCCAACCGTGCAGCGGCGCGCCTCCCGTGACGAAGAAGGCTGCGAGGATCACGACGAATCCCACAAATGTCGTCCAGAACGAAAGCATGTTCAGGACGGGGAACGCCATATCCGGCGCCCCAATCTGAATCGGCAGAAAATAATTTCCAAATCCGCCCTGCGGCGCCGTCGTTAGCACGAAGAACACCATGATCGTGCCGTGCATGGTCAGCAGGCTGAGATAAGTCTCCGGCTTGATCTCGCCCACCAGCGGCAGCACCGCGGTCGGCCAGACCAGGTGGATACGCATCAACAGTGACAGAAACATCCCGACAAACACCGCCGTCAGCGCCAGAAAGAAATATTGGATACCGATGACTTTGTGATCAAGGCTGAAAATATATTTTCGGATAAAACCCTGAGGAGCGTGCGCGTGAACCGTAGCCGGGGTCGCCATTTATTGTTTCTCCGCCTCCCGTGCCGCCAGCCACTTGTCAAAATCTTCCTGGCTGACGACGTGGACCATGCCGTGCATCTTGTAATGCCCAAGCCCGCAAAGTTCGGCGCAGGCAATTTCATATTCACCAATCGCCGTGGGCTTGAAGTGCATATGAATATTCAGTCCTGGAACCGTGTCCTGCTTGAAGCGCAGTTGCGGGATAAAGAAGCTGTGAATCACATCGACGGCCCGCAAGCTCACATCGACTTCGCGGTCCACCGGCAGATACATCGTTCCTGTGACCACATCATCCTTGGCCGCAGGATCAGTCTGGCTGAGTCCCACCGCAGCTTCGCCGCCAGCCGACGGATCCATCAACTTCGGACTCGTCGCGCCATACTTCCCATCCGGCCCCGGATAGCGGAAGTACCAGGCAAACTGCATGCCGGTCACCTCTACTTGCACCGCTCCGGCCTCAGCCGCGTCAAATCGCTGGCTCGCCCACACGCTGCTGCCCATCAGGTTCAGCCCGATGAACAACACCGCGGTCAGCAGCGTCCATGCAACTTCCAGAGTGGTATTCCCGTGGGAATAGGAAACTGGCGGAGACGACTTGCTCTCCTTATACCTCCACACGATGTAGCCCAACCCGAGCTGCGCCGCGAGAAATACCACGCCCATGATGATGAACGTGAGAGTGAATTGCCGATCAATGAAGCCTGTAGCGGCGGAAGCGCCCACTGGCAACCACCAGGTCTTGGCGACAAAGAAATATGTGCTGACCAGAGTGATCAGCCAGATCAACAACAGTAACGCGAGGCCCATTCCCCAGCCCTCCCGGGCACGATAAGGATTTCCCCACGGCAGTCGCCATCGCGGGCAACGGTCGGCGGCGAGTGTAACACAGCAGCGTATAAAAAAAGCAAGCGAGTTGTTCATTTCCCGCTTCGCTTCGTCATTCCGTTGCAAGGTTTCACTCGCGGATATCCACTTTCGAGTCGGGGCCGGATGTTACGCGGGCACGCTCATTGACTTGCGCCAAGGCTCAACATAGAATTCGCGATCAACGCAGTTGACCGATCCTGTCCCCCCAGAATTGTTCGAACGGAATAAGCTGCTCACATGGAGATTCGAATATGGCAGACTACGACCTGATTGCAGTCGGAGGAGGCTTGGCAGGTGCGACCATCGCCAAGGCCATGGCCGAGCGCGGGACTCGAGTGCTCGTCCTGGAGCGGGAACAGCGCTTCAAGGATCGCGTCCGCGGGGAAATGCTCTCGCCCTGGGGCGTCGCCGAGGCGCAGGAACTTGGCATCTTCGATCTTCTCAAACAGAGTTGTGCGCATCTGGTCTGTCTGGTCGAGATGGGGATGGGCCCGCGCGATCTAGCCACGACCACGAAGCAAATGCTTCCCGCCATGACCTTCGCGCATTACGAAATGCAGGAGACTTTGCTGGCGGCGGCGCACGCCGCCGGAGCCGAAGTGCGCCGCGGTGTTACAGTCGAACGCATCGAACCCGGCGGCCCGCCCGCAGTGGTGATTCAGGGCGTTCCCGGGCGAATCTCAGCGCGAGTAGTCGTCGCAGCAGACGGCCGCGGTTCCCCCTCCCGCAAATGCGCCGAATTTTCGGTGGAAGACTCGCCCCAGGACTACCTTTTCGCCGGCGTGATGCTCACCGGCTTGTCGGTCGCGGAGGATCAGGTGTATTTCATCTTCAATTCTGATCGCGGACAGATCGTCGGCTTCATACCCATTGGCAAGGGGCGATTCCGCGCTTATTTCGGGTATCCGAAGACGTCAGCTTATCGCCTGCAGGGCGATTCGATGTTGCAGCGGTTTGTCAGCGAGTCGGCCGGATGCTTTCCTCCCGCCGCCGCACTTTACAACGGAGCAAAGGCGCTCGGGCCGCTCGCCAGCTTCGATGTCAGCGAGTCCTGGGTTGCCCACCCATATAGCGATGGAGTCGCTCTCATCGGCGACGCCGCCGGCACCAGCGATCCTAGTTTCGGTCAGGGGCTTAATCTCACGCTTCGCGACGTGCGCATTCTGCGCGACGAACTCTCGCGTAACCCCGATTGGGATGCCGCCGGACACCGCTACGCCGAGCAACACGGAGAGTATTTTAAGAACTGCCACACCGTGGAGGGCTGGCTCCGCACACTGTTTCAGGATCCTTCACCCGCCGCCGCGGCGGCTCGCCAGAGAGCCATGCCTCTTATCGGACAAGACCCAACGCGGGTTCCAGATCACCTTTTCAGCGGCCCCGACCTCCCGGTGAGTGAATCGGTGCGCGCGCGGTTCTTTGGCGAGAGTTAATTTCGCTCTCTGGATGCCAACGCCGGCACCCTCACTTTTCGCTCCACTCCGGCACTCGTCCCGGAGTCCACGGGGCCCCAGCTGCTTCCATATCTTTCTCCAGCTTGCCCAGATCGTCCGCGAGCGTGCGGAGCTTGCCAAGTTGCTCCGCAAACTCTCCCGCCGCAATGTTGTAAGAATCGATGTGCGACTGCGTGGGCTTGGCCAGCGAGAACCGTTCCCCATCCATAATCGAATTTACTCGATCGTTAATCGACGAAGGCACAGCCTCGCTCCTGCGCGCGATTTCCACATCCCCGCGCAGCGCCCGCAAACTTTCGCGATTTCGCTGCTCAATCCCGTCGGCGACCGCCTCCAGTTGCTTCTCAACCGCCGGAGTCTCCCGCAACGCCTCGCGAATCGTCTTCAGCCGCGATTGCACGTTCTCCGCCGTCTGCTGCGCCCCATATACCGCGCGATACAGCCGCGCGACCTTGCGCATGAACTCCT